>Ga0315273_10008530_pt1 | contig 12939 bp, 9 predicted proteins | sample YL17G02_0_MG_FD_205753 | JGI IMG/M metagenome (GOLD analysis project Ga0315273, IMG submission 205753) | Sediment microbial communities from Yellowstone Lake, YNP, Wyoming, USA - YL17G02_0 | ecosystem: Environmental > Aquatic > Freshwater > Lake > Sediment | place: USA: Wyoming | collected...
ATGCACGACTGCACCGGGCTCCCGTGGCATGCTGGCCGCAGACGCGCCCAGTGGACAGAGGGCGCGGGCCGGCAGCCTCGTGCTCGAGCCCGGGGCGAAAGGAAGGGTCCGATGATCGAGGGCATGGGCTCTGCACCTCCGCCGCGACGGCCTCGCTGGCCCCTCGCCGCTGCGCTGACGGCCGTCGCCGCGGTCGCGCTCGTGGCCACGCTCGCCCTCGGCGGGGGCCTCCCGGGGTCCGGTCCGGGCGCCGCCGGCCCGTCGGCCGCACCTGCGGACGTACCGTCCGCCGAGCAGGGCAGGGCCGTCGTCAATGCCGGCTGGGTCGCCCCGGCGGACCAGGGCGGGACGAAGGCTCCCGCCAACGGCAACATTCCCGGCCGGGCCTCGAAGCTCGGTGGCATAACGATCACGAAGATCGACGGCCCCAGGCTGGCCCTGGTGACCGACGACGGCTGGACGCGAACGATCGACGCGACGGGCGCCACGATCACGCGCGCCGGCACGATGATCGCGGTCGGCGACCTGGCGGTGGGCGACACGATCGTGCTGCGCCAGGAGCGCCAGGCCGACGGCACGTTCAAGGTCACGGCCATCCGGGTGATCCTGCCGAAGGTGGCGGGAACGGTCACCGCCATCACGGATTCCAGCCTGACCCTGGCCGCCCGTGACGGGACGAAGGTCACCGTGAAGCTCACCTCGTCGACGACCTACCGGCTCGGCAAGAGCAAGGCCGACAAGTCGGCGGTCAAGGTCGGCATGCAGGCCGTGGCCACCGGCACGAAGGCCCCCGACGGAACGCTGACCGCCACGTCCGTCACGGTCAAGGCATCCCGACTGGCGGGCACGGTCGCCGCGGTGAGCGGGACGACGATCACGGTCACGGCGCGCGACGGCTCGAAGGTCACCGTGAAGACCACCTCGTCGACGACCTACCGGGTCGCCGGCGCCACGAATGCCAAGCTCGCCGACGTGAAGGTCGACATGTGGATCGTCGCCGGCGGCCTCAGGAACGACGATGGCTCCTTCACGGCGTCGGCGGTCCGCGCGGCGCCGGCCGGGAAGCACAAAGGCTGGGGCGACTGGAAGCCGAATCGCGGCCGAAGCGGCGGGTCCGACCTGGCGAGCCCGGCGCCGGCCGGCGCGCAGCGGCTCTCGTCGAACTGCTGACCCCCGGCGAGGGGGCTCTCGGGCGGCTTCGCGAGCCGCTTCGCGCTCGAGCTCAGCCGCTCGACGGGCCGCCGTTCGACTCCGTCAGCGCGGCGGCGATCTCGCGGGCCCAGTCCGCGATGTGCGCCCAGTTCCGGAAATCGCCCACGCGGTGGGTCGCGAGCATCGAGGCGTCCACGCCGGGCGTTCCGTCGAGGAGCCGGCCTCCGAAGGTGCGATGGTCGCGGGCACCGATCGGCGCGACGCCGGGCGCCACGTGCTCGGTCAGCGGGATGTCGTCGAACTCCGCGGAGTGGTCGAGCGGGCCGCTGCTGAAGAGCCAGACGGGACGGCGCTGAAGCTCGGCGAGATGCCGCTTCACGAAGCGATTTGCGTCGCGCTGCCAGTGGGCGGAGTAGAGCGCGCTCCCGAGCACGACTGCGCCGTAGGGCGCCAGGGTCTGCACGTCGCGGGCGTTGCGGACGTCGACATCGAGCCCGGCCTCGCCCAGCGTCGCGCCGATCGCCGCGGCGATCTCGCGCGCGGAGCCATGTTTCGTGGCGTAGGCGACGAGAACCTGCATGGTCATCGGTCATGAAGTGGTGGAGATGAGGGGACTCGAACCCCTGACCCCCGCGATGCGAACGCGGTGCTCTTCCGGCTGAGCTACATCCCCACGCGAGGCCGATCCCACGCGCTGGGGCGGGAACGCCGGGCGGAAGTGTAGCACGGCCCCCGGTTCACTCCGGGGACGTGCGCCGGGCGATCAGGCGCGGCGCTCACGGACCATACGCCCTGGGGGGGTGCTCACGCTTCGAGACGCGGCGAACCCGCGGGTTGACCGCGTTTCCACGCTCACGGTACCGGTCTTGATCGGCCACGGCAATGACCGGGCACGGGCACCGGGGTCCATTCGCCCCTTCCCAATGTAGAACGAATGTTCTAGTATTGGTCGTCCGATGGACCGCCACGCCGACCGCGCCGCAGCTCTCGCGAGCCTCCAGGCCCGCTGGGGAGCAGCCGCGCCGCGGCCCGCGGTGGAGGTCTTCGGGGCGCTCGCGGCCGCCCCGCTCCCGGCGGAGGCCGGGGCGGCCCCCGCGTTCCCGGAGGTGGCCCCCGGAGGACCCCGGATCCTCCCGAACCCGGTCCGGCCGGCGCTGGTCCCCCTGCCGGGCGGCGCCCATCCGGCGTCCGCGCCCGCGACCCGGCCGCTTCCGGGCGAGCCGGAGGTGGGCGTCGGCCGGCACATCCCCACCGGCTTCCCGGAGCTCGACGCCCTGCTCGCGGCCGGCGGTCTCCCGCGGGTCGGGACGGTCGCCCTGCGCGGCGCGGGATCCAGCGGCGCGACGACCCTCGCCCTGCGGACGGTGGCGGAGGCCCAGGCCGGCGGCGCCCTCGTCGCCTGGGTGGATCTCGCCCGGAGCCTCGATCCCGTGGAGGCGGTGGCCCGCGGCGTGCGCCTGGAGTGGCTCGCGGTCCTCGTCCCGGGCTCCGTCGACGAGGCGCTCGCGATGGCGGGGGCGCTCCTCCAGGCGCGGGCGGTCGACCTCCTCGTCCTCGATCTCGCGGGGGCGCGGGACGGGCCCACCACGAGCGCGGCGTCGACCGCCCGTCGCGGCGGTCCTCGCCCGCCCCGGCCCGCCGATCAGCTCGCCCGCCTCGTCGCGTTCGCCCGTCGCGCCGGCGCGCTCCTCCTCGTCCTCGAGCCCGCCGGGGTTCCCGCGTCACTCCGGGCTGCCCTGGAGGAGGGCGCCGGGCTCCGGCTCGAGCTGCGGCGCCGCGGTTGGGTCCGCCTCGGCCGCGAGGTCGTCGGCCAGCGGACGGAGGTCCGCGTCGCGAAGGACCACCACGGGACGCCGGACCGGCGGACGACCATCCGCCTCCTCTACGCGGAGGGCGGGCCGCGCGACCGCTGCCTCGCCCGCGACGACCTCCTCGCCGAGACCGTCGCGGGCGCCGTGCCTGTCGAGCCCCCCGAGCCCGCCACCCCCTTCGCCCCATCCATGCCCTCGGAGCACCAGGGATCGAACGATGCGCCTCCTCCATCTCGCCTGGCCTCACCTCGCCCTCCGGCTCGCGCGGGAGCGCGACCCGGGCATTCCGGCCGTCGGGCCGCTGATCCTCGGCGGGCGGCCGTGGGATGACGGTGTCGTCCTCGACGCCAGCCCCGCCGCGCTCGCCCTCGGGGTTCGCCGGGGGATCCCCCTCGGCCGGGCTCACCGGCTCGCCCCGGAGGCCGTCTTCCTGCCGCCCGACCCCGCCGCCGACGCCGCGGCCGTCGAGGCGGCACTCGACGCCCTGGCCGCCTTCAGCCCGGGGGTGGCCGGCTCGACCGACCCGGCCGACCGGTCCTTCGGCTCGCTCGAGATCCACGTCGACGGTCTCGAGGCGCTCTGGGGCCCCGAGCCGGACCTCGTCGGGAAGGTCCGGGCGGCGCTTGCGCCGCTCCTCCCCGGGGTGCCCCGGGCCGGGATCGCCGGGACGCGCTTCGCGGCCGGGCTCGCCGCCGCCACCGGTCCCGGCCCGTCGGCCATGCCGGCCATCCTGGTTCCGCCGGGCGGGGACGCCGCGTTCCTCGTCCCGTTCCCCGCCTCCGTGCTCTCCCGCGACCCCGAGGTGCGCGGCCGGCTCGCCCGGTTCGGCCTCGTCACGATCGGGGCGGTCGCCGCGCTCCCGCGCTCGGCGCTCGTCGCCCGCTTCGGGGTCGCGGAGGGCGGCCGCCTCCACGACCGGGCGAACGGCCGCGAGACGGATCCGTTCCGCCCCCGCCGGGCCCCCGAGCGGTTGGCCCTGGCACTCGCCCTCGACGAGGCGGTGACCGGCCTCGACGCGCTCCGCTTCGTCCTGCGGCGCCTCGCCGGCGCCCTCGCGGCGCAGCTCGACGCCCGGGGCGAGGCCGCCGGCCGCGCCCGGCTGACGGCGACGCTCGACCCGACGTTCGCGCCCGGCCGCCTGCCGGACCCGGGCGCCGGCCTCCCGACGGCGGTCGTCACCCAGCGTCTCCCCGAGCCGACCGCCGACCCGGAAGCCCTGGAGCGGCTCCTCGTCGAGCGCCTGGAGCGGGAGCCGCCGCGGGCGCCGGTCGTCCGCCTGGAGCTGGAGCTCCTCGACGTCGTCCCGGCTGCGGGCCACCAGCTCACCCTCTTCGTCCCGCAGGCGAATGCCGCGTCGCGCCTCGGCTGGCAGCTGGCCCGGCTCGCCGTCCGCTTCGGGGAGGGACGCGTGGGGCGCGTCGCCCTGGCCGACCCCGAGGCACCGCTCCCCGAGACGCGCTGGACGTGGCATCCCGTCTCCGCCGACGGGGCGCCCGGCGCCCTCCCGGGGCCCGTTCCGTGACCCGCCTCCTCCGCGAGCATCCGGCCATCGGGGCCGAGCTCGACCCGGCCGGGCGCCTCGTGGCGATCACCTGGGCCGGCCACCGGGAGCCGGTGGAGGTCTGCACCCGCTGGCGCGTCGAGGACGCCTGGTGGGGTCGCCCCATCGCCCGCGACTACTTCAAGGTTGTCGGGGCCCGCTGGCTCGCCCTCGTCTACCTCGACCGGGTCGACGGGACCTGGCACCTGGAGCGTCTCTACGATTGAGTCGTGGATCCCCGCAGCTCGGCCGGCACGCTCTCGCGGACCGCCCGAAGCGCCTCCTCCAGCCCGCCCGACCACGCGTCGCCGTGACCCGGCAGGACATATCGCGCGGCGAGGCCGTCCAGGCGCGCGAAGGAGGCGATCGCCCGCCGGTTGTCCGCGTTGAACGCCGTCGCGAAGTGCGGACCGCGGCGACCCGTGATGACGTTGCGGGTGGCGAACGCGTCGCCGACGAAGACCGTATCGCGGGCGGGGACGTGGAAGGCGACGCTGCCCGCCGTGTGCCCGGGGACGTGGATCACGCGCGGCGCGCCGGGCACGTCGAGCGTGGCGCCATCGAGGAACGTTCCCACCTCGGCGATCGGCGTCACCTTCGTCATGCCGTGGCTGAGCGCGAAGACGGCGAAGCCCGCGATGGCGCGAATGCTCCAGCCGCGGTACCCGGGGCCGCCCGCGTCCCGGACCTGCTTCACCTCGCCGCGGGCCAGCGCCGCATCGTCGGCGTGGACCCGGACCTGGACGCTGCGCTCGCGACGGATCCGCTCGGCAAAGCCGATATGGTCCGAATGGGCGTGGGTCAGGACGAGCGCCCGGACGTCGTCGAGCGACCGGCCCATGGCTGCCAGCTCGCTCGGGAGGCTCTTCCAGTAGCCCGGCGCGCCGGCGTCGACGATCGTGATCTCGCCTGCCTCCTCGAGGAGGTAGACGTTGACGAGCCCCTCGCCGAGCCGCCGGATACCCGGTGTGATCTCCATCGGCCGCGTCCCGTCAGGCGCCGAGGAGCGCCCGGATCGCGGCCTCGGCCTCGTCGTCGCCGCCCATCGCGGCTGTCACGAGGAGCACGATCAGGACCACGAGGGCGAGCGTAAGGAGGCCGGCTCCCAGCCACTCGCGCGGCGTCGGTCCCATCGTCGCCCCTCCTCTGCGCACCGTGCCGTGCGCCAGCCCGTCAGCCCCAGGGACAGGATGCCCCGAAGAGGACCGTGATCATCGTCATCCCGCCGAGCCCACGGACCCGGGTCTGGACCCGGCACGCGGGATCCAGGCCCACCGAATCGATGACGAGGCTGCCGTCCTCGAACGGCCCGCTGAGCGCCTCCGTACTGTAGCCTGCGGCGCCGAGCCCGTCCTGCATCGCCCCGGCGACGTCGTCGGGCGTGCCGTCGACGAGGAAGGCGCCGCTGACCGGTCCGTCGGCCGGATCGCCGGGGTTGGCCGGCTTCGCGCCGGCGGGCACGGGGAAGCCGGGCGGCAGAGCGTCCCACGCCGCCCCCCAGGACTCGCCAGGAAGGAGGCCGGGCGTCGGGCCCGGCGTGCGGCCGCCACTCCCCGGCACGTCGGTCGGCGCCGGCAGCGTCGGACCGGGAGTCGCGGTCGCGGGACGCCCCGTGGTCGCGGATCCGCCGCACGCCGCGACGACGAGGGCGAGGCCGACGACGATCGCGAGCAGGGTCGGGGTGTGGCGCATGGGCCGATGGTAGCCGGGAATCTCGCGGACCCCGTCGCTGCGCGGCGCGACGGGGTCCGGAGGAATTCGCTGCCCCCGGTCCCCAGTCGCGGGAGCAGCGCGGAGTGTTCGGTTCAGGTGGCCGTCCCTCCGGCGGCCGCGAGGACCGCCGGGAGGACGACGAGGACGAGCACGCCCACGAGCAGGACGAGGAGGAGCGTCGGGAGAAGAGATCGGGTGCCGGTCGCGAGCGTGCTCATCGCCTGTGTGACGACGGCGGCAGCCGTTTTGTTGCACGTGGACGGGGGTTGACCGAACAGAACAAGTGTTCTAGTCTGGCAGTGCCCCGCCGCCGCGACGGCCGCGCCGCCGTTCCTCCCCGCCGCCCGGGTTGTCTCATGTCCGCGCCGGCCTACGCCGAGCTCCACGCGCACTCCAACTTCTCCTTCCTCGACGGCGCCTCTGCCCCGGCCGACCTCGTCGCGCGCGCCGTCGAGCTGGGCCTCTCGGCGCTCGCCGTCACCGACCGCCAGGGCCTCTACGGAGTCGTCAGGTTCGCCGCCGCCGCCGAGGAGGTCGGGCTCCATCCCGTCATCGGCGTGGAGGTGGAGCTGGTCGATGCGCTCGTCCCGGATCCCCACGGGCTGGTGATCCCGGCACGTCGCCCGGTTCCCCGCAACCGGCGCCGCGGCGCACCCGCCGCCCCCGCTCCGCCGCCGGTCCCCCGGGGCGGGCTGCCGGCGCGACCCCAGCCGGGCCGGGCCCGCCTTCCCGGCCACCGCGAGGCGGTCAAGGAGGACCACCGCGGCGTCGGAGCGGGAGAGCGCGGCCCCCACCTTGTCCTGCTGGCCCGCGACGGGATCGGGTACCGGAGCCTCTGCCGGCTCGTCTCGCGGGCGAACCTCGCCGGGACCAAGGCGGCGCCGCGCGTCACGCAGGCGCTCCTCGCCGAGCACGCGGAGGGCCTCGTGGCGCTCTCGGGGTGCCGCCACGGCGAGCTGGCGCGGCGGCTCCTGGCGGGCGACCGGGAGGGCGCCCGCGCGGTGGCGGAGGGCTACGCCCGGATCTTCGGGCCGCCCAGCGGTTCCGGCGAGGCCGCGAGGGCACGGGGTGTCGCGGCCGCCGGCTTCGTCCTGGAGCTTTCCCATCACCTCCTGCCCGGCGACGACTGGCTCGTCGGGGAGACGGCCCGGCTCGCCGGCGAGGTCGGCCTCCCGGTCGTCGTGACGAACGACGTCCGCTACGCCCGCCCGGAGGACCGCGAGCTCCACGACGTGCTGGCGGCGGTTCGCCACGGGCGACCGGTCGAGACGCTCGCGGAGCTGCGCACCCCGAGCGGCGAGCACTACCTCAAGTCGGCCCCCGAGCTCGCAGGGCTGCCGCCGGGCGATGCGAAGGCGGACGCTGCCACGGCGGCCGCCTGGCACGAAGGGATCGAGAACGCAGGCGATCTGGCGGCGGCCTGCCGGGTCGACCTCGGCTTCGAGCAGTACCGCTTCCCCGGCTTCCCGGTGCCGGCCGGCGAGACGGCTTTCTCGTACCTCGCCGAGCTCTGCCACGGAGGTGTCCGGCGACGCTATCACCCCGTGACGCCGCCGGTCGTGAAGCAGCTCGCCCACGAGCTCGACGTGATCGAGCGCACCGGCCTCGCCGAGTTCTTCCTCATCTGCTGGGACCTCATGCGCTTCGCGAAGGAGCGCCGGATCCCCGCCCAGGGCCGCGGCAGCGCCGCCGACTCGATCGTGGCCTACGTGCTGGGGATCACCCGGGTCGACCCGATCCGCCACAACCTCCTCTTCGAGCGCTTCATCAATGAGGGCCGCACCACCTACCCGGACGTCGACATCGACTTCAGCTCGGAACGTCGCGAGGAGGTGATCCAGTACGTCTACGAGCGCTACGGCGCCGAGCACACGGGGATGGTCTGCAACCTCGTGACGTACCGGGCCCGGAGCGCGGTGCGGGAAGTCGGGCTCGCCCTGGGGTTCCCCCGCCCGCTCGTGGACCGGGTGGCGAAGGCGCTCGAGACCTACGACTCGGTGATGGTCCGGCGCGACCTCGAGGCGGACGGCGGCTTCGCCGAGTTCTTCCGGCGCCCCGACGAGGTGCGCGTGGGCGAGGATTCTGCAGCCCGGGCGGGGGACCGCGGGCTCGTCGACCGGATGGGCCAGCTCGCCCACGACGGGGGCGCCGCCCGCCTCCCTCGGGCCCGGGCCGCACCCTGGCCCGCGCCCCAGCATGTCGCGACATCGCCTCCCGCGGCCGCGGCTGCCCGCCTCACCGCGCCCAAGCATGTCGCGATATCGCCCACAGCAGTAAGGGACAGCGTTCAGGGGGCATCCGGCGCCGTTCCGGGGGCTGGACCCCGCTCGGGAGCCCCTGGCGACGCCGGCCGCGGGCCTGTCCGTGCTGCATCACGTTCCGCCGGGACCACCGCGAGCGGCGGAATCGGTCAACCGGATTCGGAGCGGGCAGCCGACCACGACAAGACCCTGCCCGCTAATGGTGGGAGTGATACGGCGACATCATGGTTCGGGTCCGCCTCACCGGCCCGAGTCCGGCCTGGGCCCGAAGGCTCCCAGCCCGGTTTGGGCGGCTCGAGGCCGGCAATCCGGCCGGGCGGCACCTCCGACGACAAGGGCGGCCCGGGAGACTCGCCGGCGAGCGTCGCCTGGCTGGCGCGAGAGGTCGTGCATACGTTCGGCCCGGCCGCGCCGCCAGCGCCAGAGCCGACGAGCCATACGTTCGGCCCGGGATCCGGCCCCCCGCGAACTCCCGCGGGCTCGCCCGGCACAGTGGACGGCCGCCCGCTCCACCCCGAGTCCGGGGTGCTCGCGCCACCCGCGGGGAACGTCGACCGGCTGGGACGGCCGCGGCACTGGGATCCCGCACCACCGCGAGCGACGGCACCACCGGGGGCGGCCGCCTCGCCGTCGGCCCCATCCTCGCCCGTCGCCGCGCAGCCCCCGGCGCCGCCGCCCGCGCCGCGCGGGGGGAGCACGGTCGGGATGTCGCCCTGGGAGCGCTGGCTGGAGCTGTGCGCCCGGATCGACGGCTTTCCGCGCCACCTCTCCATCCACAGCGGGGGGATGCTCGTGACCGCGACGCCGCTCATCGACATCGCCCCGCTGGAGCGGGCGACGATGCCCGGCCGGGTCGTCGTGCAGTTCGACAAGCGCGACGTCGAGACCCTCAAGCTCATCAAGCTCGACCTGCTGGGGCTGGGGATGCTCGCGGCGATCGACGAGACGATCCAGCTGATCGAGCACGACTGCGCCGTCTGCGTCGACCTCGACCGGCTCCCCGAGGAGGTTCCGGAGGTCTTCGCGATGCTCCAGGCCGCCGACACGGTGGGCGTCTTCCAGGTCGAGAGCCGGGCCCAGATGCAGACGCTCCCGAAGTCGCGGCCGGCCAGCCTCGACGACCTCGTGGTGGAGGTCGCGATCATCCGGCCGGGCCCCATCCAGGGCAATGCCGTGCACCCCTACCTGCGCCGCAAGCAGGGCCTCGAGCCGGTGACCTACCTCCACCCGTCCCTGGAGCCGGTCCTCCGCGACTCGCTCGGCGTGATCCTCTACCAGGAGCAGGTCATGCGGATCGCGATCGAGGTCGCCGGCTTCACGCCGGCCGGATCGGACGGTTTCCGCCGGGCGATGGGGACGTGGCGCTCGCCGGCCGAGATGGAGAAGCTCCACGCCAGCTTCGTCGAGGGGTGCATCGCCGTCCAGGGGATGCCCCGTGCGGACGCCGAGGAGCTCTACCGGCGGGTCGCCGGCTTCGCCAGCTTCGGGTTCGCCAAGAGCCACGCGGCCGCTTTCGCCCGCACCGCGTACGAGTCCTCGTTCCTCAAGCTCTTCTACCCGGCCCAGTTCCTCGTCGGGCTCGTGAACGCGCAGCCGATGGGCTTCTACCCGGTGGAGGTGCTCGTCAACGACGCCAAGCGCCACGGGGTGGCCGTCCTCCCGGTCGACGTGAACGCGTCCTCCTACCGCACGACGACCGAGTGGGCTGGCCGTCCCGGCTGGGCGCTCGCGGGCCCCGCCGGCGACGACGGCCGCCACGACCGCGACCCGGGCGAGCCGCTGCCGCCGGGGCTCGGGATCGCCGCCCGCCCCCGCCCGGTCCGCTCGGCGGCCTGCGTGATCCCGTCGCACGCCGCGCGCGAGCGCTGGACGGCCGAGAGCACCGTCGGCTGGGGCGTCCGGCTCGGGCTCCGCCTCGTGAAGGGGATCGGCGAGGAGCACGCAGCGCACCTGGATGCCGAGCGGGCCCGCGGGACGTACGCATCCCTGGCCGACGTCGTGGACCGGACGGGGCTCCCCGAAGAGGTCGTCGAGCGGCTGATCCGGGCCGGGGCGCTCGATTCGCTGGGCCGCCCGCGGCGCGAGCTCCTCTGGCAGCTCCGCGAGACGGCCCGGCCGGCGAAGGGCGCGCCGAGGGGCGGCCGGGCCGCGGGACGGCCGCTGGACCTGCGCCTCCCGGCGACGCCCGCGCCCGAGCTTCCCCCGCTGTCGGAGCTGGAGCGGCTGGGCGACGCCTACGCGATTCTCTCGCTCGACGCGCGGCGCCAGGTGGTCGAGCTCTTCCGGCCGGCCCTCGAGACGCTGGGGGCGGTGACGAACGCGGCCCTGGCCGAACGGCGACCCGGACCCGTCCGGATCGGCGGCCTCGTCGTCACCCGGCAGCACCCGATGACGGCAAAGGGGACGGTCTTCCTCGCCCTGGAGGACGAGACCGGGATGGTGAACGTCACGCTCTGGCCGGATGCCTGGGCCCGCCTGCGCGGGGTGGTGCGGCGGAACGCGCTCCTCGTCGTCGACGGGATCCTGCAGCGCGAGTCGAACGTCGTGAACGTCGTGGCCCGGGATGTCCGCCCGCTCGTGGACGAAGCCCGCCGGGTCGGGGGGCCGGAGAGGCCGGACGGCGTACGCCAGCTCGGCCAAGCCGGGATGCGGCGATCGGGCTGACCGCCGCGCGAGCACGCGGGCGCGCCGGGCGCAGCGCGACCCCGGAGAGGACCACGACGACCTTCCATTGCGGCCCGAGCTTCCGCGCCGAAAGGCTGTGCGCCGCGGCCCTCACCGGAGCCGTGCACCATCCGTTCGCGGCGCGCCGCGGCGCGGATTGCCCGCGCTCGGGTCAGCGCCGGCGGGCGGCCTGCCGCTGGGGGGCCGACATGTTCAGGAAGCGGCGGTAGAAGCCGGCGAAGGCGCCGACCGCGATCCCGAAGACCGGCGCGGTGAGCAGCACGTTCTGGGCGTAGGCCAGCTTCTGCCCGGTCGACACCAGGTAGGTGAACCCGAGCGGGGTCACGAGCACGTCCGTGTTGACGGTCACGACCAGGATGTAGGCGAGGCCGGACGCCAGGCCCGCGAGGCCACCCATGAGCCACGCCGCACGGGGCGCGAGCATGCCAGCGAGGAAGGCGATGATCATCGGTGGCGGCTGGAGGATCACGTTGCCGGCCAGCACGACGAACTGGTTGGCCGCGAGCGTCGGGATCAGCATGGCCACCGTGGTCGCGATGATGACGAGGCCCGGAACCAACGCCGCCTTCGAGCGCAGGACCACGGACGGCAAGGCGCGGAGGTCGCCCCGGAGGTCGACCGGCCCTGCGGCTGCTCTGAGCGACGATAGGAAGCTCGCGCGCGGCGGGGGCGCGGCCCCCGGCGCGGAGCCCGATGGACGTCGATCGCGCTGCTCGCGCGGAAGTGCGGCGGCGGGGACGACGGGCGCCTCGACCGTCGCGTCGACGCCTGGGGCCCCCGTGGTAGCGGCGCGGTAGCGGTGACGGGCGTCGGCGCGCTCGGTCCTCTTGGCGCGGGCCACGGATCCTCCTCGGGGTGACGTGCTGACAGGGTGCGGCCCCGACCGGAGCCCGGCGGTGGCGCGGCACGAATGCTACCGCGGCGGCCCGGCGGGCGCCGGGCGTGGCGCGGGCGGTCGATGAGTCCTGGGTAAGTGGCAGGTGAACAGCCCGTGGTACACATCCGGGGTACGCCCCGCCGGCTGCCCGCCCGGAGGTCGTCCATGCGCGCGCCACGGAGCGCCGTCACCGGCGTGCTCGTCGTCCTGCTCGGAATCGCGTCGATGGGTCGAGGCTCGCCGCCCGATCCGGGTCCTGTGCTCCCGATCGTCGCCGCGGCCGCCGTCGGGTGGCCCGCTTCCGGCGGCCTGCTCGTCGCCGAGGTCGTGACCGGCGGCGCATCTGCTTCCGACGAGTATGTCGAGGTCGCGAACGCTGGGCTGGCTCCGGCCGACCTTGCGGGTCACGAGATCGTCTACGTGAGCGCTTCCGGGGCGACGACGACCCGGAAGGCGTCGTGGGCCGGGTCGCTCGTCGTCGAGCCGGGCCGCCATCTGCTCATCGCGAACAGCCTCGGGTTGCACGCGGCCTCCGCGGATGCCACCTACAGCGGCGGCCTCGCTGCCACGGGCGGCGCCATCGTCCTGCGACGAGTCGACGGCCAGGTGGTCGACGCCGTCGGATGGGGGGATGCGACGAATGCCTTCGTCGAGGGAGGCGCTGCGCCCGCACCCCCGGCCCTGGGTTCGATCGAGCGTCGTCCCGGCGGCCCGGACGGCAACATCGCTGACTCGAACGACAACGCCGTCGACTGGGTCGTTCTTGGGCAGCCGATCCCGCAGCCGCTCTCCGCCCCGCCCGTCCCTGGACCAACGCCGTCTCCGTCACCGTCGCCCGCCCCCACACCAACACCGTCGCCGACGCCGACACCGTCGCCCACGGCCACGCCCACTCCGACG
>Ga0315273_10008531_pt1 | contig 12939 bp, 8 predicted proteins | sample YL17G02_0_MG_FD_205753 | JGI IMG/M metagenome (GOLD analysis project Ga0315273, IMG submission 205753) | Sediment microbial communities from Yellowstone Lake, YNP, Wyoming, USA - YL17G02_0 | ecosystem: Environmental > Aquatic > Freshwater > Lake > Sediment | place: USA: Wyoming | collected...
CCGTCGCCACCTGATCGTTGCGGCTCCGACCGGTGTGCAGCTTGCCGGCCAGCGGACCGAGACGTTCCGTCAGACGCCGCTCGACGGCGGTGTGGATATCCTCATCCGAAGGCTGGGCCGCAAAGACACCCTGGTCGAACTCGGCCTCGATCTCCGTCAGTCCGCGCTGCAGGGCATCGTGCTCGTCGGCCTGCAGCACGCCGGCGCGGGCCAACGCCCCCACCCAGGCACGGCTGCCGCGCAGGTCCTCCCGCGCCAGCCGGATATCGAAGGGCAGGCTGGCGTTGTAGCGCGCCAGGCGTGGATCCAATGCCGCGGACATGGCGCCTCCCCACATCTTCATCCTCTTCCTCCCGCGCCCGACGACTCGCGCGTCGGTCGGGCGTCTCAGTCGCGCTGGATCTCGATGGGTGCGGCGGCGGCGTAGCGCGTGCGTCCGGATTCGCTCTGCTCGCGCATCGCCCGCACCTTCATCGGGAGCCCAAACAGGTTGACGAAGCCTTCGGCGTCGCGCTGGTTGTAGACGGCATCCTGGCCGAAGGTAGCGAAGTCCTCACGGTAGAGGCTCTCCTTCGACTCACGACCGATCACCTGGATCGTACCCTTGCACAGCTTGAGGCGCACGTGGCCGGTGACCGTCTTCTGCGTCTCAAGGATGAACGCCTGGAGCGCCTCGCGCAAGGTCGTGAACCACTTGCCATAGTAGACCAGCTCGGCGTAGTCGAGGGCGACGTGTTCCTTGTAGTGCGCCACGTCGCGGTCGAGGCACAGGCTTTCGAGCTCGCGGTGGGCCGCCGAGAGGATTGTGCCGCCCGGAGTCTCATACACCCCGCGCGACTTCATCCCGACCAGACGGTTCTCGACCAGGTCGACGCGGCCGATGGCGTGGCGGGCGCCAAGGGCGTTGAGCGCTTCAACCAACTGAACGGGCGGCAGGGTCTGCTGATCGAGCGAGAAGGGGACACCCTGCTGGAAGCCGATCGTCACCTCCTGCCCCTGTTCCGGCGCCTGCTCGGGCGAGACGGTCCACTGATACATCGCTTCGTCCGGGGGTTGGGCCGGGTCCTCCAGGGGCCCGCCTTCGTGCGACAGATGCCAAAGATTTCGATCGCGGCTGTAGATGGAACGCAGCGTGGCCGTCACCGGAACATGGCGGGCATCGGCATAGGCCAGCGCATCCTCCCGCGAGCGGATCTCCCATTCCCGCCAGGGCGCGATGACCTTCAGCGCGGGGTTGAGGGCCTTGTAGGTCAGTTCGAAGCGCACCTGGTCGTTGCCCTTGCCGGTGCAACCGTGGACCACAGCCTCGGCGCCTTCGGCCTCCGCCACGCGCACCTGCCACTTGGCGATCAGGGGCCGGGCGATCGAGGTTCCCAGCAGGTACTTGCCTTCATACACCGCGCTGGATTGCAGCAAGGGAAAGAGGAAATCGGTGACGAACTCCGCCCGCAGATCCATCAGCACCAGCTTGCTGGCGCCGCTCGCCTTGGACTTGGCCTCCAGGCCGGAGAGCTCCTCTCCCTGGCCGATATCCGCACAGAAGCACACTACCTCGCAGCCGTAGTTCTCACGCAGCCAGGGAACGATGATCGAGGTATCCAATCCGCCCGAGTAGGCCAGGACGGCCTTCTTGATCTTGGCCTTCGACATTTCGGTTTCTCCTGCGGCGTCGTCCGCCGCCGTGTCTCACCCGATGGCCGCTGCAAGGCACGCAGGCAACTGCGCGCCGGGGTAAACGAAAACCCGCCAGACCTCTTCGGCGTCTGGCGGGGCAGCGGCAATCCCTTGGCTCGGCGGTTACGCGGAGAACCTCGAGCGCCAGACGGAGGTCTGGCGGGTGGGACGGGAGCGCAGGAGGCCCGATGTCCGGCGGTGCACGGGTATGAGAGTACTCGAGCCAGGCGCGACTGTCAAGCTGGCGATTCGCGGAGACATCATCCTGTCTGCCACCGTCCCTGTGGGCTTGCACGGATGCGAGACACTTGGGCGGTCCAGACTTCGATTGGCCCACCTACCGCTGGCTACGCCACGCAGGCGCGTACCGTCTCGCCCGTCCCCACCTCACCGTCTCGCGCCCATCGTGATATTGCTCACAAGACACGGGCTTCCCCTGCGGCCGCCGAGAGGCGAGCGCCTGCCCACGGGGTTGTATGTGCGAAGGGTCGGGTCCAATCGGAAGGGCCCAGAGGGTAGGACTATGAGTGATGCTGTTGAGCCGACGAACGCCGCCACGCCGGCACAGTCCTTCTTCGAACGGCTAGGGGTCCAGCAGGTGATCCTCCCGATCGGCCCGGGCATTCCACTCGGTTTCGAGAGCATCTCCAGCCCCGAGCTCGGGATCGGCGGCGTGTACGGCTCGTGGGGCACAAGCTACGACAACCAGGCCCTGCGCGGCTTCATCGAACGCCGGCTGGGTGAGTCGATGAAGGACGAGGAGATGATGAACCTCGCCGAACTGGGATTCCTCCGCCGGCATCACCTCCCCGATCTGTCCGAGGCTGAGCACCTGGAACTGGAGCTTGAGGTCGGCGCACGCCTGCTGCGCGAAGCGGCGCGCGTTAACGGCTGGGGGCCGTCCGAGGTTCAGGGTGTCCTGATCGGCATGAGCTGCCCGGTGGCGGACGATTACGTGGTCCAGATCGCCCGGCGCGCCGGGATCCCCGACGATGCCCTCAAGGTCAGCGTCCACAAGGCGTGTGACGGCTCGATGGGCGCGCTGCACCTGGCGCTCAATCCGGCTCTAGCCGCTCCCGGCCAAGTCAACATTGCTGACACGCTGCGCGGCAAGAAGGTGCTCGTGGGCGGAATCGAGGGGCTGAGCCGGTTCACCAGCCGGGCGCGGGACAAGAACGCGCTGCAGCTCTTTGGCAACGGCGCCGGCGTGATCGGCGTCATCCCGGGCCAGACGATGAAGTTCTTGGTCGGCAAGAGTCACGAGGCCTTCGATATCGAGGGCCTGCTCGAGGTGCGCATGTTCTACCCGTACTCCGGGCCGAAGCAGGCCGGAGAGCCGCTGGTGGAGGTCTCGCGGGAGGCCCCCAATCACGTGCGCGTCGCCGGGCTGATGCACGAGCCGGAGGACGGCAGCCCGGTCGTCATGGCGGGGCTGATGGGCATGGTCAAGCTGTTCGTGCGCAACGGCGTCCAGGTGGTTGCGGACGTGATGCGGGAGTATCAGGCCCTGATGAGCAAGCTCGGCACCCCCGATAAGCCGATCGCCGTGGGCATCGTCCATCACGCCAACTACAAGATCAATCAGCTCAAGGCCAAGCAGCTGGGCAAGGAGGGCATCCGTTTCCCGATGCCCTGGCTGTTGAGCGAGTTCGGCAACGTGAGCGCCGCCTCGAACATGATCGCCTTCCTGCGGCAGCTGCCGAAGATCCGGCCCGGCGATCACGTCCTGTTCGACGGCTTCGGCGCCGGCACGTACTATGACGTCATGGCCGTCGCGCTGGGAACCTGAGGCGCGGGCGCAGCCTGAAAGCAACAAATGCCGGAGAGCCTTCTCCGGCGTTTGCTTTCCTTCTATCGGGGCTTGTGCCGGACGTGACCGACGTCCGAGGCGACGATCAGTTGGAGGCGAGCAGCTCCGCCAGGCGCGGGTGATCGGCGTACGCGCCGCGCCGATCGGCCGGCAGCAGGGCGGCGATGCGGCACATGATCTCATCGTCGTAAGCCTCAAGCCGAGCCTGGGCGTCCAGAGCCGGCCGCGGCGGCAGGCGGAAGGTCGGTCCGAAGCGGACCACGACTTCGACGCGGCGCAGCCGCTTGAGCCGCGCCTTGACCGTGGCATCCTCCGTCCCGATGACGGCCGTCGGCAGGATCGGCGCCCCGGCCTTGGCGGCCAGAAAGCCGGCACCGGAGCGAGCCCGGATCAGCGCCCCACTCGGGCTGCGCGTGCCCTCCGGTGCGATGACCAGGACGCCGCCTTGCTTGAGCCGCCGCAGGCACGTGCGCACGGCGGTCATGTCGGAGTTGAAGCGGTCGACCCAGATGCCGTCCAGCGCGGCCGCCAGCCAGCGGAAGATGGCCACCTCGCGGTACTTCTCCGCCACGAGCATGATGATGTCATCCCGGTCGAGCAGGCAGTAGGGCAGCCCGGCGTCGAGGCGGCCGACGTGGTTCGTGACCGCCACCATGCCGCCGGAGTCCGGGATGTTCTCGGCGCCGAGTACCTGGATGCGCGTGACCAGCCGGTAGAGCAGGCGAATGAGGAAGCGGGTGATCTTGAACGTCATGGGTACCTGGCCAAGCAGCACGGGCAGCCGGGCTACCCGGACAGCCCCTTGGATCTTGATGATACCTCCGCCCGCCGGTGCACGGCGCGGTGGTCGTCGGCCACGGAAGGCTCCAGGGCATATAATAGATATCGAGGGTAGGAAATCTCCAGTAAGCTTGGTGGACGGTGGTCTGCGCCCTGGCCCAGTTGGAAGGAAGGTACTGATGCGGACGCTTCGTGGCTCTCTCTTGCTCGTGCTGGCACTTGCCCCCTTCCTCGTGGCAGCCATCCCTTACCATCTGCTGGCCGCGCCGGGTGGGTTGATCGAAGTGCTTGGCCGGGACGGATCCACCCTAGACCGAATCACCGATGGCGACACGGTCAGCCTGCGCGTGAGCCTCCCCGAGAAGGCCAGCCAAGCCCTGCCCATCGAACTAGTCCTCGAGGACGCCGCTCAACCCACGGCAGCGTGCACGATCCCGTCCGGCGGGACCGTGTGCACGACCGATCCCTTCGCGGCGCTGGGCTGGTACTGGCGTTCCGGCGGCGTCGCATCCCCCGAGCGCGTGATCCGGGCCCTGGCCTCCGGCGGCACCCGCCCTGTGGCGCAAGCCTCGATCCCCATCGCCCCGCGCCCGGTGGTGATGGTGCATGGGTTCTCCTCGTCATTTGAGGCGTGGGTCAACTACCTTGGCCCAACCGGCTACTTGGCGCAGGCCGGCCTGTCCGGCTACGCCGTCGGCGACGGCCAGGTGCCGGGCACGATGAACACCGGCAACCTGGCCGAGCCCACGCAGCGCACCAACACCATCGCCGAGAACGCGGCCATCCTGGGCGAGTACATCGCCCGGGTCAAGCAGGCGACGGGCGCCCAGACCGTCGACCTGATCGCCCACAGCATGGGCGGCTTGATCGCCCGCGCCTACATCGACCGGGTCATGGCGACGCGTGACGTGGCCCAGCTGATCATGCTCGGCTCCCCGATGGCCGGCACCGACTGCGCCGATCTGCCCGCCTCGCTCGGCCTGTATCTGCCTGCGACGCTTGAACTGCGCCCAAGCTACGTGCGCCAGATCTTCAACCCGCAGGTCAGCCACCGGCACGGCGTCGCGTTCCACGCCCTGGCCGGCGTCCCGATCCTCGAGGGGTTCAAGTCCCCGTGCACGGATGTTCCCACCGACCTGGCAGTCTCGCTCGCCAGCGTCACCGCCATTCCTGTCCAGGCGCGGCAGATGCCGGTGCTGCACATGAACCTCAACCTGTCGCAGTTGGTGTTCGACGAATTCGTCAAGCCTCTGCTGCAGACCCCCGCCGGAGGGTTGGCCGACGAGCCCGATGCCCTAGCCCAGGCGCAGCCGTCCGAGAAGCTGCAGTTCTCCCGCCTCTTCACCGGGCATGTCGATGCCGGAGCCGGCGCCGAGATGACCATCCCGATCGATCCCGGGATCACGCTGGCCAGCTTCGCCCTGTACGACACGACGCGTTCGCTGCAGGTGAACGTCACCGGGGCAAGCGGCAAGACGATCGAGTTGAGCGCGGCGAAGAACGGGCTTGTGGTAGTGCAGGATCCGCAGGCGCTGCTCTACCTGGGTTACGGCTTCCAGGATCCGAAACCCGGGGCCTGGCGTGTGAGCCTTCAGGCCTCGGCGGCAACGCCGGCGCAGGGTGCGGATTTCGCCCTCACGGCCCGGTTCGTGGGTGGCGCTCAATTGCGCACCAGCCTGAGCACGCTGCTCCCGCGTGTGGGCGATGAGGTTTCGTTGACGGCCAGCGTGCGCCTCGGGAATGAGGATCTGTCCGTGCGTGAGGCCGAGGCCTCAATCCGCCGCCCGGACGGGACGACCGAACACGTCTCGCTGGCGGTGAACGGGTTGCAGGCCCAGGTCACGCTGCGGCCAACGCTGGCTGGGCTGTATGGCATGGACCTCACGGCCACGGGTGTGGCCGCGGATGGGACGCCGATCGAACGTTCGGCATTCCTGGCGTTCGAGGCGCAGCCGGAGGCCGCCCGTACTCCGTCTGCGGCGATATGGATTGGCGCGGTGGGCGGGGTGATCCTGCTGGCTGCGCTGGCTGTGATCGTGATCCGGCGAGGGCGCAAGACGGTCCGCTAGTCTCCCTTGGGCCTCATGCGATCGACGGAATCGTCTGGCGGTGCCCATCAGGGACCGTACCCGTCGGAGCCGAATGGCGGCCCTTGTCTATGCCCTGCTACCGAATGCGTTCGACCGCCCGCTTGGCGCAGGTCTCCATGTCGGTCAGAGCGGAGACATAGGCGTTGTCGGAGTACGGCAGGTCACAGGCGAACAAGTCGGTCTCGATCAGGAACTCGCCCGCGACTTGGTACACCCCGCGGCCGTTGCCGCACAGCGGGATGTCCCCCTGTTTCCCTCCGCCGCCAGGGCCGTAGACAACGAATCCGTAGCCTTCGTCATCGTTGCGCAGCTGCCGTCCCTGGTCATTCCCCTTCACCTGGGGGGGCAGGCTCGCGGTAAGGTCCTTGACGTCTTGCTGGAACTCGGTCGCCAACCGGTCCGTGTGGTTCTGGTAGTTCACGATGCTGAAGCCCAAAGCGTTCTGATCGATGTTCGGGCCGCTCCAGTCGTAGCGGCAGATCAGGCTGGAGTTTCCCCACGGGAATACCTTGCTGGACTCGTAGCCCTCACACGCGCAGTCCTCGTCTAGAAACTTGCCGTTGTACTCGGGCTCATCGCCGGATGGCTCCTGTAATACAGGCGGGCTCCCCTCCTCGTCTTCGGGCTCCTGAGGCAGGGAGTCAAGCAGGCCGTCGGGAACGGGAGCACCTGTCTGCAAGACTGCGTCGCAGGCCATCGCCGCCATGGCCAGGGAGAGACTGAAACTCAGGAGGGCGACGGGGGTCGATAGGTGCCTCAGGCTGGTCATGGTTGCCTCCATTTGAACTGCCTTCATCCGGCAGAGAAGTGATTCACGTGTGCAAAGGCGCAAACCCGGTCATCCAGTCCGCTGTTCGCACGACCCGGCCATCAACGGTCGCCCATGCTGCGCGCTGTCCTGAGCCACGTACGAGCAGGCGCCGCGTGCCCTGCGGCGACGCCTGACTAGACCGGGCAATTGTTCCCCGACGCATCACCAGACTAGCGTTCTAAAGCCTCCTGCATGCACGCTTGCGCCAATTGCAGGATCGACGCTGCCTCCCCGGCGCCCGAGTAGATGCCGCGCAGATGGGTGCTCTGGTAGATACCCTAGGGAAAGATCACCCGCGACTCACCGTAGAAGAAGTTGCTGGTGCCTTAGGCTTCGACGGCATACAGTGCTCCGTCGCCATCCCGAGTGACATCCATCCCGCTGCCGGCGAGGTTGTCGGCCTCTGCCTTGAGTTGGCCACGCGCATCGTCTTCGCTGAGCCATGGCTCGATCATCAATTGAACCTGATTCATCTCCTTGCTGTCACCGGACGTCTGCGTCCACTCGAAGTTGCAGATCAGTTGGTCGTCCCTGGACTCCATTGAAGCCACCGGCAACCCGAGGCAAGCGCAGTCGCCCTCGGCAAACGGGTGTCGCCCGCTGGCAGGTACTTCCGCGGCGGGGGGCATTGTGGGTTGACCACCCACGAGTCGGCCCACGCCACCCGCCGGCTGCGAGGCCGGCACTCCGGCCGAGCCGGGGACTGCCCGAGGCGCGACGGTATTGCAGGCGATGGCAGCCGCGGCCGACGAAAGGCCAAGCGAAAGGATCGCGACCCAGAGGCGAGAACGGCGCGAAGCGGGTATGGTGTCCTCCAATGACGTAGTGCTGTGCTGGAGCGACGACCGGTGGCATCCGGCTGACGGCTGTGCGCAGAGCGTGCGGGCTACATCACCTTCTCCGTGAAGCTGGCCCTCACGGTGCGCATCGAAGCGATGCGCCCGCATGAGTATAGGAGATTCCTGCACCGCGCAACCTCGCGGAAGGGTTGCAGATATCCATCCTGGAGACGGAGGGTGCCGTTGCGCCTCAACGCTCGCTCCCCCGCCCACGCAACGCATCGGATGACATACCTGCACGCAGTCGGCCGTGCGTGCCTCTCACACGACCCTCTCTCCACGCATGAACCGTCTGCGATCTGCGGCCCGACGGGAGACGGGGCAGAATCCTGCCACCCATCGAACAACAAGATGGCGGGGGGGTCACTTGTTGTGCCCTTTGGGGACAAGAAGGCGCTCGCGTGTGATAGCATCCGCCCTATGCGTCTTCGCCTGTCCGCCGTCCTCGCCTCGCTGCCCCGCACGTACTGGCTGTTGTGGGTCGGCACGCTGGTCAACCGGCTGGGCAGCTTCGTCATCCCCTTCCTGACCCTCTACCTCACCCAGCGCCGCGGGCTGCCCATCAGCCAGGCGGCGCTGATGGTCTCGCTCTTCGGCGCCGGATCGTTCAGCGCCGCCCTCATCGGCGGCGAGCTGGCCGACCGCCTTGGCCGCCGGCCGGTGATGCTGCTGTCGTTCCTACTCGCCCCGCTGAACATGCTCGCCCTCGGGCTGGTGCAGCCTCTGGCGCTCCTGGCGCTGCTCACCTTCACGCAGGGACTGCTGACCGACCTGTACCGGCCGGCGGTGAGCGCCGCCATCGCCGACCTGGTGCCGTCCGAGGATCGGCCGCGCGCCTATGGCTACCTGTACTGGGCCATCAACCTGGGCTTCGCCATCGCCCCGGTGGTCGCCGGACTGATGGCCCGCCTTGACTACTTCCTGCTGTTCGCCGGCGACGCGGCAACGACGTTCGCCTTCGGCCTAATCGTCCTGGCCGGCGTGCGCGAGACGCGCCCGGCCGAAGCCCACGCCGCCTCCAAGGCGCCGCTGCGTCAGCGGGTCGGCCAGCTGCGTAGGTCGCCACTGATGCTGCTGTTCTGCGCGCTGGCGCTGGCCTTCGGCATCATCTACATGCAGGCCAACGTCACGCTGCCGGTCGACATGGCCGCGCACGGGCTGGGCCCGGAGCAGTACGGCCTGGCGATCGCCGTCAACGGCGTGCTGATCGTCCTGCTGGGCCTGCCCGCCAGCCACGCCGCCGGGCGTTGGCCGCGCTACGGCGCCTTGGCCGTGGCCGCCATCCTGGCCGGCGCCGGCTTCGGACTCACCGGGCTGGCGAGCACGCTGCTCGTCTTCGGGCTGTCGATCGGGGTGTGGACGCTGGGTGAGATCACTGCCTCAACGATCGCGCCCGCGATCGTGGCCGACCTGTCACCGGTCGAATTGCGCGGGCTTTTCCAGGGCGCCTTCGGCGCGGCCTGGGGCCTCTCGGCCTTTGCCGGGCCGCTTCTCGGCGGCTGGGTCTACCAGCGGTTTGGCGCCGGAACGCTATGGGGCGGGTGCCTGATCCTCGGCAGCTTCCTTGCGCTGGGTTACCTGGCCCTCGGCCGCCGAGCTTCTCGCTCCGACGCTGGCTTGTCGGCAGCGGCTGCGTCTCCTCCGCCCGCAGAATCGTCGCCGTAGCTGCGCTCGCGGTCTGTCCGCTGGATGGATAGAGATCCCTAGCCGCCCGGACCCCCGAACGTCGACGGACGAACCGTGTTGCGCGACCAGTAGCCCGTGATCACAGCCAACAGGTCGTTGTCAACCGGCGCGGTATTCTCCGGGTCAGGCCCGAACAGATAGTTGAACCCGTTGGAGCTGGAGGTCCACGGCTCCCACGCCGGGTCCCACGCCCACAGCATGTGGTTCATACCCAGCACCTCGAACAACGCCATCTGATCGTCCATGAACTCCGCCGCATCCGGCACCCAGCGCTCGAGGCCGAACTCATTGACCGACACTGGCAGGCCGTGCGTTTCCTGGAAGGCCGTCACAGGGGACAGCAATCCCTCCAACCAGGCGCGATCGAAGCGATCGGCTGCGCCGTCGTAGTTGACGTCGAACTCGCCCGGGTAGGTGTTCTGGCCCTCCGCGCCCTGGTGGGTGTAGGTATCCTGCGGCTCATACTGGTGGACCATGTAGACCGTACGGGGGTCGTCCACCGGCTCGAGCGCCGGGAGCCAGCGCACCGCCCCCCACCCCTGCGCGCTGACCAGGATCGGCGTCTCGCTGTCCACCTGGCGGATGCCATCGACGATGCGCGGGTAGAACTGGTTCCAATCCAGCAGGCTGCCGGCATGCTCCGGGAAGAACGCCTCCGGGCTGTACACGTCCAGGAAGATGCCTTCGCCGTTCGGCTCGCACATCAGGTCGTAGCCGACGACGACGGGGCTATCCCGGTAGCGCTCGGCGGTGTACGTCCACATGTCGACCCAGGCGTCCTGTGCCGCGGCGTCGGTCCACACCGACTCGACCAGCAGCTCGGGGTCGAACCAGTCGCCGGCGCCGTCGCGGTAGAAGGTGAAGTCGGAGCGCCCAGGGCCGGTGCGGAAGGTGATCACGACGAACAGGTCGGCTTGCGCCGCCATGTCGATCAAGCGGTCGAGGTTGGCCTGCACCTGCTCGTCGAGCACATACGGCGGCCGCTCGGTGAATAGGCCGGGATGCGAGAGGTCCACTACGTTTGCGCCCAGAGCCGCCAGGGCGTCGAAATCCGCCTGTGTCACCGGTGGGCCGAGGTAGTCACTCCCCAGGAATTCGGGACCGTCGAGTTCCGGCACGACGATGCGCTGCCAGATGTTCGCCCCGCGCAGCTGCGTCCCGTTCGTCCACAGCCACCAGTCGTCTGGGGCCTCCGGCGCCTCAACCGCTTCGGGCATGGCGCTGGCTTCGAGCGACGCCGATGGCTCGGGGTCAACCTCCTCAGCCGGAGGCTTGCCGGCGAGGGCACATGCCGTCGAGGCCAGCAGCACGCACGTCAGCACCGCCAGCAGCCTGGCCTGGCCTTGATCTCGTTCGATGGGCATCATGCCTACCTCCTGGTTCCCGTCCGGTCCGCGCCCCAGCACGGCTACGGCTTGTAGGGAGGCTGCTCGCCGCAGTCATTCGGATAGATCTTGACCGTGAACAGGAACTCAGACTTTGCCGTACCCGTCTCCGCTGGGCCTGACAGGACGGACTTCCCGCAGCCGATGTCCTGCTTGGCCTCAGCGTAGGTGGCATACGAGAGAGTCTCGGAATGCGCCCCGAAGATGTCGTCATCTGACCAGATGCCGTCCTCGTCCCAGAACTCGGTCCACATGCGCAGCCGGATGTCCGCCATTGGAAGAGGGACGACGATCGTGTCCTCTTTGGCAAACGGGATGATCTCGGAGAAGATGTACACACCGCACTGCATCGGCATGAGGAAGCAGCCGACGCCGAAGGAGCAGCCTCCCCACTGGTGGAGGGTGACGTTGTTAACACCGTGATGGATGTAGACATCCAACTCGTCGCAGGAAGGCCCCCCCGCCCCTTCATTGGTCCATTTCAGGTTGATAGACTCGAACTTCACCGAAGCAAAGACGGCGCACGGTGGCTGGTCATACTCGTACGGTTTTGACGGGTTCGAGGACCGGCCGCCAGCGCCGGCGGTCACCTGGTAGCGCACGTGCAGCCCGCAGGCGGCCGGGAGTGTCAGCGTCGCCGACCTGGCATTCGGGTCCTTGACTTGCACTCCGACCACCCACCCCGGCTGCACTTCGACCTGGATGGTGAAGCCGGTTATGTCCGCCGGATTGCCGTCCCACTTCCATGTCACCTTGCGATCGCGCTTGTCGGGCACAAACAACCAGCCCTGGTTCGCCTCGTCCTTGACGTCGTACGGCACGGGCATGGACAGGTCGTTCCACGACCCGCCTCCCGGGATCACGCCCGGCGCGCCGGGCTGTTCCCACGCCGCCCCGGGCGGTGGCGGAGGAGGAGGCGCGCTGTCGAACGGACGGATGGCGATGCCCAGCGACAGCAGCCCGCCGGCGATCGACTGCCGCGAGCCGTCCCAGGCAGCCTGCGCTACCGCCGTGTCGAACGCGCCTACCTTGCTCAGGGATTCTCCTGTCCAGCCCCAGCACTCTCCGCTCAGCCCCAGCGAGCCGTCGGCGGGCCTGGGCACCACCAGCTTGCGATTGGCCGAGGCCCACGCGGCGATGTTTCCCGTCTCGCCCTGCAAGGCAATGAATTGCGATTCGTCCGCCGGGATGCGCATCTCCGGCAGGCCGTCGATCGAGACGTAGCAGTATGCCTGGTCGAACGCGCCCTGCACCGAGAAGTCGAGCGCCTCGAGCTCGAGGTGATCCGCCGAAACCGCGCTGCACGCGGCATCGACACTCGCCTGGACGATGTTCGACGGCTGCGAGCCGAGGCCGTTGACCGCCTCGACCCAGAAGGAAGCCGTGCCTCCCGGTGCGGGATCCAGGGCGAATGAGGCCGGGCCGGTACCGGCAGAGGCCTCAACCGAGGCGACAGTGTAAGGCGATCCCCCTGGCGCCACGGTCCACACGTCAAACCGGGTTTCATTCGTCGACCGGTCGTCCCAGCGCAGCGTGACCCGGCAGCCTTCCACGCTGGCGCTCAGCCCTTCCGGCGCCGCAGGCGGCGTGGCCACAAGCATGTCGGTGAGCCTGAGGAGGATCGGAGCGGGCCCGGCAGTCTGGAGCTCCTGCACTTGTGCGGGAACCACCTCGACAGCCGCCGGCGGCAGGACGGGCTCAGCCTGCTCCTCTTCCGGAGGCATCGGAACCAGCACCTTCGTCCCGGCCGGGAGTGGCCCGGAGGAGAGGTTCGGGTTCAATTGGCCAACCGTCCCAACGTCAGCGCCGCGCTGATTGGCGACGTCTTCCAGCGACTGGCCCTCCCCGGCTGAGATCACCAGCA
>Ga0315273_10008532_pt1 | contig 12937 bp, 21 predicted proteins | sample YL17G02_0_MG_FD_205753 | JGI IMG/M metagenome (GOLD analysis project Ga0315273, IMG submission 205753) | Sediment microbial communities from Yellowstone Lake, YNP, Wyoming, USA - YL17G02_0 | ecosystem: Environmental > Aquatic > Freshwater > Lake > Sediment | place: USA: Wyoming | collected...
CCGCTATCTCCGGGTGGCGGAGGGTGAAGAGGTTGTGATCACGCGCCACGGCCGACCCGCCGGCGTGCTCATCGGATTCGAGACCGAGGACGACTGGTTCGAGTACCGCCTGGAGCACCATCCGGAGTTTCTGCGCCGCGTGGCGCGCGCTCGCCAGGCAATGCAGCGCGGCCGCGGCGTGCGGTTGGAGGACGTTCCGGCGTAGCGGCGGCCGCGCCGCAGCTGAGACGCGAGGCTGTCGCGCCGCGCGATCTCGATGATGGGCGGCGAGTTCTTCGTGCAGGTCCTCTTGCGGTGTCATTCGTAACGCACAATATATTATGCGATACTGCCGACATCGGCGTATTGCGCACGTTATATTGTCACTTGCGCACCACCAGCGTATTGCCTATTATGATCTGCGCCACACAGCGTGACTGGAGCATAAGCACATTATGATAGGCGTAATGTCTGACCAAGAAGTCCTGGAGGAACTGGGCCGGCGGCTGCGAGCCTACAGGCTCCAGCGCAACCTGGGCGGCGCGGAGGTGGCGGAGCGGGCCGGCCTGAACCGCAACACAGTGGCGAACGCGGAAGCCGGCGCCAACCCGCGGCTTGGCACGGTCGTGAAGATCCTCCGCGTGCTCGAGCGCCTGGATGCCCTGGACGCGTTCCTTGCGCCGCCCGGCATTTCGCCGATGCAGCTGATGAAGACGGCCGGGAAACCGCGGCTGCGCGCTCGCAGGCGGCCCCGTGGCTGAGAACCTGGCCCTGGCACAGGTCTGGCTCTGGCAGAGGCTCGTCGGGGCGGTCGTCGAGGACACGACTGGGGCGATCACTTTCGAGTACAATCCGGACTTCGCTCGCCTCGGTCTCGAGATCTCCCCCATCAAGCTGCCACTCTCGCTGTCCGGGCCTGTCACCTTCCCCGAACTTGCCCGTGTGGAGGCGTTCGGCGGTCTGCCAGGCGTGCTCGCCGACGCTCTGCCGGACCGATTCGGCAACGCCGTGATCCAGAAGTACTTCGCCGACAAGGGGCAGCCGGAGCGGGCTCTGAGCCCCGTGCAGAAGTTGCTCTACATCGGGAAGCGGGCGATCGGCGCGCTCGAATTCCGTCCCGCGATCAAGCTCAAGGCGACGCGCGCCGAGCGCGAGTCGATCGAGGTGGCTACTCTCGTCGAGCAGGCGCGCCGGATCGTCGCGGGCGCGGCGGACGTGGCGGTGCCGAGATTGATGAGCGTCAGCGCGTCGGCCGGCGGCGCGAGGCCGAAGGCCGTGATCCTCTGGAATCGGGCGACGAACCAAGTGCGCTCGGCGTTCGCCGTTCCGCAGCCCGGCGACGAGCACTGGATCATCAAGTTCGATGGCGCCGGGGAACTCGGTGCCCCCGACCCCTCACCGCAGCCCTACAACCGCATCGAGTTCGCCTACGCGCGAATGGCTCAGACCGCCGGGATAGACGTCCCCGAGACTCACCTGCTCGAAGAACGCCGGCTCGGGCACTTCATGGCCAAGCGGTTCGACCGCGTCGGCGATGCGCGGCTCCACATGCACACACTGGGCGGGCTGCATCACGTCGACTTCAACGTGCCCGGTCTCTTCTCCTACGAGCAGTATCTGCGCGCCGTACTCGCCTTCAATCTGGGATATGGTGCGCTCGAGGAGGCATTCCGCCGCGCTGTGTTCAACGTCGCGGCGGTCAATCACGACGATCACGTGAAGAACTCCGCATTCCTGATGAACGAGGCGGGTTCGTGGGCTCTGGCTCCCGCCTACGACCTCACGTACGCCAAGGGCCACGGCTTCACGCGAACGCATCAGATGACGCTGGCCGGCAAGAGCGGGGACTTCACGCGGGATGACCTGCTGCGGATGGGGAGGGCCATGGGCATCAAGGCCGACGGGGCTCAGGTCATCGAGCGGGTCGTCGCAGCGCTCGACACGTGGCCGGATGTCGCGCGAGAGGCCGGAGTTCCGGCGGAACACACCCGGCGCATCGCGGCCGAGTTCCGTCGCTTCTGACGCTCCTTCCTCTGAAGACGCGACGCTGTTGTCCCGCGCGATTTCGATGATGGACGGCAGGCCCCGCAGCTGTAAGATGGCCGCGTGCGAACGAGGGACTGCCATCTTCGGCCGTGAAGACCAGCGTCTACGTGGACGGGTTCAACTTGTACTACGGTGCCCTGAGAGGCACCGGGTTCAAGTGGCTCGACGTCGCTGCGATGCGCCGGCGCTGGACGCCAGGCCGTCGCCTTGATTGACATATATACTACCGAGTAGTATACTACGTCGTAGGTGATGTGAGAGGGTGGTCTTCACCAAGCGCGTTGCGCGACTCAGGTTGGAGAGCGTACTGCGCGACTTGCAGCTGGAGCTCGAACAAGACCCGGAAGCGGGCGACCTCGACCCGGGCACCGGCGGTCTGCGGAAGACCCGGATACCGGACCCCGGCCGCCAGGAGGGAAAGCGAGGCGGTGCGCGTCCACCACCTCTGGCTGCAACATCGAGAGGCCGTCTACCTCGTGTTCATCTACGGCAAGGGCGAGGTGGACACGCTGACGGACGAGCAGAAGAGGCCGTTGCGAATGATCGTGGAGGGCATCAAGAAGGAAAGGGGGAGCCGGCACAGTGGATGAGACGCTGTTCAGGGAACTGCTGCGGTCCGCAGGTGAGGCCCTGGAGCACGCGCAGGGCAAGCGCGAACTGCGCACCACGGTACTGCCCCCGCCTCCAAAGCCGATGAGCGGCACGGAGGTGCGGAAGCTGCGCGGCGCGCTCAACTGCTCCCAGGCCGTGTTCGCCTACTCGCTGAACGTGAGCACGAAGCTGGTGCAGGCGTGGGAGTCGAAGCGCCGGCATCCCGAAGGTCCCGCCCTGCTTCTGCTACGATTGGTGGAGAAGCAACCTGATCTGGCGTTCGCGTATGCCTCCAGCGCCCCGCCGAAGGCGCGGAAGGTCGCTGAGGAGGTACGCCGGCCAGCAAAGCACGTGAGGCGCAGCGCCGCTAGCCGACGCTGATCAGCAGCCGGCCGCGCTGCGCGCAGCAGCGATGCACGTGGCATTCCTCGGACTCCGCTGCGGACGAAGAAGCGCCCGGCTCTGGTTCGGCTAGATGCGCGGTCGCGCCCGGGCCAGCCCGGCAGCCGCGGCGAGCGCCACCAGGAACGCCGGCGCCGCGGTCATCGCGGGCCAGACCACGAGCGCGACGGCGAGCAGGCGGTTGTAGCTCGGAGCGGCCCGCAACGCATGAACGTTCGCGGCCACGGCGAGCGCGAAGGCCCCCAGGGCGGCGGCCGCGGCGACATGCCGCGCCGTCGCCAGGGGCGAGGCGCGCAGCCGAAAGTGCTCGTACCCGATGTGCGCCGCGAAAGCGGCGGCGGAGATCAGCCAGGCGGCCAGCCGCCATGCCACGAGCACCTGATGGGACGATGCCCGCCCGGCAAGCGCACCGAATCCGATGCCGGCGACGAGATACACCGCGCCTGCGAGCAGTACCGGCCGGAGCCACCGTTGGCGCTCTGATGCGTTCACGTCTTCATCGCTCGTCCTCGAGCGGCGTCTGGCGCATCACCATGCGCATGGAGATGTCCCCCATCTCGGTGTGCGTCGACCCGGTCATCGTCGTCGAGTGGCGCACGATCCATCCGGCGTCCAGGTCGAACTCCGTCTCGCCGACCGTGCGCATCGGCCCGCTCGACATGCGCAGCGGCGTTTCGAGGGTCATCGGCGGCATCACGATGCCCGAGGAGATGACGGCGACCCGGTGCCCACCGCGCATCTCGATGCGCTCGAGACGATAGGTCGCCACCACGACTCCCGCGGGGCCCCCCGGGGCTCGCGGCACGCTGGAGGTGTCGGCCCACGTCTCCCCCACGCGGACCGGTCGGTCCGGCAGACGCAGGGGTGTGCCACGGGACGCCTCAAGGGCCGTATCGACCCCGGGAAGCATCCGGCGGACCGACGCCATTCGCTCCTCCAGCCGCGCATTGCCCCCCCTGGTTGCCGCCGAGATGACGCGCCCGCGGCCGTCCATCCTCGTGGTGATCGTCAGACCTCGGGAGTCCAGACTGTCCAGCATGGCACTGGGGACGGGCAGGCCCGTCATCGTCGTCCGGCTGGAATCCGTCACGAGGACCACCGTCACGGTATCGCCGGAGACCGCGGTCACGGTCTCCGTGGCGAAATGGATCATGCGCATGGTCGGCCGTGCACTGTCGCCGGACGGCGGCTCACCGGCGCCGAAATGCACGTAGTTGTCCATCACCGTGCGGATGTGCCGTACCTGACCCACCTGGCCGCGGAGTCTGAGGAGCACTGTCTCGGAGGGAGGCGCCGCGGGTGGCGGTGTTGGTGGGGCCGGCGGCGCGCTGTGACACGCCGCGGCAACGGCCACGCCCATCACGGCGAGGGGACGCAGGTGACCACCGAAGCCAGCGCGCATGGCATCCTCCGCGAATGTGACCCGCCGTCGCGGCCTCGCGACACGGGTGGTAGGCGATGGCCGGCCAAGGAGGAAGCCGGTCAGGTCACGAGCGGCGCTTCCGCTGCGACGCGTTGAAGAATACCGCAATGGACTCGGGACGGCTGCCCTCTAGTGTCTGGTAAACGTGACGTTGGTATGCACGTACCCTGCGCCGTTCAGCACACCGACCAGCCCGGCGCTGCCCAGCGCGCCCACGAACGTCATGGTGCCCAAGCTGCCTGTGATGGACAGGGTCGCGTCCGGCGCGACAAACTGGCCGCTCACCGTAAGCGGTAGCGGGGTCAGGCTCGAGACGTTTCCCAGGCCGCCGGTCCCGGTTACCGACGTACCGGACACCGTGAGATGGAGGGATAGGAGGCTCTGGCCAGAGAGCGTGGCCAGCCACGCGCCCTCGAGCGCCGAGCGCGGTGACGTGGAGGAACCGCACGCGCCAACAGTAGCGGCCACCGCGGCGACCAGCAGAACCGAGCGGCAGCGCATCGGGGCTCCGTGTGTCAACGGACTGGCGCGCGCGCTGCGACAGCCGTGCGCTGGTTGGGCAGCCACACGCGGAACACGTTCGATTGGCGCTCTTCGACCGGGAGAAGGTCGACCGGATCCCACCCTCCGGAGGTGCGGGCCGTTGCTTGCACGTCGTACCGGAGCCGGAAGGTCCCCGTGTCCATCGCCAGGTTGGCGGCCCACTCACCCTGGATCCACCGGCCGACCTGAAGCGACAGCGTGTCCACCATCGTGGCACCACTCGTGACGCGAACTGGGGGGTGCAGCGGCGCGGTGAGGCAGACGTTGGAGCCCAGCGCGACTGGCGTGGTCCCGCCCGCGACCCGGACGAACCATCGGCTGAGCGACGGCCCGGAGCCGCAGGAGAGGTGGAAGTAGACGGGTGCGGGGCGACCATTGGTGAAGGTGACCCGCATGGGGACAGGCAGCACGGGGTTGGCGGCCAAGACGTACTCGGCGTGGTCGGTCTGGAAGGACTCCATCGCGGCCGGCGGCTCCGTGGCGCATGCCAACGGGAACGCTACCGCGGTGGCGAGGATCGCATGCTGCCGGCGGAGCGGTGCGTCGATCATGCGGCCTTCCTTCGCGAACCACAAGCCCGCGCGCGCTGTCAGCGTCATGGTCGGGCTAGCCTCACCGGCCACTGGGGCCGATGCAGTCGGTCCTGTCCGCGTCCGCCCACTCCACGTACGGATGATGATACACCGCGGCGACGATCTCGAGGGGCGTGTACGGACTCCCGACCGGATACCGGAGCACCCAGTAGGGGCTCCAGGCTCCAGACGGTGACCTCTCCACACCGAAGCCGGCTCGCTCCTGAAAGGCGACGATCCGCTCGGTGGCGACCGACGCCTTGTACTGCACCGCGAAGCGGTTGACGAGCAGCTTGGTGCAGGAGGCCGGCTGCTGCGCCGACAGGTAGGCATTGCTGGCGAAGCGCACGTCCGAGCGGAGCCGCAGCGCGCGTGCGGCGGCGACAGCGGCGGTCGGTGACGTGCCGGGATGGAGCGACAGCACCCAGTGCCCTGCCGCGATGCCCATCGCCGTCGCGGTGTCCACGGTGACGCCGAGGGTGGACAGGGATGCGGACAGGGCGGGCAGCGTGGTGGACTCGGCCTCGACGGTGAGGCGCGACGAGTCGGTACGGAGGTAGATGCGGGTGGTGTCCTCATACCAGTAGAACGGCGTGGCCTGGGGAACGATCTCTAGCTGGGCCATGTCGGGCCCGGTACAGCCTGCGGCGAGCAGGCACCACACGACCGCCAGCACGGTGGCGGCGCCGAGGAACGCGGCGCGGAGCGTGGGGAATCCCATCGCAACCTCCCAGCCAGTCCATAGAGCGAACCCTCGGCGGCGCTGCGGCGTCACACCATTCGCAAGCCGGTGCGCGCGAATTCACGTACCAGCTGGGCGACCGCCTAGGGCATGGGCAGGCGCGGTTGAAGCTCCCAGCCGCCCACCATGGCCGCGTTCGCGTCGTAGCCGTGGGCCCGCAGCGTCGAGTCGGCGGCATTGGGGAACCGCGGTGGGCACGTCCAGGGCCCTCCGTACGTGGGGAACCCGCCCATGAGGCCGTGGTAGCCGCCGCGCAGGGTGTCGGCGTAGGGGCCGGCGAGAACGATCAGAACGCTGTCGGGCGCAGGATAGGACGCCTCCACACTCAACCGTGGCAAGGAGTCGAAGGCGATCAGCGAGGACTGGTTGAGGATGATGAGTGTGCGCAGCGCTGACGCCGTGGTCGTGACGGACCAGGGGAGGTGGGGGATCGAGTCGAGCGCCAGATGGTCGCCGAGGGAGCACATGTCGAGGTGCCCGTCAGCGGGTGCCGCGCTGGCCCTGAGGGACAGTTCGTACCCGGCGGGGCGGTACTCCCACTCCGGCGGCGACTCGCTGTCCTTGCAGCCTGCCGCCCAGGCGGCGAGCAGGAGAGCGGCCGTGCCCGTGCAAAGACAGCGAGGGGGTCGTGCCATCACGTACCTTCCTGGCTCGCGGGGGGCGCCGCGCCACCGCCGCTACATCCGCCGCCGGTCCCGCCACCGGAGCAACGGAGCCAACAGGATCCCGAGCATCCGCGACAGCCACCGCCGCTCGCGACCGCGGAAGGTGACGATGACGTCCGACGCCTGCGCCGGCATGAAGGCGATGCGCTTCGGCCGATCGGTCACGGCCGCACCAACGTCTCCCCCACGCGGACCGGTCGGTCCGGCATGGGCCCGGCTTGAAGGTACGGCTCGGCGGTGCTCCGCGACACATACACTTGGTTTGCTGGGCAACATCTCATGGGATGCGGAGATTTGAGGTTCGGTAGAGGACTCCTCCATCCACCGGATGAAGCTGCGGGTTGATATCCAGCATTTCTGGATACCCATAGATCTCGTTGAACGTGATCACGAGCGAATCTCTACTGGTGTTGCGGATGACGCCGAACATGGAATCCACCGTTAGAAACCATCTCGCTATCTGATTGGGCACTTCAGAACCGTCAGACAGATTCACCACCGATGCGATGGTATCGGCACGCACGGAGATTCTCACGGTCTGCCCGGCCAGCTGACAGAAGCACATCCGCACCTGGTCGATGGTATAGTCGGGAGGATCGTAGGATCTCCATCGCGCGAATGGATCGAACCCTTGGTCCTTACAACCGAAGAGGAAGAGCACGAGAACGCCCATCCGGAAAGTGCTCGGCATGGCCAAGACTCCCTTCGACGAAGAACGCCTTCCGGTCGCCACCAATCTGCCCTGCTACACAGGCTGGACCCCGCGAGCCCTGCAATGGTCACAGCGGCGCCGCCCAGCGGACCGCGCCGCGGTCAGTCCATGCAGGCAGCGAGCGGCCAGCTGTTGTTCAGGACGAAGGCGACGAACAGCGCGAGCGATAGGCCAAGCGCCGTGCTGGGTTCCGAGTTGACGAGCACGAGCGAGTCCGCTGCGGCGCGAGGGATGGACACGCGGCACGAGTTGCAGCGTGGCCGCCAGGGCGAGATGTCGCCCCGGATCGTGGCGGAGTCCAGCGTGACACCGCGCAGCAGGACCCGGGCTGTTCCGCGCCACACCTCCACGCGCTGATCGACAGGGAAGTTCGTGGGGTAAGGCGGGACCAGTCGGAATCGCATGGAACACGCCGCCAGGGCGAGGAAGCCGAGGCAGCAGAGCGCGCGCCGCAGTGCGGCCACGGAAGGCGAGCCGAGCGAGAAGGCGCGAATCGCGGGCTCCGGGCGAGTAAGGCGTGGCCGAACGGACTTGCGCATAGTTGCCGTGCGCGAACGCGTACCACCCACCCACGCCATCTGAGTAACGCCTTGCCGAGCGCGGCGATAGCCCGCGGGCACGGTCAGCGTCATGCGCCCGCTACGCGGCAGCCGTTGGATCGGGGTTGCCGGCTGGCGCGGGCAGGGCTCGGGCCCGTTCGAGAAACAGGGCGTGCTTCCGCTCAGTGAGGGCCCAGGTGTACTTGGTAGAGAGGCGCGCGCCCCAGAGGCCGATGGGAAGTGCGACAGCGGAAAGGCCGAGCGCTCGAATGACGCGAGCGACTGTGACGGCATGTTCTCCGAAGAGAAATGCGGACCCGACGGAGCCGATCCAAAAGAGGGTGAAGCTCCACGCGAGTCGGTTGCGCATTGGCCTGAGAGAGTCTGGCCCCTCCTGGCGGTCGTCATCCCATTCGAGCATGTAGTGAGCCTGTCGGATGTCCGATGCGCGCCGCAATCGAGCGTACCACCCCTCCGGACGCGGCGACGCCTCGACGTGGGCAAGCAAGCGAATCAGGGCGGTGCGGTCGTCGGTCATATCCCTGAGATCTGAGCGATGGCAGTCACGCGCGGCGCCTAGGCGTCAAGCCTTGGCACGTCGAGGTCGCGGCAGATCTTGTGGGCGAGGAAGTCATCGACGTCGCGATGGCGAGGGACGGTCGAGGTCTTGCGCGCGTTGCGGTCTACGTAGACCGAGTGCTTCGCTCCCTAGCGAGGGCGCGATTGGCTTCGAGGACCAAGTGTACGGCTTCGGCGAGGTTGGCCCGGGTCTCGGCGAGCGTGGCGCCCTGGGTATTTGCCCCAGGGAGCTCTTCGACGAACCCGACGTAACCGGATCGAACCTCGCGGAACACCGCCGTGAATTCGAGCTGTATGGCAATGGAATGCGCCGGCCCGCATTGGAAGGGTAGCGCGTGGGGCAAGCACCGCGCAGTAACCTGCGCCAGGACGCATCAAGATCGGGTGGGATGCTGATGGCTGGGACAGCGGTTCGCGTCGGCGGGGTCCTCCACCTTGAGAACGCGGGTGGGTTCGTCAATACTCGTGAGATGGGTCCCGTCCTCGAACGCGAGCGCGCGTTCTACAATGCGCACCAGGCAGCGCGGGCTGCTCTGCATCCCGGCCGTTTCGTCGTGGTGAAGGGCGAGGAGCTCATCGGCACCTACGAGACGATGGATCTCGCGGTGGCCGCTGGAGCCTCCCGCTTCGGCCTGGATACCTTCCTCGTCAGGAAGGTCGGCGAGGCAGGGCAGGAAGTCCACGTACCCGCACTCGCGCTAGGACTGCTCTTTGCCCCATCTCACGGTCCAACTGGCAGCGGAAGCTCAAGCTCCTGACTGCAGCAAGAGCCTCCACCGGGTGGCGCCTTTCCTGTCGATGGCGCAGCCGGCGCGCGCACTGGCAGCTTCATCCGCCGGTCAGGCGGCGCTCACGAACTGGGTGAGGTCGAGCGCCGTGTGCACGGGCCAGATCCAGAGGATGTCCGCCCCACGCCAGGCAGTGCCCAGGACCAGCACGCCGAGTCCGAAATCCCGGAACAGACCGAGCAAGGCGCTGAGGGAGGCGCCCTCCTGCAGCATGGTCGGTACGTGCCCCACCGCGAACAGCGCCGCGGCCGCAACGATCGCCCACCGCGGCGGCATCGCCCCCGCCAGCCGCACCACCAAGATGGCGATGGTCAGGTCTTCGAGCAGAACCTGCACGGCAATATGGGCATTGGCTGGCGTGTACACGCTTACCAGCACCCGCGCGAGGCTCGGCGCCTGGGCGTCCGCGGCCGCGTACGCGAGCAGCCCCACCAGGCTGAGGGCGATGCCGACGCCTAGGCGCGGGAGCAGCGCGCCGCGCGGCAACCAGGCGGACGCCCAGCCCTGGCGACGCACGACCGGCAGCAGGACGATGGGGCTGAAGATGAGGAGCTGGTTGAAGGACTCGGCGACCGGGCGCCACGCCCCGTGATTGGGGAGCCGGATGCCCCGTGCGTACGCCTGCCCGAACAGGAGGACCAACACCAGCGCGAGGGCGGCAGCGCCGAGTTCTCGCCAGGGATGGGCGAACGACGGTCGGTGAGGCGAGCGCCAGTACGGCACGCGGGGCGCGACCAGCAACCAGACTGCGCACACCAGTGCGTAGGCAATCGCCAGGGCAGCGGTACGGCTCATCCCCCGGAGTGCTTGGGGCGAAACCGCACGTTGGGGCGACCCTCGAAGTCGGCGTCCTGGGTCCAGAGCGTCGCGTCGAAGCGCCGGGCGGTCGCCAAGACGACGCTGTCGGCGAGCGGGAGCTTCTCGTCCGCACTCACCTTCGCCGCCGCCAGCGCCACCGGGCTATCGAGATCGGTGACTTGCCCCTGTTGCATCAGGGCCACCGCTTGCAGCGCTGGCCCTTCGCCCCGTTGCTGATAGACCCGCTTGAACACCTCGAGCAGGGTGATGGTCGGGACGATCAACTCGCCCGTATTCTGGATCGCCAGGGCGAAGTAGCTGGCGTTCGGTCCGTCGGCGAAGTACTCCAGCCAGGCGGACGAGTCGATGACGTTCACACGCGGTCCCGGTCGCGGGGCACGGTGCGAGCGATTCCCTTCAGGAAGCCGCGCATGGACCGGATCGGCCGCACGGGGATGAACTCGACCCGGTCGAGGTATTGGAGGGCCTCGATCTTCTGGCCGGGCTTGAGGCCTAGGGCCTCGCGGATGCGCTGGGGGATCACGACCTGGTACTTGGGCGAGACAGTGACGACGGCCACGGCAGCTCCTGGCGTATTACGACAAGGCAATCTATCGGCTTATCGTACAACGGTCAACGGCCAGGGTTCAGTCTGCCTGGCAGCTTCATGCGCTGGTCAGGCAGCGCCTCTACCGGATCCCGAGCCATGCTGCAACGGCCGTGCTTGAGGCCGCAACGGCTTCCTCGTGTGAGAGTCCAGATCGTTCCAGGAGACCAACCTCCATGTGGATGGAAGCCCCTGGTACCAGAAGCGAGTCGGGTGTGGCGAAGTCGCTTCCGGCGAGGAGGACGATTCCGGCCCGGTGCATCCTGCCCGTTAGCTCGATAAGGAAATCGAGGACACGCTGACGACCGAGCCGGTCCTCCTCTGTCGAGGCTCGGAGCGCGAACGTCCGGTACGCGACAAGCGTCGGTGTCACCGCGACACCGGTCAGGGCAATGTGCTGGAGCATCGAGTCGCCGGCTGGTGATCGCCACCAGGCAATGGCCCCGTCGATACCCGTGGCATAGTTGGCATAGAGCGGGCTGACAAGCATGGACTCCGCCGCATGCTCGAGACTGCCGACGCCCGAATCGGCCGCCGTCCACGCCGGCACTCCACGGGGCAGATGAGCCGCGACCTTGAGGTGGTGTCGACGCGCTTCACGGATCACTGCGAAGAACGCGGCGGGCGGGATCGCATTATGGGTCTTGATAAACGCTACCCCGAGCTCCGCGAGGGAGTCCACGACCCAGGCGGCACGCTCGGGAGTGGTGACCAGGGCGCGGTGGCGCATGTTCTGCTTCGGGCCATCGAGCACTGGACCGGAGAAGTAGATGCGGGGACCTCGACGCTGGCCGGCGAGGATGCTGTCGCGCCACGCTCGGAGCTGCAGGGCATCTCCACCACAGTCGCGCACGGCGACGACGCCGTGGCTGACCAGACTGTCGAGCGCCGCCGCACCAGACCAGGACAGGTGCGTATGGGCGTCCCAGAGACCCGCCCCGGTGAGGAGCGTGGTGCGTGCTCGCGGATGCGCGCACCCCAAGACCACCGTCGCGAGTGCGACGTGCCTGGCCCTCCACAGAAGGGCCCTGAGGTGCGCTCTTGTCACGCGGACCCTTCACGGAGACTGCCGGGCAGCACCCGCGCCAGCGCTCCGGCGAAATCGTAGTCAATCATATGCTCCGCCCACGCGAAGTCCGGCGCGTTGGCCGTCGCGCCGTCATAGTCGTCAGCGGTGCGGTAGACCAACACCCGGTGGCGAGTGATTGAGCCCACAAGTTCAGGTGTGAGCTGCGACTCCGACACCAGATACACATTGGCCGCCCGCCTGAAGAAGACGACGACCGCTGCGGCAAGCTCTTGGGATGCGAACGCAACGAACGCCCGGCCGATCGGGTTCTTGACGCTGACGAAGCTGGGGGGAGGACTGGCTCCTCCCCGCAGCGAGGGCTCGCGGGTACAAACGAATAGCAGCGGTTCCGCCATCACGGGACCCTCCGATTCTACTCTGGCTCATTCGCGGGGGTAACGTCAGCACCAACCGGGTAGCGCCTTTCCCGGCGGAACAACACCCCGCGCGCACCGGCAACTTGATGCGCTGGTCAGGTGGCAACGGCGGACCCATCGTCGCTGAACGTGTCTGTGTCGATCCGATGAGTGCGATAAGTCCTTGCCTCGGTCACGCCGATGCCGGTGTCAATCATGTACTGCGCGAGCTGTGGGCCGTCGATCAGGACAATGCGCGTCTCGACCGTATCGACGTAATCGTGGGCGTCCTGTGAGAAGCCCGACGTTGTGGTGATGTGAATTCGGGAACAGGCGACGTAGGCGACGACGCTGGCTGGAGCGTGGAACAACCAGAACGGCCGCTCGGGGCGCACCAGCGGTAGGCGCTCTATCGTGGCGGGGGCGACGCCGCAAGGCGACCTTGCAATCGCTCCGCCAACGCAGCCGCGGCCGCCTTGCCTTCACCCTGAAGTACGCTCGCAAGCACCGCCAGGTCCCGAGAGGC
>Ga0315273_10008535_pt1 | contig 12933 bp, 9 predicted proteins | sample YL17G02_0_MG_FD_205753 | JGI IMG/M metagenome (GOLD analysis project Ga0315273, IMG submission 205753) | Sediment microbial communities from Yellowstone Lake, YNP, Wyoming, USA - YL17G02_0 | ecosystem: Environmental > Aquatic > Freshwater > Lake > Sediment | place: USA: Wyoming | collected...
ATGAGGTCGGGCGTGAACTGGATGCGGCTGAACTTGAGATCCAGCACCCGCGCCAGGCTCGAGATGAGCAGGGTCTTGGCGAGTCCCGGCACGCCCACCAGCAGCACGTGGCCGTTCGCGAACAGGGCGGTGAGCAACTGCTCCACCACCAGGTCCTGGCCCACGATGACCTTGTGCAGCTCGGCGAGGATCCTCTCCCGCGCCGTCTTCAGGCGCTCGACGGCCTGCAGGTCGGAACCGGCGGTCTCGGGGCTCACGTGTGCCTCGTGGGGGCGGGGAGACGACAGAGCGCGCCCGCGGCGCGCCCGTGGCTGGAATGGAAGCGAAAGCCTAGCACGCGCCGCGAACGAGCGGCAATCGCCGGACGAAGGTGCCGGACGAAGGCCCGACGAGGACGCGGGCGCGGCCGCCGCTGAGGGGCGTTGCGGGGAGCCGCTGGTGCCCTACTCGATCCGCACCAGCTTCGTGAGCCTGGTCGCGCTCCCGGCACGTGCGAAGTAGAGACCGGGTGCGACCGGGCGGCCGGAATCGTCGCGGCCATCCCAGGCAAAGGCGCCGCCGCCGTCGAGCACGGCCGCGCGTCGCCGGCGGCCCGAGACGTCGAAGATGGTGACACGCGTCCCCGCCGGTCCCGAGATGCGGAGCGCGCCGCGGAACGGGTTGGGCGCGAAGCGCAGCGCCGCGTCCGCTCCGCCGTTGCAGGTCGCGGCGCGGACCTGGACTGCCGCGTCCGTCCAGGCCTGGTCACGCTGCGCGCCGTTCTCGTCGAAGGCGGTCACGCGCAGCGCGCCGCCGCCCGGCCACGCCCCGCACGGAACGGTCACGCCCGCCGTCCCCGCCGCCGCCGTGACGCGCGCGAGCGCGAGCGGCGGTCGTCCGCTCTGCACCAGGTCCACCTCGACCGTCGTGACCTCGTCGGGATCGGTTGCGGCCCAGCGCACGGTGAGGGTGTCGCCGGGTGCCAGCGTGTCGCCCGCCACGGGGGCGAGCAGCGTCACCGTGGGCGGCCGGTCCACGCGGCCCAGCACGGTGAAGCCGAAGCGCATCTGCGTGGGAGGCAGGGGCACGTACTCGTCCTCGGGGCAGCCGGGGCAGTCGGCGATGGCGATGCGGTAGAGGTAGCCGCGCAGCGTGAACGCGCGTGCTGCGCCGGGCAGGGAGGTGCCGGGTGGGTTCCACTCCGCCACCTCGGCCCAGGGCACGAAGTACGGCAGGCGCCAGCCGCTACGCACGGTCGTCGTGCCGCCCACGCGCGGCCACACGCGCACCGGACCGAGGAAGGAGTCGGGCAGCGCCAGGTTCGCGGTGACCTCGATCAACTCCGCGAAATGCCGTCCACTCCAGTGGCCGAGCGTGCCGAAGCCGCCCTCGTCGACCTGCAGCGTGTCGGAGCCGAGCGCGCGGAAGGACTGGCCGGCGACTTCGTCGTGCCAGATGCCGATGGCCGGTACGACGGCATCCAGTGCGGCCGCGGCGTCGAGCCGGCCCCAGCCGGTCATCGCATCCACCCCCGGGGCACCGATGTCGTGTGCGCTCTCGCGCAGCACGTGCCTGAAGTCCACGTCGGTGAGTTCGGGCCGTGCGGCGGCGAGCAGGCCCACCGCGCCGGTCACGAACGGGGCGGCAAACGAGGTCCCGGACATGGCGACATAGCCGGGATAGACGGTGCCGATGGCATTCGGGTAGGTCATGTACGTGGTCCAGACGTCCAGCCCCGGGGCCATGAGGTCCATGTCCGGGCCGTAGGACGACCAGTTCGCGCGCTGATCGAAGCGGTCGGTGGCGCCCACCTGGATGCCCAGACCGTCCGCGGCGTAGGCGGCGGGATACTGCAAGCCGGGGCCGCCGCCGTTGCCGGCGGCCACCACGACGACACAGCCGCGGGCGATGGCCCAGTGCATGGCCAGGCGCTCGATCCGGCTGGGGCTGTTGCCAGTGTACGAGAGGTTCATGGCGCGCGCGCCCACCGCGGTGGCGTAGAGCGCTGCGGCGGAGATGGCGTACGAGGTCGCGTATCCGCCGTGGTAGGGCGCGACCTTGATGGGCACGAGGCGGCAGCCGAAGTTGCCGCGCCCGTCGCCACCGCACACGCCCGCCATCCCGAGCGAGTCGAAGTGCGGCCCATCGTTGGTGCGCGCCGCCATCACGCCCGCGACCCCCGTGCCATGGTAGTTCGAATCGGCGATGGCGTCCGCGGGTTCCAGGCCCGTCAGGTTCACCGCGTGGACGATGCGCGGCGAGCCATCGGGCAGCGTGGCCGCGAGGTCGGGGTGTGCGGGGTCGATTCCCGTGTCGGCCACGGCGAGCAGGACGTCGTTCGAACCTGAGCAGAGCGCCCAGGCCTCGAGCGCGCGGATGTCGGCGCCGGCCACGCCACCCCAGGGCGAGGCGGGCCCGAGGTTGCGCAGGCCCCACTGGCGCCCGTCGAGCAGCAGCGGATCGTCCGGCACGGGCAGATCGAGACTCAGCGCGGCGAGCTCGCGCACCCGGTTGGGCTCGGCCCACTCCACGCCGGGGTCGGCGAGCAGCGCCTCGAGTGCGGGGGCGACGTCGGCCGAATCGGACGCCTCGATCAGCCAGATGCGCTCCGGGTCGAAGGCGAAGGGGCCGATCTCGACGCCTGGCGCCTGAAGGCGGAGCGCGGCGTTGCTGCCGGGCGATGGCGGAACGGCGCGAGGGAGCCGGTCGGCGAGCGACTCGCGGAAGCGCAGGCCGAGGGCCTCGATCCGCGTGGTGAGTTCCGCCCGGGCTTGGCGGGCGGTGCTGCCGGGGCGTGGAGGCGCGAGTGCCACCACCAGCTCGCGAGCGGGTTCGGCCCGGGCAATGGGCACGACCGCGGCCGGGAGGATCGAGAGAGCGGCCCAGAGGAGCGAAACACGAAGGATTGACATGGGATCCAGTGCGGGGGCGGGTCGGAGGGGGTCCCGGGGGTGGCAGAAATCATCGCAAGTACTGTGCCAGGGCCGGACGAACGGCCGTGGCGCCCGTTCCTATCGCCCTCCATGCAGCGGGAATTCCGTGCGCGCCGCGCGCGAGAGGCGCAACTCGTCGATGCCCCCGTCGAACGCGTACCAGGGCGCCGCGTCGGCTGTGGGTCCCTGACGCAGGTCGCCGCCGAAGTCGGTGAGAAAGCGCGGGTCGAAGAAGTTGCCCACCAGCAGCGAGGCCTGGCTCGCGCGGATGCGCCCGGATGTCGCGAAGGCGCCGTCGGGCTGGCCGTTCACGAAGAAGCGCACGACCTCGCCGTCGAACGTGACAGCGACATGGGTCCAGCGCTGCAACTCGATAGCGCTCAGCGAGGAGAACACGCGTGGCGCGCCCGCGTCCTCGGGTTGGAAGACGAACAGGAGCTGGCCGGCCCGGACATTCCCCACGAACTCCTGGTGCCACGCGGGGCCGATGCCGTTGCCGAACTCATTGGGCAGCAGGCGGGCGGGCAGATTGGAACCGACGATGGAGAACATCCAACTGTGCTCGGCGGTGGTCGGTGACCACCGGGTGGCGATGGGGGAATCCTCGTACGGCGTGTAGGTATTCGGGGCGACCCAGGCCTCGATGCTGAGCGCCGAATGCGCATCGAGCAACGGGCTGTAGGGCACGTTGAGGAACGAGTTGGCCGAGCGCGTGAAGAGCCGCGCGCCCCGGAAGCGGCCGAAGATGGTGCGGGTGTCCGGGCCGGCGACGGCATCTAGCCGCGACCGGCCGGCATCGGCCGCGTGAGTGCCACCGGTCTCGTCCATGCGCCACAGCGCCACCGTGACGGAGTCCGCGGGGGTGCCGGGCGGGTCGGCGGTGACGTCGGGTTTCTTGACGCTCTTCGCGCACGCGGCGAGCGCGAGCAAGCCAAGGGCGACCGCGAATACGCGGCCGCAGGCACCACGGCGAGCCCGGTTCACCTCCCGCCCTCCAACTGCGCGAGGGTCGCGCGCGCCCGGGCTTCGGTCTTGCGGTCGCCGAGTTCCTGGTACAGCTCGATCATGCGGCGCAGCGTATCAGAGTCGCGCGTCAGCGCCACCACCGGCCGCGGCCTCGTGCGAACAGCAGCGCGAGGCGCGGCGAGGCGAAGAACAGCGCGGCGGCGGCAGCGCAATACGGCAGCAGGGGGAGGAGCGCCGCCGGCGTGAGGCTGCGCCTGACGAGCGCCAACCGACCGGGGGAGGCCATGGAGGCTCTTGGGCTGGGCTGTCCGGGCACGCAGTCAGGGGCGGACCGCCGCAGTCGGGGGCTCGTCTGCCGGAGGGGAAGTCGAGGTGGTCCGGGGGGGACCGGAGGCGGCCGCCGGGCTCGAGGCTCAGGCCTGGGGCACTTCGCGGACCAGGGCTCGAGCCGCTTCCCTGCTCAGTGAACCCCGCGGCAACTCGAGGATCTCGAGGGTCTGCAGGCGGGGCCCGCCCTCCCTGGCCCCACGGGCGCTCCCCCGGGCAAGCGTCACGCGATCGCCGGCGCGCGCCTCGCGGCTCGGCTTCGCCGGCGCGCCGTTGAGCAGCGCGCGGCCCTGCTGGATGGCCTCGCTGGCCTGGGAGCGGCTCTTGAAGAGCCGCAACTCGAAGAGCAGCACGTCAAAGCGCATGGCATCGTCCGCGGGCGGGTGTGTCCGGTTCAGGGCAGGAAGTAGAACGCCATCCCCAGGATGACGTAGACGGCGACCAGCAGCACGCCCTCGAGCCAGTTGGACTCGCCGTCCTGCGCCACCAGGTGGACCGCCGCCACGGAGATGGCGACCGACACCACCTCGAACGGCGAGAAGCGCAGGTCCATCGGAGCGCGCCCCATGAAGTACGAGAGGAAGACCAGCAGCGGTGCGACGAACAGCGCGATCTGGATGCTCGAGCCGATGGCGATGTTGAGGGCGAGGTCCATCTGGTTGCGCGCGGCCATCAGCACCGCGGTCGAGTGCTCGGCGGCGTTGCCGATGGTGGCGACCACGATGACGCCCACGAACACTGGCGTCAGCCCGAGCGTGTGAGAGGCCTCTTCCACCGCCCCGATCAGCAGTTCGCTCATCCATGCCACGAGCAGCGTGGCGCACAGCAGCATCAACACGGGCCGCCAGACGAAGCCACGTTCCCGCCCGGCGTCGCCGCCGCCGTGACCACGGGCGCCCGGCTCGCCGGCGTAGAGATGGCGGTGGGTGCAGAGGCTGAAGACGAGGCTCAGCACGTAGGCGGCGAACAGGACCACCGCGATCTCGAGCGAGAGATCCCTCTCTCGCAGCGCCTCCTGGGCGGCCGTGAGCGCCGAGCGTGCGACCGCGTTCGAGGCCACCACGTTGAAGAGCGCTGGCACGAGCAGTCCGATGGCCGCGAGGGCCAGCAGGGTCGAGCCCATCGAGGCAGCCGAGCGGTCGAACCTCTGCCGCTCGCGGCGCAGGCCGCCGGCGAAGAGCGCGAACCCCAGGACGAGCAGGCTGTTGCCGAGGATCGAGCCGGTGAGGCTCGCCTTCACGATGTCGTCGAGCCCGCGCCGCAGCGCGGCCAGGGCGATGACCAGCTCCGCGGCGTTACCGAAGGTCGCATTCAGCAGGCCGCCTACGCCGGCGCCGAAGCGGCGCGCAAGGGCCTCGGTGGCCTCGCCCATCGCGCCGGCCAGCGGCACGATGGCAAGCGCGGCGCAGGCGAAGATGACGACGCCGCTCCAGTGGAGTTGGTGTGCAAGTGCCGCGAGCGGTACGAAGAGCAGCAGCCCGCGGAGCAGGTGCTCGGGGGCCGGGAACGCGCGGGCCGTGGTGCTGTGCGCCGGGGTCATCGCACGGGACTGTGCCTCAGCGGTCGGTCGGGCTCAAGCAGGGCGGGCGGTGGGGCCCGCCCCCGCGTCAACGTGCTGGAAACGCGACGGGCGGGGTCTTGCGACCCCGCCCTGCGCTGGATCCCTGCTATCGCGAGCGAAGGATCACGAACAGCCCAGAGAGGTCCCGCAATTGAGGCACTTGTAGCAGGTGCCGTTGCGAATGGTGATGTGTCCGCAGTTGTCGCACAGCGGTGCGTCGCCGGTGAACTTGCCGGGCTGGGCGTCGGGGCCGCCCTCGATGCCGTGCGCCTCCATCCGGGACCGGACCGCGGGCGGGGCCGCGGCGCGCGCCTCGCCGCCGCCGTCCCCGGCCGCGCGGTGCTCGCGTCCCACCGGATGGCCGACGGCGTGGACCTTCGGCTGGCCGACCAGGCTCTCGTCCACGATGTGCGCGAGATCGGTGCGCCCCAGGTACTCGATCCCGAGCACGCGGAACACGTAGTCCACCACACTGGTGCAGGCGCGCAGGTTGTCGTGTCCGTCCACGCGGCCGTGAGGCTCGAAGCGCGTGAAGCAGAACTGGTCCACCAGGTCCTCGAGCGGCACGCCGTACTGCAGGCCCATCGAGACGGAGATGGCGAAGCAGTTCATCATGCTGCGGAAGGCGGCGCCCTCCTTGTGCATGTCGATGAAGATCTCGCCGATCGTGCCGTCCTCGTACTCGCCGGTGCGCAGGAACACCTTGTGCCCGCCGATACGCGCCTCCTGCGTGAACCCGTGGCGCCGCTTCGGCAGGCGCCGCCGGCGCAGCTTCGGCGGCGAGTTCTTCTCGGACTCCTCGGCCTTGCGGGTCGTGGCCAGGGGCTGGCTCAGCTTGGAGCCGTCGCGGTAGAGCGCGACCGCCTTTAGCCCGGCCTTCCAGGACTCGAAGTAGATCTTCTCGACGTCCTCGACGGTGGCCTCCTGCGGCAGGTTCACGGTCTTGCTGATGGCGCCCGAGATGAACGGCTGCACTGCCGCCATCATGCGAACGTGACCCATGGGCTCGATGAAGCGCGTCCCCCGCGGACCACATCGGTTGGCGCAGTCGAAGACCGGCAGGTGCTCGGCCTTGAGCCCGGGCGCGCCCTCGACCGTGAGGTTCCCGCACACCACGGAGTTGGCCTCCTCGATCTGCGCGTCGGTGAAGCCGAGGTAGGGCAGCAGGCAGAAGCCCGGCTTGTCGCGCTCGGCGACGCTGACCCCGAGACGGGTGAGCGTGTCGTCGCCGATCATGCCGCGCGAGAAGGCGAAGCGCAGGTGGAGCGTCCCCGGCAGCGCCTCGTCGATGCGGCGGACCTCGGCCTCGCGCAGGCCCTTGTGCAGCAGCACGTCGGGGCGCACGTGCGGCGCGCCCTCGAGCGTGCCCGTCCCGATCGCCCAGCGGCCGATGCGCTCGATCTCGGCCTGTCCGTAGCCCAGGCGGCGCAGCGATGCGGGCACGGACTGGTTCACGATCTTGAAATAGCCGCCGCCCGCCAGCTTCTTGAACTTGACCAGCGCGAAGTCGGGCTCGACCCCGGTCGTGTCGCAGTCCATCAGCAGGCCGATGGTGCCGGTGGGCGCGAGCACGGTGGCCTGCGCGTTGCGGAAGCCGTGGATGGTGCCGAGGGCGATGGCGCGGTTCCAGCATTCGACCGCGGCCTGGCGCAGTTCCCGCGGCGCGATGCGCGGGTCGATGGACTGCGCCGCCTCGCGGTGCAGGCGCATGACCTCGAGCATGCTGTCGCGGTTCTCGCCGTAGCGGACGAACGGTCCCTGGCTGGCGGCGATCTCGGCCGACAGCGCGTAGGCCTCGCCGGTCATGGTCGCGGTGACGCAGGCCGCATAGGCGCGGGCGTCCTCGCTGTCGTAGGGCAACCCCTGCACCATGAGCGCCGTGCCGAGGTTGGCGTAGCCCAGCCCCAGCGGGCGGAACTCGTGCGAGCGACGCGTGATCCTCTCGGTCGGGTACGACGCGAAGTCCACCGCGATCTCCTGCGCCAGGAAGAACACCCGGCAGGCGTGGCGGTAGCCCTCCACATCGAAACCGCCGTCGGCGCGCACGAACCTCATCAGGTTGACCGACGCAAGGTTGCAGGAGGTGTCGTCGATGAAGACGAACTCCGAGCACGGATTCGTCGCGCGGATCTTCTCGGTCGCCTTGCAGGTGTGCCATTTCTGGATGGTGTCGTCGAACTGCACGCCCGGGTCGGCGCACTGCCAGGCGGCGCAGCCGAGCTCACGCCACATCTCCCGCGCGCGCAGCGTCTCGTGGACCTCGCCGGTGGTGCGGAACGTGGTCTGCCAGGGCAGGTCGTCCGCCACCGCCTGCATGAAGCGGTCGGGCAGGCGCACCGAGTTGTTGGAGTTCTGTCCCGAGACCGTGCCGTAGGCCTCGGCGTTGAAGTCCGACGAGTAACCGGCCGACACCAGCGCCGCGACCTTCTTCTCTTCGCGCATCTTCCAGCGGATGAAGTCGAGGATCTCCGGGTGGTCTGCGTCGAGCACGACCATCTTGGCCGCCCGGCGCGTGGTGCCGCCCGACTTGGTGGCGCCCGCGCCCTTGTCGAGCACCTCGAGGAATGACATCAGACCCGAGGATGTGCCGCCGCCCGAGAGCCGCTCCATGCGGCCGCGCAGCCGGGAGAAGTTCGTGCCGGTGCCGGAGCCGTACTTGAAGACGCGTGCTTCGTTGCGGGCGAGCTCGAAGATGCTCATCAGGTCGTCGTCCACCGACTGGATGAAGCAGGCGGACACCTGCGGGTGCGAGTAGGAGTCGGTGGTGGTCAGGACGGTGTCGGTCTTGGCGTCCCAGTGGCAATTGCCGCCGGATCCGGTGATGCCGTACTCGTGCCACAGGCCGCAGTTGAACCACACCGGTGAATTGAAGGCGCCGGCCTGGTGCACCAGCATCCAGGCGAGTTCGGCCTCGAAGGCGTCGGCGTCGTCCGGGCTCGCGAAGTAGCCGCCCTGCTGCTCGCCGCTCACGCGCAGCGTGCGCGCGATGCGGTGCACGACCTGCCGCACGCTGGTCTCGCGCCCTGGTTCGCCGGGGAGCCCCGCCTTGCGGAAGTACTTGCTCACCACGATGTCGGCGGCGAGCTGCGACCACGCGGCCGGCACGTCGACGTCGTCCATCTGGAAGACGATCGAGCCGTCCGGGTTCGCGATGACCGTGCGCCGCTTCTCCCACGCGATCTCGTCAAGGGGATTCACGCCCGGGCGCGTGAAGCGGCGTGGCACGCGGAGCCCGGCGTTGGTGGGCGGAGCGAGCAGCGTGGTGGCGAGCGGCGCGGAGCCCGCGTCGCCGGTGAGCGACTGGATCATGGGGACCTCCCTGGTCCTCCTCGCGCCGAGGAATCCCTCCAGATGATCGGACCGCGGCGGCGCGGCGTCGGGACTGCACGCGCCAGCGCGGTTCGACTCGCAGCGACTCCTGCTTCTTGTCCGCTCGATGCGGCGGAAGCGGCCAGCCTATTGCGTGATTGGAAGGTTGCTGTCCATTCGCCCGCGAGGAGTTCTTCATGGCGAACGGCATCGTAGTTTATACCATTGCGCTACTCACCCGGCGCAAGGGCGAAGTTCTCCGCGGAGGATGCGGCTGCGATGCACGTGTCTTGATTTCGCGCAGGAACGACGGGGTCGCCGCGCCGCGGGGCTGGTCACGAGGCGCGGGATGCGTGGCGGAGGTGGCCACCGTGCGCAAGTCCGGTGCCGCGCCGCGAGGTTCCCGGCGGAGCGGGTTCTTTGAGTGGACCGCGGAGTGGAGGCCGGTGCCCGATGTCGGTCAGCGGGGACGGCCTGACCGGCGGGCTGCCGGTGCGGTTGTGATGGCGCACGTTCCGGCTGGTCAGGCGGGTCCGCCGCCCGCAGGCCGTTGAGGCGATTCACCTTCATGGTGGGCCGGTCGTGCTGGTAGAGGCGGGCCCGGCCCCCGGGCGCCCACGAAGGCGATGAGCCGCCCGTGGCGCGGTGGTGGGGCCTCGAATCGGAGGCAGTCGGGACATCGAGGTCCCGGATGAGCCGGAGACTTGGCGGGTCGGCGTCGAACCGGCTGAGGTCATCCGACGCGGCGGTCTCGATCAAGGTTCTTCTTGCAACGGCCCCGACGTGGTGGGATGTTTCCAACGGTCCAGACGTGGTTGTGGGTTCTGGCCGCGTTCCAGGGAGCGTGACGTCATGTCACGAGTGATGCTGTTTCACTGCCAGGCGGCTGAGGAGCGCGCGCTCCACGACAAGGACCTGAGCTTCGTGTGCTGCGACGATTGCGAGGAGATGCTCTCCGAGGTCGTGCAGCGCCCACCCGACGTGGTGGTCTACGAAGTCAGGCCAGAGAGTGTGTCGGATCTTGCAGTGCTGCGCCTGCTGCGCCGGGTGGCGCCGCGTCTCCCGTTCGTGCTGGTCGGGGAGGGCCAGGCGACGGCGTGGGAGGTTCCCGCCGAGCTGGCGCCTCTCTACCGCTCGCCGCTGCCGGTGGAAAGACGCGGCCTGCGCAAGGTCGTCCGCAGTGCGCTCGCGGCGCGCGCCACGGCCGCGAACTGATCCGGCCCGCCCGGCAGAGGCTCTGATGCCGGGTCGGTTCTCGCTACACGTTGGGGCAGAACGGCTTGCCCCAACAGTTCCGGCCGGCGCGCCTTGCGTATGCCGCCATCGCGCTCCCCCCGGGCTTGGGGTGGTCGCGCGCGCGCCACGACCCCGGCGCGCGGGACCGACAGCGGGAAAAGGGCTCGAATCACGCCGGGTTGCCTCCGGGAATGGTGGTTCGAGGCCTCATGCGCAAGGAAGGGACTGCGGAAAGCGCCATCTGGCAAGGCCTTCGAGCGTCCAAGTCGTTGGGCGGCCACGGTCGCCGGTGCGGTACCTTGGGATGTCTTGCCATCCGGGTGCCAATTCCGTGGGAATGCTGACACCCAGCGCAGGTCGGTGGGGCAAACCACCGCCCACTGGCCGTCTGGTGCAAGGGATTCCTGGCACTCGGGAGGTCCGAAGTCCCCTGGAATCATCAACACTTTCCTTGCTGGAACTGGCTACTCTCCGAGACAGGTCTCGTGGGTCTCGCACGACGCCTCGAGCTCGCGTTCTCAGGTGTGTGATTACCTTCTAGACCGGAGGGCTGATGATCAAGAAGATCCTCGCGTTGGTGATGGCGGGGGCGCTGGCGGCGGGTGCCGCGGCGCTGGCGGCGGGTGCGCCGAAGGAGGCGCCGAAGAACGACTACGTCGGCGCGAAGAAGTGCATGCCGTGCCACAGTAAGGTCTACAAGGCCTGGGCCGGAGTCAAGCACGCGCACGCCTTCGAGAGCCTCAAGGCGACGACCCCCGAGCAATTGAAGGCGATGAACGAGTTGCTGAAGACCGATGTGAAGGAGAAGCCCGAGACCGACGCGGCGTGCCTGGGCTGCCACGTGACCGGGTACAAGCAACCGGGCGGCTATCCCGCGGCCGACTCGCTCAAGAACGCGGCGCTGGCGGCGGTGGGCTGCGAGATGTGCCACGGGCCCGGCAGCCAGCACTTGGCGGTGCCAATGAGCAACAAGGAGGGCCGCCGCAAATCGGTCCTGGCGCCGACCGCCGAGACCTGCAAGAAGTGCCACACCAATGCCATCTCGCCGAAATTCGACTTCGCCGAGAGGAGCAAGAAGGTGCACCCGGTCGTCGCCAAGGTGCCCGCGAAGTAGGCGGGCCGAAGCCAGCGGACGATGAAGACCCGCGCGGGCCGGCCTGCCAGTCGCAGGCCGGCCCGCAGCCCGTTCACCAGACTCCTCGTGCTGGCCGGAGCGTTCCTCGCCGGCGCGCTGCTCCACGTGGCGTCGTGGGCGGCGCCGGAGGCGGCGAGACCGCCGCCCGGCGCCGAGGACTGCATGGCCTGCCACGAGGCCGGGCTGGCGCTCGCCAAACGGGATGCCGATACGCCCGCGCGCTTCGACGCCACGGGGCTGCGAGGCTCGCCCCACGCGAAGCTGGCCTGCACCGCCTGCCACGCGGACCTCGAGGGCAAGGAGTTCCCGCACGAGACGAAGCCGGCCCCGGTTCGCTGCGGCGCCTGCCACGCGACCGAGCAGCGGCAGTTCGTCGAGAGCCTGCACGGCCGGGCCGCCTCGCGCGGCGAGAGGCTCGCCCCCTCGTGCAAGGACTGCCACGGGCGTCACGGCGTGCTGCCGCGCAGCGACCCGCGCTCACCCACGAACACGGTCAACGTTCCCGCGCTGTGCGGACGCTGCCACCACGAGGGCTCGCCGGTCCAACTGATCTACCACATCCCGCAGGACTCGATCCTCCAGAACTACTCCGAGTCCATCCACGGCGAGGGGCTGTTCAAGAAGGGGTTGCTCACGACCGCCGTGTGCAGCTCGTGCCACACCGCGCACCACGTGCTGCCGCATACCGACCCGCGCTCGAGCATCGCGCGCCGCAACGTGGTCGCCACCTGCCTGCAGTGCCACGTGCGCATCGAGCAGGTGCACCGCAAGATCGTCAACGGGGTGCTGTGGGAGAGCCGCCCCCACGAGATCCCGGCCTGCGTGGACTGCCACCAGCCGCACAAGGCGCGCCGGGTCTTCTACACGCAGGGCATGGCGGACCGCGACTGCCTGACCTGCCACGGCCGGCGCGATCTGCGGGCGCAGGACGGGCGCGCGATGTTCGTGGACACGGCCGTGCTGCAGGGCTCTCGTCACGCGAGGATCGCCTGCGCGCAGTGCCACAGCGAGGCGCAGCCCTCGCACGCCCGGCCCTGCTCCTCGGTCACGCGCCGGGTGGACTGCTCGGTCTGCCACGCCGAGGTCGTGGACACCTACCGGAAGAGCACCCATGGGCAACTGGCCGCGAGGGGCAGTCCCGACGCCCCGGCCTGCCGCGACTGCCACGGCACGCACGGGACGCTCGGGCACCTCCAGTCCGAGGCGCCGACCTACGCGCGCAACGTCCCGGCGCTGTGCGGGCGCTGTCACCTGAGCGGCAGGCAGGCGCAGGTACGCTACCGCGGGACGGATCGCCAGGTGGTGGAGTCCTACGTCGAGAGCATCCACGGCAAGGGCCTGCTCGAGAGCGGCCTCACCGTGACCGCGACCTGCGTGGACTGTCACACCACCCACGGCGAGCTGCCGCACACCGACCCGGCGTCGAGCGTGAACCCGGCAAACGTGGCGAAGACCTGCGCCCAGTGCCACCGGGGCATCTACGAGCT
>Ga0315273_10008536_pt1 | contig 12933 bp, 15 predicted proteins | sample YL17G02_0_MG_FD_205753 | JGI IMG/M metagenome (GOLD analysis project Ga0315273, IMG submission 205753) | Sediment microbial communities from Yellowstone Lake, YNP, Wyoming, USA - YL17G02_0 | ecosystem: Environmental > Aquatic > Freshwater > Lake > Sediment | place: USA: Wyoming | collected...
CCGCCGAGCCGGCCGAGTCCGCCCTGCGCTGGAACCCCCTCCGCGGCCCGCGGGCCGGGCTCGAGGCCGAGCTGCCCGCCGGCTGGCACCGCGACCCCGCGATCCCGGAGGCCTACGTCGTGCCGGGCGCCTTCGCGCTCGAGTCGTCGCGGGCGTGGGAGCGCGGCCTGGTCATCGGCCAGAGCCGGGCGTCGCAGCTCGTGGCGCGGGTGGTCGATCCGGCCCCCGGCGAGCGCATTCTCGACCTCTGCGCCGCCCCGGGGGCCAAGACGACCCACCTGGCGGCGCTCACGCGCGGCGCGGCGCGCATCACCGCGGTCGAGCTGTACCCGGCCCGCGCCCGCGCGCTGCGCGACCTCGCCCGGCGCATGGGCGCGGTGGTCGACGTCATCGAGGGCGACGCGCTCGAGGTGCCGCTCGCCGGCGGCTTCGACGCCGTGCTGGTCGACCCGCCCTGCACCGGCCTCGGCGTGCTGTCGTCGCGCCCCGACGCCCGCTGGCGGCGCCGCGAGGAGTCGCTCGAGCCGCTCACCCGCCTCCAGCGGGGGCTTCTGGAGCGCGCGCTGGAGCTCGTGAAGCCGGGCGGCCGGGTCGTCTACTCCACCTGCACCCTCATCGCCCCCGAGAACGAGGACGTCGTGCGCGCGGTGGACGCGCCGCTCGACGACCTGGCGGCGTCCCACCCCGACCTCGCCCACCCGCGCCTGCCCGGGGCCCTGCTCACCCTCCCGCACCGCCACGGAACCGACGGCTTCTTCATCGCTCGCCTGCGCCGGTCGGGGGGCTCCGCGTGAGCGCGCGGCTGCCGCGCGGGCCGGTCGTGCTGCCATCGCTGATGTCGGCCGACATGCTGCACGTCGGGGCCCAGCTCGACGGGCTCATCGCCGCGGGTGCGCGCGCCGTGCACATCGACGTCATGGACGCGCACTTCGTGCCCAACCTCACCGTGGGGCCCGGCTTCACGAAGGCGGTCGCCGGGCCCGTCCACGCGGTGGGCGGGACCCTGGACGTCCACCTGATGGTCGCGCGGCCCGGCGAGGTGATCGGCCTCTTCGCGCCGTACGCGGACGCGATCACGGTCCACGTGGAGGCCGATCCGCACCCGCACCGGCTGCTGGGTGCGATCCGGGAGGCGGGATGCGCCGCGGGCCTCGCGGTCAACCCCGGGACGCCGGTCGAGCACGTCGCCGAGCTGGCGGCCGAGCTCGACTACGTCAACGTGCTGGCCGTCAACCCGGGCTTCGCCGGCCAGTCGTTCATCCGCGCGACGCCGGGGCGGATCCTGCGCCTGCGCGGGCTGCTGCCGGAGTCGGTCCTCATCGAGGTGGACGGCGGCATCGGCCCCGAGACGCTGCCGGAGGCGCGCGCGGCCGGGGCGACGATGTTCGTCTCGGCCTCGTCGATCTTCTCCGCGCCCGACCCGATCGCCGCCTACGGCGAGCTCGCGGGGCTCGCGGCCGGGTGAGCACCGCCGCCACGGCACCATCCGCGCGCGAGCTGGCGGCGCTCGCACGGGCGCGCGAGCTGGCGATGAACGGGCGGGGCCGGGTGAGCCCCAACCCCCTGGTCGGGGCCGTCGTGCTGCGCGACGGGGTGGCGGTGGCGGAGGGCTGGCACGAGGGGCCCGGCCTGCCCCACGCCGAGGCCATGGCGCTCGCGGCCGCGGGGGAGGCCGCCCGTGGATCGACGGTCGTCTGCACGCTCGAGCCCTGCTCGCACCACGGCCGCACGCCGCCCTGCGCCGACGCGCTGGTGGCGGCGGGGGTCGCGCGGGTCGTCGTGGGGCTTCGCGATCCGCTCGAGCGCGAGCGCGCGCAGGGCATCGCGGTGCTGCGCGCGGGGGGCGTCGAGGTGGCGGTTGCCGAGAGCGACGGGGCGGCCGCGTGCGCGGAGCTCAACGCCCCGTTCCTGACATGGGCCCTCACCGGCCTGCCGCACGTCACCCTGAAGCTCGTGACCAGCCTCGACGGCAAGATCGCCACGGCGACGGGGGAGAGCCGCTGGATCTCGGGCCCGGCCTCGCGGGCGCTGGTGCACCGCTGGCGGGCCGACAGCGATGCGGTCGCGGTCGGCCTGGGGACGGCGCTCGCGGACGATCCGCGCCTGACCGCCCGCGACCTCGAGGGCCCGGTGCGCCAGCCGGCCCGGGTCGTCTTCGACTCGGCGGCCCGGCTGCCGCTGCGCTCGGCGCTCGCCCACACGGCGCGGGAGCTGCCGGTCATCGTGCTGGCCGGCGAGGGCGCGCCGCCCACGCGCGTGGCCGCCCTGGAGGCCGTCGGCGTCGAGGTGGTCGCGCTGCCCGGCGCCCCCGACGAGCGGATCGCCCCGGGCCTGCGCGCGCTGGGGGAGCGGGGCGTGCAATCGCTGTTCGTGGAGGGCGGTGCCGGCCTGGCGGCCGCGCTGCTGGCCGCCGGGGCGGTCGACCGCATCGCGTGGTTCCTGGCCCCGATGCTGATCGGCGGGCGCGAGGCGCCCTCGGCGATCGGCGGCGCCGGGGTCTCCGCGCTCGCCGACGCGCCGCGTCTGGTCGGCCCGGAGTTCACGGCGGTCGGCGACGACGTGCTGGTGACCGGCCGCCTGCGCCCGCTCGCGGGGGCCGCGTAGATGTTCACGGGGCTCGTCGAGGAGGGCGGCCGCGTCGCCGACGTGCGTCCGGCGCAGAACGGCGCCCGGCTCGTGATCGCGGCCCGGGCGGTGCTCGACGGCCTGGAGGTGGGCGACTCGGTCGCGGTCAACGGCGCCTGCCTCACGGCCGTCGAGGTGCTCCCGGACCGCTTCGCGGTCGACTGCGTGGCCGAGACCCTGCGGCGCACCACGCTGGGGGGCCTGGCGGCGGGCGACCCGGTCAACCTGGAACGGCCGATGCGCCTGGGCGACCGCCTCGACGGCCATCTGGTGCAGGGGCACGTGGACGGGGTCGGCCGGGTGCGCGCCGCGCGGCCGGAGGGCGAGAGCACGGTGCTCGATGTCACGGCCCCGCCGCAGTTGCTGCGCTACGTTGTCGAGAAGGGCAGCATCGCGGTGGACGGGGTGAGCCTGACCGTCGCGGGGCGCTCACCGGAGGGCTTCTCGGTGGCCCTCATCCCGCACACGATGGCCGTCACAACCCTCGGGCCCCAGGCGCTCGGGCGCGACGTGAACCTGGAGGTGGACGTGGTGGCAAAATACGTGGAGTCGCTGGCGTCGCCCTACGCCGCGCGGCCGAGGGGAGACGTATGACGACGAGCAAAGCCGCAGAGTTCGCCACCGTGGCCGAGGCCATCGAGGAGATCCGCGCCGGGCGGATGGTCGTGATGCTCGACTCGGAGGACCGCGAGAACGAGGGCGACCTGGTCATGGCCGCGCAGTTCGCCACCCCCGAGGCGATCAACTTCATGGCCACCCACGGCCGCGGCCTCATCTGCCTGGCGCTCACCGAGGCCCGCTGCGAGCAGCTCGAGCTGAAGCCGGTGGTCAAGCGCAACGAGGCCCCCCACGCCACGGCGTTCACCGAGCCCATCGAGGCTCGTCACGGCATCACCACCGGCATCTCGGCGCCCGACCGTTCGCGCACGATCATGGTCGCCATCGACCCCGAGGCCGGCCCCGAGGACCTGGTCAAGCCGGGTCACGTGTTCCCCCTGCGGGCCAAGCCGGGCGGCGTCCTCGAGCGGGCCGGCCACACCGAGGCGGCGGTCGACCTCGCGCGCCTCGCGGGCCTCATCCCGGCCGGGGTCATCTGCGAGATCTCCAACCCCGACGGCACGATGGCCCGGGTCCCCGACCTCGTGCCCTACGCGGCCGAGCACGGGCTCAAGATCATCACGATCGCCCAGCTCATCGAGCACCGCCGCCGCACCGAGCGCCTCATCGAGCGCGGCACCGCGGCCCGGCTTCCCACCGAGCTCGGGGAGTGGAGTGCCGTCGGCTTCCGCTCGATCCTCGACGGCAAGCACCATCTCGCGATGGTCAAGGGCGACGTCGACGGGGCGGAGAACGTCCTGGTGCGGGTGCACTCGGAGTGCCTCACCGGCGACGTCTTCGGCTCGCAGCGCTGCGACTGCGGCGACCAGCTCAGGGCGGCGATGACCATGATCGCCGAGGAGGGCCGCGGCGTGCTCCTCTACATCGCCCAGGAGGGGCGCGGCATCGGCCTGCTCAACAAGCTGCGTGCCTACGAGCTGCAGGACCGCGGCCTCGACACGGTCGAGGCCAACATCGAGCTCGGCTTCCCGCCCGACCTGCGCGACTACGGCATCGGGGCGCAGATCCTGGTCGACCTCGGCCTCACCTCGATCCGCCTGCTGACGAACAACCCCAAGAAGATCGTCGGCCTCGAGGGCTACGGCCTGTCGGTGGTCGATCGCGTGCCGATCGAGATGCACCCGGTCGACGGCAACCTCGAGTACCTGCGCACGAAGCGGGACAAGATGGGCCACATCCTCCACCACCAGGACCTGCGCTTCGACACCGACGTCGAGACCGGCGAGGTCGTGGAGGGCGGCGGCTAGGTGGCCCGCACCGGCCCGGCCCCGCCGGCCCCCCGCCTGGAGCACCCCGGCGTGCGGATGGCCGCCGTCGTGGCGGGCTTCCACCGCGAGCTCAGCGAGCGCCTGCTCGAGGCGGCGCGGGCGCGCCTGGCCGAGTCGGGCCTGCCGGACGGCCACCTCGAGGTCTTCTGGGTGCCCGGGGCGTTCGAGCTGCCGCTGGCCGCGCGCACGGTGGCGCTACGCCGCCGCTACGCCGCGGTGATCGCCATCGGCGTGGTGATCCGGGGCGAGACGGCCCACTTCGACCACATCTGCACCGCCGCCGCGAGCGGCATCACGGCCGTCGGCCTCGAGACCGGCGTCCCGTGCACCTTCGGCGTGCTCACCTGCGAGACGATGGAGCAGGCCGTGGCGCGCTCGGGGGGGGACAAGGGCAACGCCGGCGAGAACGCGGCGGACGCCGCCGTGGCGATGGCCAACCTCGTCGCAGAGGGCCGCTGACCCGCGGCCCCTCGCGGTCCCCTAGGAGGCCTTGAGGACCTTCCCGGCCTTGAGGCAGCGGGTGCAGACGTAGGCGCGCACCGGGGTCGTGCCCTTCAGGATCCGCACCTTCTGGACGTTCACGTTGAAGCGGCGCGGGGTGGCGCGCATCGAATGGCTGCGGTTGTTCCCGAAGGCCGGTGCCCTCCCGCAGACGCTGCAGACTCTTGCCATCCTCGCCGACCTCGTTTGCCTCGCGGTGGATTCGGTGCGGACGCGGAGGCGTCCGAGCGGCCCCGGATTATGCTCGTTCCATGGCCGTGAGCGCAACCACGCCGGATGCGCCCCTGCCGCCGATCCCTCCCTTCGCCGAGGGCCGGGGCGCGCGATGGGCCTCCGCGCCGCCCCCGCGGGCCCCCGGGCCGGGCTGGTGGGACGCCCCGCTCACCGACCTTCCGGGCGTCGGCCCCACCACAGCCGAGCGCGCCCGCTCGCTCGGCATCACCGCGGTCGGCGAGCTGCTCGAGCACCTCCCGGTCCGGTACGAGGCCTTCGACGAGGGGGTTCGGCCGCTCTCGAGCCTGAGCCCGGGGGAGGAGGTGACGGTGCGGGTGGTCCTCGACGACATCTCCGTCCGCCCCACCCGCCGGCGCAGCCTGCGTCTGGTGAGCGCACGCGTCCACGACGCGACCGGCCGGTTCACCGCGACCTGGTTCAACCAGCAGCACCTGGCGCGCGTCCTGTCGCCCGGCGACGAGCTGCTCCTGCGCGGCCGCGTCGGGGGCGAAGGGCGGCGCGAGTTCGCGGTGCGCACCCACGAGATCCTCGGCGGGAGCGGTTCGGAGGGCCTCCACACGCAGGGCCTCGTGCCGGTCTACCCGGCCACGGAGCGCATGCCCGTGCGGCGCATCCGCGAGCTGGTCGACCTCGCCCGGCCGCTCGCCCGGGCGGCTCCGGAGCGCCTGCCCGCCTGGGTGCGCGGGCGCCTGGGGCTGCCCGGGGTGGCCGACGCCCTCGTAGCCGTGCACTTCCCGCGCTCGCGCCGCGAGGCGCGCGCGGGGCGCCGCCGGCTGGTGATCGAGGAGCTTCTCGTGCTCCAGCTCGGCCTCGCGGCCGTGCGCCGCACGCAGGCCGGCACCCATGCCGCGCCGGTCCTGACGGCCACCGGAGAGCGCTCGGAGCCGCTCCTGGCCGCGCTGCCGTTCTCGCTGACCCCCGCCCAGCGCCGCGCGGCCCGCGAGATCGGGCGCGACCTCGCGCGCGGCCGCCCGATGCGCCGGCTGTTGCAGGGCGAGGTGGGCTCAGGCAAGACGCTCGTGGCCGTTCTGGCGATGTGCCAGGCCGTCGAGTCGGGTGCCCAGGCCGCGCTGCTCGTGCCCACCGAGACGCTCGCCGAGCAGCACCTGCGCACGCTCGACGCCCTCCTCGGCCCCGCGGGCCTGTCGCCGGTGCTCGTGACCGGGCGCGTCCCCCGCGCCGAGCGGGAGCGGCGGGCCATGGCGCTCCGCACGGGCACCGCGCCGGTCGTGGTCGGAACCCAGGCCCTGCTCTCGGAGGGGACCGACTTCGCCAACCTCGGCCTCGTCGTCGTCGACGAGCAGCACCGCTTCGGCGTCGAGCAGCGCCAGGCGCTCTCCGAGCGGGCATCCGGGGGCGGCGGGGCGGCCCACCTGCTCTACATGACGGCGACCCCGATCCCGCGCACCCTCGCCCTGACCGCCTACGGCGACCTGACGGTCTCGACCATCCGCACCCGCCCCCCCGGGCGGGTGCCGGTGGAGACCCGGTGGGTGCGCGGGTCGGATCGGGAGGCGGCCTACGAGGAGGTGCGGGCCGAGCTGCGCGCCGGCCGCCAGGCCTACGTCATCTGCCCCCTCGTCGAGGAGGGGGCCGCGGCCGAGGCGCGCGCGGCGACCAGCGAGGCCGAGCGCCTGCGCGCCGGGCCCTTCGCCGCCTTCACCGTCGGCCTGGTCCACGGCGCCCAGCACTCCGACGAGAAGCGGGCGGCGATGCTGGACTTCGCCGAGGGGCGCACCGACCTCCTGGTGGCGACCACGGTCGTGGAGGTGGGCATCGACGTCGCCAACGCCACGATCATCGTGATCGAGGACGCCGACCGCTTCGGCCTCGCGCAGCTCCACCAGCTCCGCGGCCGGGTGGGCCGCGGCGTCGTTCCCGGGCTCTGCCTGCTCTTCGGCGAGCCCGTGACCGAGGACGGCGCGCGGCGCCTCGAGGCGCTGACCCAGAGCACCGACGGCTTCCGCCTCGCCGAGCTCGATCTCGAGATCCGCGGCGAGGGCAGCATCCTCGGCCTGCGCCAGGCCGGCCCGACCGACCTGCGCTTCGCCCGCCTCGCCCGCGACCGGCGCGAGCTGGCCGAGGCCCGCCACCTGGCGCGCCGGGCGCTCGCGATCGACCCCCACCTGGCGCTGCCCGAGCACCGCCTGCTACGCGATGCCGTGCTGCGGCGCTTCGACACGCTCCCGCGCCTGCTCGACGCGTGAGGCGGGCGTGAGGATCGTCGCCGGCACTCACCGCGGCCGCCGCATCGCGGCACCGGCCGGCACCGCCACCCGGCCGACGGCCGACCGGGTGCGCGAGGCGGTCTTCTCGATCGTGGGCCCCGTCGACGGGCTCGACGTGCTCGACCTCTTCGCGGGGTCGGGCGCGCTCGGGCTGGAGGCGCTCTCGCGGGGCGCCGGGTCGGCGACCCTCGTCGACCGGTCGCCGCGGGCGATCGCCTGCATCCGCGCCAACGCGGCGGACCTCGGCCTGGACGGCCGCGTGCGGGTGGTGCGGCGCGACTGGCGCGCGGCGCTCGCCGCCGAGGGGGCCGCCGGGCGGACGTTCGGGTTGTGCCTCTGCGACCCGCCCTATAGCCTCACGGACCGGGTTGTGGCCGGTATCGGCGCGCTGCTCGCGCCCCTCATGACGTCCTCCGGGACCGTGGTGATCGAGCACTCCGCCGCGCTCTCGCCACCGGATCCGAGAGGACTGGAGATCGCCTCGCGAATCGATCGGACCTACGGCGACACCGCCGTGAGCGTCATCCGGCTGGGGACGGCCGGATGAGCGATGACGGCCGCCGGATCGCCGTCTGCCCGGGCACCTACGACCCGGTGACCTACGGCCACATCGACATCATCGCCCGCGCGTCCCGGCTCTTCGACGAGGTGATCGTGTCGGTGACGACCGGCTCCGTGAAGAAGACGCCGATGTTCGACGCGGAGGAGCGGATCGGGTTCGTGGAGGCGAGCGTCGCCCACCTGGAGAACGTCCGCGTCGAGGGGTTCGACAGCCTCATCACCGAACACGCGCGGACGCTCGGCGCCTCGGTCATGGTAAAAGGATTGAGGGCCATCTCTGATTTCGACTACGAGTTTCAGATGGCGCAGCTCAACAGGCATCTGGCAGCCGAGATAGAAACCGTCTATCTGCCAGCGTCACCGAAGTACAGCTTCGTGAGCTCGAGCGGTGTGCGGGAGGTGGCGGCCTGGGGGGGCTCGGTCGACGACTGGGTCCCCGCGCTCGTCGCGGAGGCTCTGCGAGCGCGGCGCCTACGGGGTGCCGGCTCGGTCCCTTGAGGAGGGTTCGTTGGACGTACTGGAACTGATCGACAAACTGGACGACCTGATCCACAACGCGCGCGCCGTGCCGCTGACCGACCAGGTGCGGATCGACCGCGAGGCGATCTTCGACCTCCTCGACCAGATGCGGTCGACGATCCCCGAGGAGGTCAAGCAGGCGCGTTGGATCGTCAAGGAGCGCCAGGAGATGCTGGCCGAGGCCAAGCGCGAGGCCGAGCGCCTCGTGGCCGACGCGCGTGACAAGGCCGCCCAGGAGGCCTCCCAGCTGGAGGTCGTCACGCGGGCCGCGCGCGCGGCCGCCGACATCCTCGAGGAGGCCCGTCAGCGCGAGCGCGAGGTGCGCCTCGGGGCGGAGGACTACGCGGACGAGGTGCTCGGGACGCTCGAGGTGAACCTCGGCAAGTTCCTCCAGGCGGTGCAGCGCGGGCGTGAGCGGCTGCAGGGCCGTTCGGACGACTCCCCCGAGGAGTCGCTGCCCGAGTCACCCGTCTAGGCGGCACATGTCCGAGGGGGTCTCCACGCTCGACCTCCGCGCCCTCGATCTCGCACCGGGCGCGGCGGCTTGGCTGCGCGTGTGCCCGCCGGCCGTCGATCTGGTCATCGGCGGCCAGGACTTCGTCACCGAGCCCGCCCGGCCCGAGCTCGACCTCGAGGTGAGCCGATCGCTGTCGGGGCTCCACCTGCGCCTGCGGGGCGAGCTGGCGCTCGCCGGCCCCTGCTTCCGATGCCTCGAGCCCGCCCGCGTGGGCCTGGTCGTGGACACGTCGGAGTTCGTCGCCGAGGGCCGGCCCGACGACGCCCCGTTCGACGAGGACTTCGACTCCGCCTACGTCGAGACGCAGGTCCTCGGCCTGGCGGCATGGACCCGCGACGCGGTCGCCGAGGCGATGCCCGCGACAGTGCTCTGCCGCGAGGACTGCGCCGGGCTCTGCCCGGTCTGTGGGGCCGACAGGAACGTCGTGTCGTGCGACTGCGCCGTCGAGACCATCGACAGCCGCTGGGACGCGCTGCGGGAGCTCGCGGAACGGCTCGGCGAGGATCCGGGACCGGGGTGATGGCAAGCTGACGTGACACCACGGGGTGTCACGTCAGCTTGCCATCCATGAAGAACGCCGTCCGCGCGCTGCGCACGGAGCAGGGGACGACCCAGGAGCAGCTCGGAGACGCGATGGGGGTCCCCAACGCCATCGAGACCGAGCGGTAGGGCCCCTTCCTCAGGGGCCCTCCGCCCGCTACCCTTCCGCGAGCTTTCCCGACCGGTGGTGATGATCCGTGGCCGTACCGAAGCGCAAGACCTCCAGGCAGCGCCGTGACACCCGGCGCGCGACGCACGCCATCGAGGCGACCCGCCTCGGCCGCTGCCCGCGCTGCCAGAGCCCGGTGCGACCGCACCACGTCTGTGGGGTCTGCGGCTACTACCGGGGCCGTCCGGTCGTCGAGATCGAGGGGTAGCACGCCCGAGCCCACGGTCGCTCTCGACGGGATGGGCGGCGACCACGCGCCCTCGGAGCCCGTCCGGGGGGCCGTGATCGCGGCGGCCGAAGGCATCCGCGTCCTGCTCGTCGGGGACGAGGCCATCCTCCGGGAGGAGCTGGAGCGCCAGGGGTCCGCCCCGGGCGCCGGCATCGAGATCGTCCACGCTCCGGAGGTCGTCACGTCGGCCGAGGAGGGCGCCCGCGCCGTGCGGGCCAAGCCCGACTCGTCCGTGTCGTTCGCCTGCCGCCTCGTGGGCGAGGGGCGCGCGGGCGCGGCCGTCTCGGCGGGCAACACGGGGGCGATGCTCGCGGCGGCCACCCTCTACATGCGCCGCGTGCCGGGGGTGATCCGGCCGGCGATCGCCGTGGTGCTGCCGGCGACCGGCGGCGGGCAGGTCGTCCTGCTCGACGCGGGCGCCAGCGCCGAGGCCCGAGCGGAGCACTTCCCCCAGCTCGCCCTGATGGGGCGCCTCTTCGCCCGTGACGTGCTCGGCGTCGCCGAGCCCCGCGTCGGGCTGCTGTCGATCGGCGAGGAGGAGGGCAAGGGCAGCGAGATCGTGCTGGCCGCCCACGCCCTGCTGCGCGAGACGCCGGGGTTCGTCGGCAACGTCGAGGGGCGTGACATCCCGTCGGGGGCCCTCGACGTGGTGGTCACCGACGGCTTCACCGGCAACGTGGTGCTGAAGACGATGGAGGGCACCGCCACGTTCCTGATGGGAGAGGTGCGCTCGGCGGTCCGCTCGACGGCCCTCGGGCGGCTGGGCGGCCTGCTCGTGCGGCCGCCGCTGCGCCGCATGCGCGACCGCATCGACCCCGAGGTCTACGGCGGGGCGGTGCTCCTGGGGGTCCGTGGGTTGGCGGTGATCGGCCACGGCGACTCGTCCGGAGAGGGCGTCGCGAACGCGGTGCGCGTGGCCGCGCGCGGCATCCGCAGCCGCCTCGTCGAGGACTTCGGCGCGGCGCTCGCCCTGGAGGGCGCCGAACGGTCGTCCGCCGCGTAGGATTCCCGGGTCGCCGACGCACGTCGGCGCTTCGTCCGAGGCCGCGTGTAGGTTGCCGGGCCAGATTCCGAGCGCCGGGCGTGGAAGAGAGCAGAGGGGGACGTTTTGGACCGAGAGAAGGCTGTTGAGGAGGTCCGCGCCATCCTTGTCGAGCAGCTCGGGGTCGATCCGGCGGAGGTCACCGTGGAGTCGTCCTTCCAGGAGGACCTGAACGCGGATTCGCTGGACCTGGTCGAGCTCATCATGGAGATCGAGGACCGGTTCAAGATCAAGATCCCGGACGAGGAGGCGGAGAAGATCGCGACGGTCGGTCAGGCGGTCGACTACGTGCTCGCCAACAGCGGCTGAGCGACGCGGGCGCCGGCGATCATGGGCTCGCGCGGCTGGTCACGGCCCTCGGGCCCCGGCGACGGCGCCAGGTCTTCACCCACAGCTCATGGGCCTCCCGCCGCGAGAACTCGTACGAGCGGCTCGAGTTCCTCGGTGACAGCGCCCTCGAGGTCATCGTGAGCGAGGAGCTCATGCGGCGTCATCCCACCGTGGCCGAGGGCGACCTCTCCTGGATGCGGCAGGTCGTGGTCGATCGCGACTCCTGCGCCGCGGCCGCCGCGGCTGCCGGCCTCGACGCCGCCTTCGTCGCCGCCGCCCCCGCGGGCCGGCGCCAGGCGGCCGCCGAGCTGGCCGAGCGCGTCACGGTCCGCGCCGCGCTGGCGGAGGCCGTGATCGGGGCGGCCTGGCTCGACCTCGGCCCCGAGCCGACGCGCGCCGCGGTGGTCGACGCCTTCGCCCCGGCCCTCGCCGCCGCGACGCCCGGGGAACGCGATCCCAAGACGGCGCTCCAGGAGCGGGCCGCGCGCCGGCACCTGCCCGTGACCTACGAGCTCACCGACACCAAGGGCCCGCCCCAGCAGCGCGTCTTCACCAGCCTCGTGCGCGTGGGCGGGGACGTGATGGGGCGCGGCTCGGGCTCCTCCAAGCAGGCCTCCGAGCGCGAGGCGGCGCTCGAGGCGCTCGGGCGACTGCCGGAGGACGACCCGTGCTGACCCGCCTCACGGTGCGCGGGTTCAAGTCGTTCGCCGACGCCATCGCGCTCGACCTCGGACCGGGGATCAACGTCGTCGTCGGCCCGAACGGCTCCGGCAAGAGCAACCTGGCCGAGGCGGTCGTGTGGGCCCTCGGTGAGCAGCGGGCGGGCCGCCTGCGCGCGGGCGGGATGGCCGACGTCCTCTACTCGGGAGGCGACCGCCGCCCGCCGGCCCAGTACGCCGAGGTCGCCCTGGTGATCTCGGGCGAGATGGACGACGACCCCGGGCCGGCCGAGATCGAGGCGCGGCGGCGGCTCACCCGCGCCGGCGATGCGGACTACCGCTTGAACGCCGAGTCGTGCCGCCTGCTCGACGTGCAGGAGGCGCTGGCCTCGCGGGGCGTGGGGCCCGACGCGCTCGCGGTGATCCGCCAGGGTCAGGTGGAGGCGCTCTGCACGAGCACCCCCGCGGAGCGGCGCGCGATCGTCGACGCCGCCGCCGGGGTGGCGGTCGCCAAGCGGCGCCGCCGGCGGGCCGACCAGAAGCTCGCCCGCGTCGGGGATCGCCTCGACCGGGCGCGCGACATCGCCGGCGAGGTCCGCTCACGCTCGCGGGCCCTCGAGCGCCAGGCGCGGGCCGCCGAGCGGGCGGCGACCCTGGACGAGGAGATCGCGCGGGCCCACCGGGCGGTCGGCGCGGCGCGCGCACGGGCGGCCGCGGACGCCGACGCCACGGCGCGTGCCGTGACCGAGCGGCTCCAGGGCCTCGCCGACGCCGATTCCCGGGCCCTCGAGTCGGCCCGTGCCGAGCGGGGGCGTGCGGCCACGGCCCGCGCGGCGGCCACCGCCGAGGAGGCGCGCGCCCGTGATCTGGCCTCCGCGCTCCGCGCCGCGGCC
>Ga0315273_10008537_pt1 | contig 12933 bp, 12 predicted proteins | sample YL17G02_0_MG_FD_205753 | JGI IMG/M metagenome (GOLD analysis project Ga0315273, IMG submission 205753) | Sediment microbial communities from Yellowstone Lake, YNP, Wyoming, USA - YL17G02_0 | ecosystem: Environmental > Aquatic > Freshwater > Lake > Sediment | place: USA: Wyoming | collected...
ACCAGCGGTAACCGTGTGGGTGATTTCGACAGACTCCTTGATCTTACCAGGAGTGCCGTCCACGAGGGTAGCGGCGTTCAGGGTGATCTCGGCGCCGAGCTTGCTGTTGGCGTAGTTGGCGCCAACGGTGATGTCACTGCCGGCAGAGGCAGTCACCGGGAGGACGGAGTCAGTCCCAACGGTGATCGTGCTGCCGAGTTTGACACCTACGGTGGCGTGAGCATTGACGGCCGTGCGGAGCACACCGGCTGCGGTGGCACCTACTGCGGCTGCACCGGCCCAGACGACGCCGTCTGCGAGGCCGACCGCTGTGGCCGCCCATTGGAACTTGACGCCATTCAGGATGACGTAGTTACCGTTGGAGGGGCCGGTGGTGGAAAGCGTGATGGAACCGCTAGCCGGAACATTGCGACTGCCGTCTTCGGCACTCGCGTCAGGTCCGGAGACGATCTGGATCAAACCACGGACCACGAGGGCACGCGCTTGAGCCAGGGAAGCCGGGCTGTCATCGAAGGATGCGGTTGCGTTGTTGGCGAGTTCACGACCACGAGAGAACCGTGAACCACGGCCTGCACGCTGGCCGATGGCGACATACTGGGTAGACCCAGAGATATTCTTGATAATCATTGTGCGATAAGTGTGCCTCATCGGGATGACTCAGTCAACCCCAATTTGGCGGTTTTCAGTATGACACCACAAAAAACAGCTTCGAGCTGGTGGGCAGGTTTTGATCCAGCTGCTGGATGGTAGTCCAGGGCAGGAACGTAAGGTTGGCACGGGAGGCCATGACAAAGTCGCGATCAACTTCGTAAACCGTTTGCCCGGGCTGCAGGAAGCTGTCGGTGGTTTTCACGACCGGCGAGCTGTTCTCTGGGGAAGCCATGGCCGTCAGGGCTAGCAGGCTGGCCATGACGGCACAGTCACCGCTCAGGAACCCCTGGACTCGACCCTCCGGTGAAGTGATCACGAGGGTTACGGTAGGCACAGACGATACCTGCTGGATGGGTGTAGATTCTTTACTCATAAGTGGTTAGGAAAAGGGCATCCATGCCCAGTGCGGAGATTACTTGGCCTGTGGATTCACGTAGATCATCTCGGCTCCACCCTTCTTGGTGATGCCGGTGACGATGTAGCGTCCGTCAAGGTAGTCGCCGTCGTCCACCTCGGGGTGCTCATGCAGCAGCGAGAGGACTTCGTCCACGACGGCGGTGGCCACGTCGGCCGGCTGCGCCTTCAAGGTGAAGCTTTTGTCCTTGTGTCGCTGGAACACCAGGCCCTTGTCCTCACCCTCCTCACCGGAGGTCTTGAACACGCTGTTGAGTTCTGGCTTCGGGTACTTGTCGAGCGACGTGACGGTGTCGTCGGTTCCGAGTCGAAGCCGGAAGTTGTTCTTGTGGTCGAACGTAAGCCGCTGGTTCTCAATAGCCTGGAAGACGGCTTTGGAACACAGGTGTACGAGCTGCTTACCCTGCGTACTCACGTAGCAGAGCTTGAAGGCCGTGTTATCCTCTTCGTCCTTCTCCGGGACAGGGGACGGCTTGATCGCGATAGCCTGGATGACCTTGGTGGAGATCTTAGGCTTTGGGGACAGACCCAGACGGGCGGGTTTCGATTCGGTGCTCATAGTTGGTTAAAAATGTGAATGCTGACTTGGCTTTACTGATCGCTGCTTCCGTTGCCTCTGTCAAGTCTGAGGTCCTGACTTTGCCGTTCTCCGAGGCTATTACGCCAACGGCGAACCCGGCAACAAATCCGCCCGCAAAGGCGGCAATGGTGATGATGCTCATTTTCGTTTCTGTTCTTGATCCCATACCGCCTTCTCGGCGATTGGGGATGACACACAGTCCGGCGCACAGTTTGGGCAGAACGGCGTGTGATACGGCTTGCTGGCCTCGAATACAAAACCGCTCTTGTCTCGATGCGGGGCAAGCTTGGCTGCTACTGACTTACAACGGATGCACACTATGAGAGCGTGCTTGGGACACTGCTGACAGCACTCACGGCACATCGTGTCGATGGCCGTGCAGTACGGAGTCGTGATGATCTTGATGTCGGTGATAGGAATGAACTTCTTACCACAGGCACAAGGAGTCATACCGACTGGTGGTTGAATCCCCGCGGGCTCTGCTGGCTTCACTGGAGGAAGCTTGTCCACGAGGTCCTTGAGTTGAAGGAACGGATTCATTGTTCGTCGGACTTAACGCCGAAGTAGTCTTGAAGGAACGTATGCTTGTCCTTGTCTGGACAGTCATGGTAGTCGATCACCCGGCTGAGCTTTGTCATGCCTGCATCGAACCGGGACTTGATCCGCTTGAAGTCGACACTGTCTATGTCGCCTACGATCTTGGTCGGCTTGCCGCGGAACGGAGGGAAGTAGTTGATGTACCCTTCCTTGTCGAGCGCCTTGAGGATGTCCTTGAGCTTCTTGTCCTTGATCTTCAGACGCTCACCCAGCAGGTCGATGTCGAACTCAATCGATTCGCCGTTACGCGTACCTATAAGCTCTACTCCGTCCTGCACGGCTTTGTACTCTTCGTCCACGTGTGGCTTCTTGAGTCTCACGGTGGCTATCTTGCCTGTGTCGAAGTTTCGATCGATAACCTTGGCGCCGATCATGATGCCGATACAGCCATCTCCGTAGCCTGAGTACAGTCCTGCCTGGGTACACAGATCACCGATGGTGGTCTTGCAGATACCATCGGGATCTAGGTTTCGCTTGATGGCGCTGAACATCGCACGGACCATGCGTTCTTCCGGGTAAGCTGTCTTGATGAAGAACGTCTGCGTGTCGTAGGTCTTCGGGTCGAAGAACATTCGGCACTGGCTTTCAAGTCCGTCACGACCTGCACGACCCATCTCCTGTGCCAGGTCGTCTACCGAGCCTGAGATGTCCCGGTGTACTACCCCTCGGATGTCAGGCTTGTTGATACCCAGCCCGAATGCCTTGGTGGCAAACATAACCCTGGCCTCGTTCCGCATGAACATGGTCTGGTTGGTGGTGCGGGCGTCCGGGTTCATGGAGCCGTTGTAGATGAGGGACCTGCCTTTGCAGTGATGGCCGAGTGCTGCGTACATCTCCTCGGTTCGCTTAACGGTCGAGCAGTAGACTATCAGGGAGCCCTCAACGCTGTTGACGAACTGAAGCAGATCAGGATCTCCCGCGTAGGTCTTGCTGGAGAGCAACAGGTTGCGACGCTTTGGGTAGTAGATCACCCGCTCGGCCGACTCCGCATTCATGACGCGTCGAACATCCTGCTCGACGTCTTCTGTGGCTGTTGCGGTCAGGAGCAGCAGAGACTTGGGCTGTGCCATTGCACAGAAATCTCCGAGTCGCGCGTAGTGAGGACGGAACGAATCCGACCACTGACTGATACAGTGAGCCTCGTCAACTACCACCAGGTCAGGATGCACATGGCTGATCGCCAACCTGAACTGAGCATTGTCGATACGCTCTGGAGCCACCAGGAGGAACTGCAGCTGGCCTGACATCCACTGGGTTATGACAGCCTGGTTTTCCGAGTCACTCTGACCACTGCTGATCTGACCGGCCTTTAAGCCAAGACGCCACAGAGATTCCAACTGGTCTTGCATGAGCGAGATCAGAGGAGAGAAGATCAGGGTCCTGTAGTTGAGACATATCGTTGGGACGATGTAACAAGCAGACTTACCCTGACCGGTTGGAAGGATACAAAACACCGACTTGCCAGCGAACAGGTTGAACACAACGCGGTCCTGACCTGGTCGCAATCCCGTGTAGCCCATCTTGTGCAACGCCCCGGGAAGGAAGGCCATTGCCTGATTGAACGAGTCTATAGTCATTTCCTGGATCTTCTGCTTGGTGCCTTCGGGTAATTCTCGTTTCGGTAGGCCATCCCGGCGGTTCGTGCGGCTACCTGAGTATTGAATCCGCCCTGCTCGTACACGACATCGTCAAAGTAGTTAATGATTTGGAACTTCCACTTTGTGCCTGATCTTGACTCTCTTGACTTGTGGAGAGAGTACCTCGGGTCTACGACATTGCTTGATTCTTTTTCCCAAAACTTTTGCATATACGTTGTCGGATACTTGGCAAACATTAACTCGCATTGGCTCAGGAAAAGGAAAGCAGTTCAGGTAGTACATGGCCTCCCCTCGTGAGAAGAATCTCCAAGGCACAGGTCCAAGCCTATGCAGTCCTGCTTTCCATGGGTCCTGTATGAACGCGTCGGGCTTTCCTTTGAACAGCCTGTTGGGCACCATTATGAACCAACCAGATTCGCCCCTGCACTGCCTGCCTGCCTTGTAGGCCGGAAGGAGTGATTCTCTAGGCACCCACCTGTACTTCCATGGCTGCGCGTGGTCGAACACACGGACAAGACGACGCTTTATCAAGCCCGTGCTGTGTTTGTTGGGAGCCCAGCATAAGAAGCCTGCCGGCACTCCCAACGACTCACAGGCGGTTTTAGTGATGTGAAGCCCTATGCTCATTTGATCTTGATGAGGGCGCTCACCGGAGCCACAACTATCCCCTCACCAGTGTTCAAACTGTAGACCATGATTTCTGGCTTGTCCATGCAACGAACCCACGCGTGGATCTCGTCTATAGTCCTTAGCATCTTACCCATGAACAGGCTTTCACGTCCGGCGATGTAGTTATCCACGAACAACAGGTATGAGTCCGGTTGGTCCCTCATCATGTTGGATAGCGGGGAGTTGTGTTCTTTCGGGTCTACAAGGGCTCGGACGTAGTGATCTACCACAACGACGGATGAACCATCACAAGGGAGGTTCAGGTTGGAGTTGGAGATGAGGTTGTTGACCAGCTGGTCCATTTCCAGGCCAAGCCCACCCACCTGGATAGGCTTGACCTGGGCGATGGAGCAGAGCATCTGCTTTATCTGATGCTCGTTACTCTTTGACGTCTGCTGGAACCGTTTCATTGTCTGGTGTTGGGAATGGAACCGGGAGTGCCGGCGGTTGATCGTCATCCACCTCGTAACCCTTGAGCCTGAGACGAGTGCCGATCCGGTTGATCAGCTCTTCGTTGGCCTGCAGGGCCGCATAGAACTCATCGCCGTTGACGTCGAAGAGGTTGAGGTCTCGACACGAGAAGCAGTTCTTGTTCTTCGATGAGATCTCCAGGATGCCTTTGCTCATGAGCCATTCTGGCGTGTATGGAGCAAACGTGAGTGACGGTACATACGTTGTGTCGGTATCACCATCGCACTTCTGATTGACCCGGTAGAAGCACACCGAGCCATTCGGCCCGTACGAGTTCTTCGACACGGTGATCTTGGCATCGACGCCCACCTTGACGTTCTCTTCGCCAATCTTCTTGGTGGCGAACTTGTACCGGCTGAGGATCAGCTGAAGGGCGGCGTTCTGACTGAACGCGCGTCCACCGATCGACGTGGTGTTGAACCCGGCCGCGGCGTCTCCTCCGAAGGATGCGCCGGGTGCTGCGTTCATATCGACCTTGTCGTTTTGATGCCTGTTGAGGATCAGGATGACGTTGTTCATCGTCAGCCAGTTGGGCAGCTGACGTGACCATGCCTGAGCGATCTTGGCGTGACCGAAGTTCGATCCGGTACCAAGGTCCTTGGCATCGGCCTCCTTACCCTTCACGGTCTGATCGTTGTACAGCTGTCGACCCTCTGCCTCGCTGGAGGACATCAGCTTGGAGAACGTGTCCAACCCGACCACCACGGGGATGTGATGAGGGACGTAGACTTCGCTCTTGGGATCTCGTACCAGCTTGACCCAGGCGTAGATAGAGTCAATGGCCTGTTGCAGCTCGAAGCACTGGTCGAAGCTGAGGCGGTCGTACATCCGCTTGGCCAACACCTTGTCGGTGTGAAGAGATCGAAGTGCCCGGTCTTCGTCGATCACCTTACCTTCGGTCTCGACGTAGAAGCAAGGTGATCCTTGCAACATGGCCCAGCCAAAGATCGTGAACATGAAGGTGGTCTTACCGATACCTTCGGCTCCGATGATGTCGACCAGAGTTTTGGTCTGAATGCCAAAGCTGTTGAGCGTGGCCTGTAGATAGATCGGCGGAAGATTGAGGATCTCTCGACGAACGTTGGTCAGGGAATCAACCGTGGTTCCCTTTTTGCGGACCTTCATGAGTGCTTCCTTGGTCCTGCTGGCGAACGAGTCGTCGTCGAGCAGGTTGAAAGATGCAACCGATGCAGGCTTCTTGGATTTGGATTTCTTTTCAGCCATAAATAAATGGGGCGGCCCGAGTTACCGGACCGCCCCTTGAGGATTAGGACGCAGCGTTGACCCGGAGTCCAAGCTCAGCCATGCGACGCATCTTATCGTCCGGCAGAGCATTACCGTTGTTGGAGATCATCTCTTGAGCCAGGCTTCCGTATTCAGCCTGCTCGGCAGGAGAGAGAGAACCTCCAGATGCCTGGAAGGCGCTGCTCACACGTGTCGGTTCAGCCACAGCGGTCTGTTGGCCGAACGTGGGGAGAGGACCAGGGGCGGCGACAACCGCACCCGGGAACGATGTGGGAGCAGCCTGCTGATTGAACGACGGAGCGGCCGGTGGAGTGAACGCCGGAGCGGCCGGTGGAGTGAACGCCGGAGCGGCGACACCAGGGAACGAGGTGGCAGCGGCAGGTTGAGTGAACGACGGAGCCACAACCGCGGTTTTAACAGGCAACGCCGGTGCCGCAGGGATGAACGCCTGCGTCGGGGCTGCAGGGCGAGCGAACGTAGGAACGTTGTGTTCCATCGGGATTTCGTCATCCGCTGGAGGAGCGCCAGCTGCTGCCACGCGGGCCGCAGAGGGAGGAGCAGGAATGCGGGCGCAGTGCGGCTGGCAAGCAGCCACGATGACCGCGTACGGGATGGTCCCGTCTTTGACGATGTAGTCAAGGATCTCGTCGTACGTGGCAACCTTGATGACCTTTTCGGGATCGATGAGGTTGTAACGTCCGCTAAGCGTCTGCTGACCGAACGGTGTGGCAGGATCAACCGGAGCCGTCTGCGATCCATCCAGGACACCATCCCGGGATGAGAAGAAGATGCAGGACGTTTCGATCGCATTGGTGCCGACCTTGGAGACCCGGCTGGTGGCCAGAAGACCTTGGGTCGGATGGGTGATGTCTCCGTAGATGTAGTCAGGCCACTCCGGACTGATCACGGCGTCGTTACGACCAGCGCGGAGTGCGAGCTTACCCTTAAGATCGTCCATCGCAGAGATCGTGCAGTACATGACTGCGTTGACCCATTGCTTTTCCTGAAGGACCAGCACGTTGAAGAACGGCATGTTCCGCGGAGTTGTCACGACGGAGTTGAATCCGTCAGCCTTGTTCTTGGGCTTCTCGATGAGATGCTTGAGAGAGTCGGTCTTCTTACAGTGCATGTAGCAGTCGAGCACCGGGTCGATGCCGACAGGACTGCCATGGTGGCCGGTGAGCGGCGACACGAAGGACTTGTTGAGACGACCGAGGAAGTGGTGAACCCGGAAGACGTAGTACCAAGGGGTAAACCCTTCGGTGTTGGTCGAGTCAGGGTTCAGATTCTTGTCACGATACGGGAGGTATGACGTGGCGTACTCGGCATCGATTTCGCGGAACCGATTGGCGTCGAACGCGGGAAGGATGCGGAACTGATAGGAAGTCTTCTTGTTGAGACCGATAGCGCGAACTCCATCGTGGAAGAATCCGACCGAGAAATCCCGCTTTACTTCACCTTGTGATCCGCCGGAAACGTTGAGACGTGTAGACATGTTATTGAGTAGTGTTAATGATACGGTTGATTTGTTCTTGAGTCACAGCCCCGGATTGAAGTTCCGAGGCAAGTTCGTCGCAAACAGGTTCGAGTAATGGAGATCCGGGAGGCAGGGCCAGCTCGTCTTTATGGTCGATTGTTGACACAAGTTCATGCCGTTTATCTATTACAGTGATCCTGACATCCTCCGTTGCACCCAGTATTCTCCAGGCACCATGAGGCTCTAAGACCAGGACCACTATACATTGACGATCAGGCGTGTCAATAGACGATTCCGACTCCAGTGTATTACTCATACTTCGGGGCAGTTAAACGTGGGAAGACTTTCATCGTAGAGCAGCTTTCTCAGGTCCGGTGTCGGATCGAGAGCCCACCTGATGTTGAAGTCTACCTCGATGTCGAATTTCAACTTCATGTTCGACCGAGGTACATGCCAGACGTTTTGGTCAGACATGTACCGCTGTAGGGAATCCCTTACGAGGAACCTTTCCTCCAAGGGACATCGCACCGTCAGAGCGTCGTACAACAACAGCATCGGCCGTGCCTTCATGCCAGTCTGGATGTAGTGATCCAGCAGCCAGATGTGGGCGCGAGCCATTGTTGCCGCAACGATCTCCTGAAGGGGATAGTTACGGGCTTCACGCGTCATGGGGTCCAGGATGTTTCTCTTGGCCCATTCGGTAAGACCTTCTAGGTCTTTGATTTCTACGTACTTGAAGTGTCGGCGTCGGCCCGACACTGAGTCGTAACACCCAGGCGGAGTGCCGGGCATGATTAGGTCTGGACGATCTCCAGATGGTAACAGCGCCATCTCGTTGAGGAACTGAGTGGCTGTCACGAAGTTGGTCTCATAGGCCGTGATGATCGCAGCACCTGTACCCTCTACCGGCTTCACGCCAGTCAGTACCTCGATGTTACGCTCGATCAGCGGAGCCTTGGCGCCGTACGGGATACTGAACATGCCGACCTTGCCGCCGCCACGATGAGTTTCCTTGTTGAGCTTCTCTCGTGGCATTTTGGTGAACGACTCGGCCATCTGCCAGTGAACGTCCCGCTTGGGATGGACGATCTTGCCGTCAATGCGTACCAGGTCAGGATGATCTTCCGGCACCAAGATGGAAGGGTCCTGCGCGTCTTTCGGGATGCGGGAGATGTCCTCGATGTAGCAGATGCGTGCTGGCTTCTCTTTAACGTTACCCGAGACGTCTACCTTGCGGAGGATTCCGAACTGCTGGTCCGGAGATTCGCAGGCAGCTATCAGGTTCTTGTCCCCGGACAGGTAACCAAGCCCTACTACCTCTGCAGTAACCAAGTCAGCGTCGACGAAGCATTCTCCTTTAGGCGCCTTCACCATCGATCGGATAGACACCGGTGCGAACTGGATCTCCCGGGCCTTCTCTTCGATCACCGCCAGGTCTGGCTCTCTGCCGTTCAGTTTGGCATCGTCGGTCATGCGAGCGCGGCAGGCGTTTGCACGCTCCGCGTTCACGCGCTTGAATGCCATCTCGATCGGCTTTGAAACCGACTTGGGCCAGTTAAGGATGTTTGGGTTCCAGGTACGCGGCCGACCGGTTTCGGTAGACGCGAAGTTGGCATGGATGTAACCGTCAGAGGCGATCCAGCTGTGAATACCACGTTCTTCTCCGTCCTCATCCTTGTCCCGCAGGAACGTCTTACACATGGTGGCGACAGACTTGAGCTGACCCACGTAGGCCAGCATAGGGTCTACGTTCTCGTAGATCTTTAGGGTCTGCTTGTCAGCCGCCGGCGTGAAGTCCTTCTGCTTGTCAGGATCTAACTTCAGCACCTTCTCCCATGACATGGTGACGCCATCCCGCTTGGTGGTCTTGATAGGCATGAGACCCTTGACGTCGAACATCCAGCGGCGCAGGTGGTCTGGACTGCCGTAGTTGAAGCTGTCGATTTCACACCAATGCTCGAAGCAAGCATGCAGTCGAGTGTCTTGAGCCCATGCAGCACCTACGCTGGCCTGGGTGAATCTCACCATATCCGAAACGGGAAGCCCGGAGGATCTCTGGACCTTGAGGATCTGGAGAACCGTCGGCGCTGCACCGGGGATGTGTTGGCTGAGAGCCTTTAGGAGTGTCTCGTCGGCCTCGATGATTACCTGGCGTTTGAAGTCGTCCTGCAGGAACACGAGGTTGCTGTGGTAGACCTCTCTGAGCTTGTCCGCGTACGCCTGATCAATCGGCAACCCGGTGAGCATCTTGCTGATGTAGCAGTCACTGGTGAACCCTCGCGCGATCTGAAGCCAGTACTGCAAGAGCTTTGGCCCCTGTGCGATCAGCTGGTTGAGAAGGATGGGGTGTACCCGCCACGTAACGTCCACGTCCTTGCACGCGTAAGGTATAAGCAGCCGGTCTGGTATCTTACCGTAGCCGTCGCTCTCGTTGAACAGTGTGTGGTTTTCCTTCTTCCACAGCTTCAGCGCAACGTCATACCGGCCCAGCCGGGTGTAACGGACTGCAAGCCGTTCAAGCTTCAGGTCAGAGTATTCGTTGATGAGCTGCTGCACGAACATCGTGTCCATGAACAGCCGCCTGTAGGTGCTGAGCCCGAGGTGTGTCTCGATCCAGACCGCGTCGGCTGGGAAGTTGTGTCCGATGTATTGGAAGCCTGGTGCCTCGAACACCGGGCGCATGATGTCGCCTACCTGCTTGGTATGCAACGGCATGATCTTTTTGCCGTTCTCATCCAGGAACTTGATGTAGGTGACCTGACCGGCATCCCAGCAGCTTTGGAAGGATCTGAGCTGTCCATCAACGAAGTGCTTACCGGCCCACTCCGCGTCGATGGCCATCTTGAGCACCTTCTTCCTCTGCATGTCGCCGATCCAGTTGCCGAGGTGCTCGGCGGTTTCGATGACCTGGTAGTCAGTCCTGACATCCAGCACTTGGGCAGACTCGGGCTCCTTGAGCTTGGTCAGCTCGTACTTGACGTTTTCAAGATCAACCAGACATCTCTCGATCAGCTCTGGACGGCTGAACGTGAGCGACACCTGGTCCATGATCATCAGCTTTGGGCTCCATTCATCGTCCTGAAGGATCTCCGGGGCGTCCACGTTGAACACGCCACCTTGGTATTCCTGCAGGTTGATTTTGAACGCCGTGTACAAGTTCTCGAACACGGCCTTACCCATGGCCACTATGATACGCGGACGCAGGCGGTTGATCTCTGCATAGAACAGAGGTCTGGCCCAGTTGATGTCGTTGGCCTTCGGTCGATTGGACTTGATTGGATACCTGACCAGCGTGGTGAAGTCCCAGCAACAGTCAGCCAGGCCGGCGCGTCCGAGGTTGCGTGCGAACAGGTTGGCAGCCTTGCCTTTGAGCATTGCGGCTGGGCTGTATCGGCTGTCAATGTCTGCGTCAAGCACGCACGGCATGATGAACAGCACGTCGACTCTGCGATGCGGTACTCCGGTCTTGTACCGGTAGGTAGGGAGAAGGGTGACCCCGTGGAATTTGTTACCGAACCTGTCTCCCCAGTCCAGGGTGCCTACCTGGTCATGGACAAACTCAAGGCTCGTAGGTGGTTCAATGCCATTAAGATGTTCCGGGAACTGGTTCCAGTAATCCTTCTCGCTGCATTCTTCTCCGTGACGACTGAGGAACTCTATGGTCTGTCCTGGACTCAATCTTGCCTTCTCGGCATCGAACCTGGATTGATCTTTGGACTGGGAATCTGAGGTGTCTGTGCTGAAATCGAAGGTGCTCGTCATACGACAGTGATGTCGCACATGACGAGCCCTCGGTCAAGGGTTCGTCATGTGCTCTACCCAGGCCCAAAAGCCAGGGTTTTGTTTACCAAGGGTGATCAACAGCATCGCGTTGAGGTTGACAATGTCTTCCTCGTTTCGATCCATAGACCCATGCTCGAACATGTAGTACGCCGCGTGGCCGATCTCGTGAAGCAAAACTTCGGCGAGTGCGTCGTCGGCTTGGGATAAGTCAATCGTTAGGGTCTGCAGTCTTGGGTCGCATAGTCCGCACACTACGTCGTGGTCGGAACTGACGACAGGCCCGGCAATCCATACAACCTTCCAGCACCTGGACAGAATGTTTATTTCACTTGGAAAATCTCTCCCGTCTATCTTGATTTTCTTCATTGTCTCGGCTCCTTATGACGGCTGCAACGTCTCGGATTTCATCGAGGGCGGACCGGAGTTTTCGCACCAGCCAATCGTCGCCCAGCGATCTGGACACAATGCTGAGGTTATCGACCGCTACTGTCAACTCAAGATGCGAACAATGACAGTCGTAATTCTCTGTAAACACCTTATTACCAAACTGATTGAGATAAACGGTGTGTGCGTAATCAGTGTCTCCTACCACGTCCACCAGTGCGCCGGAGATCTCGTCAGCATACTGAACTGAATCTGCGTCGGGTAAGTTGCTGAACCTCAACCGGTTAATAGAATTTTCAACGCTGTCTACAGCCCTGTGGAATGCGTCTTTTTGATCGTTTGCATGAATGCTAGGTAATCCGATCGCAATGGTCGCGTATAGCGTTACTTTATATTCACTAATGCTTGACATAGGAAGTGCTTTGCTTCGAACGGTTTCATGTCGCCTGCGTCTTTGAACTTGGATGGTAAGTCGGCCAGCAGGAGCTTGAGCCCTGGATGTGATCCAAGACGGTCGAACACCTTCTGCCGTAGTGATTTTCCAGCCTCGTCGTTGTCACCTACGAAGATGACACGACCGAAGTTGTCGGAGATGAGCTTGGCTTGCATCTCACTCAGATGCTTACCCATCACCGCGATGGCCGGCGGGCCGAACCTGGCTGCATCGAGAGGTCCTTCGCAGATCACACACCACGAGCCTCCGGTCTTTTTGTTGAACTCGATGGCCGCGTCCAGGCCCATCACGGAGGCGTTACGTTTGGTCCCGTAGGCCAGGATGTACTTCGCCGGGTCCCAACCTTCGAACCCGGGCGCGAGTGTCCATGCTTGCTCTGGCGTGAGGCGTTGCTGCACCGCCACCCACTGGTTGTCGTACGGGTGGAAGTAGTACTTCGAGTGCTTACGGTCCATCTCAAGTATGCGGGCCTGCCAGCCAACCTGTACGCCGCGCTGATCCATGAAGAATACGATGCGACCTTGTGGGGTAGCAGCGAATCCACCAGGCATTGGACGCCAGTGCAGGTCCTCACGCTCGGCCGAGCAGAACGAAGCGCGGAACTGATCAA
>Ga0315273_10008538_pt1 | contig 12933 bp, 10 predicted proteins | sample YL17G02_0_MG_FD_205753 | JGI IMG/M metagenome (GOLD analysis project Ga0315273, IMG submission 205753) | Sediment microbial communities from Yellowstone Lake, YNP, Wyoming, USA - YL17G02_0 | ecosystem: Environmental > Aquatic > Freshwater > Lake > Sediment | place: USA: Wyoming | collected...
TCCACACACTGTGTGGACAATTGAGCTGGTCGCATTTCACACCCCACACGGCCGCTCCCCTGTTCCGGGCAGGATGCAGAGGGTTTCGGGTACGAGTGCTCTGCTGACCCCCGCCAGCCATCCGGGCTCAGGCAGCCCGTTCCTTATCGTCCGGTTTTTAAGAATTCATTACACGTTAAGGCAAAGCGGGCCTGCGTTAACGCGGGACCCGGTCACTCCATTCCAGGCTGCTCTGCAACCTCAGGGTCTATCCACCGCTTCAGCCAGAGTAAGGCCGGGACCGGGCAGAGAGCTAGGCCGATGATGAACACGCTGACGATGCCAGCCATCATGGGAATCATGAAGAGCAGCCCCAGTGAGAGGAGCGGTGAGAGCAGGGCGGCTCCCCAGCCCAGCAGCACCGCCACGGCAAGGGAAGGGGCAAGTACGACCGTGTACACGCTCAGCAGGATACCGAAGATGATATAGAACGCGAGGATAAAGGGGCCGCGTTTCCCGTATTCTTCCTGCGGGAACTTCTTCTTTGTTGCAATGGCTAGACCGATGAAGGTGAAGCAGTTCCAGAGGCCATGGAGGAGAAGGTGCTTTGCACCGCAGGTCTTCTTCCGGAAGACCAGCATTCCGGCCAGAAGAGAGGCGACTGCCGAGAAGAGAACATAGGCAGCTGCCGTGAACAGGAACGCATAGTTAAGGTACGCCTCACGGGCTACCATGTCTGCAGGCGGCAACGGATCTATCCAGAGATCCTCACTGAACCGGTTGGAAGCAGCATTGATTTTGAGCTTGGTGTATTTCAGATTGTTAACAGACGCCTTCCCGTTGAAGAACGGGACAAGAGCCTCTGGCGGGGAATAATGTCCCTGCGTGAAATAGGTAACTTCTGTCCTGTCCCGGATGGAATCGTATAGTTTCGGCCTCACCCAGCCGGTCACGTAGAGCAGTACCGGAACTTCCCGCGAGCCGTATACGGCAGTTGGTTTGAGCGGGTAATAAATCCGGTCTGCAGGGAAGCGGACAAAAACCCCGATCATGTTCTCCTGGACAAGCCCGGAGTACGGGTCATAGTACCGGGCATCTGCCGATGATGCATTGCGGAATGCCTTGACATCGCTGATGGAGGTGACAACAAACGTGTAGTTCTGCCCTATGTAGGACCGGAGCATCTCCTGCCCGTCACCAGTTGGCGTCATCCCGCGGAGGATGAGGAAGTTGTTGAGAGCACCGGCATCGTGCGCGGAGACCACCTCGGTTACCACACCCATCTTCTCAACCCGGTCAAAGATCTCGATATCGGATGATTTGCTGAGGCTTCCTGCCATGCCAAAGACATATGCCGAAAGGATCACCGTAGCCCCGCCGCTGATAATGCAGACCGGGAAGGTCGCGTACATAACCGAGGCCGCGGTGGCCATGGTAACGGTTTGGGTAAAATCATCTTCGAACCTGCTCCCGGTCAGCCGCGGGTAGCCTTTCAGCACATCGATCTTCACCGAGCCGGGCGCGGCCGGCACCGGGAAGATCCAGACCGCTTTGTCACCTTTGAAGTCACTGCCCGGACTCACCGAGATGAGCAGGTTCTCCATACCGTCCTCGTAATGGATGGCCGCTGCCTGGTTCTGTTCGGGCTGGAGGGACCACATGTCCCGGTCCTCAATAAATATCATGCCATCAGCAGCTGCATAGGGAGCAAGAAGAAGCAGGATAAAAAAGAGGGCGAGGATCTTTCGCATGATAATCTGATTTATTTCATGAGTTAAATAGCTACGGGCAGGCACCGGTATCACCCCCCTTACTTCCTGCGGCTAAGGGCAGAGATCTCACCGGCACTCAGTGCATGGTCATAGATCCGGAATTCATCCATCTGCCCGACATAGTTGTAGACCGAGAACTGTGGCCAGCCGCCGACTGCCATCGGGACTCCTTTACTCATGGGTACATTGCGGCCATGCCACGTGTTGATCAGAACCCCGTTGGTATACTCCTTCATGGTTGTGCCGTCATAGACTACGGCTTCGTGCGTCCAGGTATCGGGGACGAAGTGGTTATCCATGTTCGGCTCACCCGGGATAAGGAGCCCTTCCGGCCCGTCATCTGCCCAGAACTCCGGGATATGCGTAGCCATGGTCCAGCCAGTGCCTGGCCCCCCTCGCCACACCGCAGCGCTTGCAAACTTGTAATTTTCCGTGGGATCGGCAGTCCTGAACCAGAACGAGAACGTGACTTCTTTTCGGCCGGCAGCAGGGTTGTCTTTTGTCTGGAGGTACCCGTTGCCGGTGAACCCGATCCCATTGGTACCGGAGATGCCGTCGGCCCGGTTCACCTTGCCGGTCACTACGCCATCGCGGCCGGAGCCGGACTTGTCCTTTACCACACCGGACTTAAGGAAGTCCTCTTCAAAGTCATACCAGACAAGCAGCCCGCTCTTGCCGGATGCCGGAGTTGCCGGGGGCGGGGTTACGGCAGGGGCAGATTTTTTCGCGAGAACCGGAGTCACGACCGGTGTGGGTTTTTTCGTGGGAACTGTGGGGGGCATCACCGTTGATCGTATACCGGCAGCCGGAACCTTTGCAGCTGCTGTGCGGGCAATCGCTGTAATGGCAACCGGATCATCGTCCGGGTACATCACGAGGATGTACTCAACAACATCTGCCTTCTGGAAGAGAATCCCGCGCATGACATAGTTCCTGTCCTGCCCGTACTGCTGTGTAGTGGTGAATGCAAAGCTCTTCTCTCCAATGCCGGGGTGTTCAAGCACCCGGATGTAGTTGCCTCCCGATTGAGTATCCGGGATCATCTGGTAAAGATAATAGTATACGGAGGATGCGTTTCCCGGAGAGCACTCAACAATTGCCTGGGAAAGTACCCGGCCCGGTTTTGAGGGGGTTGTGTTACCGATGAAGGCAATGGTATGAATCCGGGTAACACCCTGCACGGGGGCATTTGCGGAATAATCTCCTGCCACGGTGTTGCTCATTACCGAGGCCACCGGGAACGGTACCTCGTTTTGTGTCAGACCCATCCGGGACAGGTCTGCCTGAACCGTTCCCGTGACGCCGGAAAAGGCCGGTTGTGTGCCGGAGTTCCCTCCCGCCATGCAACTTCCTGCAATGAAGAGGGTAACCAGGAATGCAAGGATCCATGGACGAAGTGCTGGTGCCATCATGATCATCTCCTCTCCCATTACCGGTACCTCGCCGGAAGGAATGTCAGTACAAGGTAGATGAGCCCTGTACAGAGAGCAAGACCGGTCATGAGCCCCCTGAGGGCATCAAAGACCAATCCCTGTGGCCCGCAGAGAATAATCAGTACTGCCAGGTACATGACACCAAGTGCTGTCAGCCAGCCATAGCTGTCAGATATCTGCTGGTTTGTTTCTGTTTCCATTTCAATCACGTTTTCCTTCCTGCCGGGGGTGCCCGGGCGTCGGGGAAATTTCCCGGTAAAACCCGGAAGAGCGGCCGTGGCAGGATCTGGCCGCGTGCTGGTCCACCGGATCCTTCTTGGCTTTTAGTCAATATAAATTTATCTCCAAATAGGAGGATAATTAAAAAATTAAGTTTTGGAGGAAATTTAATAAAGGAGAAACGCCAACACATTTCCTGATGCAGCATCTGTTGATCCTTGATTACCGGACCGATGCCGAGCGGAAACGGATAGATTATACTATCGAGAAATGGAGTGCAAAAAAAGAGATCTCGGTAGTCAAGCCCCGGGGTGTCGTTGTGCTGTTCGGGGGCGAGAACCTGGACGAGTTCGTAGAAGATGTGTACTCACGGATGGATACCGGAGCAGAACCGCCAAAAGTCTACGCGGTTGAGGAGAAGAGCCCGGCGGTCGAGAAGAATGTAAAGCATCTCTCGTTCCTGACGTCCCAGTCAGCGGATAATGTTGAGAACTTTATCCGGTACCTCTTAACCAAGCAGAATGCCGTCTTTGAGTACGCGGACGGTACCCGGAAGATCTATTCGGCACGGACCCGCAAGGGGCAGGTCCAGGTGACTACGGATATCACCACGCACAAGACCGTGCGGTGCCAGGTGACGGTGGAAGGGTACGGTGACGGCGTGGATTTCATCGCCGCCCGGATCCAGGATGAGATGAATGTCTTTTTGGGAGGAGCAGGCCCATGACACCTGACGGCGATATTGTCTGTGCCGAGAAACTTTTGCAGCCGGCCCGGATCGTGCTGAAAAGCGGAAAACATATCCGGCATGAACCGTACGAACGCAGGATCGGGCTCTGGAACGAGATCCGCACCAACCAGGACAGGTTCATCCGGGAGGAGTGCGGGACATTCCTTTCCGAAGTGGACCTCCACATGCGCTCGCAATACGATGCAGCGCTCGTTGCCCTGTGTGCAGCTTTTATGGAGAACCAGGAAGAGTTTGTGCAGCTCACGCGGTACCCGGAGGCAGAGGTCAGGATCTGGCAGCAGATCGAACGGTACAATGTCATGGAGATCCTCTCGCAGGAAGATGTCCGCAACCGCCTCTTCCGGAAGGACACCGATCTTCTGACCCTGTTCCGGGTCTATTACCTTACCATGAACCGGTACGTAGAGGAGACGCTCGACAACCCGGAGATCCGGCTTACCCTGCGGTACTACCTGAAGCGCCGGTGGAACGGGTACCGCGGCAAGATGGACATTGCCATTGCCGATGCGGTGACGCAGTATGACTGGATGCGCGAGCTGGTCGGTGAATGGGAAAAGAACCGCGGGAAGGAGAACTGAACAGTATGGCAACAGTTGATGAGATGGCAGAACTGCTGGAATTGTACTCCCGGGCCCCGGATCTGATGAAGGCCGGCCGGTTTAAGGAGGCACTGGAGATTTTTGCCCAAATCCGTTCAAAGGATCCTGGGAACACGGGGGTCCTCCTTCAGATGGCGGCCGCAGCCCAGCAGCTCCGCGACCCGCCCCGGGCGATTGGCTTCTATCGTGAGTTCCTGGACCACAACCCGGAGAACGACCAGGTCTGGATAACCCTCGCCATCAATTACCTGTACGCGCACAATGCGTTGCAGGCGCTTTCCTGCTGCGACAAAGCTGTCAGAATGGAGCCGAAGAACCCCCAGGTCTGGCTTGCTGCGGCTAAACTGTACGGCACGTTCGGAAAATCCGGAGAAGCTGAGGCCTGCCAGAAGAAAGCCCAAATGCTGCAGGCAGCTCCGGCACCGGACCCGGCTGCCGGCATCGCAACTGTCACGGACCCGGACCGCCTCCACGATATGGGAAAAGACTTCGCAGTGCAGGGGAAGTATGCTGAAGCGGAGGCCTGCCTGGCCAAGGCAACCGGACTGCAGACTGGCCGGGAAGATATCCTGACAAGCCTTGCCGGCCTGTATTACCTTGCCGGCCGGTACACCGAGGCTGTCTCTGCCTTTGATCAGGCCCTTGCCCTGCGGCCGGACAATGCCGGGAACCTCTGCACAGCAGGGCTTGCGGCATTTGAGACGCAGGAGCAGGAGAAGGCCCTTTCGTATTTTGAACGGGCAAGTGCTTTTGACCCGGAAGGCATGGCGGTCGTCAACCTGATGCAGATGTTTAAGATCCTGGGTTTACCCGAACGTTCAGCATTGTGTCAGAAAAAAATTGACGCAATAAAGGAACGCCGTGAGAGGGGGGAGATCCCGGCAGGGAAGCGGCAGGACGATCCCTTCCGGACCAAGGTAGAATCCGCAACATTCGTCCGCGTGCTGCACTGGGTGGGGGAGATGGGCAGTGCCATGGCACCGGTGCAGGAGGCATACCAGCAGGGCCGTACTGACGACGCCTTCTGCCACCTTGACGCGGTTATCGTCCGGTTTCCGAAAAATCCGTTCTTTCTGAAGATGAAAGCAGCCATGCACCAGAAGTCCGGCAACTTTGAAAAAGCGGGCAACTGCTACCGGAAGATCCTTGCCCTTTACCCGGCATCCGTATACTTCTGGTTTGACTGGGGCATGTTCTGTGCCGATAGCGGTGCCTCCGCAGAAGCAGCCCGGGGCCTGAATGAAGTCCTGCGGCTGGATGCCGGCCACGTAGAGGCGCTGGTCCAGCTGGCAACGATCCGGTACAATGAACAGGACTACCACGGGGCCATCCCCCTCCTTGAGCGCGCCCTTGCCATCGATCCTGCCAGAAGCATTCTCTGGCGCAAGAAAGGCAAGAACCATTTCAAGCTCTGGCAGTTCGACGATGCGGTCCGTTGCTTCGATGCCGCCCTGGAACGCGATCCGACCGACGTTGAAGTGTGGAAGCACAAGGGGTACAGCCTCCGCGAGCTCGGGCAGGATGCAGCGGCAGATGCCTGCTTTATCCGGGCAGCAGAACTGCAGGTGCAAAAGGCGCAGGAGCGCGACCCGGATTCGCCCCGGACCGCTGATCCGAAGGAGACGTTCGAATTTATCAGAAAACTGGGATGCGGGGGGTTCGGGGAGGTCGATCAGGTCTGGGACAACCAGAACCGGCACATGTTTGCGTACAAGACGTACCGCAGGGAGCATCAGAATAATGAGAACGTGAAGCGGCTCTTTAGAAAGGAAGCCGAGATCTGGATCCGGCTCGGCAGCCACCCGAACATCGTGCGGGCGTACGGAGTAAACACGTACCTGGACCAGATCTACATAGTCCTTGATTATATCGCCCCCGGGCCAGGCGGTCTCAACACGCTGGAGGCGTACCTGAAGCAGAACCCGCCCGGCCTTGCCCAGACCCTGGCATGGGCGGTCCAGATATGTGACGGCATGAACTATGTCTGTGCAAAGGGGCTTGCCTGTCACCGCGACCTCAAGCCTGCCAACATCATGATCACGGAAGGGCGTGAGGCCAAGGTCACGGACTTCGGGCTCTCCTCCGCCTTCCGCAACGTACCGACCCCGGCCCTTCCCCCGGGCGTATCGCCTGGCAGCAGTTCGTCGCTCTCCTGTTCTGCGGTTACCGGCCAGTGGGCAGGGACGCCGACCCACATGGCCCCGGAGCAGTTCGGCCCTGCCGACCGCTGCGACCAGCGCAGCGATATTTACAGTTTCGGGATCATCCTCTACCAGATGGTGATGAGGGGAAACCTCCCGTTCTGGCCCCGCATTCCGTTCGGGCCGGGGCCTGAAGCACGGATGCGTTTTTTTGCCGAGCTGATGCGGCTCCACCAGTCTGCTCCCGTGCCGGCGACCGGCACCGCCCTGGATGCCATTATCCGCCGCTGCTGTGCAAAGAGGCCGGAGGATCGTTACCAGAACTTTTTGCAGGTAAAAACAGACCTGGAAAAACTGGCCGGGGACAGTACGGGGGCAGCACCCGGGTCTCCCGTTCGGCCGGCTCCCGACATCGGCGACCAGGCTGCGGTTGCCCATAGCCTGTACAGCCTCGGGAAGTATACCGAGGCGCTAGAATACTGTACAAAGATCCTTGCCATCGACTCCCGGGACTACGAAACTGCCCTGATGCAGGCCAACTGTCTCAACCAGCTGAAGCGGTTCGAGGAGGCGATCCAGGCCTATGATGCTGCCCTTGCACTCAACCCGGAAAGCCCCACCATCTGGCTCAACAAGGCGATCTGCCTGCGCGACCAGAAGGATTATCCGGCAGCGGTCGCGTGCTGCGGGAAGGCAGTGGGCCTTGACCCGAATATGACCGCGGCATGGTTCGAGATGTGCATGTGCCTGCAGCAGCAGCCGGACACCTCTGCTGCCCTTGCCGCGGTCAGCCGCGGCCTTGAGGCGAATCCTGACAGCGAGAAGCTCCTGCTCCTGAAGGCAAACATCCTTCTTAATTACGAGCGAAAGCTTGCGGAAGCGCTGGAGGTATTCGACCGGATCATCGCTCTCAATCCCGCCAATGTCAAAGCACTCAACAACAAGGGCCTCACCCTGGTTGCGCTCGGTCGCTCAGAAGAGGCGGTTGCCCTGTACCGGAGAGCTATTGAAGCAGACCCTTCGATAGACGAACCGCGGGAAAACCTGGTGCAGGCACTCATGCGCTGTGGCCGCTACGATGAGGCGATCGCGTTTTGTGATGCTGAACTGAAAAAAGATCCCGGCAACATAACTTTTGCCCGGCTTAAGGAGGTCTGCACAAAGCAGTATGGCAGCACGGTTCCCGCAGAGGAATCCACGCTTTCAGAACCGGAACGAAAGAAACAAAAGGCCCTGGTTGACCAGGCGGATGCCTGCCTTCAGAAAAAGCAGTTTGGGGAAGCCTTCCGGCTGCTTGAGGAAGCACGGAAGAGCGAGCCCCGGTCCCTCCGCCTCCTGGGCATGAAGGCATCCCTCCTCCAGATGATGGGGCGGTATGCGGAGGCACTTGCCTGCTGTGATGAAGCGCTGGCAGTCGGGGACGAAGAAGGGCTGCATATGATCCGGGGAACCAGTTTGTGGGCCCTGGACCGGTATGAGGAAGCACTGGACAGCTTTGCACTTATCATCCGGAAAAACCCCGGTAATGCGCAGGCCCATTATATGAGGGGCGTAATTTTTGAATACACCTGCAGGAAAGAGGAGGGGCTCGCGGAATACAGCGAGGCGCTCCGGATCTACCCGGAGCATGCCCTGGCCCGTGAGGGGAAAGCCCGCCTTCAGTCCTCTTCAGCAGCCGGGCCGGCCAAAGGGAGCGACGATGCTGATCTCATGGACGCGATCCGGCGGGGCAGGGAACTGGTCCTTTCCGGCAAAAAGAAAGAAGCCGCTGCATGGTTCGATGACCTCATCGCAAAGAACCCGGTAATCGACCAGCTCTGGGTTGAGAAAGGCATCGCCCTGGGTGCACCTGTACGGGTAGGCAACATGACCTCGCACAACCCGGATGATGTCCATGAAGCACTCCGGTGTTACGATAAAGCCGCAGCACTCAATCCCCGGTGCATCAACGCCTTCATCCAGCAGGGGCTGCTTTACTACGAGATTCTTGACTTCACCGAGGCCCATGCAAGCCTTGACAAGGCCCTTGCCATCGATGCCCGCTCGATCTCTGCCCTGAAGGTTAAGGCGATGACGTTTGCCGAGGCAGCCCGGTTTGGTGAAGCGGTTGAGTACTGCGACCGGTGCCTCCGGCTGGATGGAACACTCGCGGACATCCGCAGGCTCCGTGAACAGTATGCTGCCGAGCTGAACAAGCATGGGAAGCAGGAACCTCTCCCGGGGATCAATTTCCACAAACAGTTCCCGGAATCGAAAAAAGCACAGCAACCATCTTTTGTACCGTCACAAGCACAAAACGCAGCACCAGCGCCGGTTGTTCAGAACCTAGCCGCTGAACTTGATACCTTCCATAACCGGTTCGCCCGCTGCTGCGGGAGGGCAAATGACGGGAGGGTCCTGGTGGAACCGGACTGTCTTAAGGAACTGGTAGAGGAAAATCCCGACCGTGCCCGCCAGTACATGACCTGGTGTTGTTCGGATCCGGCTATTCCTGTCAGGAGCCTTGAGCTGGTCAGCTCTATTGGGATGGTGATCCAGTTGGTATACGGCGACAGCGGGCCGCTTGACAGGATCCTGCAGCAGCTGCGGGAGCGCAGGGGGAAATCTCCATGAACCGGTTATCCCCCGCTGCGGCCCTTGCCTGGAAGATCGCCATGTTCGAGGCCCTGCAGGCAGGATCAGAACTCCTGGAAAAAGAGCACCTGCTCATAGGTCTCTGCAGCCTTGAGAAAGTTATCCGGCTCGAGGACCTGTCCCGGGATCTCCCGGTTGCAGCAGGGGTCCTGCACGAGCGAGATGCCCTGGATTTTTCCTTACGGAAATTCAGCCTTGACGCATCGAAACTCCGGCGCGGGGTACGGGACACCCTTCCCCCGGGCCGGAGGGCAGGAAATGTCAGGATCCTCCATCGCAGCCCGGATTGCAGGAAATACTTTGACCGTGCAAACGAGATTGCCGGTAAAAATGCTGTTACCAGCATCCATCTCCTCCAGTCTGTCCTCGAAGACCCGGGCCCGAAAATTATCCGTGTCTTAAAACCCCGATCATCCGGTGGAGAACCTGCTGCTGCCCCGCGGGTCAGGGCGCAGCTTACTCTTGGGGTCAGGCAGTTCCAGGATGCCGACGAGCACCGGCATCACCTCATGACTGATATTCAGCGGTCCGTCACGACCCTTGCCTCGCTCCCCCCGGCCTCCGGGCAGTCCCTCCGGCTCCGGAGGGAAGTGCAGATGAAGACACTCCAGGTTGCCCGCCTCTGCCTGGACCTCGGGGACCTATCAAACCTGCTCCCCGCATTGCGGGATCTGGCAGAACACGCCGTTGATCTCCGGGCCAGGATCCTCGGATTATGCGCCCAGCTGGAGTTCATGCGCAATGAAGGGATCCCGCTCAGCGATCCCTCCAAAGATCGGATCCGGTCAGTGCTTGACAATCTGGAACAGATCCTGGTCCGGGAGGGGACAGGATGAAACCTCTTTCGGCCGGCGCGATCTATGCCCTGAAGATTGCAGCATTCGAAGCCGGGCAGCTCAATGCGGAGAAGATCGAGATGGAACATCTCTTCATCGGGTGCCTGAGTCTTGACAAGGTCCTCCTCCGGAAAGACGCAGAAAAGGATAACGGACCTCTCGCGGATATCCGTCATGAATGGAAGGCCTTTGCTACCCTGATGGAGATCTGCTGCCATGACCCGGTAGTCCTCCGGCGGCTGATGCGCTCCTCCCTCCGGAAAGAGAAACGGCCCGGTACCAGCAGGCCGGTGCACCGGAGCCCGAAATGCCGGGAATGCTTTCTCCGTGCCGAAAAACACGCCGGTCAGCAGCCCGTGACGAGCAATGACCTCATATCAGCCATTCTCGATGCCCCCGGTGAGCGGATCCCGCTGGTGCTTGCCGAGGACCACCAGTGTGTTGCAGCAATACGGGATTCGGATATCCAGCTGCCATCCGTACACGGCCTGACGGACGCCGGCCAGAGTGCCGACACAGTTACTGAGAGCAGAGATATCCTCGCCCGCAATATTTCCCGGTATGCAGAGAGCCTTGACTCATGGTCTGAGGAGAGCCAGGAGTATTGCATCACGCTGCGGGCACTCCGGATGACGGCAGCAATGCTCATTCGGCTCTGTACCAATGATGGTGACCTCCTCAGGCTCCAGTCGGCCCTGCTCCAGCTCCTGCCCTGGGAGGGCAAACCGGCAGGGACCTGCGCCAGGATCGCCCGCGTATTGCAGGAAGAGCAGAAACCCGGGCAGCCTCTCTCCGATGCAATCAGGGAGCAGATACGCGAGCTGCTTGAAAAACTTGACCGGGAGGACAAGTACCGGGAAGACCGCCCGTAAGGGTTTCCGGACAAGGTAGAGTGAAATAGAGGAGAGCTGATGCCGAACCCCGATGCAGAAAAAGCGTACAACCGTGCAGTCAACCTTGCGATAACCAACCGGTTTGCCGAGGCTCTTTCTCTGTACGACCAGGCGCTTTCTCTCGACCCGGCAAACCCACAGTACTGGAGCGACAAAGCCATCGCTCTCCTCAACCTGCAGCGGTATGAGGAGTGTATCAGCTGTACTGAAGAGGCAAACCGGCTGGACCCGGCCATGGTGGACCCCTGGATCAACCGCGGTGCAGCATACGGCAGGCTCTGCAGGTACGATGAGGCTTCAAAAGCGCTTGAACAGGCCCTGGCACTCGACCCGGGCAACCGGTATGCCCGAACAAATTACGCGGTCCTTTTGAGGAGAGTGAAGGAAGAGACCGCAAAAAGCCCGGGGGACGTCCGGTTTACGGAAGATGAGATCCGGAAAGTCCTGCCGCCACCCGGCCAGCCGGAAGGTATGGCCGCAGACCAGATGGTCACCAATGCCCTTCATGGCGATGTGCGATGGAACGGGCTCACGGGCTGGGTTATTGGAGGATTCTACGGGTTCATGGCAGCTGACATCATCAATCCCCTTGCATATCCCGTTTTTTTCCTTGCCTGCGGCATCGGCCTTGTCATTATCTCCGTCATCTGGGCGGGCAGGATTGAACGCGACCTCGCCCTTAAGCAGCTGGTCAGCGGTCTCAATGAGCTCGAATCGGAGATCCGGGGACATGCCCTGTGGTACTTATGGGCAAATCTTGTGCCGGGGATTATCCTCGGAGCACTGATAAACTGGGTCCTCCGGATGGCAGGACTCTGATCGTTCGTGGTGCCGGGAGCATGAAACTACACGGGTTTGAGGTATGATGTGATGACGACAGGATATGGGAAACCCCGGGAAGTGTCGTATGAGACGGAAGACCGGCCTGACCTCTGGAAGTTCGACATGCATGTCCATTCCGTGTATTCCGGGGATTCCCTTAACGAACCGGAGCTGATTGTGGAAAACTTCCGGCAGACCGGCGTTCTCCCGCTTGTCTGCGACCATAACAAGACTGCCGGCTCTGAAGTAGTATCTCATTACCTGAAGGAGATCAACCCGGAGATCCCGGTCATCCTTGCCGAGGAGATCATGAACCAGGATGGGGGAGAGATCATCGGGCTCTTTCTTAACGATATAATCCCCCCGTACATGAGCGTGGCAGAGACCCTGGATATCATCCATGAACAGGGGGCACTTGCGCTCGTACCGCACCCGTTCTGTTTTTTCCGGGGAAGCACCCTGTGGGAGGATTACCGCACTGAAGCGATCGCCGGTATCGACATTGTGGAGGGGTTCAATGCCCGCGTCATCTATGCCAAGGACAATGCGGCTGCCCGGGAGTTTGCCGAAAGGAACGGCAAGCCGATCTCCGTTGGGTCAGATTCCCACCACCCCAAAGACCTGGGGCGGTACTACCTGGAACTCGAACCGTTCTCTACCCCACAGGAGTTGATGAAGTCTCTGCGGGCGGAGACAGTGCGGTACCCGATCCTCGAGAGGATCGGGGCGGAGGAATAAGGCTTCCCCGGTTGTCGGATCTCCCCTAGTTTCTGTTGGGATCGATACGGAGCTGCACATTGGCTGGATCTCGTTAGGGAGTGGTTATTAAAACAAGAATACAACTTCCTGTTGAC
>Ga0315273_10008539_pt1 | contig 12931 bp, 14 predicted proteins | sample YL17G02_0_MG_FD_205753 | JGI IMG/M metagenome (GOLD analysis project Ga0315273, IMG submission 205753) | Sediment microbial communities from Yellowstone Lake, YNP, Wyoming, USA - YL17G02_0 | ecosystem: Environmental > Aquatic > Freshwater > Lake > Sediment | place: USA: Wyoming | collected...
CCGACCTGGCCTGTATTTCAGGGCTTGAGGTTGTGCCTGAAGGAATGGCATTGATTTGGAGCTCGAAAAGAGAGCTGGGCCTGGTCTTCCGGGATGCTGGTGCTTTGTCGGACCTTGCCGGCCTGCGTATTGTGGGCTGGCACCGCGAATTTGCCATGCATGCTGCATTTGAACGCAGCCTCTTGGCCTTTGGTCTCTCTCATCCCCAGTATGTGCGAGCGGCCAGGACTCATTCGGCCGTGGCTGCGGCCGTTGCCTCTGGACGAGCAGACGTAGGCTTTGCAGAAAAGCAGGCTGCGATCGATGTGGGCCTGGGCTTTAGGCCCCTGGAGCATGATGAGATAAAATTGCTGGCCAGGCCAGAGAATGTTGGAGATGCTCGGCTCAGGTCCCTTGTTTCTGCTCTTTTTCAGGCGGGAGGGGCCTAAAGGTCCTCATCCTTCGCTCATAATAGCTGAGAGGATGCCTTATCCTGCGGCAAAGCTCGTCCTCCCCGGGACAGTTGCCATAGGTGGTCATGGTTGAACAGGCCGGAGGCTTGTAAAGTGTGCCGGAGGCTCCAGCGATATGCTCCACCTGGTATCTTGTCCTCTCTGCATCGAAGTCCGGGCTGGTGTTGAAGAGAGATACGACCTCTTCGCCCGTCATATTGATCTGCAAGAGAAAGCTGACCAGAGCAAAGCGCGCGCTGTGGGCCAGGTTGATGCCTTTGGCAACCTCGAAGAGCATCTTCTTAATGCATGGCGGAAAGGCCCCCTCCTCCACCTTGCCGAGGTCCACCTTGTCGCGGGCTCTTATAATCTCAAGCTGCTCCTTGAGCGGCCCCAGATATTCTTCCATAGATGCGCAAATCTTCTCGTCTACAGGCAAAGGCAGCCCTTTTAAGACCTTCTCCCGGACAGCCTCTTCCATGATTCGTTTTAGCTCCTCTTCTGTAATGGTGAGGTAGCCCTGGGAGAGATCCCTGTTCGTCAGCTTCCATTTAGGGCTGTGCATGCCATGCGCCGCCCGAATATACTCGGCAAAATAGATCTTGTAGGGGCCGGGTCCCTGAGGATGAAGCCCCAGGTCGTCGGCCAGCATAGGCAGCCCCTCTTTAACATTTTGCATCCTTCTATAGGCCAGCTTTGCCTCGGCCAGTGCGTAGCGACGCAGCAGAATGGAATCGCCTAGACACGAGACCATGACTCTGGCCAGGGGATAAGAGAGAAGCTCAGCCAAAAGCTCTGCCTCCGTATAGGCCCCGCTTTCCGAAATTATGCCGCTGATGGCTCCAGCCACCCTTTCTGCGGCCCGGCCCCGCACCGTCTTGAAAGAGGTTTTGCAAAGAAGGCTTTCTAAAGAGTAGCCGGCCGCACGCACCAGGGCAGCAGCAACTTCAGTAAAAGGGTAATCGGAGATCCTCATTCCTGCTCAATTCTGGGAGCTAAGAGGTAATTGATCTCTACAAACTGGCCAAGCTTGAAGTGGACCCGTAGCGGGTAGTCTATGCCCATCTCTAAGGTGACCTCCCCCGCCTTGCTGATGGATTTGGACATGTCTTCCAGATAGTCCAGGGAGAAGAGGCTCCTGGCCTCGCCGGGCTTTATGCCCAAAAGCTCTGTGCTGGGTATCTTGAGCTTGAGCGAATCGATGTCTCCTTTGGCTTCCATGAAAAAGCCCTCATCAGAGACGCCCAGTATTACATGGTCGCTGACCTTTTCTGCGGCTTTTACCGCCCGGCGTAGCTCCAAACCAGGCAACGTCACGTGGGCAGGGAGATCCAGCTCTGGTATGCGCGGCTCTTTCCTGATTGCTGTGGGATCGATCAGGCTTAACGTATAAGAGAGGGACCCCACTCCAATCTTCAGCTTGTGGCTCTCCTCTTCCAGCTCCAGTTGAACGTTTTCGCCCTTATCGGCCATGCTCAGCACATCACTGAGCCGAACCAAGTCTATGCCGATTTCACAAGTATCGGCTTTGAAGTATTCGAATGCCTCATTGAGAATTTTGAGCGAGACCATAGCCACGTTCGCAGGGTCTACAGCCTTCAGTTCCAGGCCATTTTCCGATATAGAGAACTTGACCTCATCCACCAGAGAAGAGACCGAATCGATTGCATCGCGCAGAGTTTCTGCATTGATTACTGCCTTGAACATTCCTTGAGCCTCCTCCATCAGAACCATTTAATATTTAATATAGTTGATGCTTAGTCATACTCTCGCCAGGTTTTGCCGCATTTGGTGCAGCGGAAGAAGCGAACCTCGCTCTCATCAGCAGAACGAAGTTGACGAAGCCACCAGTATGCGATATTATTGCCGCATTCCGAACACCTGGCATTGGTAGTAGGCAGGCCCGACGACTCCTGCTCTAAGACAGGCACTACGCGATCAAGCTGCTTGGTCTTGCTGACCATGGATTCGCCGGAAGCTTTCGGTATCTTTTGGCCGCACTTTCTGCAGACCATCATGCCGTCCTTGGGCATCATCATGCTCTTACACTGAGGACAAAACTCCATCGGCATAAAGTAAACCACTCGTCATATTAAAGTTTCCCAGTACCCTATGTGTTAATGAGGCAAGATATGAGTACAGCGATAAACGTGATATGTCTGGATCGCCCGGGAATGCTGCGCGACATCGCCGGCGCGGTGGCCAAAAGGGGCGGTAACATCGTCTACACTCAACAGTTCGTAGTGGAAAGGGGCATGAATCGGGGCAAAGCCTCCGTTTACATGGAGATCGACCTCCCGGCAGAGGATGTTCATGAGATGGTAGAGAACCTGGCATCTTTTGACACCATCTTCGAGGTCTCTATCCATGAGCCTTTCGAGAAGATCTACGGCTCCAGGGTGATTATCATAGGCGGCGGCGCTCAGGTGGCTCAGGTGGCTGTGGGAGCTGTGAGTGAGGCCGACCGGCATAATCTGCGAGGAGAGCGCATCAGCGTGGATACCATTCCCCTGGCGGGTGAAGATGCTATTGCAGATGCTGTGAGCGCTGTGCGCCGGCTGCCGCGCGCTTCTATCCTTGTATTGGCCGGGGCTCTTATGGGCGGACGCATCACAGAGGAGGTGAAAAGGCTTCAGACGGAAGGGATACCGGTTATTGCTCTGAAGATGGCAGGCTCGGTTCCTGACCAGGCTGATCTGGTGGTGACTGATCCCATCCAAGCGGGCACCTTCGCGGTAATGCATGTAGCCAGCACCGCGGTCTTCGATATAAGTCGCGTGCGGGGTCGGGAGTTCTAGCTCTTGAGGATCTCGGCCAAATCCACAAGCATCTCGCCGGAGAAGAGCTCCTCTACCGTGTAGAACTTATCATCCGCCTGGAGCACAGGCGCAGAAAGGGTGAATACTCCGTTAATGCGAAGCTCCGTGAGGGTCTCTGGGGTGCTCATATCCTGATTCTCAAAAGAGATGCCTGTCTTCCCCAGTGCCGCTTTGAGCTGTTCGCATTTAGGGCAGTGCTCTGTGGAATATACTATGTACTTCAAAGCGATACCTCTCTTATCAGCGCAGTGCTCTTGGATAGGATTTCTTGGCAAAGGTCGCGTACCCGCTCTCTACTGCCTTTTCAGCACACTCAGTGCAGCAGGAGAAGTTGGCCATGTACTCTGTGCCCTCTATCTCATGCTCAAAGATCTGGTTGCAGGTAAATCCCGAGGTCCTCCTGAAATCAAAGCCCTTGCCGAATTCGTCATACTCCGCCTGGGTTGGGCGCTCCACTATGACCCAGTCTCGGGGAAGAAGTATGGGCAATGTGGCCAGATTCATGCCGCATCCACAGGGACCATAAACATCTTCTAAATCTTTGTATATAATTGCCTTACATAACTGCTCGCTCATCGTCAGCTCCTCTCTTGCTAATCTCATCAGTGGCACCCTAAATAACATTTCCCATCCACTTTCCGGATCTTTCCCCTCTTCGGGCTTTATATTTCAAATAAAGCTGCAATGTAGGTGCGATTTTTTAATAGATGCTAATAATGAAAACCTTTGCCCAACAAAAATTATATATGGAATTGCAAGTGTATAGACTGCTTATTCAGGTTTGTAGCTCTAGAAGGTTTACATTTTATCTCTTCTGGCTGCGAAATCCGGATTTTTGAGGTGTATGACAAATGCCGATACTTCCTGTTGCCCCGGTCGCCAGACTCATCCGCGAGGCGGGGGCTAAGAGAGTGAGCGAAGGCGCGAGGGATGCGCTGGCAGAGGTTTTAGAGGGCTATGGCTTAGAGGTGGCCCGTGAGGCGGTCGGCTGGGCCAATCACGCCAAGAGAAAAACGGTCAAGTCCGAGGATATTAGAGAGGCAGTCAAAAGAGTTAAACCTCCCGCGGTCTCTGAAAGGTGATTGATGGCAAAAGAAGACTCTCTCAGGTTAGATTACCGTGCTTTAGGCCTGATATGCGGCATTGAGATTCACCAGCAGCTTGACACAACCTGCAAGCTCTTTTGTGGCTGCCCCACCAAACACCGGGAGGTGGGGGAGTCTAATTTCGAGTTCTTCCGGTATTTGCGACCCTCGCGAAGTGAGCTTGGTGAGATCGATCGCGCCGCCCTGGAAGAGGTCTTGGTATCGCGAAGGTTTCATTACAAGTCCTATGACAGCACCTGTCTGGTAGAGGCGGATGAGGAGCCGCCCCGGGAGATAAATGCCGAGGCACTCGAGATATCCCTGGTCATTGCCCGGTTGCTCAGCATGAAGATCGTGGATGAGCTGGAGACCATGCGCAAGATGGTGATAGACGGCTCCAACACCTCCGGCTTCCAGCGCACCGGCTACGTCGGCTCGGACGGAAGGATCGAAACCGCCGAGGGCACTGTGGGCATAAGCATCCTCAGCCTGGAGGAGGAGGCGGCGCGCATCATTGAGGACAGAGGAGACAGCATGGTCTACTCTTTAGATCGACTGGGCATTCCCCTGGTGGAGATAGGTACGGCTCCGGATATCGTCTCTCCGGCGCACGCCCGGGAGGTGGCATCCTATCTGGGAATGATCCTGCGCTCTACCGGCCGCGTTAAGCGGGGCCTTGGTACCATCCGCCAGGATGTAAATGTCTCCATCAAAGGTGGAGCGCGCGTGGAGGTTAAGGGCGTTCAGGCCCTTAACCTGGTCGATAAGGTGGTGGAGTTTGAGGCACTTCGCCAGGTGCGGCTCCTGGAGATAAAAGAGGAGCTGACCCTTTGCAGGGCCTCAGTTGATGCTACGGTAAAAGACGTCACAGATATCTTCGCGGCTACCGGCTCCAAGGTGCTGGCCCGCTCTCTTAAAAGTGGCGGCAGCGTCTTAGCCTGTCGGCTGCCCGGCTTTGCCGGGCTGGTGGGCCGGGAGATTCAGCCCGATCGCCGGCTCGGTTCCGAGATGTCGGATAGAGCCAAGCGGGCGGGAGTGGGCGGGATCTTTCATACCGATGAGCTTCCCGCTTATGGCATAACACCCGCTGAGGTCGAGGCAGTGCGCGGCCTGCTCGGGGCAGACGAGGGGGACGCCGTGATCATGGTCACCGGGCCTCGGGAAAGGGCCGAAAAAGCCCTGCAAGCCGTGCTGGTTCGAGCCCGTGAGGCATTATCCTGCGTTCCTGAGGAGACGCGCCGGGCTCTGCCCAATGGCAGCTCGGAGTACATGCGGCCCCTGCCAGGTTCCGCCCGCATGTACCCGGAGACGGATGTGCCTTCTGTAGTGATCACCGAGGAGATGCTCCATCAGTTGGAGCTACCTGAGCTCTTCTTAGCCCGATCGGAGCGCTATGCGCGGCAGTATGGCCTGTCTGCCGAACAGGCACGAGTTATGGCTGCCTCTCCCAGCTATCCTCTCTTTGAGGAGATTGTGCAGAATTATCCGGTTTCCCCTTCCATTGTGGTCCGGGCCCTGGAGACCATCCCCCTCGAGCTGGCCCGCGAGGGAGTAGCCATCTCCAACCTGACCGACCGGCATTATGTGGAGAGTTTTGCCCTCATGGCCGAGGGCCACTTGGCCAAAGAGGGTCTGACGGACCTGCTGCGCGCCCTGGCCGAGCATCCGCAAATGGCGGCAGATGAGGCGGCGGCGGCGGCGGGCCTGGCGGGCGTGGATGAAGCTGATGTGGAGAAGGTTGTGCAGGCAATCGTGGCGAGCAAGGCTGATCTGGTGCGCTCCAAGGGAGAGCGGGCTATAGGTCCATTGATGGGTCTGGCTATGTTAGAGTTGAGGGGCAAAGCGGATGGCGGCATGGTGAGCGCCATATTGAAGAAGGAAATACAAAATATACTCGATCAGTGAGCCCCGAAAAACCTAAGAAACCGGATATGCTACTCTGGGAGGAGACGCTCTTTAAGGACAGGGATCTGTTCGAGTTAGATCACCTGCCCGAGCACTTCCGACACAGGGAAGATCAGATGAACAGCCTCAAATTCAGCATTCGTCCGGCTTTGCAGGGCGCCCGCCCCGTCAATGCGCTTTGCCTCGGTCCACCCGGCACGGGCAAGACCACGGCTCTTTTCAAGCTCTTCGAGGAAATAGAGGCCCATTCTACAAATGTCATTCCTGTGCATGTCAACTGCCAGATGAACTATACCAGATATTCTGTATTTTATCAGATCTACAAAAAGATCTTCGATCACGCCCCTCCCTCCAGCGGCATATCCTTCAAACGCATCTTCGAGAAGGTGGCCCAGGCATCCGCAGACCATGATAAGGTGCTGGTGGTAGCTTTAGACGATATAAATTATCTCTTCCACGAAAAGGAGGTGGATCACGTCTTGTACTCCCTCTTGCGGGCCCATGAGACCTGTCCCGGTGCCAGGATGGGTGTGATCGGAGTTATGAGCGAGATTGCCTTGAACTACGTTCTCGATCCACGTGTGGTCTCCGTCTTCCAGCCGGAAGAAATCATCTTTCCTCTCTACACTCGATCAGAGATACGCGACATTTTGAGCCGCAGGATGCAGATGGGCTTTTATCCCAGCGTGATGGCCGATGATGTGCTGGAGGCGGTTGTGGACTGCACAGAGAGGTCCGGGGACCTGCGGGTGGGAATTGACCTTCTCAAGAGGTCCGGCCTATCTGCGGAAAAGCGTGCCTCTAAGAGCGTCTCTCTTGAAGATGTGGCCGGATCCTGCGATCGCTCCCGCCTGGTTCACCTCACCTATGCCCTGAAATCCCTGAAAGATGATGAAATGGTTGTGCTGCGACTGGCTGCGGAGCAGAAAAGCTGGCGTGCGGGGGAACTATTTGCTCGCTTTCATGAGCAGACTGATGCGGGATACACTCGTTTTCATGAGATTCTCAATAAGCTCGATTCTATCCGGCTGATTAATGCCGATTTTACCGGAGCTGGGGAGCGGGGCCGAAGCCGCGTCATCAGCGTGCGCTATGAGCCTGAGGAGATTTTAAGCCGGCTGGGTCCTTAAAAGCGAAGATTATGATTAATTGTAAAAGATGTCTATATAAAAACTTTGCCTGGTACTTTCTCTATATAGATCATATAGACAAGGGCTTTAACCCGTTAATGTATTCTGCCATGGCGTATGGATCGGTCCAGGATAAAGATGCCTCGCAAATACGGGGAGATGTTCGTGGAGGCTCTGCTATTCGTGTCTGCCATCGCCTCCCTGCTCATTATGCTTCTTATCTTTTACTTCCTCATTCATGAAAGTCTCCCGGCCTTTTCAAGTCTTGGCCCCTTCTCCCTGTTATCTGGCTCGAAATGGCATCCTTCAGGCGATATTTATGGATTACTGCCCATTATCGCTTCCTCGTTGATTATCACACTTCTGGCTCTCTTTATAAATATCATAATCGGTTTTCCTCTGGCCATTTACCTGGCGGAGCTGGCCGGGCCTAAGAGTAAGGCCTTATTGAAACCGTCCATTGAACTCCTGGCCGGCGTCCCTTCCATTGTCTATGGTTTTTTAGGGGTGATAATTCTCGTATCCTACCTGCAGGACAGCTTTGATATGCTCACCGGCAGGTCGATCCTGGCCGGATCGATCCTTCTTGGCGTCATGTTCATTCCCCGCCTTACCACCATCTGCGAGGATGCTCTGCGGGCTGTGCCCAGTGAATTCAAGGAGGGCTCACTTGCGCTTGGGGCCAATCGCTGGCAGACGCTTCGAAATGTGACCATACCGGCGGCATCATCCGGAATTACGGCAGCCGTTCTCCTCAACATAGGAAGCATAATCGGGGAGACCATGGCCGTGCTCTTGGTGGTGGGAAACGTTGCCAGACTGGCCTCTCCTCCGTACGATATATTTGATCAGGGTGCATCCTTCACCTCGATCATCGCTGGTGAGATGGGCGAGGTGGCCAGAGGTTCAATGCATTACCATGTCCTTTTTGCAGTTGGATTCGTTCTTCTCTTAGTAGTTACCCTATTCAGTCTGGTCGCCGATTATGCTCGGGTTCGTATCAGACGAAAATTCGGAGGATACTAAATGAAGACCAGGCCTTTTCTGGCTGCCTCTCTCGTCATATCGGCGTTTTTATTCGTCTCCTCGCTAGCATGTCTCTTCCTTCAGCCCGACCTGGAAAAGCTGACGCCCCTTTGGCAGATCGGCCTTTTCGTGAGCCTTCTGCTGATTATTGCGTCCTATATGTTCTCGCGGGCCGTTTCCCTGAAGACAGCCCCCTTCCTGGCGCTGGACGTCGTCATCTGTTCAGCCATCCTTTCTATGATGTATTTCGGGACCCTTCATGCCGGATTTGTCATCCGCAGGCCACTAGGGGTGGGCGCATCCTTCGATTATGCTTTTATTCTCTCTCTTCTGATACTTTTTGCCAGCATTCTGTGCATAAAGGACGCTTTTAATATCATCTATGAATATAGCGCTCGGGGTCGGGAGGTTCTGGTATTTCTGGCTGTCAAGCTATCTGCAGTGCTCTCGCTTTTGCTCTTAGGCGCGATACTCTTCATAATAATCTACAAAGGAATTGGGGTCATCAGCTGGGAGTTTTTAACCACGCCCCACAGGCGACTGGGCCAGGCGGGCGGGATCAGCACAGCTATATTGGGCTCTTTATGGATGGTTTTAGGTGCTATGATTGTCTCTTCCCCCCTGGGCATCGGTGCGGCCATCTATCTTCATGAATACTCCAAGAGCCAGAGGCTTAACCGTCTCATCACCATTGCGGTAAGCTGCCTAAACGGCGTTCCTTCTGTAGTCTTCGGACTCTTCGGCCTGGCCTTTCTGGTGACGTACTTCGGAGTTTCTCTCTTATCCGGCTCCATAATCCTGGGACTCATAAATATCCCCACCATAATCTTGACCTGCCAGGAGGCCTTAAAGAGCGTTCCCAATTCCCTGCGGGAGGGAAGCATGGCGTTAGGGGCTACCAAGTGGCAGACGATAAGCAAGGTAGTCTTGCCCTCGGCCATGCCCGGCATACTTACGGGCGTGATCATTGGGGTGGCCAAGGCTTCAGGAGAGACGGCTCCCATCATGTGGACGGCAGTGACCTTTACCGCCACGCCCGTGCAGATGATTTACGGCGTTATCCCCAATATATTTCAGCCGGTCAACAACCTGGATTACCATCTCTTGAATCTGATCTACTTCCTGGGGGCATGGGATGTGGAGGCCAGGGCCTGGGGCACGGCTCTGGTGCTCATCGCTTTAGTGCTGGGCACCAATATGCTGGCAATAGTGGTGAGAAATCACTACCGAAAGAAGATATCCTGGTAGGCCGGCTGGCAGGTTCATGTAGCTGGCCATGGGCTAACGAGGAGAATGCCTTTATGTATATAATAGTTCATAGGCCGGGAGCAAATCCCTGTTCTTTCCTCGTGGCAAAGTTCTCCATTACCTGGTTGAGTAGATCGCGAATTTTTGGCACATCGTCATTTTTGAGGTCGTGAGGCATTAGCGGCAAGGCAAACATCACAGTGACATCCAATTGCATTAAGTTAATTGGATTACAATTATGCATTGCCATTTGGGCATTTTTCTGAACGGCTGCAATGCAGTCACGCATTGTCTTTATCTCTTCTTCGCCTTCCTCTATTGTATTATCATTGCCTTTCATCTCCCAAGCACTCACCACGGAGGTGATCAAATTCGTCTTTAAGTCCTCGGCGATATTTACCATCTTTAATAGATCCAAGATCAAGCCCAGTTTTAGGGATCTAAGCTCTCCTATCCTGACTACCAGCCCTTTTCTCTCTAGAATTGCTTCATAGTATCCCAGAAGGCCAAGCAGACTTTCCCCTTTTTGAGAGTCCTCGCATCCAATAGCTTCAAACATCCTTTTTTTTCTCCCATTTTATAAATAGATATATTTTATTAAATCTGAACATTCATTATTAGTTATCATGAACGATTTCTGGTCGAAAGATAAAAATTCAAAAAGATTCTTTGAATTAAAGAGATATTCACGGATTGCAGGCGAGCTCTCGAGTCCTCTTCGAGATCGAGAGATTATGGGCGTTTTAAAATCTCTTCCCTTTTCCGGAGATAAAGCGGTTAACACTATTTCTTCCTATTTGAAATCGTCCGATATATTCCTTCTCCCATTAAACTATATATCTCTATTGTGTGAATATATTATATATACAATTCTGTCTTAAAAATGTATAATTAAATAACAATCTATTAAAATTAATAATAAATATTTAATAAGATAAATTGGGTGAATATTAACATTGATGAAATCAATGAATATAGACTATATATTTAATGATCTTGTATTGTTTAAACTGGGGGAACTATATTTAATTTAGGTTAACTTTACATATCATTCCTGGCTTACCTATCGCCGGTGAAATCCACGAGAAAGCTATTTAGTGCTCTAATAATCGCCTTGATTGTGGGCGCAATCTGCACCTCTATGGTCATGGCCAAGGAGACGGTTCGTGTCTCTGGATCGACGACGGTATTGCCTCTGGCGGAAGCCGGAGCTGAGGCCTTCAATGGTGAGCAGTCCGACTACCAGGCACTTGTAACTGGTGGCGGCACTGGAGTAGGCATGAAGAATATTGCCGAGGGCAACTCCGATATCGGAATGGCTTCGCGCGAGGTTACTGCCGATGAGAAGAGCAATTTCGGCGACAAATTCCAGGAGAATCTGGTGGGCTATGACGGCATAGTCATCGCCGTGAGCAAGCAGATCTATGATGCCGGCGTGAAATCCCTCAGCAAGGATCAGGTCAAGAAGATCTACTCGGGGGAGACCACCAACTGGAAGGATGTGGGCGGCCCGGATTCTGAAATACTGGTCGTTGCCAGGGAGCAGGGCTCCGGTACCAGAGATACATTCAATGAAGATATCATGAGCGATAAGAAGGCCGAGACTCCCGGAGTGAACACCGTTGCCGGCAGCAATGCCGAGATCAGGACGGCCTTAAACGGTAGTGATAAGGCGATCGGATATCTGGGATTCAGCTATGCCGAGGATGGAGCGGTTGGTGCCATCACCCTAGACGGCGTCAAGCCAACGGCTGAAACAATCAAGGACGGAAGCTACGAGCTTGCTCGCAAGTTGTACTTCTACACCTTTGGCGATGCCTTGCCCGGTGCCCAGGCCTTTATAGATTTCATGGTAGGGGCCAAGGGTCAGAAGGTAGCGGTGGAGTACGGGTTCGTTCCGCTTTAGGCCCCCTCTTCATCTCATTTTTTTAGTATTGAAATCACATGCCGGTCTAAAAAACGCTCCAGAATTGCACTCTGGTAGAGAATCTTCTTTGACCAGGCGCGTTCCGACAATAGAGACATTTGGTTCGTCCTGTGTGCTCTGTGTTGCGAATTCTTCATACTCCTCTATCAAAAAGGCAGTTGGTTCGAGTGCCTCAAGGTCATCAATAGAAAGCAAGGATCATCTATTGAGTGATTATTTATCTTTATCAGATTATTCAGATTTTTCAGAAAAACTTATATTCTCAGAAGACTCCGCAATTGCTGTAATGGAAGGAGACGCAATATTGACCACAAGAGATGAGAAGGAATCCTGCGGCCACCCCAGTGAGGATGGCTGCTGCCGGGTGGAATCGATTGTAACCATCGATGAGAGAGGACAGATGGTGCTCCCCAAGGAGATCCGAGAGAGAGCAAAGATAAAGCCGGGAGACAAGCTGGCCCTGCTCAGCCTGGAAAAAGACAGCAAGATCTGCTGCCTCTCTTTGATCAAGGTGGAAGAGCTTGAGGAGCTGGTCAAGTCCCGACTGGGGCCGGTGATAAACGAGGCTTTTAAAGAATAGGTGGGTGGAAAAAAAATGAACGATCAAGAGCTAAAGGATGCGGTAAAAGAGAGCTACTCGCGTGTGGCAAAGAATGTCTCATCCTGCTGCTCATCCGGCTGCTGCGGATCGGCCAAGCCTCAGCAGATCAGCAAGAAGATAGGCTACACGGATGAGCAGATGCAGGCCGTGCCCGAGGGATCGAACCTGGGGCTTGGCTGCGGCAACCCGATTGCACTTTCCTCCTTAAAAGAGGGCGAGACAGTCCTGGACCTGGGATCCGGCGGCGGATTTGATTGCTTTTTGGCATCGAAGATCGTAGGCCCGTGGGGAAAGGTCATAGGCGTCGATATGACGGAGGAGATGGTGGCACGGGCAAGGGCCAATGCCGATCAGGGAGGCTATGGCAATGTGGAGTTTAGATTGGGCGATATTGAGGCCTTGCCCGTCGAGGATAATTTCGTCGATATCATCATCTCCAACTGCGTAATCAACCTGGTGCCGGACAAGGAGAAGGCCTTCCGGGAGGCTTTTAGAGTTCTAAGGCCCGGGGGCAGGCTGATGGTCTCGGATATCGTCCTTAAAAAGAGACTGCCCGATTTTGTCAAGCAATCCATTGAGGCTTATTTGGGGTGCGTGACTGGAGCCCTCCAGAAGGATAAGTATCTGGATGCCATAAAGTCTGCAGGATTTGAGGATGTCTGTGTGATAGAGGAATCGGACTTCCCATTGGACTGCATGACTGCCGATCCAACCGGCCAGGCGATTTTAAAGAGCCTGCAGGGATCTGCCGAAGAGATT
>Ga0315273_10008540_pt1 | contig 12929 bp, 13 predicted proteins | sample YL17G02_0_MG_FD_205753 | JGI IMG/M metagenome (GOLD analysis project Ga0315273, IMG submission 205753) | Sediment microbial communities from Yellowstone Lake, YNP, Wyoming, USA - YL17G02_0 | ecosystem: Environmental > Aquatic > Freshwater > Lake > Sediment | place: USA: Wyoming | collected...
CCCTGACCGGCATGACGGTGGACGAGTTCAACGCCCAGGTGAAGGCGTGGATCGGCTCGGCCAGGGACCCCCGCTGGAAGCAGCCCTACACCGCGCTCACCTACCTCCCGATGCAGGAGGTCCTCCGCTACCTGCGCGCCAACGGGTACCAGACCTACATCGTGACCGGCGGAGGGCAGGACTTCGTGCGGGTGTATGCGGAACAGGTCTACGGCATCCCGCCGGAGCAGGTGGTCGGGACCGCGGGGGCCACCACGTTCGGGTACGATGCGAGCGGGAAACCCATCCTGACCAAGGAACCGAAGCTCCTCCTCAACGACGACAAGGCCGGCAAGCCCGAGGGCATCCACCTGATGATCGGGCGGCGACCGATCGCCGCGTTCGGCAACTCCGATGGCGACCGGCAAATGCTGGAGTACACCAGGGCCGGGAGCGGGACGCGACTCGCCATGCTCGTGCTGCACGACGACGGGACCCGGGAGTACGCCTACGGGCCGGCCACGGGACTGCCTGACACGAAGGTCGGCGCGTTCAGCCCTCCCCTGTACGACGAGGCCGTCAAGAACGGCTGGGTCGTGATCAGCATGAAGCAGGACTGGAAGCGCATGTTCATTTTCACTCCCTGATGCACAATGAAGGAGCCGCACGATGAACCAGGTCAATGAGGCAGTCGGGAAGACCGGAACGCAAATGACCACGCTCGGCGTGCTCACCATCGTCCTCGGAGTCCTCGCCATGTTCGCCCCCATGCTCACCGGATTCTCCGTGATGCTCCTGGTGGGCGCCCTTGTGGTCATTGCAGGGTTCATGCGGATGATCTGGGCCTTCAAGGCCAGCAGCCTGGGCAAGGGGCTCCTGGTCTTCGTGCTGGGGTGCCTCACCCTGCTGTGCGGCGTAGCCCTGGTGGCCAACCCCCTCTTCGCGGCGAACGTGTTGACGCTGGTGCTCACGATCTACTTCATCGCCGATGGCGCGGCCGAGATCGCCGCGGGGCTCGGCCGGCGTCCCGCGTCGGGCTGGGGGTGGCTGGTGTTCGGCGGGGTCATTTCGGTCGTACTGGGCATCATGATCTGGCGCCAGGCGCCGCTCGCCGGCCTCTGGGCCGTGGGGCTCTTCCTCGGCATCAAGCTGTTCCTGGCCGGGCTCATGATGCTGACCGTCGGTGGCGCGGTGCGGGCGGCGGCGAAGTAGCCGCCGGCCGGGCCGGTCTGCGAAGGGCAAGGCCCCGGGGAAACCCGGGGCGCTTTCGTCACATCGCCTCGCCCTGCGGCGATTCGATGACACCACCAGCCGAGCACCGCCCAATGTTCCGGCATGCCCACTTGCCGACTCGGCGCCGAGGAGCCCACTTTATGGGTATGCCACAGACGGAAATCCGCTGGACCGCGGAACTGGTCCGGGCTCTACCAGACGACGGGAAGCGCTACGAACTGGTGTCCGGGGAGCTGGTCGTGACTCCGGCGCCAGCGCCGCGCCACCAGAAGCTCCTGCTGGCGCTCACCGACCGCATGAGACCCTATCTCCGGGGCACGGGCGCCGGATGCCTGCTGGTATCCCCCGCCGACCTCGCCTTTGGCGAGGACGAGATCCTGCAGCCCGACCTCTTCGTGCTTCCTGCGAGCCTCCGACCGGAATTCAGCGCCTGGTCGGAGGTCACTTCGCTGCTCTTGGCCATCGAGATCCTTTCCCCCTCGACCGCCCGGTACGACCGAATCGTGAAACGGCGCCGGTATCAGCGCGCCGGCGTCCCCGAATACTGGATCGTGGACTCCGATGCGCGCGTCATCGAACGCTGGCGGCCAGAGGACGAGCGCCCCGAGGTGGCCTCGGAGATCCTCGAATGGTTGCCAACGCCCGACGCGCCGCCGCTCCTGATCGACCTACCGCCGCTCTTCGCCGAGGCGTGGGGCGAGTAGCGGTGCCCGACTCGGCGGTCGCACGATCGACTTGGGGCAGCACCACGATTTCCTGACGCCGCAGGAGCCCCGGGGAGACCCGGGGCTCTTTCGTTGCCACGTAGCCCAGTGCGGTGAAATGATCCCGCCGCCCGGTCCGACCGGTCGCATCATCCGGCATGCCCACTTGCCTACTCGGCGCCGAGGAGCCCACCTTATGGGTATGCCACACACGGAAACCCGCTGGACTGCGGAACTGGTCCGGGCCCTCCCGGACGACGGGAAGCGCTACGAGCTGGTTTCCGGCGAGCTGGTCGTGATTCCGGCCCCGGCCCCGCTGCATCAGTTCATCCAAATGGCGTTGATCCGCCGGCTCGATCCATATTTGCGTCAGGCTGGCGTCGGTGCCCTGCTTGCCTCGCCAGCAGATCTCGCATTCGGCGAGGATGAGGTGCTCCAGCCCGACCTTTTCGTCACTGCCCAACTTGCCACGAAGCTGCCTCGAAAGTGGACAGACGTTACTTCCCTGCTGTTGGCGGTGGAAATCCTGTCACCTTCGACCGCCCGATACGACCGAATCGTCAAGCGCCGCCGCTATCAGCGCGCCGGGACCCCGGAGTACTGGATCGTGGACCCGGACGCCCGGGTCATCGAGCGCTGGCGGCCGGACGACGAGCGGCCCGAGGTCGCGTCGGAAACGCTAGAGTGGCAGCCGACCTCCGACTCACCCGCGCTGGTCCTGAATCTCCCGAAGCTGTTCGCCGAGGCGTGGGGCGAGTAGCGGTGCCTGACTTGACGGTCGCACGGCCGTCGAGGCACATTGAATCAGGCCCCACTTGGAGCACGGCATGGCCCCCCGCACCGCGAGCAAGACGCCCTCCCGCACGGCTCCGCGGCCCACCCGCGCGGAGCGCCAGGCCGCCGGCAAGGCATTGCGGGACAAGTTCCCCCGGACCTTGCACGGCGAGTGGGCGCCCGCGGCCCGCCGCACCGACCCGGTCGTCCAGATCGTCACGTCGAGCAAGGGCCGGATTCCGGAGCTCGTTCCCATCCGCTACGGCCGCATGATGGTGTCGCCCTTCACGCTCTATCGCGGCACCGCGAACATCATGGCTGCGGACCTGGCCCGGACCCCCGCCACGGGCGTCACAGTGCAGGCCTGCGGCGACTGCCATCTGATGAACTTCGGCGGGTTCGCGACCCCGGAACGCCAGATCATCTTCGACATCAACGATTTCGACGAGACCATGCCCGGCCCCTGGGAGTGGGACGTCAAGCGGCTGGCGGCGAGCATGGTCCTCGCCTCGCGGTCGAACGGCTTCTCCAAGGCCGACCAGCGCGACGCCGCCCTGGCCTCCGTCCGAAGCTACCGCGAGCGGATGGCGGAATTCGCCGAGTTGACGCCGATGGAGGTCTGGTACAGCCGGATCGACCTGGACCGGATCTTCGCCTCGTTCAGCGACAAGGAATCGGTGGCCCGGTTCCGCAAGCGGCTGGCGAAGGCGACAGCGAGGTCCCAGGATCAGGGCGACGTCCCGATGATGATCGAGGACCAGGGCGGCCAACCCGTGATCAAGGACAATCCTCCGCTGATCTATCACCATCAGGTGTTCCACCTCGGGAAAAGCCGATCCGCCATCGAGGCCGCATTCGAGGGCTACCGACAGTCGCTGGCGGACGATCGCCGGGCGCTGCTCGATCACTATCGACTGGCCGACTTCGCGCTCAAGGTCGTGGGCGTCGGCAGCGTCGGCACCGTCTGTGCCGTGTTCCTGATGGTCTCTGCTGACAACGTCCCTCTCTTCCTGCAGGTCAAACAGGCAGGCCCGTCGGTGTTGGCGCCGTTTGTCGAAACGGGCAGGTATCCCAACGACGGCCAGCGCATCGTGGAAGGCCAGCGGTTGACGCAGGCGTCGAGCGACATCTTCCTGGGATGGACGACGGGCAGGCAAGGACGCCACTTCTACGTCCGCCAGCTCCGTGATGTGAAGCTCAAGCCGATGGTGGAGATCTTCAACCGCACGACCATGACCGAATTTGGTAACTGTGCGGCTGGACGCTGGCGCGGGCCCACGCCCGCTCGGGGGATGCCTCGATGATCGCGGGGTACCTGGGCAGCAAGGATGTCTTCGATCAGGCTGTCGCGAAGTTCGCCGTCGCCTACGCCGACCAGGCGGAACGGGACCACGCGAAGTTCACCGCAGCCGTCCGGAAGGGACGAATCGAGGTCTACGTCGAGCACTGACCGGGCACGGTGGCTCGCACCACCCGCGCGGCACCTGCTACACGACCCGGTCCGGCAGCTCCCGCCCCTCGCTCCACGCCACCAGGTTCTCGAACGCCCGCATCCCCATCGCGGTGCGGGATTCGACGGTGGCGCTGCCGAGATGGGGCAGTAACACCACGTTCTGAAGCGCCAGGAGCGCCGGGTTCACCCGGGGTTCCTCCGCGTACACGTCCAGCCCCGCCCCCGCGATGGTCCCGTTCCGGAGCGCCTCCGCCAGCGCCGTATCGTCCACCACGCCGCCCCGCGCGGTGTTGATCAGGATGCCGTGCGGCGGCATCAGCTGAAGTCGCCGCGCGTTGACCAGGTGCCGCGTCTCCCCGTTCGACGGCACGTGCAGCGACACCACGTCCGATTCGGCAAAGACCCGATCGAGTTCCACATGCACCGCGTCGAGCGCGGCGGCTTCTCCCGCGGGCAGCTCCGTCCGGCTGGCGTAAAGGAGCCGCATCCCGAAGCCGTGCACCGCCCGCCGCGCCACCGCGCGCCCGATCCGCCCCATCCCCACGATGCCGAGCGTCTTGCCGGAGAGTCGCCGCCCGAGGTGATGCATCGGGTGCCAGCCCGACCACCGCCCGGCGCGCAGCTCCCGCTCCCCCTCCCCGAGTCGGCGGAACGCCATCAGCATCAGCGCGATGGCCAAATCCGCGGTGTCCTCGGTGAGCACGCCCGGCGTGTTGGTGACCGCGATGCCGCGCGCACGCGCCGCCGCCAGGTCGATGTGCTCGAACCCCACGCCAAAATTGGCCAGGAGCGTTGTGCGAAGCGGCTCCGCGCTGAAGACCGCAGCATCGAGCGTGTCGGACACGGTGCAGAGCACGGCGTCCGACGTGGCGAGCGCCTCCCGGAGCCCCGCCGCGCCGAGCGGCCTGTCGTCGCGGTTGAGCCGGACCTCGAAGCGCTCGGCGAGCGCCGTCTCCACGATGGATGGAAGGCGGCGGGTCACGGTGACGATGGGACGGACAGGGATGCTCACGCCCAGCTCCTTGGCCGCAGTGCCCCGCGGCCCCATACTAGTAAATGCGCCAACTGCTCCTCGATCTCTATTACGCGGCGTTGCGCGCCGCCGACCCGGCCGCGGCCGTCACCCGCGAACTGACGGAACGCCCGCTCCCCTCCGCCGCCCCGGTCCACGTCGTGGCGATCGGCAAGGCGGCCCGCGGCATGGCGCACGCCGCGCTCGCGACGCTAACTGCTTCCCGAATTCCTCTCGCGGGGGGAGTCCTGATCGGAACCGAGCCTGGCCTCCCCGGTTCCTCCCTCCCCGCGCTGGCCGGCGACCACCCACTGCCCGGTGCCAACTCAGCCAGGGCATCCGACGCGATCGCCCAGGCGGTGGCGGGCGTTCCCGCGTCGCACCAGGCGCTGATCCTCCTGTCGGGAGGCGCGTCGAGCCTCGCCGCGTCGCCGGTGGACGGCGTCACCCCCGACGACCTCACCGCGCTCTGGACCTTCCTGCTCGACAGCGGCCAGCCGATCGGCACCATGAACGCCGTCCGGAAACGTTGCCTCCGCTGGGGCGCCGGCCGCCTCGCCGCCGCGCTCGCGCCCCGACCGGTGACGGTCCTCTGCATTTCCGATGTCATTGGCGACGATCCCGGCACCATCGGCTCCGGCCCCTGTGCCCCCGACCCTCGCTGGGCCCGTGAGGTGCTGGGCCTGCTCGAATCGGTGAGCGCGGCCCAAGACGTCCCAGCCTCGATCCGCCGCCTCCTGGAGCGACAGGCCTCCGGCGCGCTTCCCGACACGCTCAAACCGGGCGACGCCGCCTTCCGAAACGTGACGACCCACGTCATCGCGAGCAACCGGCTGGCCGTGCAGGGCATCGCGCGCCGGGCCCAGGAACTCGGCCTCCCCGTCCTCTCGGGAGCGTCGGACCTCTCGGGAAACGCACGGGAGGCGGGGACACGGATCGGCGCCTTCCTGCGCGCCGGTGGCGGCGGGGCCAACTGCTTCATCTGGGGTGGGGAGACAACCGTGGCGCTCGGCGAGGGCGCCGCCGGACTCGGCGGTCGGTGCCAGGAGCTGGCGCTCGCAGCCGCCGACGAACTCGACGGCGTCCCCCGGGTGGCACTCCTTGCGGCCGGGACCGATGGCCGGGATGGTCCCACCGATGCCGCCGGCGCGCTGGTGGACGGAACCACATGGGCGCGCATCACCGACGCGGGCCGCAACCCCCACCGCGACCTGGCCGCACACGACGCCTATCACGCGCTCGACGCCGCCGACGCCCTGCTCCGCACTGGGTTCACAGGCACGAACGTGATGGACGTGGTGATCGGGCTCCGTCAGCGGATCAGCTAGAGATTGCCTAGGGGTGAATCTCCTCGGGCGGTTGATAGTCGGCGCCCAGGATGACCGTCAGGTCCACCCGGCGGAGCGAGTCCGGCGCCCACTCGGGGGCGCCGACGCCCAGGAGCCGCGCCGCCCGGCGAGCCGCGGTGCTGTCGCCCCGGCGGACCAGCAGTTGTGTTGCCTGGGCCGCCGAGCCATCGGCGTTGCCGAAAAACACGACGTCGAGTCCGCCGCGCCGAAGCTCACGCGTTGCGGTGCGCGCCAGTCCGGGCCGTCCCGACCCGTTCAGCACCTCGACCATCAAGCGTCCGCGTTCACCGGGGATTGGGAAGGCGTGATCGGGGAGCGCCTCAGGCGCCGATCGATACGTTACGACGAGGAAGGCGAGGAGAAGGACTCCCGCCCCGATCAGGGCGAGACGACGGACAGGCTGTTCCAAAACCGGACCATCGGCTCCGGCAGCGACCAACCGGACCGCGCCAGGTAGGTGAGCCGTGCCCGCGCCACGGCCCGGATGACACCGGCCACGTCACGCGGAAACTGCGCGGCCAGTTCGGCGCGCGCCGCAGCGTCGAACGACTGCCCGGGCTCGAGATAGTCGGCACAATAAAGCACGCGTCCGACCATATCCCACTCGGCGAGCCCGAGGGAGTGATAGCGCACCGCATCGAGCACTCCGCGGTCCGTTTCTCCCTCCGCCTTGGCCCGGGCCGCCGCGGCCGGCCCGTGCCACAACTCGATCGGGCCCGAGGAACTGGACGCCCATTGGCTGAGCGTGTCCCGGCTGGCGTCCCGGAGCGCGTCGTGCAGCCACACCGCCTTGAGCCACCGATTCCGTTCGGAGTCGTGCACGCCCATCCGCTCCGCCCAGCTCGACACCAGCGTCGCCACCCGCTCGACGTGCGCCACGCGGTCCGGCGACATTTCCGCCCACGCCGGCATCGTCGGCCTGAGCGCCGGCGAAATCCCCGCGGGAACGGAGCCGCCGGTCACCGTGTCATCCCTCGGCCCGAAGCGGCTGCCGCACGATCCGGTTCCGCTCGTCCACGAAGACCACGGTGGGGCGGTGGCGTTCCGCTTCCGCGGCGTCGAAGAGGCCGTAGGAAATGACAATCACCAGGTCGCCGGCCATGCCGAGGCGCGCGGCGGCCCCGTTCAGCTGGAGGACGCCGGAGCCGCGGGGCCCCGGAATGACGTAGGTGCTGAACCGCGCGCCGTTGTTCACGTTCACGACCTGCACCTCCTCGTGCTGCCGGAGGTCGGCGGCGTCGAGCAGGTCCTCGTCCACCGTCAGCGAACCCTCGTAGTGGAGGTCGGCCGACGTGATCGTGGCGCGGTGAATCTTGGACTTCATGAGATGGCGCTGCATCAGGCGAGCCCTTCTCCGAAAATGACGTTGTCGATGAGCCTCGTCGCTCCGACGCCGGCGGCAATCAACATGAGACACCCCGCCCCGGCCCTTTCGACGGGGGCCAGCGCGTCCGGTTCGACCACGGCAATATACTCCGGACGCACGGCCGGATACACCTCGAGCGCCCGGCGTGCGCAGGCTTCCAGCCGGCTGCTGCCCGTCTCCCCGCCCCGCCAGAGTTCGTGCGCCGCCGTGAGCGCCGTGCTCAACCCCACCGCTTCTCTGCGCTCCGCGGCCGACAGGTAGCTGTTCCGGCTGCTCAGGGCCAGGCCGTCGCTCTCGCGCGTCGTCGGAGCCACCACCAGCGCCACCGGCCATTCGAGATCCCGCACCATGCGCCGGATGAGCGCCGCCTGCTGGGCGTCCTTCTGTCCGAACACCGCCACATCGGGCGCCACCAGGTGGAACAGCTTCGCCACGGCGGTCAGCACCCCGGCAAAGTGTCCGGGCCGGACGACGCCTTCCCACCGGGCGGCGCCGGCGCCCGGCACCACGTGCGTGTCCGAGCCCGGGGGGTACATGACGGAGACGTCCGGCAGGAAGAGCGCATCCACGCCGCGGCCCGCCGCGAGGGCACGGTCCCGTGGGAGGTCGCGGGGATAACGGGCGAGGTCTTCGGTGGGGCCGAACTGCAGCGGGTTGACGAAAATGCTCATCACCACGACGTCGGACACGGCGCGAGCCGCGTCCACCAGCCGGAGATGGCCCTCGTGGAGGAAGCCCATGGTGGGGACGAAACCGATCCGTCGGCCGGCCGACCGCTGGTCGGCCCCCCACGCCCGGATGCCCGCCACCGTGGTGAATTCTCTGGGCGGGGGGTTCCGGCTCACTCGAAGCCGTGCTCCGGGCCGGGGTACTGCCCGTTGCGCACCTCGTCGGCGTAGGCCGACACGGCCGCGCGCATGATCCCGTCGAGGTCGGCGTAGCGCTTGAGAAACTTGGGGCGGAAGCCGGCGTTGAGGCCGAGCATGTCCGGAAGCACCAGCACCTGTCCGTCGCAGCCGGGACCAGCGCCGATGCCGATGGTCGGGATGGACAGCGCCGCCGTGACCTTCGCCGCCAGCGCCGAGGGCACCAGCTCGAGCACGATGCTGAACGCCCCGGCCTCCTCCACCGCGCGGGCGTCGGTCAGGAGCCGCTCCGCCGCCGCCACCTCGCGGCCCTGCACCCGGTAGCCGCCCAGCGCGTGAACCGACTGGGGCGTGAGCCCGATGTGGCCCATCACGGGGATGCCCCGGTCCACCAGCGCACGAATGGTCGGTCCCATGGTGACCCCGCCCTCGAGCTTGACGGCGGCCGCGTCGGTTTCCTGGAGCACGCGACCGGCGTTCCGGATCGCGTCTTCGGGGGTAACCTGGTAGCTGAGGAACGGGAGGTCCACGGCGACCAGCGCCCGGTGGACTGCGCTTTGCACCGCCCGGGCATGGTAGATCATCTGATCGAGCGTGGCGCTGAGCGTCGTGGCGCGCCCCGCGACCACCTGGTTGACGGAATCGCCGACCAGGATGAGGTCCACGCCGGACTCGTCGAGGATCCGGGCGGCGAGGGCGTCGTAGGCGGTGAGCGATACGATCTTCCGGCCCGCCTTCTTCAGCGCGACGAAATCGAGGGTCGTGAGCGGACGGGGCTGGTCACTCATCGGGTCTGCACCTCCGCCAGGCCGCGCTGCCAGAAGTCGCGGTGGGGGAGCTCCGGATGCGGGATCGTGAGTCCAGGCTCGGCCACCGTGCGCCGGCCGAACTGGATAATGTCGAGGTCGAGGGTCCGGGACGCCCACCGTTCCCCGCGGACCCGGCCCTCGGCGCGCTCGATGGCCTGGCACGCGTCGAGCAGCGCACGCGGGTCGAGGTCGGTCTCCAACAGGAGCACCTGGTTGAGGTAGGCCGGCTGGTCGAGACCGCCGAGCGGCAGGGTCTCTTCGACGGTGGAGGCGCGCAACGCCCGGGTGGTCGGTAGCGCCGCCAGCGCTTTGCGCGCAGCCGCAAGATGCATTGCCCGATCGCCGAGGTTGCTGCCCAGCGCCACCACCGCCTGCTCCGTCATGCTAACTGCCAACGGTAAAATGCCGCGCAATGGACTGGAGATGCGTGGACACCTGTTCCAGTTGCTTGAGCGCGCCGTCGAGTTCCTCCTGGGCGGCGGCCGCGCGGCCCGCCTGGCTGGCCAGGACGTTGGTCTCCTCCCGGATCCGGGCCGACACGGTGGCGAGGTAGCCGATCTGCTCCTGCAGCTTGGTGAACGCGCTCTCCTGCAGGCTCGCCGTTTCGCCAATCTTCTGCGCGGACGCCCCGGCCTCACGGGTCGTGGTGACGATCCCCTCGAGTGCTTCCACGGCGGCCTCGCCGAGCTGTTCCACCCCCTCCACGGCGCGCTCGCCATGGGCCATCTGGGCGGTGATTTCGGTGACCTGCTCGGCGATGGCGGCGAGCAGGCCGCCCGCCTCCCGCGCGGCCACGGCGCTCTGGTCCGCGAGCTCCCGCACCTCCGCCGCCACCACCGCGAAGCCCTTGCCCTCCTGCCCCGCCCGCGCCGCCTCGATGGCGGCGTTCAGCGAGATAAGGTTGGTCAGGTCCGCGATTTCCCGGATGGAGCCGATGAAGCCGGTGATCCGCTTCGTGACGGTGCCCAACTCACCCACCTGGCGGGAACTCTCGGCGACGAAGTGCTTCAGGTCCACCAGCCGCCGGATGGCGTCGCGAATCGTTTCCCGGTTGCGCGCGGCGGTGTCGGCAGCCCGGCCGCTGGCCTCGGCCGCCCGGCGCCCCTGGACGGCCATCTCGGCGGAACCGCTCGCGAGCGCCTTCGTGGCCAGAAGGCCGGCCGTCACGAAGGCGTCCTGTTCCGCCAGCCCGTAGCGGAGGGACTTGGAGGCGGCGGTGAGCGCGTCCGCCGAGGCGTGCAGCGATTCGGTGGCGCGGGCCAGGGCGCCGACCTGCGAGCCGATGCTGTCCACCGTGGTGACCAGCGGCCGGCGCAGCTCGGCGATGTGGATGGCGGTGGCCACCTGCGTGGCCAGGGTGGCCATCGCGGCGAGGTCGCGGGCCCGATACATGTGCCGCTTGTGATGCTCGAGCTCGAGCGTGCCGATCACGTCGGACCCGAACCGCAGGGGCAGAATGACCAGGCTCTGGGTTTCCGCCGCGGCCATCGGCATCCGCGCGTCCTTGGAGGTGTCGTGCACCACCACCGCTTCCCCGGTGGCGATGGCCTCCCGGCGGAGCGGATCCAGCTCGGCGGGCACGTCGCCCCGCCCGCCTCGGCCGACCTCGCCGCGATACGCCAGGGAGACGATGTCGTTGTCGTCGCGGCGGTAGATGCGGAGGTCGCCCCAGTCCAGCAGGCGGTGCGCCAGTCGCTCGATCTGCTGGAAGGAGTCCATCAGCGTCAGGTTGGTCGTGATCGCCGTCTCCATCAGGTGGACCTTGTTGAGGTCCTCCGCGGCGATGGCCTCTTCGAGAATCGTCTTGGTGAGGAGCCCAAAGACCCCGACCACGGCGAGCACGGCCGCCCATCCCGGCGGGCTGAGCAGCCGGATGGCGCCGACGATGATGGCCGCGGCCCCGAGGGTGAGCAGGTACGCCACCACCTCGTACCGGAGAATGAGCAGCCGCTCCTCGCTCTCGAGCTTGTCGCGGAGCAGGAGCGTGAAGTAGAACAGCGCGCGCGAGCTGAAGAAGTAGATGCCGGCCACGGTGAACGCGGCGGGCAGAAAATCCAGGCCAAGCAACGGCGACCCGCTGAGCCGCCAGACCAGCGTGAAGATCCCGAACGCGGAGACGAAGGCGATGGTCTCCCGGCCGGCATTGACCAGGCCGGCGCGCATCGGCTTCCGGAGCCAGAGCGTGTCCACGAGGTACACACCGGAGGCCAAGCCGGCCACCACCTGCGACGGCGCTGCCACGAGCATCCCGACGAGGACGGGCACGCCGTGCTGGGTGAGGTAGGAGTACTTGCTGAGCCGCACGGGGGACGCGCGGAGGGCGACGACGGCGAGGAGGATGAGCAGCGTCGGCAGCGGCTGCTCGATCCAGCGGAAATCCACCAGCATCGCCGCGGCCGCCAGCGCGAGGCCGACCCAGACGAGGCTCCGGCCGTAGGCCGCGAGGACGCGCGGGGTGTCAAACAAAGTAGTCGCCCACGCCGAGGCCGTAGCGGATGGGGTCCGTGACCTTCACGATCGAGCGGGCAAAGCCGCCCTGGCCATTGCCATCGGCCAAGTCGGCCGGGTCGCCGGGTGGCGGCAGCACCGCGCCGTTAGTATCGATGGCGATGCGCACCAGCGGCCGGTTGAGGAGCGTCAGGTCGGGGTTGGCGCTGGCCACGATGGCCACCTCGAGCGTATCGAGAATGACGCAGGTGCCCACCGGGTAGATCCCGATGAGGTTGATCAGCGCCTTGACCAGGACCTTGTCGTACCCCCGGCGGGGGTTCTCCCACATCTCCTTCAGGACTTCATCAGGCTGGATAGGAACGGTCTGGTAACTCCGCCGCGTGGTGGCCGCGTCAAACCCGTCGGCCACCGCCACGAGCCGGGAATAGAGCCCGAGCTGCCGCGGCCGGATGGCCCGGGGGTACCCGGTCAGATCCGTCTTCATATGGTGCTCGTGCGCCACGAGGATGGCCCGGTAGGGGGTTTCCTCATAGCGCCGGGAGCTGAACAGCGTGAGCGTGCCGAACCACGGATGGCGCACCATGACCTGCCATTCGGCCTCATCGAGCCCCGTGGTCTTGTTGAGGATGTCCAGGGAAATCCGCGCCTTGCCGATGTCGTGCAGCAGGGCGGCGAGCCCGAGGTCGTAGAGCTGCAGCTTGCCCAGCCCGAGCTTCTTCCCAAGGGCCACCGAAAAGATGCAGACGTTCACCGAATGGGTAAAGGTGTACTCGTCGTAGTCCCGGATAGTGGTGAGTCCGAGGATGGAGGTCTCGTTGTTGAGCACCTGGTCCACCACGAGCTGCACCGCGCGCTTCACCTTCCTGAGGTTGGCCGTGCGGCCCATCCGGACGCTGTTGACCACGTCCTTGGTGACCGCGACGCCCTGCGCGT
>Ga0315273_10008543_pt1 | contig 12927 bp, 6 predicted proteins | sample YL17G02_0_MG_FD_205753 | JGI IMG/M metagenome (GOLD analysis project Ga0315273, IMG submission 205753) | Sediment microbial communities from Yellowstone Lake, YNP, Wyoming, USA - YL17G02_0 | ecosystem: Environmental > Aquatic > Freshwater > Lake > Sediment | place: USA: Wyoming | collected...
AAGGCCTCCACTGGCTGATGACACGGCAGGGCGCGACCCCCGCGAGCACGTGGCTCATTGGCGATTCGGATGTGGATATCGCAACGGCTCGCGCGGCCGGCGTGCAGCTGTGCGTCGCCCGCTATGGATTCGGCTTCTGCCGCATCGAAGCGACCGCGCTTCGACCAGACGATGTGATCATCGACCGGCCAGCGGACCTGCTGACGGCGTTGCCGGAGAACTGCGGGCGATAGACGGTAGTTGGTAGACGGTAGCCCGCGGAATCCGCAGGTGCACGGCATGCCGTGCCCGGTCAGAAGGTGATGGGGGCCTTACTGGCAGGGATCATCATATCCATCGCAACCATCCGATCGCACTGGGACTGTGTCTCAAAGCCGAGACAACCGAGAAGCAGAGCGTCAGCAAGATGAGGTCGTCGTCGCCGAGCGCACGTCATTCCTGTCGAAGAAGGAACTGACGTCACCATGTTCTGATGAGTGGCCGCTCCCGAAGTAGGTACACAGCCAGGAGCCGGTGGATTCGAAGCGCTCCTCCAATCCACCGGCCACCACGCTATTACCGCTTCCCGGTCTTTGGCAGGAAGTTCTCCAGAAGCCAGATTTCTTCATTCGAGACCTTCGTCTCGGCGTATGCGATGCGCTTGCCGTCGGGATGAACGGCGAGCCCGAAGAACGTGTGTGCCTGAATCGCCAACTTCCGCGCCTCTCCCCCAGCGATTGGAACCGCCCACACTTCCGTGCCCTCTTCCCGGCCTTGCGCCCAGAGCAGCCACTTCGAATCAGGCGACCAGGCGAACGACACGCCCCAGCCGCCGGTGCGCGTGGCCAGGCGAATGGGCGGCCCGCCGGCCGTCGGCAACACCATGATGTGTCGTTCGTCGCCACCGATAGGACTCAGCATAAAGGGCAGCCACTTGCCGTCCGGGGATGGTCCGCCGACGCCTATGCCCGACGGCGCGGCTGGCCGATAGAGCTCTATCTCCTTGTCTTCCGCGAGATCGCGCTTCCATAATGCGAAGCCGGGCGACGACATCTTCCCCTTATACATGTAGACGAACCGGCCATCGGGTGACACCGCGGTGATACCCATCCGGAGGTCCTTCTCCCTATCAAATTCGAGCACAGGTGGGAAGAGCGGCTCGGCCGCCCCAGACCCGAGGTCGATGCGGTACATCGACATCAGGTCGAAGATCCGGCCGGACCTCGTGGTCCCACCAATGATGAGAGACCGACCGTCCGGGCTCCATGTCGCTCCCCCGACGCTCTCCGGGTTGAAATCGAAGTAATAGACCTGGTCCCGCGTCCGGTTGTCAGCCTTCAAGGCCAACGCCCGTCGCCCCTCCACGAAAGTGGCGTAGGCGAGGCGATGCCCATCTGGAGACCACGCCAGCGGCGAAATCGAGGAAGCGCCAGCCGGCGCCTCCAGTTGTTCGATGCCAACCACCCGTCCGCTCTCGAAGTCTACTGTTGCGAGGTTGAAATCTACCTGTCTGGCGCCGGTCTGGTACAACAGCGACCCGGCACGCGAGAGTCCGAACAGTTGGACGTCCGCCATATTGCCCCGGAGTAGTTGCGGCGGTCCCTTGAGCTTGTCCCCGTCGAGGCTCAACAGCCACAGCCCGACCCCGCCCGTCCGCTCGCTGCGAATCACCAGTCCGGCCCCATCGCTCATCCATGCAAGGGGTAGATCACTGGCTGGTCCACCCAACACCAGGCTGGTCGAAGACCCATCAGCACGCGTGATGTAGATGTCGTTGTCCGTGCGCCCGTCCTTCGTTTTGCGGGTGAACGCGATGCGAGATCCATCTGGGGAGACCACCGCCGTGCGCCAGCATTCCCCAGCGCCCAGGCGCGTCACCGCCCCCTCGGCCAGCGACAGCCACGCCAACTCCAAGCGATCGTTGTCCGTATACTCCTGTTCCCGCACGCTGAACAGTACCCGCTTCCCGTCGGGCGACCAGTCGAGCGCATCCCAGGCTTTCAGCTTCTGGAACGCGTCGAACGTCGATATCACTCCGGTCTTCACGTCGACGACGCGGATCTCGATCGTGTCCTTTCCGAACCAACTGTACGCGATGCGGCTCCCATCCGGTGACCACCGGATATGGGTGGAAAACGACGTCTTGGGATCCTTGGTGTTGTCGACGAGCACGCGAATGGTGCCGGTGATGAGATCGCGAACACCAAGCTGATCGTCGTCATCATTGACGAATGCCACGAGCCGTCCGTCGGGTGACAGACGCGCTTCATCCCACCCGGGCTTCTTCCACAGCAGCCTTGTCATCGGCCCGGGCGGAACTGCGTGTGCTGCCGCTTCAATCTTCATCGCCGCCAGTCTGGCGCGCGCCTGGGCCGCGAAGTCAGGTTGGTCGGCAAACTTCTGGAGAACCGCCTCGTACGCCTTCCGCGCCTCCGACATGCCGAGGCGTTCGTAGCACAGGCCGATGCGAAGCTGCGCGCGCGCAGCCTGTACCTTCGTCGCCGATGGCGTCGCCACGACCTTCTCGTAGGTCGCGATCGCGGCGCGCACGTTGCCCTCGACCTCTTCCTGGTGCAGCGCTTGCCCGAGCAGCGCCACCACCTCGTTGGCTGGCTGCGCGGTCGTGCGAGTGGTTCCCTGGGCCAAGATGACGGGCCGCGTCAACGCAATTGCCACGCCTGCCGCCACCAACGCCGCTCCGATCCATGTCGTTCTCGTCATTGGCGTCTCCTCCTCATCGCGCACCACGATAGCCGTTCCGGTTGTCGAGATGGGTCAAGGCAGCGTCAAGTTGAATCGAAGTTCGCGGCGTCAACCGTCGAAGCGGTAGCCGACACGCCGAATGCCGACGATAAGAGTGGGATGCGACGGGTCGACCTCTACCTTCGCTCGCAGGTTGTTGAGGTGTGTGTAGATCACGCGATCCGACACGTAGACGTCCTTGCCCCAGACGTCCTTGAGCAGTTGTGTGGACGACACGACGGTTCGCCGCCGACGATAGAGGGTATGGAGAATGCGGAACTCCGTGGCCGTAAGCTCGACCTTCGTCGCGCCGCGCCGCGCCTCGAACCGCTGGAAGTCGACGACGAGGTCGCCGCACTCGAATCGCGCGTCCGCAGACTCGGCGGGCAAGCCTGTGCGACGCAATACCGCGCGGATGCGCGCCACGAGCTCTCGCGGGCTGAACGGCTTGGTCACGTAGTCGTCGGCGCCGAGTTCGAGGCCAAGCACGCGATCCACTTCCTGCGACTTCGCCGTCAACACGATGATGGGGATCGCGATGCCCGCCTCGCGCAGCGATCGGCACACGGCGAACCCGTCCTTGCCTGGCAGCATGACGTCGAGCAGCACGAGGTCGAACCCGCCCTCACGCGCTCTCCGTTCCGCAACGACACCGTCGCTCGCCACCTCGACCTCGAACCCCTCGAGACGCAAGTCGTCACGGAGTCCCATCGCGATGGCGGGTTCGTCTTCGACCACCAGGATCTTCATGCGTTCACATCTCCAGATCGGCTGCGGCCACCGTCAGCGTCATCGTCGTTCCCTGGCCCGGAGTGCTCTGCACGTCGATGTGGGCGCCGTGCGCCTCGACAACGTGCTTCACGATGCTGAGTCCAAGTCCGGTTCCTTTCACGGTGGCTGACGTTCCGCGTCCCCTGTAGAACCGGTCGAAAATCCGGCTCACGTCCTCGGCAGGAATGCCAAGGCCGCGGTCGCGCACCTGGATCCGGACGCCGCCTTCACAGCGACTGGCCTCGAATTCGACGGTTGCCGGCGTCGTGGAGTACTTCACCGCGTTGTCCAGCAGGTTGCGGAGCGCCCGGGCCAGTGCGTCGCGGTCTGTCTTGATCCGGGGGAGGTCGTCGGGGATCTTCACCACGACGGTCGCCCCAGTCGATGCCGGTGAGGCTTGGAAGCTGCCCGCGACATCACGGAGGAAAGGCGAGGTGTCGGTCGACTCGATTCGGTACGGCCACCGCCGATCTTCCATCCTCGAAAAGTCGAGCACGTTCTCGACGAGTCGCGAAAGACGATGGCTTTCGCGAAGCAGCGTGTCGTAGTACTCCTGCCTGTTCTCGTCGGCCACACGACCGCGCGCCAGCAGTTCCACCAGTTGCCGGATCGCGGTGAGCGGCGACCGGAATTCGTGAGACACGGTCGACACGAATTGCGACTGCAGCTGTGACACGGCCCGCTCGCGCCGGACCGTCACCACAGCGAGAGTGGCGCCGAAGGCGAGTGACAGCGCCATCAGCGCCAGCATCGCCACGTAGACGGCTCGGCGGCGTTCGGCCCCAAAGGCTGCGCGATACGGATCCCGGAGCGCCACCTGCACGTGCCAGCCGGAGTCCCGAACCGAGGCAGTCGATACAATCGAATCACGCGGCATCGCGCTCGCCGGCGCCGTCGAAAACACGCCCTCGCCGCCGGGGGCGACAATCGACACCCACAACCCGGCCAGCGAGGCTTCGCCGAACACGCGTGGCCATCGCTCGGCCGCCAGGTGGCTCACCGAGACGACGAGGAATCGCTCAGAATCCTCTGTCGCGCCGTTCGAGAAGACGAGGGCTCGGCCCTCAGCAGTCACCTGCGGCAGGATCGATGAGGCGCGAGCGCCGGCGCGCAGTCTCTCGGAGACCGCCCAGGCTGCGGCAGTCGTGATCGCGTACTTGTTTGTCTCGATCTGCTCCTTCCTCGCGTCGCGCGTCGCGGCTGAGGCCGAGCGATTCATCCACGTCCGGGCCTGAGCGGCGTAGTGCGTGTATCGGGCTTCGTCCAGGTGCCAGCGAGACGCCAGCAGGTCGTCGTACAGGTGTGTTGCGCACTCCGCGGCTGCACGTGAGTTGGATTGGCGCGACAGCAGGTCGCACGTTCGTTCGCGTCCAACCAGGCTGGCCGGCACCGCGCCCACTCTCACGTCGCCGATCCCCTCGAGCTCGGAGTAGGTCCTTGCGGCGGCAGCGAACTGGTGGGCTTTGTCCAGCGTACGCGCCAATCGCAGCAGCACGGGGGCACGCGCGGCACCGGATGTTTCACCCAGCAGCCGTTCGTATTTGGAAGCCGCGGCGGCGTAATTCTCTTGCACGAGCTCCACGCGTTCGGCCTCGCGGAGCGGTGTCGGCGTGATCGCGAGCGCCTCCTCCTGCGAAGCGGCCTGGAGCCGAAAGAGGACTGCGCGTGTGGGAATGGCGAGAACCGCGTCGCGCTCGACGCAGACGATGACCGCGCTTCCGGGTTGCTCAACCGCGGTTCGAAGGTCGGCCGGCACCGTGTCGATGGTGGCCGGGCAGGGGTGCGCCACGCCGCCCAGCATCGTCTGCCATTGGGCGAACTCCTGGTCCAGCGCGGTCGCGGCACGGCCGGCTTGCGTGTCGAGTTGCGCGCGCGCTTCCAACTCCGCGTTGCGTCGATCCTGCGCGAGCGTGCGCCATCCCACCGCGAGCAGGGCGGCTGCTGGCACGACGATGGCCAGGCCGAAGACGAGGAACAGGCGGGCGGCCGGCGCCGGAAGGCCCGCGCGGGTGTGGCGGCGAAGCATGGTCGCTGGGACTTATAGCACAGCAATCGCTCGCGTCACGCTCTGCCAATTGCGGCCGCGAGATCTTGACACCACCTTGACCGATCGGCTCAATCGGGGACGGGTTGGATTTCGAGAGGCCCAATTCGCCCCACATCGCTGGAGTGTGGTTCGCCCCGATTCTGTGATCCAGGAGGCGTCAGTTCCGAGAGTCTGTGGACGACTAACCCATCCCCCTTCTTTCCGAATCCCGAAGCCCGCTTGCCACGCTGGAGCGTGACGATCCCGGCCTCGAGACCGATCGGACGGTCGCGGACAGCCCGGCCTCTGTGAGGACGTCCCAGCCAATCCACAATCCCTAATCCCCGACCCCCGCCGATTCCCGATTCGCTACCTCACATATATCGCCGAGTTGAAGACCACCCGGAACGTCGCAAACGGCTGGCCGCGCCACTGCGGACGGAAGCCGAGCAGCACGACATGTCCCCTGTCGAGCTCGATGTCGAGCGCCGCTGCCTTGCCCTGCAGGTACTTCTCGCCAATCAGGTAGCCGGACAGCAGCGGCGATCCGGTGTCGGCGTACTTGGCGAGAATCGTGCCCTTGAATCCCACCTGGGGCTCGTACACTGGGCTGCCGTCGACAAACACGGCCGAGGTCTCGGCCATGCCGGCCATCACCGGATGTGTCGGGTCCGTCTTTACGCTGACAACTGATCCACGCAGGAAGAACTCCTCGGGTTTCAGGCCCTCGACGACGTTCTTGACGGGCAGCTTGAACTGCTGAACCACGAACCTGCAGGCCGAACTGAAGCAGACCACGGTGCCGCCATCCCGGACAAACGTTTCGAATGCCTGCAGGTCGGCCTGCGTCAGGGCGTAGGCGTACTCCGGACGCACAGCCCGGCCCGAGCCGCCGCCTCGCCCGCCCTGGCCGCGGCCACCAGCCTGCGCCCCGCCCACCGCCGGCGCGGCTGGTGCCGTCTGGCCGCGCGCCCCCGCCGCCTGCGCCCCGCCCGCCGTCGGCGCCGCTGTTCCGGCCCCTCCTCGCGCGCCCGTCTGGCCGCCGCTCTCAACCGGAACCCGCGCATCGTCAGCGAGGATGATGCTATCGACCTTGTCGCGAAGCGGCGCGTGGAAGTCTTCGGGATGGAGGCTGACGAACTCGAAGCCGTACTGCTCGAGGAGCCAGCGCGTCCACCCTTCGTCCATGCTGCCTGACCACGGCTGAAAGAGTCCGATGCGCGGTTTCTTCATCGCGGCGCCCGAGGCAGCCGTGCGTTCGGCGACTAGCGCCAGCGACTTGACCAGGTCGGACTGGGCGGCATCGGGCAACTCGGTGATGATGTAACGTGCCCCAACTCCAGGAGCCCCGGCGGCGAACTGGACACCGGCGCCGAGCTTCCAGGCGCGCGTGATGGCTCGGAAGGCGTTGTTCTCGGCGGGATCGACGGCGAGTGCCGTGCCGCTGCCAGAGATCTTGCCTGCCAGTGGAACAATGGCCGCCGCCGACGAACTCGAATCGAACCCGACACCCGGCACGCTGTCGAATGGCGCCGGATCAGTGGCGGCGGTCATGTTGTACGGCGTGGGTCTGGCCGTCGGCGGAAGTGCCGCGCCAAGCGTCTTCATCGTGGCGCGCATCTGGTCTGTGATCGGGTTGGCGACCGCGGCAACCTTCACTCCCATCTGCAGAGGCAGCGTCCAACCGGCCGCGTCGTACGGTCTGAGGGGCGGGCCGCCCGGGTACTGTCGCAGGTCGGGGTACTTCTGCGCGTTGAGCAGCTCGCGTGCCATGGCGCCAAATTCCTGGTCGGTCGGCACGACCCATGTGCCTGTCGCATACGTGATCCCCCCAATGGTGACCGGGGCGCTCAGTTGCGACACGCGCACGCCGCCGAAGGCGAGGCGACGGAGCATCTCGACGGCTGCCACCGGATCGCGTTGATCCTGAGGAATCATGTACGCGTAGGGCGCCGTCTTCTTGCCCGCCGAGATCTGATCCCGGCCTGCCTGATAGCGGTTGTAGAGCAGTGATTCCCGGTACTTGGCCGCGAACTCGAGCGTCGAGATCGCCGCCGTCTCGTTGTAGGCCACCGCATCACCCAGTCGCCACCACCCGCCCGGCCATGGGCTCGAGTAGAGGCTCTGCGGTCTCAGGTCGCGATAGCTCTCGGGGAGATCGTTGAGGCTGTACTCCCGGGGCGCGGCCATGCTGCCCGCCGTCTCGGTCCAGAACGCCGGGATGTTCTTGAACACCGGCGCGTAGTCGACATAGCCGGGGTACCACGCGTCAAACGCTTGCCCCATGTGCGTGGCGCCGACCTGTCCGCGTTCTTCGAGGCTCTTCGCGATGGCCATGCCGATCATGTTGATTTCGCGCGACACCAGATACGGAGCGTCGAGGCCGACCGGCTCGGAGAAGGGCGGCAGCCAGATACGCGTCGGGAACGGCGCCGACTGGTGGAACACATAGATGATATTCGGCTCCCACTGGCGCCAGAAGTGCTCCATCACGCGCGACTCGATCATGTTCAGCATGTACGCGTCGCGGTTGTTGTCGTGACCGACATACTCCTGGTAGAGGCGGGGCAGGCTTGACTGCTCATAGGGCGTTCCTGCGTTTTTCGCCAGCCATTCGCCCACCATCTGCTGCCCGTCTGGGTTCATCGTCGGCCACAGCATGACGATGTCGTTGTCGAGGATTTCCTTGATGCCTGGCTCGGCCGCGCGGTTGAGGAGGTCGTAGGCCAGCTGCAGCGTCATCTGCACGCCAGCCACCTCGGTGGCGTGACAGCCGCCGTCGAGGTGCACGAATGCCTTGCCTTCGCGCGCAAGCCGGCGTGCCTCATCGTCGGAGAGGCCCTGGGGATGCGCGAGCCGCTGGGCAATCTCGCGGTACCGATCGACCTTGTCGAGGTTCTTCGGGTTCGAGATGAGGGCGAAATACATGACGCGCCCATTCGTCGTCTTTCCGGCTTCCACGAGCCGGATCGACGAACTGGCCGCCGCGAGTGCCTTCAGGTAACCGATGGCCTGGTCGTAGGTTGCCAGCTTATTGTCGGCGCCGGGTTTGAATCCCAGGACCGACTCCGGCGTGGGCAACGTCCGGGACGCCGCCACCAGCATGGTCTGGCTCGCAAGCACTATGACAATAAGCAGAGTCGCTACCTTACGCATCATGGTCGTTCCCCCTGCGCGGTACCCTATCGTCGCGTCGTCACAACTGCAAGCAGGTTTGTTGACAGCCACGCCGGAGACTTGGCACGCAGATGCTGCTATTTCGCCACCACCTGCAGGGACAACTCGTTACTTGTGCCGTTAGCGTTGACCACTGACACCGGGTAGGTTCCGGGCGTCAGGAGTACGGCCAATGCGACACAGACCTGGGCCGATGGCGGGCATGGCGTGAGCGCTGTGGGAAGCGCAAACCGGAGCGACACGCCGTCGGCGGAGGCGACACCGTGCAGGTAGCCGATGCCGAACGTGATCGCGTTGGCGGTCGACGTAAAAGCCGACCCGGCGAGCGTGATGGTGTCGCCCACCGAAGCCGACGAGGGAGAGATGCCAGACAGGGTCGGCGCCGCCGTCGGTGCGGTGGGCCCGCGCGTAGAAGACAGCGAGCAGCCGGTCAGTCCTGCGGCGGCGAAGGCGACGACCAGCAACGCACTCGCCACGGTGCGCATGCTACCGTCCCGGCTGAACCACGCGAAGCCTGACCTTGCGCGCAGCAGCCGCAAGCCGGTCGTCGTAGGTGATGAACGCGTCAGGAAAGTCGCCGATCGAGAGCGCCGATGCCAGGCGATCCACCAGCGTCGCTCCCGGCCGCAGAGGAACCAGCATCGCGACGATGCGTCCCCGATCGGTTACGTCGAGTGTTTCGCCCGCCACAACGCGCTCAAGATACACGCTGAGGTTCTGGCGCAGTTCCCGGGCGCCAACTCGGCCGTTGATGGGGCCTCGATGCGGTACGGCAGTCGTCCTTGTCAGCATGTAGCACATGGTAGCGCGTTCAACCAACCCATGGTCGCGAGTATGATGGCTGGGCTAAAGAGGAGAGATCGCTCATGTCATCACGTGATGCTCGAAGGGTGGTGCCCGCGCTTCTGGTCTTGTTCTGGGGATATGTGGCTGTCGCGCAGGGGACGGCGCAGCCCGCAGGAGGCGCGCCGCCGAGGCAGATTACGGCCGCCGACTATGCCCGCGCCGAGAAGTTCCTCGGCCCCGCTGTCAATCCGCTGGTAACCGGAGGGACGGTCGTGCCCAACTGGCTACCCGACGAACGGTTCTGGTACCGGAGCACCACGGCGAACGGATTCGAGTACGTGCTGGTGAATCCGGCGAACAAGACGCGGACGCCGCTCTTCGACCACGCGAAGGTGGCCGCCGCACTGTCGACCGCTGCCGGTGCGAAGTACGACCCGCAGCGTCTCGCGTTGGACGCGCTTGAACTCTCCGCGGATGGAATGAGCATCTCGTTCAACGTGGACGCGCGCCGCTGGTCGTGCGACGCGAAGGGCACCGCCTGCAACTCGACGGGCGTCGCCACGACGGGGCGCGGGGCCGGCGGTGGAGGAAGGGGCGCAGGCGGTCGCGGCGGCCGTGGAGGCGCGGGCGGCGCATCCAACAACGCCGTGGCGTCGCCAGACGGGAAGCGCGCGGTCTTCATCCGCGATTGGAACCTGTGGGTGCGCGACGTGGCGACAAGCCAGGAGCGCCAGCTCACAACCGATGGCGTGAAGTACTTCGGCTACGCTACCGACAACGCGGGCTGGAGCACCAGCGAACGCGCGGTGGTGCTGTGGTCTCCCGACTCGACGAAGGTCGCCACCTTCCAGCAGGACGAGCGCGAGGTCGGCGAGATGTACCTCGTGAATACGCCGACCAGTCCGGTCGGTCACCCGACGCTGCGGGTGTCGAAGTTTCCACTGCCTGGCGATCCGGTCATGGCCATGATCCACAGGGTTGTCATCGACGTGGACTCGGGAAAGATCACGCGCTTTCAGATGCCTCCCGACTATCACCGCGCCACCCTCGGCGACGACATCTCGCTGCGTGACATGCAGTGGAGCCCCGACGCCTCGCAACTGGCCTTCGCGTCGGTGTCGCGCGATCACAAGCAGGCGGTCGTGCGTCTGGCAGATGTCGTAACGGGCGCAGTGCGCACGGTGTTCGACGAAACCGTCAAGACGCAGTACGAGGCGCGGGCGGGATGGCACGTGCTCTGGGCCGCCAGGGAAGTGATCTGGTATTCCGAGCGTGACAACCGGGGACACCTCTATCTCTACGATCTGACGACCGGCGCGCTGAAGCACCAGATCACCAAGGGCGAAGGCCCCGTGATGCAGGTGCTCAGGATTGACGAGAAGACCAGAACGGTGTGGTTCGTCGCGCAAGGACGCGAAAGAGGGGAGGACCCGTACTTCAGGCACGCGTACCGCATCGGCCTGGATGGAGCCTTCGATACCGCGCTCACGCCAGAGTCCGGCGACCACGCGGTGCAGTTGTCGCCATCGGGCCGCTACCTGATCGATACGGTATCGACTCCCGAACGCGAACCAGCGGTGACGCTGCGTGACGGCGACAGCAAGCTCGTCATGCCGATTGAGAAGGCCGACATCTCCAGGCTGGCGGCCACGGGCTGGAAGCCGCCAATTCCCATCACGATGACCGCGCACGACGGGACGACCAACATCTACGGCCTGATGTTCCGCCCCACCAATTTCGATCCCACCAAGAAGTACCCGATCGTCAACAACGTCTATCCCGGTCCGCAGACCGGCAGCACGGGCAGCCGTGCCTTTGCCGCGGCCAGGGGCGATCGGCAGGCCCTCGCCGAACTCGGCTTCGTTGTCGTCACCATTGACGGGATGGGCACGCCGGGCAGATCCAAAACGTTCCAGGATGCGTACTACGGTGCGATGGGGCGCGACAACACGATTCCGGACCAGATGGCCGGCATGACGCAACTCGCGCAGAAGTACCCGTGGATCGACCTCGATCGGGCTGGCATCTGGGGGCATTCGGGCGGCGGATTCGCCACGACCACGGCGATGTTCAGGTTCCCGGATTTCTTCAAGGCGGGCATCGCGGAGTCGGGCAATCACGACCAGCGACTGAACGAAGACGATTGGGGCGAGCGGTACCAGGGGCTGGTCGTCCGCAACCCCGACGGAACCGACAGCTACGACGCCGAGGCAAACCAGAACTTTGCGCGCAACCTCAAGGGGCACCTGCTGCTGGCGCACGGCACGATGGATACCAACGTGCCGCCGTACCAGACGATGCTCATCGCGGATGCGCTCATCAAGGCGAACAAGGACTTCGACATGCTGATGCTGCCGAACCAGAATCACGGGTACGGCAGTGCGTCGGCGTACATGATGCGGCGCCGGTGGGACTACTTCGTCAGGTGGCTCCACCTCACCGAGCCGCCCAGGGAGTACCCGATGCAGGGGCAGACGCAAGCGCAGGCCCCGCCACCACCACAGGCCCCGCCGCAGCCTGCCGCTCCGACGCGAGCCGACATCCTCCGGGGCGAATATGGGCCGTATCGCGCCAACAACGACCTGCTGTCGTACAACCTGGACGTGCGGGTCGACCCGGAGAAGAAGTTCATCAGCGGGAAGAACACGATCCGATTCCGGATGCTCCGCGACGACATCCGCATCCAACTCGACCTGTTCGCGAACCTGAACGTCGACAAGATCCTGCTCGGCAACGTTAAACTCAAGTACCAGCGCGAGTTCAACGCGGTGTTCGTGGACTTTCCGGAGACGCTCAGGAAGAACCGTGTGTACGCCGTCGAGTTCCACTACTCCGGCTCGCCAGTCGAGACCGGACGATTCGGCGGCTTCACGTTCCGGAAGGACCCGGCAGGCCGCCATTGGATCAACACGTCGTGCCAGGGCCCCGGCGCGAGCATCTGGTGGCCCAACAAGGATCAGCAGCGCGACGAAGTCGAGAACATGCGGTTGAGCGTGTCGGTGCCGAACGGCCTGGTCGACGCGTCCAACGGGCAACTGCTTGGCAAGACCGACCTGGGGGATGGCTACACGCGCTACGACTGGCAGGTTCATTACCCCATCAACAGCTACAGCGTGTCGCTCAACATCGGCGCCTACGTGCACTTCAGTGACACCCTCGGCACGCTTCCGCTCGATTTCTACGCGCTGCCGGAGGATCTCGACAAGGCGAAGCGCCAGTTCGCGCAGGCGAAGGGGATGCTGGAGGCCTACCAGAAGTACTTCGGCCCGTATCCGTTCGGCAAGGACGGCTACAAACTGATCCAGGTGCCCTACTCAGGGATGGAGCACCAGAGCGCCGTCACCTACGGCAACCGCTTCGCCAATGGATATCTCGAGCGCGACTGGACGGGCGTCGGCATCAGCACGAAATTCGACTTCATCATCATCCACGAGAGCGCGCACGAG
>Ga0315273_10008544_pt1 | contig 12926 bp, 9 predicted proteins | sample YL17G02_0_MG_FD_205753 | JGI IMG/M metagenome (GOLD analysis project Ga0315273, IMG submission 205753) | Sediment microbial communities from Yellowstone Lake, YNP, Wyoming, USA - YL17G02_0 | ecosystem: Environmental > Aquatic > Freshwater > Lake > Sediment | place: USA: Wyoming | collected...
CCTCCGGGATTTGAAGGGGAAGAGGGGGAGCCCGGCGAGTTTGGTCCTCCAGGAAACCAGGGGGTCCAAGGCAACCAAGGTACTATCGGACCAGCCGGACCTCCGGGGTTCGGCGAAGACGGAGAACAAGGGGATCAGGGAATTCCGGGTCCCCCCGGAAATGTCGGAGCGACCGGCTCAGCGGGAGCCGCAGGGGCTGCGGGACCTCCGGGATTTGAGGGAGATGAAGGAGAGCCCGGCGAAACGGGTCCCCCTGGGGTAGCTGGCATTGCTGGGGCAACCGGCGCGGCAGGGGCTGCCGGAACCCAGGGTCCCCCCGGATTCGGCGAAGAAGGCGAGGAGGGTGATCAGGGCGTTCCGGGACCTCCGGGTAATCGAGGTCCTATCGGTCTTATCGGCCCTCCGGGACTCGAAGGCGAAGAAGGTGAAGCCGGGCAGCTGGGGCCTCCTGGAATTCCTGGCACTACTGGAGCTACGGGAAACACAGGGGCGACCGGGCAGCAAGGCCCTCCAGGGTTTGGTGAGGAAGGTGAGCAAGGCGATACCGGAATCCCAGGTCCTCCCGGAAACATAGGCCCTACTGGTCCGGTGGGTCCTCCGGGACTCGAAGGCGAAGAGGGCGAGGCTGGACAGCTGGGGCCGCCTGGAATTCCCGGTAGTGCAGGAGCTACTGGGTCCACAGGTCCGACGGGACAAATCGGACCTCCCGGATTCGGCGAAGAAGGAGAAGAGGGTCCGCCCGGAATTCCGGGACCTCCAGGAACGGCAGGTGCCGCTGGAGCTGCCGGAGCCGCAGGTGTCGCCGGTCAACCAGGATCGCCCGGAGAAGACGGAGACGATGGAGAATATCCAGCCTTCGGTCCTACTGGGCCGGGGGGTGCTAACACAAATGTTCAGTTTAACAACGGAGGGACTTTTGGTGGAGATCCGAATCTAATTTGGGACAAGACGAATCAGCGATTACGTGCGGGGCCTCCCACACTTAGTTCGTTGGGACCCTTCGAGGTCACCTTAGATGCGTCCGGGGTCACCAATGGACCCGTATTCTCCCTTCACAGCGGGGACACGGTTGGACCAGTCGTAGGCATTCGGAAAAGCCGAGGGACCGGAGCTGCTCCAACAGTTATCGTTTCTGGAGACATCGCGGGTTCGATTATCTTCTCCGTGTGGAACGGAACCTTCTACGCGACTGCATCCCAGATGCAAGTCCGGACTCAGGGGACAGCTGGCGAGTGCGACGTTGAGTTTTCTATCAGGGGCGAACATAGACTTTCTCTGAAAAACCTCGGCAGCGTCCTTCAATCGCCGAATTTCTCGGATCTGGCTACGACAGCAACGGATGGGTTTCTCTACATAGCTCGGTGCGTTGGGACGCCAACAGGAATTCCGACTGCGTTTGGTGGTTGCCTGCCACTCGTCATCGACTCTTCTAACAACAAGCTCTATTTCTACAACTCCGGATGGAGGCAAGTCGGCTTCCCTGGTCTGCAAGGCCCACCGGGACCCGAAGGCGAAGAAGGTGAAGAAGGTCCACCGGGTCCTCCGGGGCTAAAAGGTGATACAGGAGCTACCGGACCAACCCAGTCGATGGCGAGAATTTTTTTGCTAATGGGGGGCTAGTAAGCGGGACAAGGTTTTACGGGTAGTCGCCGGGTTCCGTGTAATGTTTCTCACGAGGATGTTGCAACATGGCTGACACTTTCAAGGTTCTTGCCCAAGTCGATCCTCTGGCCGCAACTCTCACGGATGCGTACACCGTTCCAGCCGTAACGAGTACGGTGTTGTCGAGCATCGTCGTGGCTAATCGAGGAGCAGCTACGATTCAGTTTCGGATTTCGGTTGCGGTGGCGGGAGCCGCAAATACCAATAAGCAGTATCTATTTTTCGACGTGGCTCTGCTGAAGCGATCTTCGATTACGATTGTTCTTGGTATTACACTGGCGACAACGGACGTGGTTCGTGTCCAAACAGACATAGCAACGGCAAGTTTCAACATCTTTGGCGTTGAGGTTACCTAATGGGAACCGCGAAACTTCCAGCACCCGTTGACTCAACCACTGTCAGCCAGATGTTGTGGGACGAGGCCAACGACCAACTCTCAGTTTCTCACGACTTCGCCGTAGCGGATATCAACGTCTATCCTGGGCAGCTTTTGGAGTTTCACTCGGATGATGTTCTGAGCACAGTTCTAGCGTTACTGAAGAGCCGGAATAGTAAAGCGGCTCCGACGACTTGCGTGAATGGAGACGGACTGGGAATCATCCAGTTCCAGGCATACAACGGGACGGCATACAACTCCAACGCGGCCCTCGTGGCTACTATCACTGGAGCAATCGGTGCGACGGCTTTCCCAACGGAACTCGCCCTTGCCACCAATGATGGAGCCACAGGTTTCACCACTAAGAGGCTGACGCTATCTTCTTCTGGGAACGTAAGTATCGGGACGGCGGCTATCAGCACCACGGCCACCGATGGCTTTCTCTACATCACTTCCTGCGCTGGGTTACCTACAGGTGTCCCGACAACAATTACCGGGCGAGTACCACTGGTAGTAGACTCTACAAATCTGAAACTGAAGATGTACGCATCAGGGGCCTGGAGAGATGTTTTACCCACGTCCGCGTCCGCTGCTGATATCGCACTTTCGTTGCTTGCTCCGATAGTGAATGAAACGATCACAGCAGGTTATTCGGCTGTCGTGGTTCGCCGGTACACCATAGCTTCAGGTACGAAACTCACTATTGGTTCCGCAGCTCGTTTCAGAATTCTTTAGCTGGGAGGATTTGTAAATGGCTGAACTAGACCTAACGAACATTGCAGCGGCCTCGATTGCTACTCCTGCAGCCGGAGTGTCGGCAATCTTTGTAGACACCGCCGACAAGCGCGTGAAGCAGCGTGACGACAGCGGCACTATAAATACGCTTTGCAACGAGGGTCTGCAGGATATGAATGTCCTGTCGAATGGAGGGCTTTCTATCCAGCAGCGTGTGGCTACTGCCGCAACCGCAATTCCGTCAGTATCGACAACAACTCGCGCCGGACAGGTTGCAGACCGGTGGGCTGTGACTGTCGGCAATGTGACGACTCCTCTATGGACGCAAGTGGATGCCCGTTCTACACCAGAAACAGGCTTACTAGCTCCGTACTACGGACGCATCACGCAGAACACCAACGCAGCCAAATTTATCTTTTCGCAGTTCCTAGCAAACCAGGACATCGCACATCTTCGAGGCTCCAAGGTTCGGCTATCCGTAAAGATAAAGCAGTTTGTGGGTGCTGTCGCAAATTACCGCTTAGGCTTACTTCAATTGACGGCAGCAGGAACGGTGGACACGGCTCCAGCGTTCATCACAGCAATTGGAGCAGCCAGCGTCGAGCCAACATGGGGAACTAATCTGGCTGCGATTACGCCGGATGCGACTCCTGTTGAAAACGGCACTGTCTCTGGCGTTGCAGTCACCATTGCCTCTACTGCAGCGTGGGTTCGATCCTCGGGCGTGTTTACAATTCCAACCGACTGCAAGAATTTGGTCGTCGTCCTGTATCGAGACACTCTTGGGGCTGCTTCTGATTCCGTAGGTATCGCTGAAGTGCAAATGACGCAAGGTCCAGACTTAGTGGACTGGGTCTCGCTTCCGTGGGTAAGCGAACTAACGCGCTGTCAACGATATTTCTGCAAAACTTTTGCTGCAGCGACAGTTCCAGTCACAAACGCTGGGATCAATACGGGAGAAGCAAAGGGCATCGCAGGAAAAGCGGGCGCAGTTGCTAATTCTGGGATCATCGCGTGGCGTTTCCCAGTGACCATGTTCAAGACTCCCACGACCGTCACCGGTTTTAACCCAGGTGTGGCGAACGCTCTTCAGAGAAATCTGACAGGCGCAGCTGACATGGGGGCCACAGCCTTCACAGCGCAGTTGGATTCTAGCGTGATGAGTATTGCTACAGGTGTTGCTGCAACGGCGGTGGGCGACCAAATAGGGCTTCACATCACAGCAGACGCGGAGTTCGTCGCATAATGGATATCATTTTCACAATTCCAGACGCTGAAGTGCAGCGTGTTATCGATGCTGTAGCTGGGAGTTTCGGCTACAACCCGGCGACAGACGGGACGAAAGGGCAGTTCACGAAGCAGCATGTCGTTAAGTTTTTGAAGCAGACCACCAAAAACTACGAGGCCAATCAAGCGGCTAACGTGGCGGCGAGGGCGATACAGAGCCAACCCGACGTAGATATTACCTAGAAAAAGGAGCTTACCATGACTGGAACACCACGAAGAGTACACGGCCCGGCTCAGGTCACCAACGCCGCAGCCACAAAGTATACGGTGCCCACAGGCGTCAAAGCCTGGACCCGGCACATTCATGTCCAAAACCCCTCGGGTTCGCCGGTGACATTCACCCTGTCCATCGGTGCCGATGCTGCGGCAACTCGCATTTTCGATGCCTACAGCATCCCAGCGGGGACCACGCTTGATTACTGGGGTCGCCACACGTTGGAAGCTACCCAGATCGTCCAGGCCCTCGCGGGCACGACTCTCATTCTGACGTTGACCATCGACGTTGATGAGGCAATCGTCGGAACCCCATCGGCATAAGCCCTGGGTAAAACTCAATGGGGCCGGGCTCACCCCCGGCCTCGTCTTCTCTAGGAGACCTGCGTGCGCAATCATATTTACGTGCGGCCTGCTCGTCCTGAAGACCGAGAGTTGTTCATTCAGTGGACATGGAACAACGTCGGCAGGAACGGTGCAGATCCAGAAGTAATTTCGTATCCCACGACCTTTGTCCTATGCGCCTATGACGGCGACGGCCCGCTGGTGTTCATGCCAATCCAGCAACCGTTAGTTCTCGATTCGATTGCTATTCGACCTGGAGCCGACAACCTCAAGGTCGCGACGGCGCTGTTCGATCTCTTTAAGGCGGCGGTGACACAAGCACACCTCAAGGGATCAGGCGAAATCTATTTTATCAGCGACGAAGAAACCATCCAGAAATTTGCTGGCCAGCAGGCCTTTGAAAAACTGCCGGTCAACGTCTACCGAGCAAAGTTGTCGGACCTCGAAAAAGTGAGATAACCACCATGTATATCTACACGCGACTTGTTCTCGACTCCAGCGGCAACGTCATCGAGCAAGAGGGCTACGAGTACCACGGTCCTCTGGCCTATTGCAAGGGTGCCAGCAAGGAAGAGAAAGCTCAAGCTGCCCAGCAGGCCGAAACGTCGAAGAAGCAGGCGGCGTTTTTCGATGTCATGACGGCGAGTTACAACAAGATGTTTGAGGGGCAAACCGCCATCCTGAGCACCTTGAAGAAAACATTCGAGCCTATTCTGGCTAAGGGTCCTAATCAGTACGGGCTCTCCGCTGGGGAAGATCGAGCAATTCGAACTCAGGCTTCGGAGTCTACGGCTCAAAACTACAAGATGGCGAAGCAAGCCGTTGCGGAAGGTCGAGCGGCTCAGACAGGAGATGCGTTTATTCCTAAAGGCTCAGACGCGCAGCTGGACCTGCAGTTGGCTACCGCCGCCGCAGGGCAGGAATCTCAGCAACAGCTGGGCATTACGCAGAAAGGTTACGATGTTGGACGCCAGCAGTTTGGTGCCGCAGCATCGGCATTGAGCGGTGTGGCCCAACAGATGAACCCAATCGGTTTCTCGGGCCAAGCTTCTTCAGCAGGTCAGACCGCTACTCAGGGCAGCGGCGAAGCTTTTGACCAGTACAAGGATATCTTTGAGCAGAACAAGGCAGCCAGTGGCTGGAACATTGCCGGTGGAATTCTCGGTGGCGCGATCACGGCGGGCGTCAAGGGCTTCACAGGTGGGTACGGGGGCGCGCTTGGCGCAAAGATGGGAGGAAAGTAATGGTAAATCGAGTGGAAGCCATCGTTGACATTCTGGGAAAGTTGAACGGCATGGGAGATCCTGATTCCGAGGCCTACGCGCTCAGGAACCCGCTGCTCATCCGATCTTTTGCCCGGCCCGGTAAGCATGAAACCGATGAGGGTGGGCGGAGAATTTTCAGCTCCTTCCTCAGCGGGTACAAGGCCGCGCTGTTTGATGCGCAGTTAAAGATTGGCGGAAAAAGCAGAGCGGGCCTGAAGCCCACCGATGGGTTGAGTCATCTTCTAGGGGTCTACGGTATAAAAGAAGCAGGCGGGGTGAAGGCGGTCGTCAACCACCTTCGTCGAGCCCTTAAAGATGACTCCATTGACGGTCACACTCCGTTATCTTACTTCCTGTCGGGATGATCCTTTTCCCGTGGAGGGCGCTCTAAAGTCGTTGCTGAATCACCACCAGGAGAAATCACATGGCAGATCCCACCAATGTTCCGCAAGCCGTCGAAGCTCCTCAAGCTCCCGCTACTCAGCTGGAGACTCCGCTTCCCAGTCCAGTAAACCAAGAGGTGATGGCTCCTCAACCCGCCCCAGCTGCGCCCGCCCAAGAGAAGCACTCATGGCTGGGGAAAGCCGCTCGGGCACTGTTGACCGGCGACAACGTCGATTATGCCTACGACGATTCGGGTAAGTTCGTCGAGACTCGGACGCCGATGAAGAAGGGCCAGATCTTCCGAAACATGTTGGCCGGTGCTCTGCTTGGCGGAGCCATTGGTGCCGGTGATCCGACTCACACTTTTGCTGGTGGAGCTGTTCGCGGCGCTGCCGGAGTGAGTGAGCACGAGGAACAACGGGATGCGCTGAAGCACCAACAGGCGAAGGACGCCTATGACGCGAGGCTCAAGGGAGTTCAATCTGGGCGCGAAGGCGAGAGGCTCGACCTCGAAACGCAGAAACTCGAACTAGAGCAGAAGGAACAGAAGACCAAAGAGACCTTGACGCAAGCACAGACGGCGATGTACAATTCTGAGGTCTTCAAGAACAACGTGTTGTCTCAGGGTGCGTCTCTGGATCAGCACTTGGCGGTGAAGAAAGCGGACGAGAACGACCTCAATGTCTTCAAGTCGATGGGGATGCAACCAGCATTCAGTGTTCCAGAGAGTGAGATCACGGACCTCCTGAAGAAACGACCGGATGCCACCGGTCTGATGTGGAAAGTCTCGGATGTCAAGATGGGTCTGGACAAAGATGGCCATCCAACCTATCAGTACATTTATGATGGGTACGATCTGAAGAAGGATGTGCCAGTCACTGAGCCCACGATGAAGCTGTGGAAGCAAGCGGGCTTGGACAAAAGTTACCCGGAGATTTTCAAATTGAAACCGGGGACGAAGATCTCCGCCAACAACTATAAGGCGTTCCAGCAGCTGGCGCTGGCCTCGCTTAACGTGTCCCTGGAGAAGAGCAAGGCCGAGGTGGATATCGACCTGAAGCAGGCTCAGGCGGCGGAGTCGCGGGCGCGAGCCATCAAGGATCTCGCGGAAGCCAAGAATCAGAATGTAGCCTTGAAGAAAGACCAGCTCTTCACTGATGCTATGAAGGCGTATGACGCGGCGGGGAAAGATATCACCAAGGTCGGCGCGGAACATCAGGGGGTCATCGCGGAGCACGCCGGGAAGTTGGCGTCTGGACTAGCACCGCTGTACAAGCAGGCCGTCGAGACAGGGCAAAATGAAGTGGCCCAGTCCTACGCTCAAAAGATCAAGGACTTGACCGATCTTTCTGAGGCCGCTTTCAAGAAGACCGTGGACATCTCGAAGTTGCCGAAGCCGACCACAGGCACCACTTCTATCACGTCTGCCGAGGGCATCCAGGCTTACGCCCGGTACAAGAAAGAGTTCGGCGATGCGGTTTCTGCTACTGCCGCGATGCTACAGAATGGTTGGTCTGTTCCACCGCCTGTGCCGCCTGAGCCGGGTCTCCTTGAAAAGGCAGGCGCAGCGGCCAGCAAGGCTGGGGGCGCGGTCGTCGATTTTCTGAAGAAACGTGCGCCGTAGGCGTTTGACAATCTCCCTCGTGAATCTTGGACATTGGAGCCACAATGGCTATACCCGAAGATAGCAATCCTCTAGCTGAAATTCAAGCGAGCTTGGCACAACTGAGCAAGATCCCGCCTAGCACATTGGCGTCTGGAGGGGTTGCAGCTGCAGCGAAGGGCGCGGCAGGAGTGACCCCCGAGGAAGCTCCCTCCGGAGCCCTAGCTGAAATCACTGCCAGTCTTACTCAGATCTCCAAGTCTACTGTTCCTCCTCTCATCGGAGCGCGGCCTTCTGTCACTGGACTCGGAGCCGAACCTGGGCCTACAGAGGGTCCTGTGGTTGCGGCACCGGCAGGAGCACCGAAAGCTCCCAGTCCTCTGGACGAGATCCACGCCAGCCTCGCTCAGCTCCAAGGCGGGGCTGTCGCCCCCGAGAAGAGAACCGCTGTCGCCACAGCCCCGGCAGAGGATGTCTTGGCTCCGTGGTCAGATCGATTGTCCAAGCGTTTCCACGAAGCGTGGAATGCACCGGGCGAAGGTGTGGCCGGGCATACCTGGGGCACAATTAACACACCCATCATCTCAGAAACTGATCTCGAAGCTTGGTTGGGGAATCCATCCGAGCAAGTCGGCACCTTGTTTGGTGGTATCACGAAAGGTGTCTACGGTCTGTTGGGAGGACTCACGTCGCCTCTGTCTCTGGGATTCATCCTTGGAACAGCTGGCGTCGGCGGTCTGGTCGAAGGCGGAGCTGCGGCCACGCTTCGAGTTGCCGGTATGGAAGCGGGGGAAATCGCCGCCGTTGTTAAAGGTTCAGAGGTGTTGGCGAAGGGTATTAAAGCCGGAATGACTTCTAAAGAGGCCCTGGGTGCGATGGAACTCGCGGGCATCAACAGCTCGACCGTATCCAAGGGTTTGGACATCCTCAGCAAAGCTGGGCTGACCAGTCACGATCTGATCCGTGGCGGTCTTATTCGCACAGTGGGCTCCTCAGCCCTTCGTAATGTTGGGATGGGAGTCACCAAAGCTGAAAACGTTGGCCGAGGCCTACAGTTGTTGATCGACGGCGGCTTTGCTGCCCAGAACGTTTATGGCGCTGCGGTGGCTTTCCCGAGTGCGCTCGATGCGCTTAAAGAAGGCGACACCGAAACGGCTGCCCGGCTAATCACGGAGGCGACCGGGATTGCAGGCTTCGGGCTACTCGGAACCAAAGCGTTTCTGAAAGAAGCCGGTGGCATGATGGAGGACTTCCAGGTCAACGCGGGCTTAAAGGTCAAGCCCTCTGATGAGAACATGATGCTGCAGCGTGAGTTCGGAATCGCAGATCGGCAACTGACGGAAGCCGGGCGAACCCACGAGATCTGGGCTGGAGATATTCGGAAGCTGTACAAAGCGGCCTTGGCGGAGGACGGCGGAGCCTTGGTACGCAATTTTGTGGATGCCGGTGGCGATGAAGCCACCATGTCTCGCAACTACGACTTGGTTAAGAAGAGTGCTGGTAGGCAGCAAGACTCTACCGCCAGCTTGCTAACCATTCAACCGGAGATCACGGAAGCTCCGAAGGCTCGGATGCGGAAGACTCAACCGACCGTCATTCCGAAAGCAGCGGAAACCGTGCCGCTCTACGAGTCGGAGAAGTATCCAGGTGGCGACGTATCTCTGGTGTTCGACAATTATCACAACGCCTCTGAGGTCTTGAGTGACCAGAACCCATACGTGCGCTTGTCCGCAGATCCCGTGAAGAGTGCGAAGTCCACGACCAACGAAGGTCGAACTTTGTTGGTTCAGATCTCGTCGAACTTGATCAACGAGAGCGTTGCCTCGGTTGCCGAGAAGCTCAGAGCCGAAGCCGACCTCGACGTTCGTCCCGGAGTGCGCCCCTTAGCAAAGGCTGGGGAAGCCGTGGTCGAGGCTGCGGCTAAGCCCGAGCTGACGCCTGACGAAATGGCGGTCCAATACTACGACAAGTTGTATGCCAACACTCGTCCAGGCTACGCAAAGCTCCACGACTTTTGGGAGATCCCGGATTGGATCGCCCGCGCCAGCCACTTTTTGCCAGACGCTGATCTCTATGTTGTCCGTAGCGCGGAAGCCGCGAAGAAGTTCCTGAACAACGCGAAGTATGATCGCGTATTGTTCTCGGCTCTCGATGTCAACCGGGACATCATCAAGTCTATTCTCTATTCGGAGGAAAACAAGAGCGGATATTCGGGCCGCGTTGATATGGGTGGCTACATCGATCCCGCGTTCTTCAAGGATCATCCGAATGTCAACTGGCACGACAGTCTCGACACGATGGCGACGGCGATGGGCGCGGAGTTCAAGCCCGGCGTCAGCTATCGTCATTTCCAGGGCTCCGATACCATTCCCCGCCTAACCTTGTCGGAGGGTTGTCTGCACAAGTGCGCCTTCTGTGTCATCGCGAACACCGCGCTGAAGCTGAGTCCCGAGGAAGTCGTCAATCAACAGGTCGGCGAGATCGCGAAACTTGGAGCCAAACTGGTCTACCTCAACGACAAGACCTTTGGTCAAGCCAAGAACTACCAGGATCTCGCGGGCATCTACGAGAGAATCAAGAAGGAGAACCCCGCGTTCCACGGCTTCGCGGTGCAGACTACTGCTGCGCAGCTGAATAAGATCCCCGAAGAGTGGCTCGCGAAGTCGGGCATCAAGTATGTCGAGCTGGGAATCGAGAGTTTTAACGACCCTCTCCTGAAGGAAATGCACAAGCCTGCGAACGAGATGCTCATCAACAAAGGTGTTGACAAGCTGCGTCGTAACGGTATTGCGCTGATTCCGAATATCATCATTGGCTATCCTGGCGAGACTGCTGCGACCTATCAGCACACGATGGATTTCCTGACGCACAACCGGGACATCATCAGCCACGCCAACGTCTACAATCTCGCGCTCTACAAGGATGTTGAGCTGGGGAAGAAGATGACCACGGCGTCGGACGGTGACTTCAACGAGAACATCTTGGAGAAGTCGTGGCACACTGATCCGCACGTTGTGAAGAAATTCGCCGGTGACTTGTACGGGATGCTGCAACAGCACCTCGATCAAATCCCTGACGTTCTACAACCCCTGCGCCCGCTGAGTGAACTGACGCCAACGGAGATCAAGCAACTCTCGGTTGGAAGGCGCGCCGAGGTGTTTCTGAATGTTCTGCAGCAGGCTCCGGAAGTCCAGGAACTGGTGGCTGCAGCGAAAGCCGGTAGCAAAGGCCGTGACTGGTATGACCGATCCATCAAGGCTTTCGACGCCATGCGCGAGCTGGCTCCGGGTTACTTCAAACCAGAGGACGCCGACGTGTTCGCGGGCGTTCTAGCGGCGACCTCGCCCGTACAGCCTGTCGTCATGAACCTGCGCGAAGCCCTGACCTTCTGGAAGGAATGGAAGGACAACGGGTCGCCAACAACCGCAGAAGAGATCCTCCGGCTGCAGAAGAAAAAGAAGATCACGCCGTTTGTCAACCAGGGAGCCAAGCTACCGAACGCCCTGAAGGCGATCAATCGGGAGACGATGTTACCAGAGACCAAGGATATGTATTTCAAGGTCGGTAACTTCGCTCAAAATCTGCAGGACATTTTCAAAGATCCGTCCGGCACCTTTGACTCATGGATGGGTGTGTTCTTCGGGTTTGACGAACGCAAAGTCCCGACTGCTTCGTTCTACCACGCGATGGCTGTCCAAACTCGGCTGGCGGCGCGGGAGCTGGGCTGGAGCCCGAAGCAAGCGCAAGCCGCAATCTGGAGCTTTACAAAAACCTTGGCCGAAACCAGTGGTTGGAAGGGGGATGTGGAGCGTGCGAAGTACCGTCCCCAGGAAGTCATTGACTTCATGGTTCCAGAGGACTACTCTACATACTCCAAGGATTTCGCGGATCTAATGCACGAAGATCCCGAGGTCCGGGCAAAACTGCACATGATGGGGGTGAATATCAATGAACTCGATAAAAGAATCCAAGCTATCCCAAGACCAGCACCCGTCGCGGGAGCAAACGAAGCGGCTACTTCTGAGATTCTTAGACGGTCTGCACAACGAATTGGAGAGGCCCAACAGAAGCTCGAAGGCTTCGGAGGGTATTCCGAGTATTTCCCAGGTGAAAGATTTGACTTCGAACGAGAAGTAACCGAGGCCAAGCCGAAGACGGAGACTCCGGAATTCAAGAATTGGTTCGGAGACTCGAAGCTCGTTGACTCCGAGGGCAAGCCCGTGGTGATGTACCACGGCACCACCACGAACTTTACAGAGTTCTCAAAACGTAAAGGCAGTCCCGAAGGAGACTGGGGTGCCGGGCTCTACTTCACCAACGAACCACAAGATGTCAATGTCAACTACGCGAGCGCAGGGGCAGCGGATCTACTTGCAAAACTACAAGACAGAGCTTCGCAGATCATGGACCGTACCGAAGAGCAGCCGGTCGGCTATGGCACACCGGAGTATGAAGCCCGTCACCAGAGGGCGATGCAGCAAGCTCGTAAAGAACTGGGCGTTCAGCATGGCGGAGCTGTGCTCCCAACCTATCTTACGCTGAAGAATCCCCTGGAGATCGGCGGAGCCGCAGAACCGCGTTGGGACTACAAAGACATCCGCAAATTTTTATCGAAGTTGCGCCAAGCTGGATCTAAGGCGCAAGATTTTAGATTCGATCAGCTAGACCTGGATATTATCGCAGACATGGACGGGCGCAAGGTGGGAGAAATCCTGGATAATTTGTGGACCCACGGAGAGGTGCTGTGGAATACAAGCGACGCGAAAGGACGGTTGAACGGCAAGGACTTGGTTCGGAAGGCCATCGAGGGGATGGGGTACGACGGGATCATCGACCGCACAGTGTACGAGAAATTTCCCTCTATGGAGGGTATGAATCCGGAAACCTTCCACGCCATCGCCTTCAAGCCGGAGCAGGTCAAGTCGGCGACCGGAAACCTGGGGACCTTTGATCCAGCGAATCCGGATATTCGGGCCGAGATCAAGGTGCCGGGCTTCTTCTCCCCGTTGCAGAGGGCCACTACTACTTTGCCTGACCGCATTGGTTCTTTGAGCGT
>Ga0315273_10008545_pt1 | contig 12926 bp, 8 predicted proteins | sample YL17G02_0_MG_FD_205753 | JGI IMG/M metagenome (GOLD analysis project Ga0315273, IMG submission 205753) | Sediment microbial communities from Yellowstone Lake, YNP, Wyoming, USA - YL17G02_0 | ecosystem: Environmental > Aquatic > Freshwater > Lake > Sediment | place: USA: Wyoming | collected...
GACGGGTAGGCGAGACAGGTTCGACACGCTGCGGCAGGCCGGCGGCATCTCCGGTTTCCCTCGCCGCAGCGAGAGCGAGTACGACGCCTTCGATACCGGTCACGGCAGCACCGCCATCGCCGCCGCGCTTGGCATGGCGAAAGCGCGCGACCTGAGCGAAGAGCACTACTCGGTGATCGCTATCGTGGGCGACGGGGCCATGACCGGCGGCATGGCCTTCGAGGCGCTGAACCTCGCAGGCCACCTGCGGACTCCGCTCATCGTTATCCTCAACGACAACCAGATGTCAATCTCCAAGAACGTTGGAGCGCTCTCCGGCTACCTCAGCAAGTTGCGGCTCGATCCCCATTACGTACGCGCCAGATCGGATTTTGAGTCAATCGTCTCGAGGGTGCCACTTGGAGAGAGCCTGATCCACGCGGTGGACCGGTTCAAGGACGGGATCAAGCAGTTGCTCCTTCCCGGGATGCTCTTTGAGGAGCTTGGCTTCACCTACCTCGGACCCATAGATGGCCACGATCTGCCCACGGTGATCGCCACGCTCGAACAGGCGCGAGGACTGGGCCGGCCTACGCTCATCCACTGCATCACCCAGAAAGGCCGCGGCTACGTTCCCGCGGAGAACGATGCCGCGAAGTGGCATCGGACCGGCGCCTTCGATATCGAGACGGGCGAGCCGGTAAGTTCGTCGAGCGGCCTCGCCTTCACCCGGACCTTCGGCAAGGCGCTGACGGCAGCGGCCGAGCGTGACCCGCGAGTGGTTGCCATCACCGCCGCGATGAAGGAGGGCACCGGGCTGACCGAGTTTGCCCAGCGGTTCCCAAGCCGGTTCTTCGATGTCGGCATGGCCGAGCAGAGCGCGGTGACGTTTGCCGCCGGGCTTGCGGCCCAGGGGCTGCGGCCGGTGGTAGCGATCTACTCGACCTTCCTCCAGCGCGCCTATGACCAGATAGTGCACGATGTCGCGCTTCCTCGCCTGCCCGTGATCCTGGCAATTGATCGCGCTGGGCTGGTAGGTGAGGACGGCCCGACCCATCACGGAACCTTCGACCTCAGCTATCTGCGCCACGTCCCCGGCCTGGTCGTTATGGCCCCGAAGGACCTAACCGAGATGGTGGCGATGCTGCGGACGGCGCTGGAGCTGGGCGGGCCGGCCGCCATCCGCTATCCCAGGGGCGAGGGGAGCAACCCCCCGGAGGGCGAGGTGGAGGCGCTGCCCGTTGGCAAGGCCGAGCTGGTGAGGCCCGGCGATGCCGCTGGCGTCATTGCCATCGGGGCAATGGTGGAGCCGGCGCTTGCGGCAGCGGAGATGCTGTCCGAGCGCGAGCTGGCAGTCAGCGTTGTCAACGCGCGCTTCGCCAAGCCGCTCGACGAAGAGCTGATATGCGAGCTGGCCGCGCGCTGCGGCCGCCTTGTCACGATTGAGGAGAACGCTGTCGCCGGCGGATTCGGGAGCGCGGTGGGCGAGCTACTCCAGCGGCGCGGCATCGGCGTGCCGCTGCTCGCGCTCGGGGTGCCAGACCGCTTTATCGAGCACGGCCATCGGGAGCAACTGCTGGCGGAGATCGGGCTGGACGCACTCGGCATAGCCCGCGCGATCGAGGAGTTCGTCATCGCCGGTGCCCGTTCACTGGCGCGCTGATGCCGCGCCTGCGCCGCCTTTCCCTCTGCCTTGGCTGTACCATCATCCTCTCTCCGCTCACCGGATGCGCACGGCCCGTCCCATTGCCCACCCGCCGAGCTGAGCGTGCGCCCACCATCGTCTTCACCGGCGACATCCTTCTGGCGGGCCGCGCCGAGCGGCTGATCGAAGAGAAGGGAACTGGCGCGCCGTTCGCGGGTGTGAGCGAGGTGGTCCGGGAAGCTGATCTGGCTATCGGGAACCTGGAGTGTGCGATCTCGACCCGAGGCAAACCAGCGGACAAGAGCTACACCTTCCGAGCCGACCCGAATGCCGCACGGGCGTTGTCCGAGACCGGCTTCGACATCGTGGATCTGGCGAACAACCACTCCGTTGACTATGGTCAGGAAGGTCTGCGCGATACCCTATCGGCGCTCAGCGCAGCTGGCGTCGGCGCCGTCGGGGCAGGGGGCGATGCCGAGGGCGCGCGGCAGCCCGCGCTCATTCGGGCAGGCGAACCGCCCATCACGATCGCACTGCTCGCGTTCTCGAATATGCAGCCCACCATCTTCTACGCTGGCGCTCACCGGCCTGGGACCAATCCGGCCCACCCCGACGCGATACGGCAGTCGGTAGCCGCCGCGCGGGGCCAGGCCGACAGCGTGATCGCGATGTTCCACTGGGGGGACGAACGAAGCACGCTGCCATCGGCCCGCCAGCGCGAGCTGGCCCGGATCGCGGTTGATGCTGGCGCCGACTTGGTGGTTGGCCATCATCCGCACGTGCTTCAGGGATTCGAGCGACGCGGAGACGCGCTGATCGCCTATAGCATCGGGAACTTCCTCTTCCCGAGCCGAGGCGAAAGCAGGATGACCATGATCCTGCGCTACACCCCTGAGAGGGATGGCAGCGCCCGGCTGGAGGTGATCCCCGCCGTCATCGAGGGGTTTCAGCCTCGCCTCGCCGACGCAAAGGAGGCGGGCGACTGTCTCGGCCGGCTGCGCGCGTTGTCTGCTAGACTCGGCGCGGAGTTGCTCGATAGCAAAGGTGTGATCACATCCCCGGCTCGCGCGGCTTCGGTTGACAAGGCGCGTACCCCTCCGTAGAATGGCCCCTGGGGGCAGGAGTTTGCCTCCCGCCCCGAGGCTAGCACCCCGCGGATAGGCCATGCCACGTTGCCCTCGCTGTGACCGTGTGAACGACGACGAGAGTAGCTTCTGTAAGCACTGCGGGTGCCCCATAGGGGCTCCCGAGGCCGGGCCCGCGGATGACGACACCCTGATCATCCGGCTGCTGGATGAGCGCCCAGAGGAGGCGGTCTCCCGGCGCGCCAGCCTCTGGTTGCTTGACCCCTCCGGCGACCACATCGCCAAGGCGACGGAGCTCCGTGAGGACCTATCCACCATCGGCCGCAACCCCGACTGTGAGATCGCCCTGCCCAGCAGTACGGTCTCGCGCCGCCACGCCCAGATCCGGCGCGAAGGGAGCCATTTCTTCCTCCAGGACCTAAGCAGCACGAACGGAACGCTGCTGAACAGGGAGCCTGTCATTGGCGAGGAGTCGCTGCACGACCGCGACGAGATCGGGGTCGGGATCTACCGCCTGATCTTCAGGTACTCCTGATCCCTGTTGCTCGGACCAACCAATGGTTCAGTCGCTGACCGAGTTCGTGGTCTCGCTTGCGCTCGGCGCTGCCCTTTCCCGGGCATTCCGCCGGAGCCTGTTCTGGCTTCGCTCCCGGGAGCGAAAGCCGGGCAAGGAGAAGATCCACCGTCTCTTCCCGAAGCCGCGCCGTCCGCTCGGCGGGGGGCTGGCGATGATGATTGCCGCCACCGTGGCACTGGTTGCAGTGCCACTGGTGTGGGGGCGCTCGCCGGAAGCTGAGACGTTGTGGGTGCTGCCGCTGGCCTGGGCGTACGCCGGCGTCGGCCTCGCCGACGACCTGCGGAAGACGCGGGGGAGGGGGTTCAGAGAAAGCCCGAAGTTCCTGCTCCAACTGGCGGTCGCTCTCGCCTTCGGCCTGCTGCTCTGGGGTGTCGGCCACCACGATGAACTGCGCCTGCCGTTCGGCGCTGACCCCATTGCGATCGGCCCGCTCTACGCCCTCGTCGCGGCCTTGGTGGTGCTCTCCACCGCCAACGCGGCGAACCTGTCGGATGGCATGGATGGACTCGCCGGGGGATGCCTGGTCATTGCGTTTGCCGGGCTCGCGGCAATTGGCTACCTCGAACCGACGCGTGCGATCGGGTCGGTCGCCTGGCCTTTCTGCGGCGCGGCGCTCGGGTTCCTGGTGTTCAACTTCCCTCCGGCCAAGCTGCTCATGGGCGATACCGGGGCGCTGGGCCTGGGCGCGGCGCTGGGCGCAGCCGCGCTCTTCGCCCAGGCCGAGTTCGCGCTCTTTCTTCTCGCCGCCCCCTTTGTCGTGAACGCGGCCTCCGTGATCGTGCAGATGGGGACGGTCCGAGGGCTCTGGCGGGTCGTCCGGCCCTTGCGCCACAACCGGACCGAGACAGCCAGGCCCTTTCTGTGCACTCCGCTCCATCACCACTTCCAGTGGCTTGCCTGGCCGGACATGCGGACTCTTGGCCTCTACTGGGGCTTCGGCGCGGCGACGGCCGCCTGGGCGCTGATATCGCTGAACTCCGGACCTCTCTGGCTTGTCGGGGTGGCGTCAATCCCGGCTTTTCTGCTGGCGGCGGCGATGCAGAAGCTGCTGCGCGGCAGCTACTTCATCGCTCTCTTCGAGCGGCCGGACCAGCCGGAGGTTGTCGCGCTCTACCGAGGGCTGCCGGTAGACGTGCTAGGGTGGAGACTCTATCAGCCGGTGTCCGAGACCACCATCAGCGAGAGCATGCTGGTGGGCGCGGCTGCCGAGAGCATCTTGTGGCGGCCGATCTCCGAGATCGAGGCCCGCATCATTCTTGGCAAGATATACGCGGATCAACGGCTCTTCGACGAGGCGCTGAGCGAGTGGGAGCAGGTGCCCATGCGGAACTTGCTGCTGCGCCCAAGCGTGATGTTGCGGATGGCACGGATATACTACGGGCGAGACCGCCTGCTCGAGGCGATCAAGCTGTGGGAGCAGCTCCCTGGTTCCCGTCTGGCGGAGATGCCGAACGTCCGCGAGGTTGTCCGAAGCGCCAAGCTTAGGCTTGCCGAGCTAGCAAGCAAGTCACACCGGCAGGCGATGCGGATGGTCGCCCAGGCTGGCTGGCCGCCGCACGCCGGCGCCGAAGCCTCGCAGCCATCGCCAGACGCGGCCCGTCTGGAGGCTCATCTGGGTGCGGCGCGCCGGCTGAACCAGGACCTGCTCTCGCTCCTGCTCTACGAAGGCGGCAAGCTGCGCGGCCGTGCCGCCGATCCCCAGGCGGCCCGCGCAAGGAGGGAGATGCTGCGGCAGAGCCGCGATGCAGTCCTCGACCGCATCAGGCAGATGGACGAGGCGCTGGCGGAACTCGCCCGGACGGGTCCACCTTCCGCGGAGGAGGCAGAGCCCCCGGCCGCCGATGCTGCCCAGCGAGCCGCGGCGGAGTTGGGCCTCGCCAAAGCTGACCTCCTCGGGGTGCTCGCCCGGGCGGGGGAGGGCGAGCCCGAGATCATCCAGGTGGCCGTTCACCCCAAGGCATCGAGGAACACGGTCTACCGTCTCAGCCTCCATTGGAGGGGCAGCGGGCCCTCGAGCATGATCGCCAAGCTCTACGCGAGCGACCGGATCAGCCTATTCGCGGCCTGCTATCGCCGTGAGGAGGGAGTACTTCGACTTCTTCAGCAGTACGGCGTTGCCGTGCCCCGCGTCTACGCAGGCGAGCTGTGGGCTGATCGCGGACTCCTGCTGCTTCAGGATCTTGGCGATGAGACGCTGGCGGAGCGGCTGGAAGCATCGGAGCCGGCCGCCAAGGTCCAATGGCTGCGATCGGCGGTGAGCGCTCTCGTGGCGCTGCACAGCACCGCGCACGCCCACCTGCGCGAGCTGACGGCAGAGGTACAGAAGGTTGAGAAGGACGTTCTCGGTCCGGACTACTATCTCAACGCACTGCACATCGCGGTCACCCGGCTCGGCGAGCTTGCGGACAAGCCCTTACCGCAGCTCGAGTGGGATCGCGTCGCCGAGCAGTCCCGCCCTCTGGTTGACCTGCTCTGCGAGCGGCGCCGCGAGTTCATCCACTTCGAGTTCACGCCGCACCATCTCATCGTCACGGACCCCTCGGTCCTGGGCGGAGGCGTCGGCGGCGAGCAACTTGCGGCCGCGCAGACCTCGGCCGGAGGTCTCTACGCCTTCGACTTCGAGCAGGCCACACTCGGGCCCGTCGAGTTCGACCTCGCAACTCTGCTGGCCCAGCCAGAGAGCGGCGCCAGCCCCGCCGGCTGGGCGCCCTTCCTGGAGCAGTACGCGGCCCTGGCCTCCGAGTCCGGCCTGCCGCTTCCGCCGAAGGAACAGCTGGAGCGGGGAGTCGCCTACGCGGCTCTGTGGAAATGCCTCGTCTACGCCGGGGCGGCGGCCAATTTCCTTGGCAAGTTCGGCGGCGAACACCATCTGCAACGCCTGCAGTACTACCTTGGGACGTGCCAGGCGATTACGCAGCAGTGGCCGCCTCTCCGCCCTCTATCCCAGATCCTCGCGCCGCGGTTCCGCGCAGCTCGCGCGATGACCGCGGTCGGGAGGGCCCAGCCTCCTGCTGCTGGTTGACGCCCGCTGTGTGGGAACACTATAATCGCCCTGCTGCGCGGCCGGGGCGTGGGCCTCTGGCAGGCAGGCGCTAAGCCCCTGGCAGAGAGCTCCCGCGCTACTCCGTCTCGGCGCGCGTGTCAAAGCGTCCAGGGAGGGCCTCTCTGTGCAGGAGTTCCCCGGCGTACTACTGATGGTCGCGCTGGTGCTCATCAGCGGCCTCATCGCCTACGTCGGCGACATAGTCGGCCGGCGCATGGGCCGCAAACGCGTCACCCTCTTTGGCCTTCGTCCTCGACACACTGCCATTGCTATCTCTGTTGTGGCCGGCATGGTCATCACGATCATCACCCTTGTGGCTGCCATGCTGGTGTCCAAGGACGTGAAGGACGGCTTCCTGAGGGTGGTCGAGATGCGCCAGCGGCAGGCGCAGCTCGAAGGGCGGGTGGCTGAGCTGGGCAAGTCAGCGGCCAGGCTTGAGCAGACTCGCGCCAGAGCCCAGCTCGAGCTAAAGCAGCGCCAGCAAGAGCTCGACACCGCCCGCACCGACCTGGAGAAGACCCACAAGGAGCTGGCGGGAGCCGAGGCAGCACTAAAGCGAACCGAAAGCGCCCGGCAGCGGGCGGAGACGGCCACCAAGAGCGCAGAGGCCGCCGCGGTCCGGAGTTATGCCTTCCAGCGAGGGCTCGAGCGGCGGATAGCTGCGCTCAGGCAAGACCTCCAGAACCTCACGGTTCAGGCGGCCGGCGGAATCACCATGGAGCGGTCAACTCCCGTGCTGTTCGGGGCCGGGCAGCCGCTCGACTGGCAGCTCATTGACGGCGACCGGCCTGTCAAGGCGATCCGCCAGGACCTGACCGCCTTCGTCGCGAAGCTCGAGACACAGGCGAAGCAGGCAGGGGCGGAGCCGCTGCCCGATGAGAAGAGTGCCATTATCATCCGGCGGCCGGTCCGGGACGCCAGCACCCAGAGCATTGTCTGGTTCGGCGAGGACCAAGTGCTGGAGGCGGTGGCCGATGGCGTACACGAGAACTCGGGCGGCGTCATCGTGCGAGCGTTCTCGGTGTTCAACACCCATCCCGGGGAGCCGGTCAGAGTGGACTTCGAGCTCTTCCGGAACCGCCTCGTCTTCCGCCGGGGCGAGGCGCTTGCTCAGGCCGTCATGGACGGACGTCAGTCGCAGCCGGCCCTCATGGCGGGACTGCTGGGGCTTCTCCGCCAGGAGGTGAACGCCAAGGCCCGATCGCACAACATCATGCCCCGCCCCAACGCGGAAGGGTCCTCGGCGATCGGCATGACCCAGGAAACCGTTGGCGACATCGGCATTGATGAGCTTTTCTCGGCGGTCGAGCGGCTGCGCGAGCTCGGGGGCATGGCCCGCGTTTCCGCGGTCGCCTCGGCCGACACCTGGACGATCGGCCCGCTCGAGGTTGATCTCCTGCTTACGCCGGCTCCGTGAGACGCGAGCTCACCTTGGATTGCCCCGACGCCGTGCCCGACGTGGTGATCGCTGTTGACCCAGGCCGTGGGAAATGCGGTCTTGCGGCCGTGCGGCGCGACGGCGATGTCATTCATCAGTCGGTCGTCCCGTCAACGGAAGTGGCCGACGCAGTGGCGCGGTTGCTGGAGCTCTACCCGGGCGCGACGCTGCTGTTAGGGAACCGCACCGGGGCTCGGGACGTCGGTGCCGCGATCCGCGCGCGCAGCGCGGTTTCCCCCGTGCTGGTGGAAGAACACGGCTCCACGCTGCAGGGGCGTCGTAGGTACTTCCGCGACAACCCCAGGCGCGGCTGGAGGCGCCTGCTGCCATTGGGGCTGCAGACGCCTCCGCGTCCGTACGACGACTACGTCGCCATCATCCTCGCCGAGCGCTACCTGAAGTCGCTCGACCGCGGGTAGCCTATCCGCTCGCGCCCGGCCCTGCCGGCTTGGCGGCCTGCGTAAGTGCCTTGATGTAGGGCGTGAACAGATCAATGGGCACGGGGAAGATCGTGGTGGAGTTGTTCTCGGAGGCCACCTCCGAGAGAGTCTGGAGGAAGCGCAACTGCAGCGCGATCGGCTGCTGCGCGATGATGTCGGCAGCGTCCTTCAGCCGTTGAGCGGCCTGGAACTCGCCTTCGGCATTGATGATCTTCGCCCGGCGCTCCCGCTCGACCTCCGCCTGACGAGCCATCGCCCGCTTCATCGTGTCCGGCAGGATGACGTCACGAACCTCGACCATCGAGACCTTGATGCCCCACGGCTCGGTGTGCTCGTCAATGATCTCCTGAAGCCGCTGGTTGACCTTGTCGCGCTCAGAGAGAAGCTCGTCCAACTCCGACTGACCAAGCACGCTCCGCAGGGTCGTCTGCGCCAGCAAGTACGTGGCCTTGCGGAAGTTCATGACCTTCACCACCGCGTCGGCCGGGTTGAGCACGCGGTAGTAGACGACCGCGTCCACCGTCGCCGGGACGTTGTCCCTCGTCATCACTTCCTGCCGCTGGATGTCTATCGCCTCGATCCGGGTGCTGATCCGCTCCATCCGGTCAACCACCGGTATCAGGAAGATCAGCCCGGGGCCCTTGACCGGGATCAGGCGTCCCAGCCGGAAGACGACAGCTCGGTCATACTCCCGCAGTACCCGAATCGCCGAGGCCAGGATGATGACCGCGAACACGATGACGGCGATGGCAATCGGCAGACCGTACCCTCCGCTTTGCATGTGAAACCCCTTTCAGTGTTTGTCCGAGCAAGCAGTTCGCGGTGAACCGCCAGCAGTTCTAGCCAGCCTTGGCCGGCCCCGATGGGCGCCTGCGAACAGTCAGCACGAGCCCTTCCTGTTTCAGCACTTCGATCTCTTCCCCCTCTGCGATGTCGCCGTCCACCGCCCGGGCGCGCCATCGCTCCCCCTCAACGAGGATCGTCCCGCCCGGCGTCAGCGCGGTGAGCGCACGTCCCCTCTCCCCTAGCATTCCCTCCTGGCCCGTCTGGACCTTCCGCATATGCGCTCTCACCGCTGCGCCAATGACGAACAGGAAGAAGAGCACGAGCAGCAAGGCCATCACGACGATGACCTGCCACGAAACCCTAAGGGCAGGGGCCAAGGTGGTGTTCGTCAGCATCATCGCTCCGATAACGAATGAGATAACCCCGCCGACTGTCAGCACCCCGTGAGATGGCACCTTCACTTCCGCGAGGAAGAGCAGCATCGCGAACACGATCAGCGCAACCCCCGCATAGTTGACGGGCAGCGCAGCCATCGAGTAGAGCGACAGCAGCAGGCAGAGGCCGCCAATCACCCCCGGCAGGATCGCCCCCGGGTTCTGCAACTCGAACATGATACCGAGCCCGGCCAGGACCAGCAGCACCAGCAGGATGTTCGGGTCGGCGAGAACGTGCAGGAAGCTCTCCTTGGCGCTCGCCGGAATCTCGACCACCTGCGCTCCCCTGGTGTGCAGCACGGCGCTCTTCCCCCCGGGCAGCGACACCTTCCATCCATCCACCTTCGCCAGCAGATCGGGGACGTCGCTCGCCAGCAGGTTCACGACGCCGAGCTTCACTGCGTCTTTTGCGGAGGCGGTCACGCTTTCGCGGACGGCATTCTCGGCCCAGTCCGCGTTCCGTCCGCGCTCGGCGGCGATGACGCGCAACTGGAGTGCGAACGTGTTGACCAGCTTCTCCATCATCACATCGGAGGACGGGGGCTGCTCCGGTTTGCCGCCTTCGCTCTTGCCGCCCTTTTGCTCCGGCTGCGGTAGCTGGGGGGCCGTTCCGAACAGCTCGACCGGATGGGCGGCCCCTATCGTCGTCGCTGGATGCATCGCAGCGATATTCGCCGCGAGCGCAACAAAGGTTCCGGCCGAGATCGCGAACCCCCCGGCCGGGGCGACGTAGACGATGCTCGGCACCGGCGAGTTGAGGAGCGCCTCGGTCATGTCCTTCATCGGCTCGCCAAGGCCGCCTGGGGTGTTGAGGACGATCAGCAGACACTGCGCCTTCTGCACCTGCGCCTCTTGCAGGCCGCGGCTCAGGTACTCGGCGCTGGGGACGTCAATGGCCCCGTGAAGCCGGATCATAGCAACGGGCGCGGGCGAGCCGTCGGCGGCCAGCCATGCGCCAGCCCCCGCGAGGGAGACAAGCAACGCCAGTGCTACTATCCAGCCACGTGTCCGCATGGTTTCCCAGTAGCGCACCATCAGAACTCCGTGTGGCGCGGCCGCATCCAGGCCGTGCTCTGCCAGCAGATCAGCCCCTGCTCGGCATTCCCGAACTCGCCCGGAAGCTCGCGGCCCGAGATGCGCTTGAGAGATCTCACCAACAGCAGCCCGAGCACGAAGAGCGGGATCACCGCCCACTGCACCTCGCGCTCGAACATCTTCTGCGCGATCCCGTAGATCACCCACACCCCTCCCGCGGCCACGGCCGCCAGTGAGCGCCACATCTGACCGCTTCGCCGCCGCGCCCGCATCGCCCCGAACATCTTCTGCTCGCCTCGCTCGACGCAGTCCAGACACTGCCGGCTCATCGCACCCCAGTCGCCGGGCCGCGCCTCCCGCAGAAACCCCAGCTCGACCCTGGCGTCATCCCATTTGCTCTGCATGCGCAGGCTGCAGGCAAGCATCGAGCGAGCGGTCGCCCTCAATCCCTCCGACCCCGCCAGCCTCTTGAGCTGGTCCTCGGCGGCAGCGTAATCGCGAAGGTGGTAAGAGGAGATGGCCAGGGCAAGCTCCGGGCGGAAGCTTCCCGGCGCCTGGTCCACGGCCTCCGTCAGCGCCTCCCGCGCCGCCTTGTTGGCGCGCCCGAGGAGCCTAACCACGCCGAGATTGTACCAGACCTCGGGATGCTGTCGCTCCGCCCGAGCGGCGGCCTCGAGCGCGCTTCGCGCGCCCTTGTGCCTCCCAATGACCCAATGGGCGCGTCCGAGCGCCAGCAGCGCATCAGCCCCGTGCCCGTATTTGCCCACACCTGCCCGGTGCTCGGCCAGGTCCTCCAGGTCCACATCGGCGAACTCGCCCGCTATATGCGTATAGGGATCAATGATGGCGGCGGCAGAGCCCTGCTCTGTCTCTCTCGCCTGCTTCCAATAGGTCTCGAAGCGGGCGTCATGGGAGACCATCGGCCGCTCCCGCAGCAGCCCGAGCTCCCGAAGCTCCTGTCTCGTCTCCCATGCCTTCTGCCGATCAGGCGGTTCCTCGCCCTCCTTCGGCTCCTTCGGCTCCGGGCGCGACCACACATCGGTGACAAGTACCTCCCCGAACCCGGCCGGCCGCGGCTCAGTCGCAAGCAGGCGGGCCTGCGAGAGGTCGGGCTTCGGCGGCGCCGGCTCCTCGAACGAGTAGGGCTGCTCCTCCTCCGGGGCTTCCTTCTCCGGCCTGGGCGTCTCCCATTCCTCGGCCCGGCGTCGCAGCAGGTCTTCCCGGTCCCTAGGCCCTTCGGGCCGGGATGGCGGTTCACCTAGCCCCTTGGTCTCAACCTGGCTCACAACGTACCTCTCTCCATTGCCCTGGTGAGCGCGGCAACGGCCGCGGCATCGTACTTCGTCCCTGCATTAGCGGTTAGCTCAGCCAGCGCTTCCGCCTCGCTCTTAGCCGGCCGGTACGACCGCTCCGATATCATAGCAGACATGACATCGGCGACCGCCACTACCCGAGCGGCGAGCGGAATCTCGTCTCCCACCAGGCCCTCGGGGTAGCCGCTCCCATCAACTCGCTCGTGGTGATAGCGGACGGCCGGCTTGACTGCCCACGGGAACTCGATCGCGTCGAGAATCTGCGCCCCGATGAGGGGATGAGTGCGCATGATCTCCGTCTCGAGCTCCATGAGCGGCCCCGGCTTCAGCAGTATCATATCGCTGATGCTGACGCAGCCGATGTCGTGCAATCGCGACGCCACCCGGACCCCTTCCACTATTTCCTCGGCGCATCCCAGCTCCCGGGCGATTGCGGCCGCCAACCGCGATACCTGGTCGGCGTGACCGCGGACATACCGATTGCGACTCTCCACCGCCCGCATCAGCACGCGAACCACATTATACATCATTGTGCGGTCCGGGCTAGCCGAATCGAGGGCATCCGCCCTAGCGACTCCCTGGTCGCGCTGTCTCTCGCGCAGGAACCGTTCGACGAGACCGCTGACGGCACCCGCGCGCCCCTTGGCCAGGTAGGTGAATCCCTCCACCTCAGAGGCGGTCTTCCCATCGAGCGCGGCAAGAGCGGCCTGACGCTGGGGATCAGCCATCCGGCCCCACATGATGGTCAACACCGGTTCGACCTGTTCGTAGGCGCGGGATGCGACATAGAGGCGCTGGCCTTCGGTCAGCGCCTCGGGCCCCCGCTTGCAGTCGAACGCCTCAAAGGCGGCGACTTGGAGATGGAAGGGGAGGCCCCCGCCGAGGCCTGCTATGAGATCGCGGTCGGGCTCGAGGTCAACACCCGATTCGGCGGCGAGCGAGTGGACCCAGAGCCACGCTTCGCCGGGATCGAGCGGCTGCATACGGACGGTCGAAAACAGGTCGGCGAAGGGCGACCCGATCTCCCGACCTGCGACCTCGACCTCGTGCAGGCGGCAGTCGGTGGCGGTGACGAAGCACATCCCTGGCCGAGCGGCGATGTGACGTAGCGCCGAGAAGAAGTTCAGGTCAAATGCTCTGTTCTGCGAGGC
>Ga0315273_10008550_pt1 | contig 12924 bp, 9 predicted proteins | sample YL17G02_0_MG_FD_205753 | JGI IMG/M metagenome (GOLD analysis project Ga0315273, IMG submission 205753) | Sediment microbial communities from Yellowstone Lake, YNP, Wyoming, USA - YL17G02_0 | ecosystem: Environmental > Aquatic > Freshwater > Lake > Sediment | place: USA: Wyoming | collected...
CACCCTGACGGATCGAGAAGGTGCGCCGGTCGATCTGGAAGGGCTGAAGGCTAGGGCGCGCCAGATTGAGGAGGGCTTCGACCTCAAGTACCAGGTCTACAAGGATCTGCGGGACCGCAGGCTGGTGGTGAAGACGGGCTTCAAGTTCGGGACACACTTCCGGGTCTACAAGAGGGTCGAGAGTGCTGATAAGGTGCCTCATTCCGAGTACCTGGTGCACGCTCTGCCAGAGGAGCACGTCTTCTATCCCCCCGCTCTCTCCAGAGCCGTCCGGCTGGCCAACAGCGTGAGAAAGGAGATGGTCTTTGCATATCCCGGAAAAGTGGTGAGCTATCTCGAGATAAGCAGGCTGAAGCCATAAGAAGCTCTTAAGCTATCTCTTTTTCAACTCACAGCCGGCCAGATTTGATCTGCTCAAATATGGTATGGCATGCATCACGGCTTCCGAACAGTTTGTTTTCCGCCCCGGCCCCTGCAGCAGTTTGCTTTTAACCCAATTGTCCTAAAAGGCCAAATATCCGAAGGCTCGGTTGGTTATTCTATGAAAAAAATTGTTGTGTCGGGACTTGTAGCAGGATTGCTCATGTTTCTGGCAATGCTGGCGGTGGGACTGGCTTTTTCGGCTGCATTTCCGAACACGACAGCAGAATATCAAAACACAGCTATCTTTCGGCCGTGGAACGATCCGCTGATGTATTACATGTACTTCCATCCCTTCCTCGTAGGATTGCTCTTATCCCTGGTCTGGAGCAGAACAGGCAATCTGATCAAGGAGAGCAGCCGCCCCAAGAAGGGCGCCGTCTTCGGCCTGATTATCTGGGCAGTCTTTGGGGTTCCGGGGATGCTGATCAGCCTGAGCAGCTTTCAGATCTCCGCCCTTCTCGTGGCAAGCTGGACTCTCGGCCTGCTTGTGCAGGACGTGGTGGCCGGGATAGCATTCGCCTTCATGGATTGATGTGCTCAGATGCCCTCCCCCGACTAATCGCCCATAGCGTTGATCATCTCTATGAGCTCCTTGAAGGCCTCGATCTCCAGATCGATGACATCGTCCCTGCTCATGGAGATGGAGATCTCACCATCCACAGTCAGTCGTTCAGGACCGCGAAGAACCCTTCTGTCCCTGCCGTCCCTCGAAAGCAGGGCTTCCATCTCCCTGTCGAAGGCCAGAGTCCGGCCGGGAATAACCACCGTCCCCTTGACCTCCTCCAGGCTGAGCCCCTTGAGATCGTCTATGGTTATCAGGCAGCCTACGTCCTTGTTCACTGAGACCACGTTCACCCTTGCCCCCAGCTCCTGGAAGATGGCGGATAGAAATGGGCGGGCCACAGATCCTGTGACGATGGTGGCCTCACGCTCCACTGGGGGAAGCCTTGCGAGATCGCTTCTGTGCCTGGCCAGGGCGAAGGGCGCGCCAGTCTCAGGGTCCCAGAGGGGAGTCCCAGTGACCCGGAAGCCGAACCTATCATTAATGTCGGTCACCATGCGCTCGAACTCCTCCACCGAATTAGGCACGATGCCAGGGATGAGAGGAGCATTCCCCAGTATGAGCCCCTGCTCCGGCGTATTGGCAAACCTCATGAGGATCAGCCCCTTGGCCCCCATCTCCTCCAGGTCGGCACAGGTCTTCTCCAGCTCAGAGCTGTCGTTTACTCCCGGGATGATAACGGCAGCGCAGTATACATCGCAGCTCTGGCAAAAGAGCCTCAAGTTAGAGAGGGCCGCCTCTGGGTGCTTATCGCCCATGTACCTGCGGCGCAGCTCGGGTCTCGTGGAAAACACAGTGAAAGAAACCTCTTTGACACCGGATTGCATGAGGTCCATAGCCTCATCTCCCCCGGAAAAGCCCTTTCCGCTAGTGTAGCCCAGATGCACAGGCACTTTCCCCTGGCCGACCATCCTGACCAGCGGCAAAAGCTCCGGGTAGCAGCTCAGATCTCCTCCGCCGCTAATGGTAACCTTGTCCGGCCTGGCCCCAAAGGCCTTCTGGGCCACCTCGAAGACCACCATCTCCAGGGGCTTGAATCCCGGATATCCCTCTATTATGGCCCGGGAGCAGTAGTCACAGCCCTTCTTGAAGGGCAGGCAGTGCTTGCAGCCGAAGGGCTTTACGGACCTGACGCCCTTGAAGTAGCAGTAGCTGCAGTAGCCGTGGCAGTCCAGGCCCGGCCTTCCGCCCACATCGGCAAGTATCTCCATAGCTCCTCTGGGGAAGGCTCTGCTATAGAGTAAATAGATTTTGGGATAAGGGGGGGTGGTTGTCCGGTCGTGAAGGTCTAGTTAGTTTGAGCTTTTGTATATATTTAGCTCGTGAACCTCCAATTGGCTTCTATTTTATGATGCCATCCCTTCCAGGTCTGGCAGTCCTCGATGCGTCTACTACATACTACTATGCTTCTTTGTGTATCGCCCCGATGCCCTTAGCTCCCGCTCGAGGCCGCGGGCGGTTTCCCTAAGCGGCCGCGGGGAACACTTCTGTAAGGGCGCGTCGAGAACGGTTGATCGATGTAGATCGATTTGCCCTTACTCCCAACGCAGTTTGTCTCTCTTTATGGCATTCTGTAGGAATATATTTTAAGAATCAGAAAGAGATGGAGGCTACACATAATTAGATTAAAGATCAGAAAACGATATATACATCTTCGAATACATGCTTAAGTTAGGAGAAGCCTTAGCGCTAGCTGAAGTTGTGAAGTCTTCATTTCCCGGACAAACGGCAAATTCGGTCGAGAAGAACAGGCAGGCCAGGATGTTCCTTTGGGAGGAAAACGGGGAGGAGCAAGGTTATAACCCTCAAGGTAGAGTATGGAGGGAGCTGATGGGGGATAGTCCCTAGGTCAGGAGCACGCGGAGGTAACCTTGTACATAAGAGAGCTGGAGCTCAAGAACTTCAAATCCTTTGGAAGACCGGTTAGGATACCTCTGCCCAACGACTTCACAACGGTAACTGGACCTAACGGATGTGGAAAATCCAATATTGTCGATGCACTGCTCTTTGCCCTCTGCCTCTCCAACTCCCGGGCCATGCGCGCGGAGAGGCTTCCCGATTTGATCTACAATGGAGAGGACGGCAAGAATCCGGAATTCGCCCAGGTCACAGTCAAGCTGGACAACTCATGTCGAACTATGCCCCTGGAAGGGGACGTTGTGGATATATCCCGCAAGATCAAGGTTAGAGAGGGAAAATATTCTTCTTCATATTATTTTAACGGCAAATCCTGCGGCCAGGGCGAGCTCCAGGATAAGCTCTCCAAGGCAGGCATAACCCCTGAGGGCTACAATATTGTTATGCAGGGGGACGTCACCCGCATCATAGAGATGACGCCTGTCGAGCGCCGCAAGATAGTGGATGAGATCGCGGGCGTCGCAGAGTTCGATGAAAAGAAGAGGAAGTCCTTGGAGGAGCTGGAGGTAGTCAGGGAGAGGATAGGCCGGGTGGATGTGATCCTGGAGGAAGTCGGCGCTCAGCTCTCCCAGCTCAAGGAAGAGCGCGACAAAGCCCTGTCCCACCAGGCTCATCGAGAAGAGGTGAAGAGGCAAGCGGCCTTTCTGCTCCTGGCCAGGCTCAAGGAGGCCTCTTTGGAGCTCAGCCGTCTGGAGGAGGATTGCAGCTCTTTGAAGGCTACAGAAGAGATGCTGCAGAAGAGCCAAGAGGCCAAAAAGGCTGGACTGGCATCTCAGGAGAGCCATCTCAAGAGCCTCGGCCAGGAGATCACTCATAAGGGCGAAGAGGAACAGATACAGGTCAAGCGTCATATAGAGGAGCTCTTGGGCCAGATAGCCAGGGAGACCTCACGAGGGGAGATGGCTGACCGCTCCCTGAAGGCCGCGGAGGAGCAGATCCGGGATTGCTTTTTGCAGACGTCCAAGCTCGAGGCAGAGCTGGAGGAGATGGCCGCGAAGATGAGGGATGGCGGCCTGCGATGTGCCAGCCTGCGCGGAGAGCTGGCAGAGAAGACGGAAATGCTGTCCATTGCCAAGGAGAAGATAGCAGAGGCCGATGTCAAGTATTCTCACCTCCGGGACGAGCTGGGTGAAGCCAGAGGGCACTGGGATGAGTTCAAGGTCCGGCAGGCGGATCTGATAAGAGAGAGGGACAGGCTGCTGGATGCCGCTCGCCGGGGAACGCTGGAGAGAGAGGAGCTTTCTTCCGCAGCTGCCGAGGTCTCCGAATCCCTGGCCTCTATAGACCACGAGATGGGGATGCTCAAGTCCGAGCTGGCCGCCTTCAACAGCCAGGCCATGGAGCTTGAGAAGGATAGAGATGACCTGGTGGGGGGCAGGCTGCGCATCAAACGAGAGATTGCCGAGATAGACCATGAGATGCAGAGGCTGCAGGGTGACTATGCCAAGACAGACGCACGGCTCAGGGTAGCCGAGGACAAGTCCGGCTTTAACAGAGCGGTGGAGGCCACCAGATCCGCTATCAAGAGGCAGCTGTTAAAGGGGCTTTATGGAACGGTGGCCGAATTGGGCAACGTCAGCGCCAAGTTCAGCGCGGCTTTGGAGAGCGCTGCCGGAGCCCGGCTGCAGAGCATTGTGGCCAAGACAGACGAAGATGCCGCACAGGCCATCGATTACCTGAAGAGATCTCAGATCGGAAGGGCCACCTTCCTGCCGCTGAACAAGCTGGAGAAGAGGGATCTCCCGCAGAAGCCAAAAATTGCGGGAGTTGTGGATTATGCTCTGAATCTGGTGAGCTTTGATTCCAAGTTCTACGCCGCCTTCTGGTACACCTTCAGGGATACATTAGTGGTGGAGACCCTGACGGACGCCAGGAAGCTGATGGGCAAGTATCGCATGGTCACCCTGGAAGGAGACCTGGTGGAGAAGTCCGGGGCCATGACCGGCGGGCATTTCAAGTCCAGGATGAAGTTTGCCGATGAGGAGAGCAAAAAGCTGCTCGAGCTCTCGGATAAGATCTCGGCCTTGGATGGGGAACGGCGCGACAAGCTGGAGAAGCTGGATGAGATCGAGGAGGAGATATCCAGGATCAGCCGGGAGGTGGAGGAGCTGAACAAGCTGATCTCTAAAAAGACCTTCCGGCTGGAGGAGATCCAGTCGGGCCGACATAGGCTTGAGAAATCTCTAGCCGAGAGGAAAGAGCGTCTGGCCGGGATAGAGCAGGAGGGGCAGGATCACAAGAGCGGCCTGGACAAGCAGGAGAAGGATATAAAGGCGACGGCAGATGCCTTGGCAGAGCAGCAGCTGAAGGTGGAGGCGGTTGAGGCCGATCTTGAAGGATCGGAGATCCCCGAGCTGACCAGGCAGACAGATTCTGCCGAGACGGAGATCAAGAGGCTTTCGGAGAGGCTGAGGGAGATTGATGCCGAGGCCCTAAGAGACAGCATCAAGGAAGAAGGGGCAGAGAATAGGCTGAGGGAGCTGCTCGGAAGGAGGGAGGACCTGGAGGCTCAGAAGGCGGAAGGAGGGGTGCAGAAAGATTCCGCTATACAAAGACTATCAGAGCTGGAAGAGATGCTCAAGACAGCCAAGGATAGAGAGGCGGCGCTTGACGTTGAGCTCCGGGGGCTGAAAGGGGAGAGGGGCGAGCTTCTGGAGCAGATCCTGGTCCTGCAGAGAGATGTGGACCAGATGGAGAGAGAGAGAGAGAGGGTAGAGGTTAGGCTCTCCGCTTCTGGCAAAGCTCTGGAAAGTGTCAAATCGTCAGCGGAGACTCTGAGGGGCGAGATCGAATCCGCGGGCATCGATCCCGAGCAGGAGCCTCCCAATAGCCAGATCGTTGCTCAGAAGATCAAGGCCCTGGAGGAGGCCATGTTGAATCTGGAGCCAGTGAATATGCTGGCCATCCAGGATTACGACAGGGTCAAGGCCAGGCAGGAGTTCCTCCTGGAAAGGCAGGAGACTCTGAGCCGGGAGAGAGAGTCTATCATCGACAAGCTGAACAAATACGATTCAATGAAGAGGGAGGCCTTCCTGGCCGCTTTTGCGGAGATAGACAAGTTCTTCAAGCAGATCTTTAGGGAGCTCTCCAATGGAGATGGCGATCTAATGCTTGAGAATCCGCAAGATCCCTTGAGCGCAGGGATGACCATCAAGGCCAGGCCGGCCGGCAAGGCTTTCCACCGGCTGGAGGCCATGTCGGGAGGGGAGAAGAGCCTGACCGCCCTCTCCTTCATCTTCGCATTGCAGATGCACAAGCCGGCCCCCTTCTATGCCATGGACGAGATCGATATGTTCCTGGACGGGGTAAATGTGGAGAAGGTGGCGAGGCTCATCAAGAGGATATCCAAAGATGCTCAGTTCCTGGTGGTCTCCCTGAGAAAGCCCATGATCCAGCAGTCCAGGTACACCATCGGGGTGACGATGCAGGAGGACAACACGTCCAGTGCCACAGGCATCACCACATGATTTGAGGTAAGGACTTGTCAGACCATAAGAGCTCTAAGGATTCGCCTAAGGGCATGAAAGATCTGGAGCTGGAGCCTACAGAGTTACTGGTGGAGCTGGCCAGGCGAGGAGATATTGATCCCTGGGATATCGACATAGCCCGGGCCACGGAAAAGTTTCTCCATTATATGGACTCTCTGGAGAGGCGGGATCTCAGGATTCCTGCTCGTACGCTGCTCTATGCCAGCATCCTTTTGCGGATGAAGTCCGACTCCATGGAGGGAGCTCAAGAGGGGCCTCTGGCCGAGGCAGAGCTCGAAGAGGTTCTGGCAGAGGCTGATGAAGAGATAGCTCCGCAGCTGCCCGAACCGCCGGTCAGGAGAAGGACCAAGCGGCCTGTGACCCTGGAGGAGCTGATCTCGGAGCTCAAGAAGGCAGAGATGGTCGGCCGCAGGAAGGCCATGCGGGAGAGATGGGTCTCTCCTGTAGAGAAGGCCTTGGACCTATCCCACGAGGAGGGCATCGAGGAGAGGATCAAGGTCCTGGGCCCCATCCTGGATGATATGTTCACCTCCAGCCAGAGTGTTCCCCTGGCAGAAATAAAAGAGGGTGATGCGGTCGGCAACTACATCTCTCTGCTCTTCATGGCCCAGCGCAGGCAGGTGTGGCTGGAGCAGCAGGAGTTCTTCGGAGATCTGTTCATACGAAGGCATCCCTAGACGGACTTCAGATGGCACTTGCAGAAAAAGGAGCGATGCTTCTCTATTTTTCCCCGAAGCGGTTCTATTACGGCAACCGGTCTGTCTTCGGCAGGGATTCTGGGCTGTGGGACGGGTATGCTGCCACAGCTGACAGTGCCTGCTAAAATTCGCTTGGCGATCCTATGAAAGGAGAAATATAGGAAGCGGTATGAAGGGGATTTAAAAGGAGGCGCAATATGGCGGGAAGATTGATGGAGTATTTTAACAAGCAGCCGAGGATTGGGGTCATGAGCACATCGAGCAAAGGTGGAGAGGTAGATGCAGCGATCTTGGGATCTCCCCAGATGATCGATGAAAAGACGGTTATTGTGGCCTTTGCCAGAGGCCGGACTTTTGCCAACCTTCAAGAGAATCCCAACGCGGTGTGCATGATATTGGAGCCGGGAGAGGGAATCTCTGATTGGAAAGGGATCCGGGTTTATCTCAGGATGAAAGAGTATGCCACCTCAGGGCCTAAATTGGACATGTACAAGAGTCAGGCCGCCAAGATCGTCGGAGAGCAAGCAGCGAAGATGATTCAGACACTGGCCACCTTCGAGATCACTGAAGTGAGGCCTCTGGTCGACTTTGGTCAGGGCTGGGAAAAATCAATCTGAAGGTTATCTCCTGGCATAAGTTATGGAAAATCCATCTATTGGGTGGCATGGTATCTAAGGACCGGCTGGAAGATGCAGGCTTCCAGTCCTTTTCTTTCTTAATGACATGTAGGCTCTATACCTCTAATAAGTAAAATAGAGAATTTATAATAAAAAAAATATAGTTTATATGTATGCCGCAGCTCCTGGCTCCACATAGATTATTTTGAGAACACCCCGGTCAAAGTACATGCTCTTGGGATAATTGAACTGACCGTCAAATACTCTTATGTTGTGGCTTGTGCCGCCGGCAACCTGGAAGTCAATTACCCCATCCAGGACATCTCCTCCCGCACCTTCTGTGCCGATATAGTTCCCGTCCAGGAAAACTTGGTACCCCCTCATCCCTTGGGACTGAATAGACACAGGAGTATCTCCGCCGAAATCAGCCACTTGCAGCGGCATGGATGTCTGCGGAAGCATATAGGGGGCTGGCAGCGTTGTGGTTTCAGCATATGTCAGGTCCTCAGCCGATGAATCTTGGGAGAATACATCGGCGACAACTACGTTGCTCGGCTGGTTGTCCACCACGAAGTAGAGCATGTGCCTTCCTATCTGGTCGGTGGCATAGTCCATGGTGTTGTAGCCCTGGTAGAACTGATAAGTCCTGTACTTCAGGTTGGTTGTATTATTCTGAATTATCTCATAAAATCCACCGGTTCCCCCAACAGGCACATGGGCAACCAGGTGCAGCACTGTTCCCACGGGACATACCAAATACTGTGTCCAGTTCATCGCTCCCTGGAACCATAGGTCATTGGCCTTCGCGGGCACAAGGGATGCATACTGGGAATAGGGCAGTCCCTGGCCGGCGCCGTAGAATACGCTATATGGCGTCTCTTGTGCAATATCGAACTTGGCAGGATTGCTCACTATGCCACCTACTATAGGCGTGCCTATGACAGCATAATACTCCCAAAAGGGCATGAAAGTGGTGACAGGAACTGCTTGTCTATAGAAGGAGACATCGGAGCTGTACCAGGGGAAGCTGGTCTCAGGCATATCCAGCCACCGCACCATGCCAGCTATCCCCGGCTCCATAGTCTTCCAGCGGTCGGAGCTTCCCACATATCCGCCTTCTAGATAGTCCTCTCCAAACGCAATTTGAATCAGCAAGCACGCTGCAATGGCTATCATGCAGAGCGGAATTCTGTTGTATCCCATTCGTTTCACCGATTATCTTTCTTGCAGTATTCAACATTTAAGGCTAGCTGTAAGTTTTGACCATTCGGTAACAATAGCCATATCCGTCCATCTCCTCATGGCTTTGCGGCAAATTGCTTCCGGCGAAGACAAACTCTTCTCGGCAGCTGGGATGGTCCTGGCAGTTGACATCTCTTTGGTGTTTACCTCTTTTGGGATAGCAGTTCAAGAGCACTTCTGCCAGATATACAAATCGGATAAGCTGGCTGGAAGTCATCATTTATCCCCGCTGAAGGAAAAAAGCATATTCGCCTTCACAGGAGAATCCAAGTCGAAGTCTCAGGGACATCTGAGGTAGAATCAGCATCCTCTCCTAGCACGAGTCCATTTTTTTTATTCTAAGGGCTGATAAGCTTCAAAGAAGGATGCATACGTCTTCGGTTAAGGATTTTATGATACTATATTAATGTTTCATTTTACACTTTGTAATTATGACAAAATTTGAGATCGATTGAAATCAGTTCCCTGTGGGCTTGAGCCATTAAGGCAAAAATGAGCACGAAGAAGTTCAGAAGCCTAATTCTATGCATACCGGTCTTAACCGATGACGCATGAAGAAGGATGGACGACAACTAAAAAGTATTTATTTATGGATGTGGAATGAATTGCTGGGAAAAAAAGGCTCACCCCAATTTAAGCACACAAACTGCTGGCCGGAATGGGGAAGAAATGGCTGAGCACGCCAATACTTGATGAGGGCGGGCTGCTCTTTGAGCTTAAGGCGCTTGGCAAAAAATCTGGAAGGCATAGCAATATAGTTGATGCCAATCAATAAGCTTAGATGGATAGGGTGGGAGGGACTATAGAGTGGAGGATTTGCATGAGCAGTCCGAATCGGAATTCCTGGGCGAGGAATTTTTAAATGTGGAACAAGGTCCACGAGCGACTCACGTGGAGAGATTAGCATCCCTATTTCCGCTGCCTTATTATGGGGGATGGGCCGTAATCAGCGGAGCATTCTTCTTGATCTCTTCAGCCGTAGTGCTGTTCTTTGAGAAATCGTTTGTCTATGTCATCCCCTGCTTCCTCCTGTCGGCCTTGATGCTTCAGCAGGCTATTATCATCGTTTGGGCACAGCGAAAGATAAGGCTCTTCAAAGAGAATATCCTGGAAGTTGTAGATTTGCCAAAGGAGGAGATCGCTGCCTGGTACGAAAACCAAGAGACCAAGATCTTCAATGACAAGAAAATGGTTGTCGCCGGCATACTTCTCAACATCATGGCCATCGCTATCGGCCTGGATTACTTTGGATTCTCCTTCCAATCAATCTACTCGAATATTGCCATAAAAATTTTATATTTTTTCACGCATTACTTTGTAGGCGTCGGGTCCTATCTCTTGATCTCTACGGCTCTGATGCTGCATAATATTGGCAAGCTACCTCTAAATATAAATATGATATTATCAGAAAATATCAAGCCAAAAGGGGTATTATATTCAGAATTTACCATTTGTGCAGCCACTGTCTACCTTGGCTGGGGAATCTTCTATATGTCCACCCCCAATAAATTGCAGTATCTGACGAGCATCTTGTGGTTTTCGAGCTTCGCCCTGCTATTGATCGCCTCCTTCATCTTGCCGCAGTACAGCATTCATCAGATGATGATAAAGACCAAGAATGATACTCTAGAGTCGTTTTCCATGAAGTTGAGAGCCAAAGCGGACGATACTTTCTTGAATCTTACAAAGGAGAACGTTGTGACCCTGAGAGATATGCTGGCCGTAAAGCATCGGCTGGATGAGATGTGCCAGTGGCCTTTTGGCTCCTATGAGCTTATACACATTGCCTTGATTGTAATAATCCCGATATTGGTAGTGATTTTGGAGATAGTCTTCAGAGTTATTGAATGAGGTTGAAGAGCTGAATAATGATTTTTTTTCACGCCCTTTCCTTGTTCCCGGAGTCCGCAGGGGAGCCGCAATATCCCTCTAATGATCGGAAGATCGCGGTTTTTGGCGAAAGGTGAAGCCAACCTTCGCCTTGAGCAGGTTCATACGCTTGACAATAAGTCCAAGCTTAGATGGGAAGCAAAATGATTTTGGGGGGCTCCACATCTATGGATGCCGATTGGGATGTGGGATCAGATGGCCACCCCCTAACTAAGTCACACTACCCCGGGTAGACGCGGACCTTGTTCTCTCGCGAGCTGACCTGGGAATCGCCGGAGTCCCTTTCGTGGGATTCCATTCCCGATGGCTTCTGGACTGTGTTGTCGGGAACGGCCAGATCAGATGTCAAGCCCGAGTCCAGTTTAGGCTTGATGACGATATCCTTGTAGCATCTGTCCCAAGAGCCCTTCTTGGTCACATTTACGGCCAGCCTGGTGGTTCCGGACGTTCCAGCAGTGAAACTGATCGACTGAGCGTAGCTGGCAGAAGTGATGGCACCGTTGGTGATGGACCAGGCGTAAGCAGCCCCCGATTCCTCAGTCGAGGCAGCATTGCCGGTTGATCCGGAATACACAACATCCGGTGCGGTGATGGTGCAATCTATCTCACCTAGCTTAACTATCCAGTAGTCCCGGATGCCAATGCCATGGTTGCCGCTCACATCGCCGTCATTGGATTTTGCGTCACCGGCGACCACAAGTCCGCCATCGGCGGTTGGCTGGACGCTCTGAGCGTAATCATCTTTGCTTCCGCCCAGGCATTTCTGCCAGAGTAATTTGCCGGAAGCGCCGAGCTTCACTACCCAGTAGTCGTAGTAGCCAAGGTTGTGGTTGCCGCTCACGTCACCATCATTTGATTTAGCATAACCGGCAACCACATATCCGCCGTCGGCGGTCAGCTGGACGCCATTAGCATAATCAAAATAGCCTCCGCCCAGACACTTCTGCCAATCAAGATAGGGGATGGCCTCTCCGCATGGCGCCAGAAGGCAGATCAGAAGAAGAAGCCCAATCGCAGCGCGGAGCGCGCCGCCTGCCCGAGATCCCATGTGCATTATCTCTACACCCCTCAATGCTAAACAGGCATTAAGCAATTTTGATGTTATTTATAATTTACTATAGTAATAGTATCTCCGAGCGGAACAGCAGCAAAGCAAATTCTGGGGACTATTTTGAAATATTTGATCTAGTGAGATTGTGCATATACCTTTGATATCGAGATCGATGAAGCCGTTTGTCTTGTTTGAAGAGGATTTAATAAAAAAATTAATTTTATAAGTTGGACGGACATCGAAATCCATTTCGGATCGACTGGCCGAGCTTGTTGCGCGCAATTGGCCCCTGGCAGGATCAGCATGATCGGCTTCTTCTGGTAGCGATGCCTGTCTGCCATGGCCTCAAATCAAGTAAATTGCCCCGCCGCTGCTCTATCGAGGCAGATAGAGCTTGTCTCCACCTATTTGGAATTAGTTAAATATTAATATTGATTTTTTGGTATGTGTTTAGCTCCCTCCTAAATCTGGTCTGCATGGAGGCAAACCGACCAGAAAAGTCATATAAAATCACAGCAATACCATTTCAAAGGGAGCATGGACGAAGGGGAAGGCATTAGACAACTCTTGGACTCGAATGAACAATTAAGACGAGAGAATGAGTTGCTCAAAGCGCGAATAAAGGAACTCGAAGCCCGACTAGCCAAATATGAGAATCCACATACTCCGCCGAGCTTGAGACGTGGCCGCAATCACAAAAGAGAGCAGAATGAAGGTGAAATGGGAAAGCCCGGCCAAAAGATAGGGCATAAAGGCGTAACGAGACCGCATGCCAATCCAGATAGGCAGGTTGAAGTCACTGCAGATCGATGCCCAGATTGCGGGACAGAGCTTGGCGATCCAATCAGAATGGAGTAAAAGATTATCGAGGAAATTCCCGAGCCACAGCCGATCATCGTCACCGAGTACAAGATTGCGCATTACAGATGTCCCTGCTGCCAAAAAGAGGTTGCTGCCACCGATGCGAACTGTCCCATCGAAGGCAGATTCGGAAACAACATAATTGCGCAGACGACATTGCTAAAATACGAGGATA
>Ga0315273_10008551_pt1 | contig 12923 bp, 14 predicted proteins | sample YL17G02_0_MG_FD_205753 | JGI IMG/M metagenome (GOLD analysis project Ga0315273, IMG submission 205753) | Sediment microbial communities from Yellowstone Lake, YNP, Wyoming, USA - YL17G02_0 | ecosystem: Environmental > Aquatic > Freshwater > Lake > Sediment | place: USA: Wyoming | collected...
TGGGGTACCGCCTCGTCGACGAAGTGCCGAGGACCGGAGCGGGAGGCCATCGGATCGCCTTCCTGCACCCCAAGGCCACCGCCGGCATCCTCATCGAGCTCACGGCATGAAACGCCGGGCCAGGGGCGGAAGTTCCCGATCAGGGCGGCGGTGGGCTCCGCTCCTCCGCGGGACACGGGGTCCCAGGCGCGCCGACCAGACCCAGTTCGATGGCGTTGATTATCCAGACGCCGCCATTGGTGCGCACCACAGTGAAGGGCACCCGTTTCCGGCAGCCGCTGCGGATCACCTCGACCGCGAGCACGCTGCGGCCGGCGCCGTGTTCCACCTCACCCTGGACCTTGGCGGTGGTGCCATGCAGATAGGCCCACATGATCGCCACCCGCTTCTGGTAGTCAGGTGGCTGGCGCGTCTCGGCCGCCGACCCCTTGGCAGTCCCCCAGAGTTCCGCCATGCGGTTGAGGTTGCTGTCCGCCACCGCCTGCATAAACTGCTGCACGGCCTTGACGGGGCCGGGATCGGCTCCGACCTGGGGCGCCGGCGTGCTGCCGCAGGCAACCAGCGAAATGGTCAGTAATGTGAGAACGATGCGCACCATGCTTCTCCCTCCGGGCGGAGAATGCGAACCTAACGACCGGTCATGGCCCGAGCAATGAGCCCGATCCGTTTGTACATCAACATCGATCACGTGGCGACGCTGCGCCAGGCGCGTCGAACCGACGAGCCCGACCCGGTGGCCGCGGCGCGTCTCTGCGAAGAGGCTGGCGCCGATGGGATCACCGCGCATCTGCGCGAAGACCGGCGCCATGTCCAGGACGACGACGTCGTCCGCCTGGCGGCGGCGGTGCGTTCGGTACTCAACCTCGAGTTGGCAACGGCCTCCGACATCGTGGATCTCGCCTGCCGGCTCCGGCCCCGCCAGGCGACGATCGTCCCCGAGCGCCGCGAGGAAGTCACGACGGAGGGTGGGCTCGACCTGTCGCGGGGCGACCCCAGGCTGCCGGCCACGATCCGTCGCCTGGCCGACAGCGGTGTCCGGGTCAGCCTCTTCATCGACCCCACACCGGCCGCGGTCCGGGCCGCAGCGGACCTGGGCGTTCCGGCCGTCGAACTGCATACCGGCAGGTGGGCGCATTCGTGGCGAGCAGGTGGGATCGCGCTCGACGAGATTGTGTCGGCCACACGGCTGGCCCGCAGCCTGGGCCTCGCCGTGCACGCCGGCCACGGCCTCACCTATCGTAACGTGCAGCCGGTCGCCGCGATCGCCGAGATCGAGGAGCTCAACATCGGCCACAGCGTGATCAGTCGGGCGATTCTCACCGGGATGACCGAGGCCGTCGCCGAGATGGTCCGGCTGGTGCGGGAGGCCCGAACCTTGCCGCGAACCGGGACATAAGGCCCAGTAGATGACGGCACCCAGCGGACGCTCCGATTTCTTCGCCCGGGAGGCGGGCGACTATCTCCGGGAGCTCGACCCCCTCCTCGGCGGCACCACCCAGCCGCCGGGCGAGGCGTTCGAGCGCCTCGCCCGGGCGTTGCGCGGTGCCGCCATGCTGGCCGGCCCTGCCAGCTTCACCCAGGCAGCGAGCCAGTTGGAACAGATCGCCAAGCTGCTCCGGGGGGGGACCCTCCGCTGGGACGACGCCGGCCCCAGGCTGCGGCCAGCCGTGGCGGAGTTCCACCGACTCGTGGGATTCGCCCGGACCTGGGATGACGCCCGCGACGGCGAAGCCACCGGGTTGGCCGAGGCGCTCGGCCGGGTGGCCGAATCTGCGACGGCCCCCGCGATGCCGGCTATCCCGACGGCGCCCGCCGGGAGTGCAGGGATCCGCGGCTACGTCGCCCGGGAGGCCGCCACGGTCGCGGGGGCCCTCGACCAGGCCGCCCAGGCGCTCGAGACCGATCCGACGGCTTCGGTCAGCCGCCTGGCTGCGGTCACCCGGGTGATGCAGTCGCTGCGCGGCATCGCGGGCCTGGCCGACCTGGCCCCGCTGACCGACCTCCTCGATGCGGTCGATGCCGCCCTCGGCGAGTTGTCGCGCGCGCCCGTCATACCGGAAGCAGCCGCTGCGCTCTTCGCCGCGGCCGCGGCCGCGGTGGCCCGGCTGGCGCGCGACGTGGCGGAGTCCGGCCACCCGGGGCCGGAGCTCCCCGAAGTGGACGCCTTCACCAGACTGCTGTTCGAGGTCTTCGGCGGGCGCGAAGGGGTCGTTCCCATCGAGACCCTGCTGGCCACGGACGGGCCGGCGATCCAGCCCTATGGTGGCGAGCCGGGCGGCCCCCGCGCCGCGGAACCACTCGACCTGGCCTCGCTGGGCGAGCGCCTCCGCCAGAGCGCCGCGCAGTTCCGTCTGGCACCCTCCGCCGCAGCGGTGCGGCTCCAGGCGTTCGTCCTGCTCATCATTCTGCGCGAGGCGCCGGGCGGCCTCGGCCGCCGGCCCGCCGGTCCGCTGATCGCCAGCCTGGTCGCGGCCCTCGACACCGGTGCGGCGGCCGCGGACCCCGGACGCTTCGCCACGGTCCTCGATCAGGCCGGGCTTCGCCTCACTCAGGGCGCCCGCGATGACATTCACCGGCTCGATCACGATCTGCTCCTGCTCGCCGAAGAGGTCCAGCCCGACGCCGGGCCGGCCGGAGCGACCGACATCGTGCCCATCGAGTCGCTCCTGGTCGACGAAGAGCTGATCATCGGGATTGAGGAACTGCTGGTCGACGAGGAGACGGTCGTCCCCATCGAGAGCCTGCTGGCCGACGAGCCGGTGCCGATCGAATGGCTGGCGCCGGATCAGCCAGCAGCCACCGTCCCCGCCGACCGCAGCATCCTGGAGCGAAGCCTGAGCAGCTACAGCCGGCTCCGACGCGCCCACGCGCCGGTGATCCCCTTCGACGCCCTGGTGCCCCCGGTGGCGGCGCCGGCGCCGCTCGAACCGGCGGTCGCGGTCGTCTTCGGGCCGCCGACGGTGAGCGCGCCCCCGCCGATGCATCATGACCTCGCGGATGCGCTTGGCGTCGTGCCGATCGAAGACCTGCTCTATACGGGGAAGGGCGCCCTCGATCGTGCCGATGCCGTTCGGCGGGAGCTGGAGATGGCGCTCCGCATGGCCTCGACTGAACTCGACCGACTCGACCCCCTGGTGCGCGAGTTGTTGGACCTCGTCCCGCTCTCTCTTGTCGACGACGCCTGACGGAGCCCCCGCCGTCGCCGGCCGCCGCGGTCGCGGAGCGCTCCTGTCGCTCCTCCTCGGCCTCGGGGTCTCCCTCGCCCTGCTCTGGTGGGCCGTCCGCGGGCTCCGGCCGGAGGATGTTATTCAGCACGTCCGGAACGCGCGCCCGCTACCCCTCGCCCTGAGCGTGCTCTTCGCCACGGCCGTATTCCCGATCCGCGCCCTCCGCTGGCGCCTGCTGCTCCGCGAAGCGGATGACGCGCCCCTCCGCCTGCCCGCCGCCTGGCACGGGGTCGCCATCGGCTTCATGGCCAACAATCTCCTCCCCTTCCGCGCGGGAGAGGTCCTCCGGGCCTACGCGGCGTCCCGTCTCGCGCCGGTGCGCATGAGCAGCGCCTTCGCCTCGGTGGCCGTGGAACGAGTCTTCGACGGCCTGACGGTGGTGGCCACCCTCGGCATCGCTCTGCTGACGGCGGGGCTGCCGGACGGCGTCCGGGTCGCCGGCCTGCCGGTGCCCGAACTGGCGCAGCGGGTCGGCCTGATCGCCGGGGCCGCCTTCCTGGTGGCGGCGATCCTGATCGCCCGCCCACTCGCGACGGCCCGACTGATCGAGCGCCTGGTCCCGTTTCGCGGCCTCTCACGCCGGCTGGTGGGGCTCTTCGAAGGCGTCCGACTGGGACTGGTGGCGCTCCGCTCGCCCCGTCGCCTCTTTGCCGTGATCGTCTGGTCGCTGGTGCTCTGGGGCGTCAACGCGATGAGCTTCGCCGCGCTCTTCCCCGCCTTCGACTTGAAAGTGGACTTCGCCGGTGCGCTGCTGGTGCAGAGCGCGATCGTGTTTGGCGTGGCGGTCCCCTCCAGCCCGGGCTATGTCGGCGTGCTCGAGGCCGCCGCCATCGTCGCGCTCACCCTCTACGGGATTCCCCACGACCGGGCCTTCGCGTACGCAATCACCTATCACGCCGCGACCTTCCTTCCCATCACTCTGCTGGGCCTTTACTCCCTCGTCCGCATGCCGGCCGGTTGGCGGACCCTGGGGAATACCCAGGCATGACCGACACCATCACCGTCCTGGCGCACGCCAAGCTCAACCTGCTCCTCCGGGTCCTGGCCCGGGAGGACGACGGCTATCACGGCATCGAGACGCTCTTCTGCCGTCTGGCCCTCGCCGATGAGCTCGTGGCTGAACGACGCGACGGCACCGGGGTCAGCATCGAGGTCAAAGGAGCCGATGTCGGTCCCGCCGAGGACAACCTGGCGGCGCGCGCGGCGCGCCTGGTCCTCGCAGCCGTGCGTACCCCGTTCGCCGTGCACCTCCGGCTCGCCAAGCGGATCCCGGTCGGGGCCGGACTGGGGGGCGGATCCAGTGATGCGGCGGCGGCCCTGCACGCCGTCAACGCCCTGGGCGATAACGTGGTGCCGCGCCATGAGCTCTTTCAGTTCGCCGGCCGGCTCGGCGCGGACGTGGCGTTTTGCTTTTCCGGCGCCCCGCTCGCCCTCGGGTGGGGACACGGGGAGCGACTCCTGGCCCTGCCGCCGCTGCCGACAGCACCGCTGCTGCTGCTCACGCCGCCCGTGCCGGTCCGCACGGCGGACGCCTATGGCTGGGTGGCCCAGGCCCGTCAGGGGCTCGGCCGCCGGGGCGCGGTGGCGCTGGATCTGGCCAGTCTCTCGAATTGGGGCAGCATTGGCCGCATGGCGGGGAACGACTTCGAGTCGCCCGTCTTCCACCGGCATCCGGAGGTGCGCCGGGGCTTCGAGGCGATGGTGGGGACCGGCCCGCTGGTCTGCCGGATGACCGGTTCCGGTTCGACAGTTTTCGCGGTCTACCGGTCGGCGGCCGACCGGGACGAGGCGGCGATCCAGCTGGGAAAGAAGTACGGTAAGGTGATTGCGACGGAAACTGGCTAACTTTCGACCCGTCTGCCCCTTCGTCCAACGGCAGGACACCAGACTTTGGATCTGAGAATGGTGGTTCGAGTCCACCAGGGGCAATCCTCCCCCGTTCCGCTAAGCCCAATTCCTCGTTAGCTTTGCCGCGCTCCTCCGGCTCGGCTGAACCGCGGCGGCTTGGTTGACCGGCAGGCTCTCAACCCGTTATGATTAAGGGCTGTGGAAATGAAGGCAACCGCCGTCCCGCGCTCGCCATTCCTGATCATGAGCGGCTCGGCCAATCGGGCGCTCGCTGAGGAAGTGGCGCAGGGCTTGGACTCGCAGCTGTGCCAGGTCACGCTCCGGCGGTTCGCAGACGGCGAAATCTTCGTCAAGATTGACGAGAACGTCCGCGGTCGCGACGTCTTCATCCTCCAGCCGACCAACCCGCCGGCCGAAAACCTTCTGGAGCTGTTGCTCCTGATGGATGCGGCCAAGCGGGCGAGCGCGGCGCGAATCACGGCCGTGATTCCCTATTTTGGGTACGCGCGCCAGGACCGCAAGGACCAGCCGCGGGTGGCGATCAGCGCGAAGCTCATGGCGAACCTGGTCTCGGGGGCGGGCGCCGACCGGGTGCTGGCGATCGATTTTCACCAGCATCAGTTGCAGGGGTTCTTCGACCTGCCGGTCGACCATCTGTATGCGGCGCCGGTCTTCGTCTCGCACTATCGCCAGATGGAGTTCAAGGACCTGGTGGTGGTCGCCTCCGACGTGGGGGGCGCCAAGATGGCGAGGGGCTACGCCAAGCGGCTCAACGCCTCGTTGGCGATCATCGACAAGCGGCGCACGGCCGCCAATGTCGCCGAAGCGGTGAACGTGGTCGGCGAGGTCGAGGGGAGGGACTGCCTCATCCCCGACGACATGATCGACACCGGCGGGACGATGACCGAAGCGGTTCATGCGCTGAAGCGGCTGGGCGCCGGCAAGATCTACGTCTGCGCCACGCACGCGCTCCTGTCCGGGCCGGCGGTGGAACGACTCTCCAATGCCCCGATCGAGGAGCTGGCGGTCACCAACACGATCGCCATTCCGCCGGAACGGAAGTTCGACAAGTTGACGGTGCTCTCGATCGCCCCGCTTCTCGCCAAGGCGATCGGCTATACCCACAGCGATCTCTCGGTGAGTTCGCTGTTCGACTGACTACGAAGGCAGGACGCATGGCACAGGTAGCGAAGCTGACGGCAGCACTGCGGTCCACCCAGGGCAAGGGTGCGGCCCGTTCGATGCGGCGTGCGGGCCTCGTCCCCGCAGTCATCTATGGCCACAACCGCGAGGCGGAATCACTGCAGGTGGACGCGGTCCAGCTCAGCCGCCTCCTCCAGGCGATCGGCTTGACCGCCGCGATGGTGGACGTGACGATCGGTGAGCGCGCCCCGGTGAAGGCGCTGATCCGGGAGATCCAGCGCAATCCGGTTCGGCCCTCCGACCTCCTCCACCTCGATCTCTACGAAGTGCGGGCCGACGAGAAGATCACCGTCGAAGTACCGGTCCAGCTGACCGGCGTGCCCGATGGCGTGCGCAACAGCGGCGGCGTGCTCGATCACCTGATCCACAAGCTGACGATCAAGGTGTTCCCGGCCGATCTCCCCGATCGCATCGAGGTCGACGTGACCTCCCTCGGCATCGGTCAGCAGGTCTACGTGCGGAATCTGGTCGTGCCCAACGCCGAGATCCTCAACGAGCCGTCACAGGCGGTCTGCACGGTCGTGCCGCCGCGTGCCGAGGTGGTGGCCCCGACCCCCGGCGTGGAGGTCGTCAGCTCCGAGCCCGAGCTGATCCGCAAGCCGAAGGCCGAAGAGGAAGTCGCCGAGGAGTAGGCCCTGCGCACGGTCCTGGGTCTGGGCAATCCGGGCTCCGAATACGCCGAGACCCGTCACAACGCCGGCTTTTGGCTGGCGGATCATCTCGCGGCGCGTTGGGCGCTCGGTGCCTGGCGGCGGGAGCGGACCGGCTGGATCGTGGCGGGCACGGTGGCCGGGCAGGCGGTCCGGGTGGTGAAGCCCCAGACCTTCATGAACCGAAGCGGGGCGGTGATCGCCCCGCTTCGCGCATCCAGTGACTTCGACCCCGCCGCCGATCTGCTGGTGCTGGTCGATGACGTGGCGCTGGCGGCGGGCCGGTTCCGGCTCCGCGGGGCCGGGTCGGCCGGCGGCCACAACGGGCTCAAGAGCATCGAGGCCGCGCTGGAAAGGACTGATTATGCCCGGCTCCGGATCGGGGTCGGCCCCCGGCCGCTGGCGCTGGACGACCTCGCCGATTTCGTGCTGGACGCCTGTACCCCCGACGAGCGCACCGCTATCGACGCCCAGATGGACGCCATGGCCGAAGCCGTGGAGTGCTGGCTCGCCGAAGGCATCGAGCCGGCGATGAGCCGGTACAACCGGTGACCGGGGCCGATCCCCGGCTGACGTCAGCCCCGCGCCCGATTATCTTCTTCCGGCACCAACACCCCACCCCGCAATCCGGAGACATCCGCTCATGACCTGGCTGGCCACGGTCTGCCGTCGAGCCCTTCGTCCGCTCCTGGCACTGCTGCTCTTCACTCCCACGCTGCTTCTAGCGCAGGCCGTGGCACCGCGGTCCGCCGAAGGGGGCGAAGCCAACCTCGTAGTTCCCGACCTGAGCCAGGTTCAGTTCCTCGGCATCTCGGGCCGGGCCCTCCTGATGTCCGGCCTCGTCGTCTGCGCCCTGGGTCTCCTGTTTGGCCTCGTCATCTACTCGCGGCTGCGCCGGATGGCGGTCCACCCGACCATGCTGGAGGTCTCGGAACTCATCTACGAGACCTGCAAGACCTATCTCGTCACCCAGGGCAAGTTCATCCTGATCCTCGAGATCTTCATCGGCTCGGTGATCGCGCTGTACTTCGGGGTGCTCCGCCATTTCGAGCCGTTCCGGGTGGCCATCATCCTGTTCTTCAGTCTCGTCGGCATCGCCGGCAGCTATGGGGTGGCCTGGTTCGGCATCCGGATCAACACCTTCGCCAACTCGCGGACCGCCTACGCCAGCCTCCGCGGCAAGCCCTACCCGCTCCACGCCATCCCGCTCTCGTCGGGCATGAGCATCGGCATGGCGCTGATCAGCGTCGAGCTGCTGATCATGCTCTGCATCCTGCTCTTCATCCCCGGCGAGTACGCGGGCGCCTGCTTCATCGGCTTCGCCATCGGCGAGTCGCTGGGTGCGGCGGCCCTCCGGATCGCCGGTGGGATCTTCACCAAGATCGCCGACATCGGCGCCGACCTGATGAAGATCGTGTTCAACATCAAGGAGGACGACGCCCGGAACCCCGGCGTCATCGCCGACTGCGTCGGCGACAACGCCGGCGACTCGGTGGGCCCGAGCGCCGACGGCTTCGAGACCTACGGCGTCACCGGGGTCGCGCTGATTTCCTTCATCCTCCTGGCCGTGCCCGGCATCGAGACCCAGGTCCAGCTGCTCGTCTGGATCTTCATGATGCGGGTGCTCATGGTGGTCGCCAGCGGCGTCTCGTACCTGATCAACAGCGCCGTCAGCAAGGCCCGCTATGCCGACGCCGCCAAGATGAACTTCGAGACGCCGCTCACCACTCTGGTCTGGCTCACCTCCTTCATCTCCATCGTCGGGACCTACCTCACGTCCTATCTGCTCATCCCGGACCTGGGCGACGGCACACTCTGGTGGAAGCTCTCCACGGTGATCACCTGCGGTACCCTCGCCGGCGCCATCATCCCGGAGCTGGTCAAGGTCTTCACGTCGACGGAGTCGAGGCACGTCCGCGAGGTGGTCACCTCGTCCCGTGAGGGCGGGGCCTCTCTGAACATCCTCTCCGGTTTCGTGGCGGGCAACTTCAGCGCCTACTATCTGGGCCTCACCATCGTGGCCCTGATGAGCATTGCCTACGGCGTGAGCACGCTCGGACTCGGTGCCCTGATGGGGGCGCCGGCCGTCTTCGCTTTCGGCCTCGTGGCCTTCGGTTTCCTGGGCATGGGCCCGGTCACCATCGCCGTCGACTCCTACGGCCCGGTCACCGACAATGCCCAGTCGGTCTATGAGCTCTCCCTGATCGAGGAGGTCCCCGGCCTCGCCCAGCAGATCAAGCAGCAGGACGGCTATGACCTGAACTTCGCGACCGCCAAGCACCTGCTCGAGGAGAACGACGGGGCCGGCAACACCTTCAAGGCGACCGCCAAGCCGGTACTGATCGGGACGGCGGTGGTCGGTGCCACCACCATGATCTTCGCGATCATTGTGCTGCTGACCCACGGGCTCACGGAGAACCTCGACAAGCTGTCGCTGCTGCACCCCCCCTTCCTGCTCGGCCTGATCAGCGGCGGGGCGGTGATCTACTGGTTCACCGGCGCCTCCACCCAGGCGGTGACGACCGGTGCCTATCGGGCCGTGGAGTTCATCAAGGCGAACATCAAGCTGGAGGGCGCCACCAAGGCCTCGGTGGAGGACAGCAAGAAGGTCGTGGAGATCTGCACCCTGTACGCCCAGAAAGGCATGTTCAACATCTTCCTGGCCGTCTTCTTCGGGACCCTGGGCTTCGCCTTCGTCGAGCCGTTCTTCTTCGTCGGCTACCTGATGTCCATCGCCATGTTCGGTCTCTACCAGGCCGTCTTCATGGCCAACGCCGGCGGCGCCTGGGACAACGCCAAGAAGATCGTGGAGGTCGAGCTCAAGCAGAAAGGCACGCCCCTGCACGAGGCCACGGTGGTCGGCGACACCGTCGGCGATCCTTTCAAGGACACCTCCTCGGTCGCGCTCAACCCGATCATCAAGTTCACCACGCTGTTCGGGCTGCTGGCCGTCGAGCTGGCCGTCTCGCTATCCGAGCAGCGGGGACCGGGCCTGGGCCACCTGCTGGCCGCGGCCTTCCTGGCCGTCTCGGTGGTCTTCGTCTACCGGTCGTTCTACAAGATGCGGATCGAGGGGGCGGCGGTCTGACGCGGCTGGCCTGAGGCCAGGGACGGGACCCGATGGCGAGACTCGACCTCGTCGCGAGATTTCGTGAGGTCTGGCGGCTGGAAGCCGGCGCGGGAGCAGGGACTGGTGCGGTCGGAAGGCAAGGAGTACGTCGTACAGGACGGCGACGTCATGCTGTTCCGGTTCAACGTCTGGCCGCGCCTCACAGCGCTCCCAAGGCCACTCGCCACTCCGGAATCAGCGCCGGGCAGGCTGCCAGCAAGGCCGCCTCGTCGGGCCGGTTCGCCATGTCCCATTTTACCTCGGCCACCCGGGTGATCGGCCACTGCGGGTAGGGCCGATCCCGGAGCACGACCGCCTGCCCTGCCTCGACCCAACCCGACCGCAATACCCGCAGATACCAGCCGTGCCTGTGGTTCTGCCGGATGACCTTGACCAGGTCCTTGACCCCGTGGCGCTGCGCCAGCGTCTGGCAGGGCGCCCGGGGTGAGGTGATCTCGATCAGCGCCTCGCCGATCTCGAACTGGTCGCCGAGGCAGGCGGTATCCTCGGTGACGCCGCTCACCGTGAGGTTCTCCCCGAAGGCTCCGGGTCCGAAATCCTTCCGGCCCCACTCCGCCCGCCAGCGGGCGTAATGGTCGGCCGGATACATGAGCAGTGCCCGCCAGGGGCCGCCGTGGTGCTTCCGGTCCGCTTGCCGGTCGCCGTGGAGGCCAAGGGTGTCCAGCCAGACCGGCCCGGCGACCGGCTCCTTCCAGATGGCGCTGGTCAGGGAGCGTTCGAGCGGGTCGGCCGCATCAGGGCTGCCCACGGTTCGGGGCTGGCCCACCTGGAGCGACTCAAGGATCATCCTGGAAAGATAGACACCCGGTTGCCCCATGCCATGCCCCCGGCTAGGTTTGTGGGCTGACAGCAATCACCTCCCTGGGCGGCATGACACCCGGCCCGGGGCGTCCAGACCAAAGGAAGGTGTCATGATCCGACCGTACGAGGTGGTCTACATCTTCGACAGTGCGCTCGAAGATGAGACCATCACCGAGAAGCTCACCGCGTTCCACGCTCTGATCCAGACGGAAGGCGCCGAAGCGCCCAGGCTCAACGTCTGGGGTCGGCGCACCCTCGCCTATCCCATCAAGAAGCGCACCACCGGGTACTATGTGGTCGCCAACTTCGACACCGATGCCAAGCTGCTCCCGGAGTATGAGCGGGCCCTGCGCCTCAACGAGTCGGTGCTGCGGTTCCTGGTGGTGCTGAACGACGTGCCCTCCACGCCAGCCGTGGTCGCCACCGCCAAGGCCGACAGCGATGGGGAGGACGAATGATGCGCGTCAAGAAGGGCGATCCGATCGCAGAACTCCGGATCCGCGTGATCGACTACAAGGATGACAAGCTGCTGTTGAGGTTCGTGTCCGAACGGGGAAAGATCCTGCCCCGGCGCCTGTCGGGCGTGTCCGCCCGACACCAGCGGCAGCTCAGTGTGGCCATCAAGCGGGCCCGCTATCTCGCGCTGCTCCCTTACATCAAGGGGCACGGCAGCTGATGACCGAAGGGCCGGCGCTCGTCGCGGAGCGCGGTGTGACGCGAGGGCTCTTCGGAGCCCTCGTGGCGTTTCTGTTCCTGCCCTTTCCACCGCTCTTCCTGCTCGGCCCTCTGGCTGGCCTGCTGCTCCTCGGCCGGCCGGCCACCGCCAGGGAGTGGTTGTGGATCGCCGGGGCGCTGGCGCTGGCCATCATGGCCACCGCGGTCGGGGCCCGGTCGGCGGCCCAGGAGGTCGTGCTGGCAGCGGCCGCATCTTTCACCGGGACGTTCCTGGCGATCCTGCTGCTGCGCCCCGGCGCGCCCTTCGTCCGGGCGGCGCTGGCCGCCCTCGCCACCGCCGCCGCGGTGGCGATCGGGTGCGCCGTCATCGGGCTCAGTTGGGAAGCCATCCGTCTGGCGCTGCAGAGCCAGCTGCAGGAGGCGATGTCCCTGGTGGTGGACCAGTCCGGGCTGCCTGAGGCGAACGTCGCGGAACTGCGCGAGATGATGAACTGGATGGCGCACGTCTACCCCGGACTGGCGGTGCTGGGCGCGATTGGCGGTGGGTCGTTGGCCGTGGCCCTGGCAGCGCGGATTGCCCGCCAGCCCATCGTCCCGTCGGGCAAGCGGCTGGCCGACTTCCGCTTCAACGACCACCTGGTTTGGGGTGCCGTGGTCACGCTGGCGTCGTTCCTGCTGCCGCTGCCGGATCCCTGGGCAGACCTGGTACTCAACCTGCTGGTGATCTGGACCGGCCTATATGTGGCGAGGGGCTCGGCCATCATCCTGACGGCTTCCCGGCGGTGGCCGACCGGCCTGACCGTCGCCCTGTTCCTCGGCGCTGTGCTGCTGTTACCATACGTCCTGAGCGGGCTCCTCATCCTGGGGCTCGCCGATACCTGGATAGACATCCGGCGGGCCCTGAGCCCGCCGCCGCCTGGAGGAGTCGTTTCATGATGGAAGTGATTCTGCGCGACGACGTCAAGACGCTCGGCAAGGCCGGCGAACTGGTCCGCGTGAAGCCCGGCTACGCCCGGAACTACCTGCTCCCCAAGGGACTCGCCTACGAGGCCACCGAGGGGAACAAGAAGCGGATCGCCGGTGAGTCCCGGGCCCGCGCCACCAAACATGCAGTGGAACGCGACGAGGCCCAAAAGATCGGGACGGCGCTTGCCGGCCTGGCGATCACGCTCACGGCCAAGGCCGGCGAGGGCGACCGCATCTTCGGCTCCATCACGGCCCAGGATATCGCCGAGGCCGTGGCCGCCCAGGGGCACCAGCTCGACAAGCGGAGGATCGACCTCGAGCACCCGATCAAGTCCCTCGGGACGCACCTGGTGCCGGTGCGGCTGCACCCGGATGTTCACGCCGACCTGACGGTCACGGTTGTCCCGGAGTAATTCACAGGTG
>Ga0315273_10008552_pt1 | contig 12923 bp, 10 predicted proteins | sample YL17G02_0_MG_FD_205753 | JGI IMG/M metagenome (GOLD analysis project Ga0315273, IMG submission 205753) | Sediment microbial communities from Yellowstone Lake, YNP, Wyoming, USA - YL17G02_0 | ecosystem: Environmental > Aquatic > Freshwater > Lake > Sediment | place: USA: Wyoming | collected...
GGACGCTGATTACGAAGGTGTGCGCGTAAAGTTCCGTGGGTTTCTGGAGCGTTCGCGTATTCCGATGCAGGTTGATGTGGGCTTTGGCGATGCCATTTATCCAAAACCAAAGGTGATTGATTATCCTGTTATTCTCGATCTTCCGAAACCTCATCTAAAAGGATACCCCGCGGAAAGTGTGGTTAGCGAAAAGTTTGAGGCTATGGTAAAGCTTGGGCTCTTAAATAGCCGTATGAAAGATTTTTATGATATCTGGCTTATGATGCGCCAGTTTGATTTTAGTGGATTGAACCTTGTCGAAGCGCTGAAAAGAACTTTTGAGCATCGCAAAACCGATCTTCCGGAGGATCAGCCGTTATTCGCCGAGGAAATCTATGACGAGAAATCAGATCGCCAGACGCTATGGAAGGCTTTTTTGAAAAAGGGAGACATTAAACACGCTCCGGAAAAGTTACAGGCCACAGCCAGAGAGATTGAGGAATTTCTTACTAAGCCACTTGATGCAATTAATAAAGAGCAGGGGTTTAACTCGGAATGGAAAGCCCCGGGGCCGTGGAAATGAAAAATAAAAAAGTCTACATCCGGACTTTCGGATGTCAAATGAACGTCCGCGACTCTGAGGTGATCTGCGGAATGCTCAAAAATGCAGGCTATATTATTACCGATGATCCGCAGAAGGTAGATATTATTTTGTTTAATACCTGTTCAGTGCGTCAGCATGCCGAAGATAAAGTCTGGTCAGAAATTGGAAGAGTGTCAAAGTGTCAAAGTGTCAAAGTGTCAAGGAAGCCGATTATTGGACTAGTGGGTTGCATGGCGCAGAACTATAAACAAGCCATATTTGGGAGATCTCCTGTTGTTGATTTTGTGGTTGGTCCTTCTGATATTGCCAAAATCCCAGAAATTATCGCCAAACTCGTCCATCATCCCTCATCCATCATCCATCGTAATCTCTATGAGACCAAAATCTGGGAGACCGAAGGCAATGCCAGGCCGCAAGAAATATATCATACGGGTTTTTATGAAGACAAAGAACATGCCTATGTGGTTATTTCTGAAGGATGCTCGAATTATTGCTCTTATTGCGTAGTGCCTTATGTAAGGGGAGAGTTACACAACAGGAATTATAAAGATATTTTAAAGGAGATAGAAGAAGCGGTTGATAAAGGTATAACCAAAATCACGCTTTTAGGACAGAATGTAAATGCTTATCAGTTCGGAGTTCGGAGTTCGGAGTTCGGAGTTGATCTTGTGAAATTGCTGGAGATGGTAAATAAGGTAAAGGGCCTGAAAGAATTTAGTTTTATTACTTCGCATCCTAAGGATACATCTGTTGAACTGTTCAGGGTAATGGCAGATTCCGAAAAGCTTAAGAAATACCTGCATCTGCCAGTTCAGTCTGGTTCAGATAGAATTTTAAAACTAATGAACCGCGGTTATACCAAAAAATTCTATTTGGATTTAGCGGATAATTATCGTAAAATGGTAGAGAATGGCGTATTAACTACGGATATTATTGTAGGTTTTCCTTCTGAAACCGAAGAGGATTTTCAGGATACTTATAATTTAGTTAAAGATATTCAGTTTGACGCCGCTTTTATATTCAAGTATTCAACCCGGCCGCATACTGAGGCGGAAAACTTTGCCGATGATGTAGAAAAGAAAGAAAAGGAAAGAAGGCACAAGATTATATTAGATTTGCAGAAAGGAATATCTAAGAAATATGCTGAAAGCGGATATTAGGACATCAGGGGATCAGGATATGGATATCCGAGGTATCCTTAGGGTGATATTAGTCATTTGTGCTTTGGTATTTGGCATTTATATTAATGCCTATGCCCTAAATTTAGATAAAGCCAAGATTTATTTTTTGAACAGTGATTATAAATCAGCAATATTAGAAGGCGAGAAAATTCTAGCCGGCGCCGGTAATTCCTCTGGTTTAGATGAATTATATTTTATTTTGGGATTAAGCTATCTAAAAGACGGAAATTACCTGCGTGCCTCGGATATCTTTGAGATAATCTTGAAGGAATTTAAAAATAGCCAGTTTCAAGAAGAAGCCAAGTTAGGCTTAGGCGACGCCTATTTTTTAAGAGGAGACTTTGCTAAGGCAGAAGGATATTATAATGATATAATTAAGAGCGATCCCCGCACTGAGCTTAAGGCCCAGGTTTATTACCGGCTGAGCCAGGTCGGATTTAAAAGAGGAGATTCTGGCCAGGGCAAAGAATATTTAGATAAATTAAAAAATGATTTTCCCCTGAACCTTGAGTCCAAGACGGATAAAGCCTTTTCGAGAATTCCGGATTATTCTTCCGAAGTTTACTATACGGTTCAAGTAGGTTCATTCTCAAACTTTACCAATGCCGATAATCTTACGCAAAAATTAATCCAAAAAGGGTATCCTGCTTATTTGGAGGAATCTTTAAGCCCTGGGGGGGACAAGGTTTATCGCGTACGCGTGGGTAAATTGCGCCAAAGACAAGAAGCAGCAGAGTTAGAAAATAAACTTTCCCAGCAAGGTTATCCTACCAAGATCTGCCCTTAGAGCTCTATGAAACCAAAAATAGTATTCATTGTTGGTCCCACTGCTATAGGAAAAACCGAAGCGGCAATTTGTTTAGCGAAAAAATTAAAGGCCGAAATAATCTCTTGTGATTCGATGCAGGTTTATAAACGCATGAATATTATTACCTCCAAACCAGAGCTGTCATTAAGAAAACAAATCCCTCATCATTTAATGGATTTTGTTTCTCCCATAAACGAGTATAATGTTGTCCGCTATAGGCAGGAGGCTTTGAATAAGATTAAAGAGCTTGTCAGGAAGAACAAAATTCCGCTTTTTGTCGCAGGCACGGGGCTTTATATGTCTATATTGATCGACGGGATATTTAAGGTAAAATCGCAAAATAAAGCCGTTCGCAAAAGGCTTTATCAAGAAGCAGAGCGCAAAGGCAGCGGATATTTATATAAAAGGTTGCAGGAAGTCGACCCTCAAGCAGCTTTAAAAATTCATCCTCACGATGCCAGGCGTATTATTCGCGCCCTGGAGGCTTTTCAGGCTTGCGGCAAACCGATTTCTCAACTGCAAAAAGAAAGGAAAGGTCTAAGTAATGAATTCGACATAAAAATATTTGCTTTAAATATGGCTCGCGATAAACTCTACGAACGCATCGAAGGGCGTGTTGATAAGATGTTTAGGCGGGGATTATTAGGGGAGGCCAAGAAGCTCTTAAAGCTTAAACTCAGCAAAACCGCGCGTTATGCGATTGGGATGAATGAAATCAAGGGCTACCTGGATGGCCGGTATGACTTAGAAGAAGCCAAGCGCCTAATGAAGAAAAATACGCGCAATTACGCCAAGCGCCAGCTTACCTGGTTCAGGAAGGATAAACGAATTGAATGGGTTGAAATTAAAGAAAAGGAAACCCCAGAGTCTGTTGCGAATAGAATATTTAAGAAGCTAAGGAATTAGATATAATAAATAACAAGATAGTGATTTAACCATACTAAAAAATAGCCAAATTCTTCAAGGAATCCTGTTAATATAGGGCGTCACAAAAGTGCCGCCCTTGATTGCACTGATTAAAATGCAGATTGCACAGATTAATTGCTCGTCGGAAAAATCTGTGTAATCTTTTCAAAATCTGTGTAATCATAGGCTGGAACGACTTTCGTGACAGCCTATTTAATAAAGAAGGAGGGGCAATGGCAAGAAAAATATATTTTTGGTTCTCGGTAGTATTGTTTTTAGGCCTGGTTTTATATTTCTTAAAATTTGTCTTGGCCGCAACCGTTGTTCTTGACTCCGGCGAGAAAATCGAAGGAAAAATTATCGAGAAGACCGATAAAACCGTAGAAATAAAATCTAAAGGCGAAAATCTAACCTATAATCTTGATGAGATAGACAGTGTGGGAGAAGAAGTAACATTAACCGGAAGACTCGAGATGAATCCTCCCACGGAAAAGATAATTGCCTATCTTTATTTAAAAGACTTAGGCATAATAAAATCCATCCTGCTTATGAAGGATTATCCCTCGGATTCTATAGCAATATGCCAAGGGGCTTTTGACAAGGTGAAGGGTGAGGAATCTTTAAACGGAAAAACCGTTAAAATCAAGGGGTATTTAGAAGACCTCAAATGCGGCAGGAAGCGTCAAGTCTGCGGGTATTGTGTAACTTCGGTTAGTTCTATAGCAAAAGCTGAATGATCAGTAGCGACATGCGTTACACGCATTATTAAAAATGGAACGCGCTTTACTCGTAACTATAAAACTTGATTCTGAGAAGGATAGCTGGGGTTTGGAGGATACGGCGCTGGAGTTAGAAGAGCTGACTCTAACTTGCCGGGCAGAAGTAATGGATAATATTACCTGTTTGCGCGACAAGCCCACCCCTAATTTCTTTATTGGCCGAGGCAAGACAGAAGAGATAGCGTTACTTTGTCAAGAACTGGGTGCGGATACGGTTATTTTCAGTCATGATTTATCGGGGACGCAACAGCGCAACCTCGAAGAAATAATCGATAAGAAGACCATTGATCGCACAGAACTTATTCTGGATATTTTTGCCCGGCACGCTAAGAGCCCCGAAGGCAAAATGCAGGTGGAGCTGGCGCAATTACAGTATCTCATGCCCAGGCTTGTGGGAAAAGGCATAATCCTTTCGCGTTTAGGCGGCGGTATAGGGACGAGGGGGCCTGGTGAACAAAAATTAGAGGTTGATCGCCGAAGCATAAGAAAAAGAATAGATAAGTTAAAGGAAGACTTAAGGCATCTAAAGGCACATCGTCAGACAATAAGAAAAAGGAGAAAGGATAACGCTATTCCTACCGTGGCTTTGGTCGGTTATACTAATGCAGGTAAGTCCACGCTTTTAAATGCCCTGACCAGAGCCGGTCAAATTGTCGCCGATAGCCTATTTACTACGCTCGATCCTCTATCTAAAAGTTTCCAGTTGCCAAGCGGTGAAAATATCGTTATTTCCGATACCGTAGGGTTCTTGCATAAACTTCCGCATCATCTCATTGAAGCCTTTAAGGCCACGCTTGAAGAGGTGATTGAGTCCGATCTATTAATTCATGTTTTAGATGTAAGCCATGAGCGCGTTCACGAACACAGCCAGGCAGTCTTAGAGGTTTTAAAAGAATTGCGCTCGGATACTAAACCGATAATTACTGCTTTGAATAAGATTGATTTGTTGGAGGATAAGACTTGGCTGGATAATTTAAGAAAAGATTTTCCTAACCCTATTACTATATCAGCAAAATTTGGCGAGAACTTAAATCTTCTTACCGAAGCCATCGGAAAAAATTTTAGCTATAAGATGCTTCATTTAACAATTATCATACCTCATAAACGCATGGACCTGGTAGATTTATTTTATCGCGAGGGCAAAGTTGAAAAGATAGAATATCTGCAAAAAGGGATCAAAATCAAACTAAACCTGCCAAAAATTATGTCCCAAAAGTTATTGCATAACAAAGAGATAGAGATCGTTAATTAGAATATCTAAAAAAAATAATGAGAATATCTTGACAAAATTATTAATTTATGCTATATTTAGCCTGGGAATGAAGGAGAGTTGAAATGCCGATGTTCGATATCTATATCAGTCCTGATGAGCCGGTGTATGTAATTAGCGTGGTGAGCAAGCTGGTAGATTTGCCAATCTGGACGCTGCGGCAATTAGATAAAGCCGGCGTTGTTTGTCCTAAGAGAATCGGAAAAAAAAGCCGAATTTATTCTCTAAAGGACATAAAGAAATTAGAATATGTGCATTATCTTTTGGAAGATAAACACGTCAATATCAGCGGGGTGAGAATGATTTTAGAAATGGAGATAAGGGAATAATTTTTTTTGACTCTTTCTTAGCACTCTTCAACTCAGAGTGCTAAGAAATGAAATTATCCCTCGTGACCGGCAGAAAATAGAAAGTCACTCGGAAGCAATGAGAGATAGAAAGAGAGGCCATTGATCCCTCGTGACCGGCAGAAAATATAAAGTCAATCGGGATCAATGGAAGATAGAAAGAGAGACCATTGATGAGATTGGATAAGATGACGGTAAGATTACAAGAGGCTTTAGAGGATGCCATTAGTCTAGCTACTGAATCCGGACACCAACAAGTCGAGCCAGAGCATTTGTTTTATGCCTTGCTTCGTCAGGAAGATAGCGTTATTGCATCTGTCCTGGATAAATTAGGGATTCAGGCCCTTACTTTAATCAAGACAATTGAGGAAGGCTTTGCTAAGAGACCTGCGGTCAGCGGGGGTAATCTGCAGGTATATTTATCCGGCAGGGTGAATAAATTATTCAATAATGCCCAGAAAGAAGCCGCAGGCCTAAAAGACGAATATATCTCAGCCGAACACATCCTTTTGGCTATATTAGCCGATGATGATTCTATAGTTACCCAGGAATTAAGAAAATCGGGTATAGATAAAGAGAGAATTTTATCTGCGCTCTTGGAAGTGCGCGGTAGTCACCGTATAACCGATGATAATCCCGAGGAGAAATTCAATGCCTTAGGCAAATACGGCCAGGATATTACTGAATTAGCTAGAACAGCTAAGCTCGACCCGGTTATCGGCCGGGATAAAGAAATTAGGCGTTTAATGCAGGTATTATCGCGGCGCACCAAAAATAATCCGGTTTTAATCGGCGAGGCCGGGGTGGGTAAAACCGCGATTGTCGAAGGCCTGGCGCAACGCATTGTTTCTGGCGATGTGCCGGAAGGCCTGAAAAATAAAATGATAATTGCCCTGGATTTAGGAAGCCTGGTTGCCGGGACAAAATTCCGCGGTGAATTTGAAAACAGGCTAAAGGCGGTCCTGCGCGAAATACAGAGCAAAAACGGACAGGTTGTCTTGTTTATTGACGAATTGCACACGATTGTCGGCGCAGGCGCTGCCGAAGGCGCGATAGACGCTTCGAATATGTTAAAACCCATGCTTGCCCGGGGGCAATTACGCTGCATCGGCGCAACCACCCTCGATGAGTATAGAAAGCATATCGAGAAAGACGGCGCTTTGGAAAGAAGATTTCAGTCCGTATTTGTTGACGAGCCAAGCGTTGAAGACACTATCGCAATCCTGAGAGGATTGAAAGAAAAATACGAAATTCATCATGGCGTGCGCATCAAAGACTCTGCGCTTATCGCCGCCGCGGTATTATCCAGCCGTTATATCAGTGGCCGGCATTTACCGGATAAGGCGGTAGATTTGATTGATGAGGCGAGTTCGCGCCTCAGGTTAGAGATAGACAGCATGCCTCAAGAGATTGACAATGTTCAAAGAAAGATTATGCAGCTTGAAATTGAAAAGCAGGCTTTAAAAAAAGAAAAGGATAAGTCTTCCGAAGTGCGGCTTAAAAAAATCGAAGATGAATTAGAAGCGCTTAAGAAGGGGCTCGATATTCAGAGAAAACAATGGGATAAGGAGAAGGCTGTAATTCAGAAAATTCAGGAGATCAAAGCTAAAATTGAGGAACTTAAGAATGAGGCCAATGCTGCCGAGAAAGTCGGCGATTTGGATAAAGTTGCACAGATTAAATACGGTAAACTGATTAATCAAGAGCAGGAATTAAAGAAACATAATGCTGAATTGGTTAAATTACAAGGTAAAAGCCCGATGTTAAGGCAGGAAATCGATGATGAGGATATCGCTAAGGTAATTTCCGAATGGACAGGAATTCCTCTGACTAAACTTATGGAGGCGGATACAGAAAAATTATTGAAGATGGAAGAACGCCTGAAAGTGAAAGTAATCGGCCAGGATGAAGCCATTGAGGCCATATCTAATTGTATCCGGCGTTCACGTTCGGGTATGAGCGACGAAAAGAGGCCGATGGGAGCATTTATTTTTATGGGGCCTACTGGCGTGGGAAAGACTAAGCTTGCCAAGACGTTAGCCTGGTTTTTATTTGATGATGAAGAAGCGCTGGTGCGCATTGATATGTCGGAATATATGGAGAAATTCAGCGTCTCGCGGCTTATCGGCGCTCCGCCCGGATACGTGGGTTATGAAGAAGGCGGGCAGCTTACTGAAAAAATAAGACGCAGGCCTTACGCAGTCATCCTGCTGGATGAGATTGAAAAGGCGCATCCGGATGTATTTAATCTGCTTTTGCAGATCTTAGACGAAGGAAGGCTGACAGACGGCCAGGGCAGGACGGTTAATTTTAAGAACGCGGTTATAATCATGACTTCCAATATCGGCGCAGAGCTGATTCAAAGCCACGGCCCAATCGGCTTTTCCCGGCCGCCATCTAAGGCATCAGGGGGGATACCGCCTGATGCAGGGAAGACTCAAGGAGAGGATGATGCCTTCCAGGGCATTAAAGAGAAATTACTGGAGGCAGTAAAAAGGGTCTTTCGGCCGGAGTTCTTAAACCGCATTGACGATATTATAATTTTTAATCCTTTGGCCAAAGAGGATATTAACCGGATAGTAGATATAGAATTAGAGCCGATATATAAAAAATTAAACCAACAAGGCATTAAGTTGGAATTAACTCCGCGTGCCAAGGATTATCTTGCCAGTCAGGGTTTTGATAATAATTTTGGCGCCCGGCCGCTTAAACGCACAATTCAGAAGTATATCCAGGATCCGCTTTCGCTTAGGATTTTAGAGGGTTCGCTTAAAGACGGAGACAGGGTTGTGGCGGATTTAAACAGAGATAATACCCTGGTGTTCAATATGGATAAGCGCTTGACCCCGCCCTTTCTACTGCCTAGAGACGCTGAGAAGGAAGAAAAGGCAGGGTTGACAAAGCTATAATTTGTGTTAGAATTAGGTTTTAGCATTTTAAAGGCAAGAGTGCTAAAACGAGGTGGATATGGTAAGAAATGTCGATTATGAATCCAGGAGAAAAGCGGTATTGGCAGCTACGATTAACAAATACATAAAAGAGGCAATCCCTGTTTCCTCGGAAGATATGGCCAGGGAGTTTGATTTGAGTTCAGCTACTATCCGCAATGTCTTTGCTGACCTTGAAGAAGGAGGGTATCTGACTCACCCTTATACTTCCGGAGGCAGAATGCCGACTAAAAAAGGCTATCGCTATTATGTGGATTTTCTGGTTTCTCAGATGGAGCTCTTGGATGAAGAGAAAGAGAGTATCCTTAATGAGTATAGACAGGAAATCAAGCTATTGGATGAGGCCCTGGATAGGACATCCGAAATTATATCTCTGGTCACGCATTATGCGGGAATCGTTTCGTTTCTAGAATGGGATGACAAGTTATTTTATAAAGGCATCAGCCAGATTTTAAATCATCCGGAATTCCAGGATTTTACTAAAATACGCATATTCTTTAAATTCATTGAAGACAGAAGGCAGTTGCTCAGTATAGTCAACCGCGATTTCCATGATAGGGTCAAGGTGTATATCGGCGAAGAGCTGGATTGTCCGGAGATGCAAGGTTGCTCTTTGGTAGTTTCCCGCTATCGGATTAGAAATAAGCCTTTAGGAAGAATAGCTGTTTTAGGGCCGATGCGTATGGAGTATAATCATATCATTCCCGCACTGGAATACATTTCTGAAGCGTTATCGGATTTCCTGAGCGGAATTTAAATTAAGTTATGGAAGACAAAGTGCAAGACCATAAAGAAAATAAAAAAGAGCCTGAAGGAGAAAAGCAAGAGGAAAAGATTGTTTCTTTAAAAGAATCTGAATACCTAGAACTCCAGGAAGAAGCAAATAAAGCCAAGGAATACTGGGATAGGATACTGCGCTTGCAGGCAGATTTTGAGAATACCCGTAAGCGCCTAGAAAAAGAAAAACAGGATTTTTTAAAGTTTGCCAACGAGGGAATTATCCAGGAATTATTGAATGTGCTGGATGATTTAGAGCGCACCGTAGAACTTGCCCAAACCAAGCATCAGGATTTACCTGCGTTTTTGAAGGGAGTGGAGATGATTCTGGCGCATCTTTATGAGTTGCTTAAAGACAACGGCGTAAAACCCATTGAAGCCCAAGGCAGGATTTTTGACCCGAATTTACACGAGGCCCTGATGCAGGCAGAAAATAAAGATGTGCCGGAACATACAGTGCTTGAAGAATTGCAAAAAGGATATTTATTAAATGATAGAGTGATTAGGACAGCTAAGGTGAAGGTGTCTAAAAAAACGCTAGCGGTTAGTTAAGTTTTGTCCCTCGCCACTGATAAGATAATTGAAAGTGGCTCGGGACGAAATTTGCTTCGCTATGCTTAGCAAATTTCGGAGGTGCAAAATGGCTAAAGTGATCGGTATAGATTTAGGGACATCTAATTCAGCGGCCGCAGTGATGGAAGGCGGCAGGCCGGTAATTTTACCTTCAGCGGAAGGTGCAGGCGTGGCCTCAGGCAAGGCCTTTCCATCTTATGTCGCTTTTACCAAAGACGGGCAGCGTTTAGTCGGTGAACCAGCCAGGCGTCAGGCAGCAATAAATGCCGAGGGCACAATCCAGGCAGCTAAGCGCAAAATGGGCACTGATTATAAATTCAAGGTTTTTGGCAAGGAATACACGCCGCAGCAGATTTCAGCTTTTATTTTGCAGAAGATAAAACAGGATGCTGAAAGCTATCTTGGCGATAAAGTCGAAGAGGTAGTAATTACGTGCCCCGCGTATTTTGATGATAATCAACGCCAGGCCACAAAAGACGCAGGTGAAATTGCCGGCTTGAAGGTTTTACGTATTATCAATGAGCCTACGGCAGCATGTTTAGCCTATGGTTTAGACAAGGCTCAGAAAGCGCAAAAGATTATGGTTTTTGATCTCGGTGGCGGAACTTTGGATGTTACCATAATGGAAATGGATCAAGGCGTATTTCATGTGCAATCAACCTCTGGCGATACGCAGCTGGGTGGTACAGATATGGATAAGGTTTTACTCGAGTATATCTCCGGGCAATTTAAGCGCGAAACCGGAATAGACCTGATGAATGACAAAATGGCAGTGCAGAGGTTACGCGAGGCAGCAGAAAAAGCCAAGATCGAATTATCCTCGACCGTAAGCACGGATATTAATTTACCTTTTATCACCGCCGATGCCACGGGTCCGAAGCATTTGACTATGTCCATTACCCGCGCAAAATTAGATGATCTAGTTTCGTCTATAATCGAGAGGTGCCGTCACCCTATGGAGCAGGCGATTAGCGATGCTAAGCTTACGCCCAAAGAAATCGACCGCATTATTATGGTCGGCGGACCCACAAGAATGCCTATCGTTCAGAAGTTCGTTGAAGACTATGTCGGCAAAAAAATCGAGCGCGGAGTTGATCCGATGGAATGTGTTGCTTTGGGTGCGGCAATTCAGGCAGCAATTATCACTGGTGAAGTAAAGGACGTGCTGCTCCTTGATGTCACGCCGCTTTCTTTGGGTATTGAGACACTAGGCGGAGTAAATACAAAATTAATTGAAAGAAATGCCTCTATCCCCACGCAAAAGAGCCAGACTTTCTCTACTGCTGCGGATAATCAAACTGCAGTTACTATCCGCGTGCTTCAGGGAGAGCGGCCTATGGCCGATGATAACGTAGAATTAGGGAGGTTTGATCTGGTAGGTATTCCTGCCGCACCACGCGGCATTCCGCAGATTGAAGTAAAATTTGATATTGACCGCGATGGAATTGTGCATGTTTCAGCAAAAGATTTAGGCACGGGCAAAGAACAATCTATCCGCATTACCGCTCCCAAAAAACTTTCCAAAGAAGAAATCGAGAAGATGGTTAAGGATGCAGAGAAATTTGCGGCCGAAGACACTAAGAAAAAGGAAGAAATAGAGGTTATTAATCAGGCGGATACCTTGGCTTACTCCACAGAAAAGTCTTTAAAAGAATTTGGCGATAAAGTCAGCCAGCAAGAACGCGCCGAAATCGAAGCCAGGCTCAATGACTTAAAGACTGCAATAAAGGATAAAAATGTAGATAGAATTAAGAAGACGATGGAGGATTTAACCAAGGCTTCGCACAAATTAGCCGAAGAGATTTATAAGCAAGCTGCAGCAAAACAACAACAGGGCCAAGGCCCAAAACCCAGAGGTCAAGAAAAAGCTGAAGGGCCTACTGAAGAACCGCAAGAAGAGAAGAAGAAAGACGAAGATATCATTGATGCGGAGTATAAAGAAGAGGACGATAAGAAATAATGATGGCTACTAAACGTGATTATTACGAAATACTGAATGTTAAGAAGAACGCAACGTTGGATGAAATAAAAAAGGCTTACCGGGAAATGGCCTTGCGTTACCATCCGGATAGAGTGCCACACGAGCAGAAAAAAGAAGCGGAAGAGAAATTTAAGGAGATCTCCGAGGCTTACGCTGTTTTGTCTGATGCCCAAAAGCGGGCACTTTATGACCAATACGGACATTCCGGAATAGACCAAAAATATGCCTACGAAGACATCTTCAAAGGAGCGGATTTTAGCAGCGTATTCGAAGGTCTGGGAGATTTTGGTTTTGGCGGAGGGCTTTTTGATGAGATATTTAGCGATTTAGGTTTTGATATATCTGGTTCGAGGTCCAGGCAACGGGGCGGTCGCGGCCGAAGAGGCCGAGATCTTCAGATTACCATTGATATAAGTTTAGAAGAGGCAGCCCAAGGCACAGAAAAGACCATAACTGTTCCGCGCTATGAAACCTGCGCTACTTGTTCTGGCAGCGGGGCAAAGCCTGGAACTAAAAGAAATACCTGTCCTCAATGTAGAGGTTCTGGCCGCACGGTTGTCTCCAGCGGCTTTTTTCAATTAGCCCAAACCTGCTCACGCTGCGGCGGCGAAGGTTCAGTTGTCCAGACGTCTTGTCCTGATTGCCGCGGAGAGGGGAGAACCAAGGTAGCGCGTAAGATTAAAGTTAAAATCCCGGCTGGAGTAGATACGGGTTCAAACTTAAGAATCCGCGGCGAAGGCGAGTCTGGCACTGCGGGTAAAGGCGACCTG
>Ga0315273_10008553_pt1 | contig 12923 bp, 17 predicted proteins | sample YL17G02_0_MG_FD_205753 | JGI IMG/M metagenome (GOLD analysis project Ga0315273, IMG submission 205753) | Sediment microbial communities from Yellowstone Lake, YNP, Wyoming, USA - YL17G02_0 | ecosystem: Environmental > Aquatic > Freshwater > Lake > Sediment | place: USA: Wyoming | collected...
TTTTTTTGGACAGCATCATCAGATTTCCCATTCCCATAAACTTGAAGCAATCAGGCTCCTGCTTTGCAATTATTTCCCCTGAATTAAGGGAAATTCCAAAGTCTATTTTCTGCTTGAATAGCTTGTTATGCTCTGTGATCGCTTCTTTTATCTTTTGTGCAACTTTCAATGCAGTGAATTCATTTTTGAAAGTTTTTGTTCTTGCAGGGGCAAAAATGAAAAAGATAGAGTCATCATTTTTATAAGTTGCCGCTTTCTGGTCTTCTGCTATCTGCTTTATTTTTTCCAAAATTTCCTGAGCTCCGCTTTCTTTTGAATTTTTCAGAGAAAGAATATTCTTTATCTTAAGTGTTATCATGCTTACTTCCTGCTTATCCCCCTTAATAGATAGCTCCAGTTCTGCTCTTGCGCTTTTTGGATTAACTGTATGAATTTCCATTGGCTTTTCCTGCTGTTTTTTCTGAATATTTGAACTTATATATCCTATAAAGCTTTTTTGGTAGCCTTTTTTGAAAAAGATGAAAGCAACAAACCCAAGAATTAGGAGGACAAATATCCATACCACAGGGAATTTCACAAGATTTCCAAGATTTGCAGAAATTTTTTTTACATCTACTGTTTTTCCTGTTAAAGCTATGCTTGCGCCTGTAATTTTTCCCTGGTCAACAACCTGAACAGCATAATCTCCATCAGGTGCTGTTAAAACTAATATTTGGCTCTGATCAACTTTCAAATAAATATCTATCTCTTTTGTCTGATTTCCTATTTTTACAAGGATTGTCTTGTTGTATGGAACATTTCCTGTGTTGATTATCAAAACTGTTTTATTGATAAATTCAATACTTACATTTTCTTTTTCAAGAATTTCAAATGTTGCTTCTGAATTTAATTTGTGTGAAACAGCAACAACTTTCCAAACAGCCGGTGCCTCGTTATATTCCACAGGAAATTCTCTAAATTCATCTGTGGAAAGTTCAACCTGGTCTTGAATTTTGTTATTCTCCTTTTTTATTGTTAAAAATGCCAGAGAATCTATTTTGATTCCTGTTTGGTCATACAGCATTGCCTTTACTTTCAGGTTTGTTCCCGGCTCTATGCTTGAATTTTCAAAAATAATTTCCAGACTGGTGGGAACCTGATTTACATAGATTCCCTGATCCAGATAGCCTGTATTAGTGGTATCTCCTGACAAATCTTCTTCGTTAGCTTTAAGCCTGAGAAGATAGTTTCCTGCCTTTATGTCTTTTGGAAGTGTTATATTTACTGAAAAGAGGCCGTTGTTTATTATTCCTCTTTGAATTAAAACAGTTGAATTGCCGCTAAGAATGCTTAATTCTATAAATCCATTAACAGAATTTCCTGTTTTTTTGACAGCTTCCCCCTTAATCAGAATATTTTCCTCTGGATTGAAGTCTGTTTTTGAAAGATTGCCCCCTATAGTTATTGAGTTTGAAATTTCAAAATAATTTGTAAGGGAATATTGGGTTCCAATGAGCGCTTTTATCCTGCATATTCCTTTTAAATCTGAAATAATATCTTTTGAGAGGATAAGGGATGATTCAATTTTTTTCTCTTCTCCTGAAGAAAGACTTATTCCATTTTTATAGAAATTTAGCTGCTTGCCTTCGCAAATTAAATCCATCTGGAAATTTCCCGCGATATCTGCAGCTGATTTTATTGTTATTGGGACTGTTACAATATCTCCCAGATTATAAACAGCTGCGGGCTGCGAATCCACTATAATTTCTGCAGAAATTAAAGGAAGAACAAAGAGCATTACCAGCAGAACTATGCCAGTAAATCCTCTTTTATATTCCATGTTTTTTAAAGTAATGAGATATTTATAAATTTATATGAAAATTATTGATTATGTTAGATATATTTAAAAGTTGGGAGTGCTTTGATAGAAAATGGACTTAAAAAAACTTGAAGAAGATAATAAAAAGCTTGTAGAGAAATTTGGAGCCGGAGCTCTATCAACCCTTAAAGAAGTTCCTGATTTTTATACATTTAAGAAAGGACTTATTTATTCTCATAGAGATTTTGATAAGTTTTTCTCTGCTTTAAAGAAAGGAGAAAAATGTGCAATTGTCTCTGGTTTTAATGCTTCCGGAACAATACACCTTGGTCATAAGCCTGTTTTTGATACAAATTTATTTTTTCAAAGAAAATATGGAATTCCCGTGTTTATCCCTATATCTGATGATGAAAGTTATGTTGCTGGAAAGGTCAAAAACCAGGAAGAAGCTTTGAAAAATTCCTTAGAACTGGCAAAAGAACTATTAGCCTATGGATTTGACCCTAAAAAGACTTATTTTATAATTGACCAGATTTATACTAATATATACAACTTAGCTATAAAACTATCAAGGAAAATTAATCTTTCTGAAATTAAGGCAACATATGGCTATAAGAACGAAGAAAATATAGGATTACACTTTTATCCTGCTGTTCAAGCTGCCCATATTTTATTTCCACAGGAGAAATTTGGAATAAAGAATGTTTTAGTTCCTATAGGCCCTGATGAAGATGCACATATAAGGATTTCAAGAGATATTGCAAGAAGAGAAGGTTATGTTCTTCCAAGTATTCTTCATGTTTTCTTTTTGCCAGGTGTTGATGGGGAAAAAATGTCTAAATCACAAAATAATGCTATTTTTTTAAAAGATGGTCCTGAAGAAATAAAGAAAAAAGTCAACAAGGCATTTTCAGGCGGAAGAGATACTGCTGAAGAACAAAAAAAATATGGGGCAAATCCCGAGATAGATATTTCTTGTATTTATTTGACAAAACTTTTTTTAGATGAAAAAGAGAGTAAAAAACTTATTGAAGATTATAAATCTGGAAAAATTCTTACAAAAGAAGTAAAGCAAATATTGGTAGATGAATTAGTAAAATTCACAAAAGATTTTCAAGAAAAACTTAAAAAAGTAGATATGAAAGACTTGGAAAAAAGCATTTTAAAAAATTAATTTCTTACTCTTGTTATATCCTGAATGTAGTCTTGTGTTATTTTTGGTAATCTATCAAAATCTCTTATTGCATCTCTGCCAGCTGCCATAAATCTTCCTGGTCCAGCATTATAGCTTGCCAAAACATTTGCAACTGTTGCTTCAATTCCATAGAAATTTAGAAGTTGAGGAAGTCTTTGAAATAAATACCAGTCGCGGACAATTCTATTTTTTTGTGGATTTAATATATCTCTTGTACTAAATTTCCTTTTATGAAAGATATTATAATCTTCAAGAGCACCGCTTTCGCTTATATTAATTTGGTTTTCACCTACAGAATAAATAGTGTCTGCAATTGTTTGTGCATTAAATCTTCTTGCTCTTATTGTAATCCCTAGTGCATTTGCTCTTCCAGCAGATTCCCTTATTCTAAGTCTAGAAGTTAATTCTGCTCTTTCTTCCTGTGTTAAATTTGTTATGTTTCTTCTTGCTAAGGCATTAAAAGAGGGAGAAATATATGGAATTTCTGAGGAAGCAGAATAATCAAAAGGTTTTCTGCAGTAAATAGTGTTTCTTGGTTCGATTGAAATTATCTTTCCAAGTACAGATTCGTTCGGAATCATGCTTCCAAGTATGATAAGCAGTCCTGCCAGTCCGGTTCTTACTGTTCTTTTTTTCATTTGACTTTTAGGCGAATGAATGAAAATTTCCTATTTACTTCCATTTTTAATAAATCAGAATTTCGTTTAATTGTGCTTAAACTTGCTCTAAATTTTTTGAATGTAGGAATTTTACCGATAAATATGTTTTTAAACTTTTCTAATATATTTTCAGAGTAACGAAGCGTTTTCTTTTGCCAGAAAGACTAATTTTTTAAACCTGTATTCATTCTTTTTATCATGAAAATACTCTGTCTGCATGTTGATTACCTTAACTTCAAGCCGCTGAAAAAGGCGCTGAAAAATGTAGCTGAGCTGTCTGAAAAAGAGAAAAAAGGGGAAAAAGTTGGTGAATCCCTGGTGGTTCTTACAGCTGTTGAAAAAGGAGATGTTGTAAAAGAAGGAGTAAAAAAACTTGTTGAGAATGTTGAAGATATTGCAAAGCAGGTAAAAATCAAGACAATTGTTCTATATCCTTATGCTCATCTTTCAAGCAATCTAGCCTCTCCAGAAATTGCTGAGGAAATTCTTAGAGAGGGTGAGAAAGAACTGAAAAAAAAGTTCAAAGTTGTGCGCGCTCCTTTTGGATATTACAAAGAATTTGAGCTAAAAGTAAAAGGACATCCTTTGAGTGAGCTGTCAAGGGAAATAAAAACAGGAATAATTTCGGGAAATGAAAAAGAAAAAAAAGAAATTGAAGAATACAACCCAAAAGATTTTTTGCATGAGATAAAGCAGTCAAAACTTGACACTTCCAAGCTAAAAGATAATGACCACAGAATTATTGGGCAGGAAATGGAATTGTTTTTACTGAATCAATCTTCTCCAGGGATGGTATATTGGCTGCCAAACGGAACGATAATCTACAATGAATTAATTAAATTCTGGAGAGAAGAACATCAAAAATTAGGCTATCAGGAAACCATAACTCCTCTTATCAATAAGAGCGCACTTTACAAGGTCTCTGGGCACTGGGCGCATTATAAAGAGCACATGTTTATAGCAAATACAGATGAAGGGGAATATGGAGTTAAGGCGATGAACTGCCCTAATGCAATGGTTATTTTTGGCTCAAAACCGAGGAGCTACAAAGAACTGCCTTTACGGCTTTCTGATACAGACCGTCTTCATAGATATGAATTATCTGGAACACTCGGCGGATTGCTGAGGGTTAGGTCTTTTCAGCAGGATGATTCACACAATTTTGTAACAGAAGAGCAAATCAAGGATGAGTATAATCAAATAATAAAAATCTGCGACAGGTTTTATTCAATATTTGGGATGAAATATTCTTTCAGGTTAGGAACAAGGCCTAAGAAATTTATGGGAGATATTAAATTATGGGATAAGGCTGAAAAAGAATTAAAAGAAATTTTGAAAAACTCTGGAAAGAAATTTTCTGTTCTTGAAGGAGACGGGGCTTTTTACGGGCCAAAAATTGATATATTAATGGAAGATTCCCTGGGAAGGGAGTGGCAGATGGGGACTATCCAGTTAGATATGCAGATGCCATTGAGATTTGGATTAAAATATATTGATAAAGATAACAAAGAGAGAACTCCCATAGTTATTCATCGTGTTATTTACGGCTCGCTGGAGAGATTCATCGCTATTTTGCTGGAGCATACTAACGGCAGGCTTCCTGCATGGCTTGCACCGATTCAGGTAAGAATTTTAAGCTTTACAGACAGAAATATTCCTTATGCAAAAAAAATAGTTAAACAATTAGAAGAAAATATTCCTAATTTAAGAATAGATGCTGATTTTGAAAGCACAACTGTTGGGTCAAAAGTAAAAAACGCAGAGATTATGAGAGTGCCTTACACAATTTGTATAGGGGATAAAGAAGAAAAAGACAAAAGTCTTGCAATCAGAGTAAAAGGAGACAGCAAAATAAAAACCATGAAGGTTGATGGTTTTATTGATTCATTAAGAAAAGAAATAGATGAAAAGAAGTAATTGTTAAATAAGAGCACACAATAAATATAAACATCTAATTTCAACTTAATAATAAATGAAAATAAACAGCAAAAAATCTACAAAATATGTAGCATCAAAAGTAACACGTATCCTAGCAGATAGTAATTCTTTTAGTAGCAGCATCTATTTAAATATTTCTTCTTTTAATTATCACGCAGGGTACGCCCCAGTAGCATCAAAGGTAATGCACTTGCCTTAAGAGCGAGGTCCTAGCAGACATCCGGGTTCGATTCCCAGCTGAGGCGACTCTGCACTCAATAATAATCTAACATGAAAGTTTCTCATTACATAAAACGAGTAAAGGAATCAGAAGAATTTAAGAAGTTTAAAAAAGAAGACTCTAAAGCATATCTGTGCTCGCTATTTTTCATAAGGGATTTTACAGAAAAGAAGAACGAAACCCAGGTTGATTTTTATTCTACAAAGAAAAAATGTATAGTTAGCTTTAAAGTTGACGGCAAAGTTGAGAGAACTATTAACAAAAAAGCAGAAACAATGACTCACAAGAAGTTTATTCCAAAGCAGCTTAATGAAAAGATTAAATTAGATATAGACGAAATGAAAGACACGTTGACAGATGAAATGCATAATAGAGAAATGACTTATGAAATAGAAAAAGTTCTTTCTTTTTTAAATATGGTTGAGGGCAAGCCTGTCTGGAACTGCACTGGTTTTTTAAAAGGCTTGGGAATTCTTCAGGCTCATGTAGATGATGAAACAAACAGCGTTTTGTTCATGGAGAAAAAATCTTTCTTTGACCTGATAAAGTTTACAGGCAAGCCAGGAGCTCCAGAAGGGCAGCAGCCAAATTTAAATCCTAATCTAAATGTAAAAAAATCACCAAAGATAACAATAATTAACGAGGACGAGCTGAGGAAGAAGTTAGGAAAGAAGAAGTGATATTCTAAGAAGATAATAGTTTATCAAGAGTATTTCTTATCATATTAACATTTTTACATCTTTTAACGACCCTTGCTATTTGTTTGCATCTCGATTTATAATAACTTTTAAACTTATAAGTTATTTCTTCCTCCCCATAATATGAAAACCCCTTTCCATTATATGCATTAATCTTTAACCAGGTTCCAGGGTGTTGCTTACCATCGCCATCCCAGTTATCCCTTGAAAATTCTAATGTAACTTTTGAGCCATTAATTCTCACCTTTTTTTTATAACCATGGTTTTTAGGCATATAGCTCTCTGTTAATTTCTTTTTATAAATATTTATGTGATAAAATTATTTTTTAACAACAGCGATGAGATTTCTTTTAGAATAAAACCCTTCTGGATTTTCTGCATTTAGCAATTTTATTATTTTAAACCCTATTTCTTTTAATAAAGTCTCAAACTCCTGTTTGTCATAGAAATAATAATATCGCTTAAACTCACCTTTTCCTTTTACTTTCCAGGATATAAAATTTTGTTTTGGGGCATCTCTGAATTTTTCCTGAGCTTTATTCCAGACAGTTATTATTGCTTCTGCCTTTGGCTTTAGAACCCTATAAAGCTCTTTCAGGGAATTTTTCCTTTCTTTCTCAGAAGCAAGGCACTGGAGAGATGCAATATAAACGGCTGCATCAAAGAAATTTTCTTCAAAAGGTATTTTGTCAGCTCCAGATTTTTTCAGAATAACTTTTATTTTTTCTTTATCTGCAAATTGTTTTGCATATTTTAGCATATTTTCAGAAAAATCAATCCCGTAAATAGTTCCATCAATTTTTGTGAAATTTCTTCCTGTTCCGCAGCATAAATCCAGGATTTTCCCCTTTTTGTTTTTTAGAAAATTTATAACTATAGGGATTGGTTTTGATTTGAACTTCTTCCAGGGATTTGCTATATTATCCCAAACTTCTTCCTGCGAAATGGTTTTCATTTTTTGTTATAGCTTAATTTTAATAAGAGAATAGTGTCATAATTTATAATATTATCTTAAACCATTTTTTATCATTAATACCTTATCCTTAAAAACTCCTTATTTTTTGTTATAACAACTTTTTAATATCCTTTAATATAAATTCTATTATGAAACAGAAAACAAATCAACTAATAAAGCCTGTGAGAACTATTTCAGGAGTTACTCCGCTGGCAGTTGTTATAAAGCCGAGAAAATGTAATCACGGAACATGTATTTATTGTCCTGGCGGAGATGTTGTTCCACAGAGCTATACAACAAAAAGTCCTGCTATAATGAGGGCTTTGACTCTTGCTTTTGATCCTTATCGGCAGGTGAAAGCCAGGCTGGATATGTTAAAATCCATGGGTCATCCTACAGACAAGATAGAGCTGATAATTCTTGGAGGAACTTTTATGCAGTATGATTTAGATTACCAATATGGTTTTGTAAAAAAATGCTTTGATGCTTTAAACAGAAGAAACTCCAAAAACTTGGCAGAAGCTAAGAAACTGAATGAGAAAGCAGAGCATCGCTGCGTGGCAATGTGCATTGAAAATCGTCCTGACAATTGCTCTGATAAAGAAATTAAAAGAATGCTGGAAATGGGAACAACGCGGGTTGAGATAGGTGTGCAAATGCCTAGCGACGAAATTTACAGAAAAATTCACAGAGGACATTGTGTTCAGGATGTTATAGATGCTACAAAAAGATTAAAGGAAGCTGGTTTTAAGCTCGGTTATCATATAATGCCTGGTTTGCCAGGAAGCAATCCTAAAAAAGATTTACAGATGTTCAAGCAAATTTTTGAAAAAGAGGAATTTAAACCTGACCAATTAAAGTTATATCCTTGTCAGGTTGTCAAAACAGCGCCGCTTGCAAAACTGGCAAAACAAATGCATTACAAACCATATACAGAAAAGCAAACAAGCGAAGTTTTAAGCAAAATGTATCTTGAAATTCCCCCTTATTGCAGAATTATGAGAGTTATTAGGGAATTTCCTAAAGAAACCCTTGTTGAAGGAATTACAAGACTTGATTTAAGAAAAGATATTGAAACTAGCTTAAGAAATCAAAAGCTGAAGATAAATGAGATTAGAATGAGGGAAGTTGGATTTAATCCTAAAAATCTAAACCAAGAGCTGAAACTTAATGTTCTTGAATATAAGGCGTCTGGCGGGCGAGAATTTTTTCTGGAAATAATTAACAGAGATAACATTCTTTTTGGACTTTTGAGACTGCGTTTAAGTTCTAATAGTAGCTTATCCAAGCATGGCCAAGCTAGGGCAATGATAAGAGAGCTTCATGTTTACGGCCAAGCTTTGGAATTAGGAGAAAAAGGAAAAATTTCTCAGCATAAAGGATTGGGAAAATGGCTTATGGAAGAAGCTGAGAAAATAGCCATGAAAAAAGGTTACAAACAGATTTATGTTATTTCAGGCATAGGTGTCAGAGAATATTATCGCAAGATTGGTTATAAGTTAGAAGAGCCGTATATGGTTAAGAAACTTTAAGCGCCCTGCAGAACTACGACAGGGCATAGGTAATAATCTAACTAAACATCTCTTTTATTTTATTTTCAATCTCTTTTATAACCTTTTCATCTTTTACATAACCTATCTTATTTAAAATCAAGCTTTCATGCAAGGTAAAAATCATATCTAAATAAATATTTGAGTCGAATTTGATATCTCCTTCACAAGCTTTCCTGTTTAAAATTACTTCATATTTTGATATTTCTCTTCTTTTTGTTGTTATTTGGCATAAAATTGTATTTTCTCCTTCCAGGGGTTTGATAACAAGAGCAGGTCTTATTTTGCTTTCTTTTAAATCTGAAAAAGGAAAACGAACAAGAATAATATCATATTTTCTAAATTTCATTTTTTTGAAGATATGCAAATGCCTTTTCGTCTTCTTTTGAAAGCCATGCTTCAGAAAGAGATTTCTCTGACCAAATTGCAGTCTCAGGAATAGATTTTTTTAATATAATTTCATCATCTTTCCTAATTACAATAAGCCTATCTCCTTCATTGATTCCTTTGCGTAAATCTAAAGGAATTACTACTTGCCCTCTTGAACTCATCTTGGTTGTATCAATTATCATAAATAAGATTAATCTTACTTCTATTTAAATATTTCGCAAAAAGAACTTTTAGTTAAGCGCCCCACACTGAAATCAAAGATTTCGTGAACGTCGTTTAAGCAAAGCTTAAACGCCCCGACCGAACGACGACAGGGCGTAGGTGTCTACAATCTTTAAGAAGTGTGGTCACCAGAATTACTTAATCCCATTCAAAAGGGTTAATCTTTTCTCCCTTTATTTCTTTTATAGCCCTAATTATATCTTCTTCAGGAATATCTTCTGTTCCATCTTTACTAATTATAACAGTGCACCCTTCTAAGTAGCTCCCTTTTAGAATTTTGTCTATTAATTCCCTTCTGTATTTCTGTTCAAGTTCATGGATTTTCATTTGGTCTCTTTAAATCTTCTTTAATTTTTTGTATCTTTTTCTTTAATTCAGGCAGATTCTTTTTAATAATATTCCATATTATATCAAGGTTTACACCAAAATAATGATGAATCATCTTATCTCTTGTTCCTATTATCTTGTTCCATTCAACTTCCTTATATTTTTCTTTGAGTTTCTTTGAGATATTTTTTGCGGCTTCCCCAAGAATTTCTAATCTTCTTATATTGGCATCTTGAATATCCTTGGTTTCTTCAAATTTTTCCCTAGAAATATTTTTTATAGATTTTTCAATATCATTAATAGCATCCAAAATATGGTTAATATAAGGCAAATCCTCGTGCTCTGTCATAGTATTCTTATCTCTTCCTTTAATATTTTGTCTCTCAAATAAGGGCTTATATATTTATAAGTAATCAAATCAACTTTCTTATTCAATGATTTTTCTAAATCCATTTCTATTCCTATAAATCCAAATCCAATATTTTTTGGCGGTTCAACTAAGATGTCAATATCGCTATTTTTCTTAAAGTCACCCCTCGCATAACTTCCAAATATCCCTGCCTTCTTTATATGATTCTTTTTTAAGATTTCTATTATTTTTGGTTTTAACTTATTTAAAATTTCTTCTTTTTTCCTCTTTTTTACTTTTAATTCTTTGTCTGCTTGATTTTCTTTCTCTTTTAGCTCTTTTTCTGGTAAGTTAACTCCCAAATATTTTCTTTTTTTAGATATTTTTTTGCCTTTTCTTACAGACAAAACTCTATAATAATACTTTTTATTGTTTCTTGTTTTTATTTCAGTATATGTCATAGAATAATGTGTGTCTACTTATTTATAAAACTTTCTATGTAGACGTAAACGCCCCGACCGAAGGTTGACGGGGCGTAGGTGGGAACAAGAGGTATCAATTATTCAATGTGATATTTTTAAAAACCTGAGGAGAAAATTTTTCAGAGGCATCTAATATCTCTAGGCCAATAATCTTTCCATCTTTGGATATGTCTATGATTAACCCGTCACCAACCTCCTCGCTTACTTCATATACCCCTTCCTCAGCATAAATATACATAGCATCTGCTTCTTTATCGTATCTAATTTTCATTTTTGTATCTCCTTATCTTAGTAAAATAAACGGTCACTATTATATAAACTTTTTCTGCTTCTTTATAAATGACTCTTAAAGCTTAGCAAGAAATCTGTCTGTTTTAACTGATAGATGAATTGCGCTAATTATTTATTTCTAAGTTGATTATAAAAAATGGGCTGGTTTCTAGCCCATTGAAAAGCTAACAATAGTCGTAGCTTTCTAAACTAAATAAATTTATCGGAGGTAAAAATGGAAATAGAATACAAGCATTACTCAACATCTGTCGGCAATAATTTGAAAACAATTCAGATAACAACAAAATATAGATATAAAATGATGCGGCAGGAAAAACTAAAGGTTTTTTGCAAAGTTGCTTTGGAAGAAGCCTGCAAAAAACATAAGATTGAAGTAATAATCGTAAAAGTTTTAGATGAGCACAGCCATTTGATTGTTGATTGCCCAAGAACAATTAGCGACGCTAAATTGATGCAAATTGTGAAAGGTCTTTCATCATACATCCTGTTCAGACTTTGTCCTGAATTGAGAAAGAGATATCCAAGAGGAAATTTCTGGAATAAAGGATATTTTTGTGCTGGATGTGGAACAGATTTTGAGAGAGCATTGGGCTACATTCAGAATCAGGAATTGCATCATTCATTGATTTAGGACGCTGTCGGCTTTAGCCGACAGAGGATGTCACAATAATTCTTATTTTGTATGCACTTTTTGTATAAAAATACACACTTTATACATACTTTTTATTGTTTTTTTGATAAATATGTATAACTATGCATTTTAGCAAGTTTTTTATAGATTAAGACTTTTGAAAGAAAATGGCTACTAAAACATCTAAAGGATGGGTAAGAAAACAAATTACAGGAGATGGAAGAGAAAACGAAAAAAGATGGGCTGATAGAGAAATAGGAATAAGAAAACCCACAAAGACTAAGGTTAAAAGGGCAAAGAAAGCAGACAGAGAAATGATGAAGTTTGTAATGAACTCATAATTTTTCATAAACTACTCTTATTGAAGTAGCGTGATGAAAATAATGAAAGGGTGTATAATCAACCATCTTTGGATGAATTTTTATTAAAAGATTAAAAAGAGCAATTTTCATTTTCATATACAAGTTTGTTCTATTTGTTAAGAATTTAATTTTTATAATTTTCCCCTTTATATCTGAGTCAAAATCATCATTATCTATCAAACATATTAAGGTAGTTACCCAATATTCTTTTTTATGGTCTATGCTATCCCAAGTTTCCCTACCATAGGGAACTACAACATCTATCTTTCCACCAACTTTTGTTATTCTAAAAATCTCTTCCATAACTTTTAAGGGGTCTTTCATATGTTCTAAAGTATTTTCAAATAAAACATAATCATAAGTATTATTTTTTATTTTCAGTGGCTTTTCTAAATCTGCAATTATGTTAGCTCCAAATTTTCTATGATTATCTAAATTATCCCATCCTTTCAAAACTTTTCTTCCAGAACCAATATTAATTTTCTTAATTTTACTCATAGAACAATATTATGATATGGGCTTAATAAATCTTAGTATATTATTGTCCTATGAAGAGGAAAGTGCTTGAAATAAAAAAGAAAATATTGAGTATACTTAAAGAAAGGGGAGAAATTGCCTTAAAAGCTTTGGAGATTAAAACAAATATAGGCTCACAAACGATAAAAAATCAAATAGAAGAGTTAGAATTCTTTGGATTAGTTGAAATAATAAAACACAAGAAAAACGAAAAAACAGGTAGACCTTATACATCTATTAGACTTAAACAGAAATAGACTTCTCTTTAAGAATAAGTTCTTGTAGTATTAAGATTGCAGGATTTAGAGATTCTCTAAGCTTTTCTTTGACAACCTCTTCT
>Ga0315273_10008554_pt1 | contig 12923 bp, 13 predicted proteins | sample YL17G02_0_MG_FD_205753 | JGI IMG/M metagenome (GOLD analysis project Ga0315273, IMG submission 205753) | Sediment microbial communities from Yellowstone Lake, YNP, Wyoming, USA - YL17G02_0 | ecosystem: Environmental > Aquatic > Freshwater > Lake > Sediment | place: USA: Wyoming | collected...
GGCCGCTTCCGCGCCGGATCGAACAGCCCATCCTTCTCGAGGGCTCGCCGGATCCGCTCCAGCTCGAGCTGTTGCTGTCCCAACTGGTCGGTAATGAGCAGCTCGGTGACGTTCAGCCGGAACTCACCCCGCTCCTCCCAGACCGTCGGCGTGCCGAACACGAACACCTGGCTGCCGTCGGGAGGAGCCGCCTTGATGCGGGCGGCGTAGGTCTTCCACATCACGGCGCGGACCTGCGCCTCCGCATCGCGCAGCGTGAAATACCAGTGACCGCTCTGGTAGACCTTGAGACCGGAGATCTCGCCCCGGACCCACAGCGGACCGATGCCGCCCTCGAGGACCCGCCGCGCGGCCTTGGTCAGCAGCGTGGGGGTCCATGGGGCCTCGTCGAGCGCGGAGAAAAGGTCGGGCATGGGATCTACGATTGACGATTGTCGATTGTCGATTGCACATCACCCTCTTCTGATCCTGAGCGCATCGACAGGACTCGTTCCCGGAGTCCCAATCGTCAATCGACAATCGGCCATCCTACATCCTCTGCTTCATCGCCTGCAGAGTATTGGCCATGAGCATGGCGATGGTCATAGGGCCGACACCGCCGGGGACGGGGGTGATCGCCGAAGCGACTGCGGCGCACTCGGCAAATGCCGCATCGCCAGTGAGGCGGTAGCCCTTGGGATGGCTGGGGTCGTCCACTCGGTTGATACCGACGTCAATGACCACCGCGCCGGGCTTCACCCAGGCGCCCTTCACGAATTCCGCCTTGCCGATGGCCGCGATGAGGATGTCCGCCGAACGGCACACGGCCGGCAGATCCCGGGTCTTGGAGTGGCAGACCGTCACCGTGGCATCGCCGCCGGGGCCCTGCTGGATGAGCAGGTTCGCCATGGGCTTCCCGACGATGGTGCTCCGGCCCACGACCACGGCGTTGGCTCCCCGGGTCTCGATGCCGTTGCGGACCAGCATCTGGATGACACCCCAGGGCGTGCAGGGCCGAAGGGCGGTCGGGTCGCCGATGACGAGCTTGCCGACGTTGACGGGGTGGAAGCCGTCCACGTCCTTCAGGGGATCGATGCGCAGCAGCACCTTCTCGGTGTTGATGTGCTTGGGGAGGGGCAACTGTACCAGAATGCCGTGAATCGCGGGGTCCTGATTCAGCTGATCGACGATAGCAAGGAGTTCCGCCTCGGAGATGGTGGCATCCCGTTTGATCTTCACCGAGTGCATCCCGGCCTCGAGGCAGGCCTTCTCCTTGCTCCCGACGTAGGCTTTGGAGGCAGGATCCTCGCCGACCAGCACGACGGCCAGGCCCGGGACGACTCCCGTGGCCTTGAGGCGGGTGATTTCCTCGGCGACCTCCTGGCGGATGGTCCTGCCTAGCGCGACTCCATCGATTAGGCGAGCGCTCATCGGGCGATATCCACGGCTCGGGTTTCTCGGATGACGACAACCTTGATCTGGCCTGGGTACTGCAGTTCGTTCTCGATCCGGCGTGCGATCTGGTCCGACAGCTGAACCGCCTGACTGTCGTCCACCCGGTCCGGGGTGACGATGACCCGCACCTCCCGCCCGGCCTGGATCACGTTGGACTTCTCGACCCCCTCGAAGCCGTTGGCGATCTCCTCGAGCCTGGTGAGGCGCTTGACGTAGCTCTCCAACGCCTCGCGCCGCGCCCCGGGCCGCGAGCCGCTGATCGCATCGGCGGCCTGCACCAGGACGGACTCGGCGGTTTCGTGGGGGACGTCGTCATGATGGGCGTGAATGCAGTTGACCACCAGGGCGTTCTCGCCGTACTTTCGCGCCGCTTCGACCCCCAGCTCGACGTGGGTGCCCTCGTTTTCGTGCGTCAGCACCTTGCCCACATCGTGCAGCAGCGCACCACGCTTGGCGAGCTGCACGTCGAGCTTGAGCTCCGCCGCCATCATGCCGGCCAACCAGGCCACTTCCTTGGAGTGATCGTAGATATTCTGGCCGTAGGAGGTTCGGTAGCGCATCCGCCCGATCAGCCGGATCAGCTCGGGGTGCAGGCCATGGACCCCGGTTTCGAACGCCGCCTTCTCGCCCAGCTCCTGCATCTCCGCATTGAGTTCCTTCTGGCTCTTGGCGACCAGTTCCTCGATCCGGCCCGGATGGATGCGGCCATCGGTGATCAGCGCCTCGAGCGAACGGCGGGCCACCTCGCGCCGGACCGGATCGAAGCAGCTGATGACCACCGTGTCCGGTGTGTCGTCGATGATCACGTCGACCCCGGTGGCCTGCTCGAAGGCGCGGATATTCCGGCCCTCCCGGCCGATGATGCGGCCCTTCATCTCGTCGTTGGGCAGGGCCACGGCCGACACCGTCGTTTCCGCCGTGTGCTCGGCGGCGATCCGCTGCACTGCCAGCGCCACGATCTTCCGGGCTTCCTTGTCGGCGCCCCGCTTGGCCTGCTCGCGAATGTCCCGCGCCAGGGCCTGGGACTGGCTTCGGGCCTCGTCCTCGGCGCGCTGCAGTACCTCCCGCCGGGCCTCCTCCGCGGTGAGACCCGCGATCCGCTCCAGCCGGTGGCGCTGCTCCTGAACGAGGCGCTCCGCCTCGGCCTCGTGGGAGCGCACGGCCTCCTCTCGTTTGACGACCGCCGCCTCGCGTGCCCCGAACCCCAGCTCCTGCTTGCGGACCTCCTCCACCTTCAGCTCGAGGGAGCGGTCCCGCTCCTCGACCCGGCGTTCGAACCGCTCCCACTCCTCCCGTCGCCGGTGGGCCTCCTTGTCGAGGTCCTCCCGGAGCCGGAGGATCTCCATCTTGCCCTCCAGCACGATCTGGTTGCGGGCCTCCTGGGCCTTGCCCGCGGCGTCGAGGACGAGCGCCTGGGCCTCGTCCCGCGCCGCCGAAAGGGTGCGCGCCGCACTCTGCCGCTGGGAGCGGCTGTGGAGGATGAAGGCGACGGTGGCGACGACGAGACCGGCGATGAGCCCCTCGACCAGGGGCAGGAAGATTGGCGCCATACGATCTATCTCCAAAGCGCGGCGCGGGGGCGCCGGCGCTGCTTGCGTTGGGTCCGAGCCGAGCCGCGGGAGCGGAGCTTCCGCCCCGGCTCTACCCGGTGATACCCTGAGGGCCGGTTGCCCGGCGACCGCGTTTGGCAGGCGGCAACAGCCGGGCGAGGTCGTCCGCCATGGCGTTGAGCCGGGCAGCATGTTCGCGATCACCCCGGCGGGCCTGGAACAACTCGTCGGTGATGGCCAAGGCCGCGAGGATCGCCGCCTTGTGCGTCTCCACCTGCGGCAGCATGTCGCGGATGCGGCGCAGCGCCGCGTCCACGTAGGCAGCGACCTCCCGGGTGTACTCGGGCGGCAGCTCGGAGCGCACGGTGTAATCCTCACCGCCGATCGTCACGCGGACGGCGTGCTTCGGCGCATTCATGCAGCCCCCTCGTCGGCATCCTGCTCGAGGAAGCTCAGCCGGTTTGCCAGCATCCGGAGCTTGTCACGAGCCGCGTCGACCCGTTCGCGGAGCGCCTGATTCTCCACCTCGAGCCCGATCACCCGCTGGCGCGACTGGATCAGCTCCGGCCCTGCCACCACCCCGCCCTTCGCCCGGACCTCACCGAGTTCAGCCTCGGCCTTGAGGGAGCGGCGGCGCCACGCGGCCAGTTCCTCGCCCACATGCTGCAGCAGGTCGCCCAGTTCGTGGATGGCCCGCGCGTCAGGACGTTCGTAGCCTTGCGTCAAGCTCTTTCTCCAGCGTCTTGAGGAGGCGGCCGATCAGCGCGTCGACTTCCTCGTCGCGCACCGTGCGCTCAGCCGCCCGAAACGTGAGCCGAAACTGGACCGCCCGGCGGTCTTGACCCAGCTCAGGCGCGCGGAACTCGCTCACCACAACCACCGATTCCAGGAGCTTCCCACCGGCCTGCCGCAGCACTCGGATCGCAGCGGCCGCGGCGGTCCCGGCCGTAAGCAGCAGAGTCAGGTCACGCCAGGCGGCCGGCGTCGTGGGCAGCGTAGAGCAGCGGGGCACCGGCCGCAGCTCGGCCCTCAAGTCCAGCTCCAAGCCGAAGACCGGGGCTGCCCACGCCGGCGGCGTGACGGCCAGCCGCTCGGCGCGGCCCACCTGCCGGCCGTCCGGCGTGACCGCTATCCACCCATTTGAATGAACTTGCACGGTGGCACCCGGATTTGCCAGAGTCACCGCCGCCTCGAAGAGGGATTTGAGATCCCACAAATCCAGCTCCGCCGCCTCGCCCCCATCGGTCCAGTGCGCCGGCGCCCGGGCGCCGGTGAGCACGGCCGCGACCCGCAGCGTCTCCCGCGGACGGCCATCTTCGCCGCCCAGACGAAACACGGTGCCGATCTCGAACAGCCGCACGTCCCGGACCTGGCGCGACCAGTTGGTCTGAACCGCGCGGGTGAGCCCCGGCAGCAGGGTCTGCCGAAGCCAGGCCTCCTCGCTGGACAGGGGATTGAGGAGACGCACACTGCCTTCCCCCTCGTCCGGTCCCAGCGGCAGTGGTTGAGCCTCGAACAGCCCCTGGGCCGCGAGCCCCTCCCGCGCATGGCGGATGGCCAGATCCGTGGAGCCGGCGCCGAGTCGGCCGACACGATAGGGGCGGAGATCCGTCGGGAAGTTGTCGTACCCGTGCAGCCGGGCCACTTCCTCGATGAGATCGATCTCACTGGTCAGGTCCGGCCGCCAGCCCGGCACATCCACAGCCAGCCGCTGGTCCTCCGGCTTGTTGAGCACGGTGCAGCCGATCGCCGTCAGGTACTTCTCGAGGGCGGCCACCGGCAGCGCGGACCCCAGCACCTGGGTCACACGGGCATGCCGGAGGAAGACCCGCGGCGGATGGGCGGGCTTCGGCCAGACGTCCACCGCGTCCTCGATGCGCCCGCCGGCTGTCGCGAGGATCAGCTCCGCGGCCCGGCGCTGCGCCTCGGGGAGGCCCCAGAGATCCACACCGCGCTCGAAACGATACGAGGCGTCAGTGGAAAGACCGAGGGTTCGCCGGGTGCGGCGGATGCGGGGCGGGTCAAACCAGGCGCACTCCAGCACGATATCGGTGGTGCGATCGCTGACCTCGGCGTTCTGGGCGCCCATGACGCCGCCCACCCCGATCGCCCGACCCGCATCGGCGATGACGGTCATCTGGTCCGTGAGCTTTCGATCGACGCCATCCAGCGTGGTAATCGTCTCGCCAGGGCGAGCCCGTCGCGCCAGCACCTGGGCTCCCTCGAGGCCGGCAAGGTCATAGGCGTGCATCGGGTGGTTCAGTTCCAGCATCACGTAGTTGGTCACGTCCACGACGTTGCTGATGCTCCGGACGCCGGCCGCCTGCAGGCGTTCCACGAGCCAAGCCGGGGACGGTCCGATCTTCACCCCGCGGATCACCACGGCGGTGAATCGCCGGCACCCCTCAGGGTCGTCGCTGCCCACCGTCACCCCGCCCACCGTGGCGCGCGGCGCCTCCACCCGCCGCAGCATTGCCAATCCTGCGGCAGGGGCACCGGGGATCTCCGGAAGGCGGAGCGGCACCCCGAAGCTCTGGGCCAGCTCGCGCGCCACCCCGCGGTGGCCGAGCAGGTCCGGCCGATTGGGGGTGACGTCCAGGATCAGCCGGTCGTCGCTGACCGGCAGCGCCTCGAGCAGCGCCGCCCCGGGCGCCAATGCGGTGGAGAGCTCGAGAATGCCATCGTGTTCCTGGCCGAGGCCGAGCTCGCGGGACGAGCACAACATCCCCTCGGACGCCTCACCCCGGATCTTGCGGCGCTCCAGAGTGACGCCACCCGGCAACGTCACGCCGATGCGGGCGAAGGGGTACTTCTTCCCCACGGCGACATTGGGGGCCCCACAGACCACGTGCAGCGGAGCCGCCGAGCCGTCGTTCACCTCACACAGCCGAAGCCGATCGGCGTTCGGATGCGGACGCACCGATTCCACCAGCCCGACGACGATGTGTTCAAGGCCCGGATGGAGCGCCTCGATCCCATCGCAGGGCAGCCCGAGCATCGCCAGCCGCGACGCGAGGTCCTTGGCGTCGAGCGGCCGGCGGAGAAAGGCCTCGAGCCAGCGGCGGCTGACGTTCATCGGGCACCGGGGGGTGGGGGCACGCGTTCAGCGTTGAGCGTGCAGCATGCAGAGCGCCGGGAAGGAATCTCCCTGAACCCTGTACGCTGAACGCTCGACGCTGCGGCCGACCTCATCCGAACTGCTCCAAGAACCGCATATCCCCCTCATACAGCATCCGGATGTCGCTGATGCCGTAGCGATTCATCGCGATCCGCCCGGGGCCCATCCCAAAGGCGAAGCCGGTGTACCGCTCCGGATCGAGGCCGCAGTTCAGCAACACGTTGGGGTGCACCATTCCCGCGCCGAGGATCTCCATCCAGCCGGTGCCCTTGCAGGCGGGGCAGCCGCTCCCGCCACAGAGCCCGCAGCTCACGTCCATCTCAGCCGAGGGTTCGGTGAATGGAAAGAACGAGGGCCGGAAGCGGACCGCAGTCGTCGAGCCGAAGAACTCCCGGGCGAAGTGGATCAGCGTCGCCTTCAGGTCGACGAAGGAAATGCCCTCGTCCACCGCCAGGCCCTCGATCTGCGCGAACACCGGCGCGTGCGATGCGTCGAAGGTGTCTTTGCGGTACGCCCAGCCCGGGATGACGACCCGGATCGGCGGCGGGTCCTGCAGCATTACCCGGATCTGCACCGGCGAGGTGTGGGTGCGCATCAACCAGCGGCCTTCGTCCTGCCGCCGGCGCTCGGCCGGCTCGCGGCGCTCGAACGGCTCCGCGATCCCCGAGCTGCGATTGCGGCGACGATCGTCGGCGACCCGACGATCGGGGATATCGAGGTACAACGTGTCGTGCATGTCCATCGCCGGGTGGTCGGGCGGGAAGTTCAGGGCGCCGAAGTTGTACCACTCGGTCTCGGCTTCGGGGCCGGTCGCGCGGGCGAAACCGAGGCCGTGGAAGATCGACACGATCTCCTCCACCACCTGGGTGACCGGGTGCACGCCGCCGAGGGCCCGCGACCGACCGGGCATAGTCAGGTCGATGGCCCGCGACGCCTCTGCCTCGGCCTGCCGCGTCAGCACCTCCCGGCGCGCGGCGACCGCCGCCTCGAGTTCCTGCTTGAGGGCGTTGGCCTCACCACCCACGGCCCGCTTGTCGTCGGCTGAGAGCGCGGGGAGCCGTTTCATGATCTCGGTGAGGGCCCCCTGCTTCCGTCCCAGGAGCCGCACCTCGGCCGCCTCGAGCGCGCGCGCGTCGAGGCTGGTGATGGTGGCAAGCTCGGCGCGAAGCGCCGCGAGCGTCTGCCGGAGTTCAGTCGATTCGGCCATGGACCCCTGGGGGACTGCAAGCAACGTGGGGTCACCCACCTTTGGCGGGCGACCCCACGGTGGACACCGCTCTCGGGACCGCCCCTACGACTGCGCCCGCGCCACCTCGGCGATCTTCGCGAAGGCGTCCATATCCTTCACGGCGAGATCGGCGAGCACCTTCCGGTTCACGTCGACGCCCGCCTTTTTGAGCGCCGCCATGAAGCCGCTGTAATTGAAGCCGTACAGGCGGCACGCCGCGTTGATGCGGGTGATCCAGAGGCTGCGGAACTCGCCCTTCTTCTTGCGGCGGTCGCGGTAGGCGTACTGCATGCCCCGTTCGACAGTCTCCTTGGCCGGCTTGTACAGCTTGCTCCGGGCGCCGCGCGCGCCCTTGGCGGCGCGCATGATCTTCTTCTTCCGGGCGTGATGAGCGACGTTGCTCTTGACGCGAGGCATGGTCTCTCCCTTACGCCTGGAGCAGGCGGTTCACCCGCGGGAAGTCGGCCGAGGCCACCAGGGCGCTCTTCTTGAGCCGGTTCTTCCGCTTCCGGGTCTTCTTGGTCAGGATGTGCGAGTGGTTGGCGTGAAAGCGCTTGAGCTTACCGGATCCGGTTCGCTTGAAACGCTTCATCGCCGCACGCTTGGTCTTCTGTTTCGGCATTTCCTCGTCTCCCCATTAGCAGGGGCTGAGCTGAGCTCCGCCCCTACATCATTATTTCGGCCCCATCACCATTACCATGTTGCGGCCTTCGAGCTTGGCTTCCTGCTCGATCTTGCCGACGTCGGCCAGGCCGTTGGCGAACCGGTCCAGCACCGCCCTCCCCAGATCGACGTGGGCAATCTGCCGGCCCCGGTACATCATCGTCACCTTCACCTTGTTGCCGTCCGCCAGGAACTCGCGGGCATGCCGGCTCTTGAATTCGAAGTCGTGCTCCTCGATGCCGGGACGGACCTTGATCTCTTTCAGGTGAATGACATGCTGCTTCTTCTTGGCTGCCCGCGCCGCCTTGGCTTCCTCGAACTTGTACTTGCCGTAGTCCATGATCTTGACCACGGGGGGCCGGGCGGTCGGCGCCACTTCCACCAGATCGAGACCGCGTTCCACCGCGGCCGCGAGGGCCTCTTCGACCGGAAGCACACCCAGCTGCTCGCCAGCGGGGCCAATCACCCGGACCGGGCTGATCCGGATGTGTCGATTGATGCGTACCCGGCGCTCACGCTCGTTCGTGGACAGTGCGACGCTCCCGCGAAAAAGAAACCGGACACCCGAGATCCCCTGGGTGTCCGGCAACAGAGGGTGGGACCGCGACGCGTGTCCCACCAATAGCGCTGTATGCTGGACCCGGTCACTCCGGTCTCACTTCGCCGGGCTGGGGGTGGAGAGCCCGTAGCGGCCGGATGCATCCGGCCGCTACGGGCCCCCGCTTTGTTGAACGGCGGTAAAGCTAGCGCCGGCAACCCCTTCGGGTCAACCATGGAGCGGATGAGGCGGAGAGGGCGGATGACTAGCGCCGAGGCGCGACGCGAGGCTCCGCTAGACCGATGCCCTTCCCCTCCGGAATGACCCGGGCCATGGCGAGGTCGGGGTCGTGCTCGAAGATGAACCACCAGCCACCGGCGACCGCGTCGCGATAGAGCGCTCGCTTCGACTCCAGGGTACGGAGTGGCTCGAGGTCATAGCCCATGATATACACCAGCGGGAGGTGGGCCGAGGTGGGAATCACGTCGGCAAGATAGACGGCCGTCTCTCCTCCGCTCTCGATGACGATGCTCTGATGCCATGGGACATGGCCCGGGGTCAGACGGGAGCGGATCCCGGGCAGAATCTCGACGTCGCCGTCGATCAGGCGCCAGCGTCGCGCCGCCGCGACCGGCTCGAAGTTGGGAGGCAGATAACTCGCCCGGGTCCGCTCGTTGGTGTGGCGGGCGAAGTCGAGCTCGTTGCGCTGGACAATATAGGTCGCGTTGGGGAAGGCGAGGCGGATGGGGGCGGATGAGGCGGATGGGGCGGGTGAGTGATCCGCCTTCTCCGCCCTATCCGCCCCATCCGCCCGCAGGGTATTCCCCCCCGCATGGTCAAAATGCAGATGGGTATTGATCACCCAGCGCACATCCTCGCTCCGATGCCCCGTTTCGCGGAGGGCATCTTCGAGGGTGGTCGGTCCGGGATCACCCCGGTTTTCCACGCCGTAGATGTCGAGGAACTTGGGATCTTCCTTGTCGCCCAGGGCCGTGTCGACCAGCACCAGGCCCTCCGGATGCTCGATGAGCAGGCAGCGCATCGCGAGCAGGATCCGGTTCCGCTCGTCGGGTGCCGCTTTCCTGGACCAGAGTGGCTTCGGCACCACGCCGAACATCGCGCCGCCGTCGAGGCGCTGCCAGCCGCCCTCGAGGAGGTGGCAGCGGAGGGAGCCGAGCGTGAAGGATTGGGAGAGGGGCATAGATAAAGAAGGCGACGAGGCGACGAGGCGACAAGGCGACGCTAAGGGGCCGGCGGGACCGTCGCCTCGTCGCCCTGTCGCCTGGTCACCTTCCGGGTAAGCACTTCGAGATCCAGCAGCGTTCGCGCCCCCCGCTCGCGGGCGAGGAGGAGCAGCCGATCGAGCACTTCCGCCGTGGCGAGGGCATCGCCGGCGGCACGGTGCCGGGCGCGGTTCTCCAGCCCGAAGTACAGGCTCAGGCTATCCAGGCTACGTGACTCGAGCGCTGGCAGCAGTCGCCGTGCGAGCCGCACCGTGCAGAGCCTGGGCCCGGCCAGGCCCAGCGCCCGGGCGCGCCGCACCTCCGCGCTCACAAACCCCCAATCGAAGCGGGCATTGTGGGCCACGAACACCCGCCCCGCCAGCGCTTGCAGCACCTGGTCGGCCAGTTGCTCGAAGGTCGGCGCCGCCCGGACCATTTCATCGGTGATGCCGGTGAGCGACTGAATGCGGTAGGGGATCGGCACGCCCGGGTTCACCAGCGACTCGAAGACGACCTCCCGCCGCGCGCCCTGCACCACCACGACCGCTAGGTCGGTGACCCGGTCGGGGCCGGTCGCCCGCATCCCGGTGGTCTCAACGTCCACCACGGCGAATGGACAGTCCTCCAGGAGCGGCGAGCCCTGCGCCTCCGCCACCAGCGCCCAGCGGCCGTCCTCCAGCTGGGTCACCCGGGGGTCAGCGGCGAAGAGCGCCACCGCCAATCGCTCGGCGACGGCGGACGGCGCGTTGCCCAGTCCGAGGACCTCGCGAGCCAGCCGGTCGGCACCGATCGGGCCCGCAGTCATGAGCACCATGGCGTGCTCGACCAGGGTCCGCTCCGGGAAGCTAGTCAGGCCGATCACGCCGGGGCACGCCGGAGCGGCAGCGTCATGCAGCGGGGCCCGCCGCCGCCACGGACCAGTTCGTCGCCCTCGATGGTGATCACCGTGCGATGCTTGGTGTCGAGCCAGTCGTCGAAGGCGACGAAATCGACGCTGGACACCGCCCGGAAGCCCGCCGCCTTGAGTGCGTCAACCGTCTCTTCATTGCGCCGGTAGCTCACGATCATCCCGGGTTTGAGCGCGAGGAAATTGCAGCCCGATGACCACTGTTCCCGATCCTGCATGGTGCGCCGATTGCCTCCGGCGAAGACCGGCTGCAGCGGAAAGGCGACCTCGCGCAGCGCCGTGAAGAAGTCCGGCATCTCACGCACCCCGTCGCGGCCCTTCTTGCGGTGCAGCACCGCCAGCCGCTCCGGTCCCACGAAGTAGGGGGGATACACCACGCAGAGCTCCCGGTCCACCTGAGTGAACAGCATGTCGAGGTGGATGGCGGTGGGCTCCTTGGGCATGACGACCACCAGCACATCGGTCACCGCCGTGCGTTCGAAGACCGCCTCGGTGAGATGGTCGATGGCGGCCGGGGAGGAACGCTCGCTGAATCCGATGACCAGGAGATCAGACCGGAGCACGTGGATGTCACCGCCCTCGAGCGTATAGTCGCTGCGGCGCTCCTCCGACCCGTCGTAGAGCACCCCGTCGTTGCCCAGCGCCGGGTGGAAGGTGAACAGCGTCCTGATGAGGAGTTCCTCGGTCCACCGGACGCCGTGACGCATCGACCCCACGACGGCATGGCCGCCGATGACCACCCCCACGTCACGGGGGAAGAAGAGGTTGGGGAGGGGCGGCAGCACATAGCCCACGGAGTTGAGCGCCCGGGCGATGGCGCCACCCTCCTGCTCCACGCCTTCGACGATGAGTCGGGCCAGCGCTCGCGGTTCGAGCTCGTGCATGCGGCTGCCGAGCTCGCCCGCGGGCACCACGTCGAGCGTGGCCCGGATGAACTGCTCCCGCGCTTCCGGCCGCGCCAGCGCCTCCGCCAGCAGGTCCGACACCTGGTACACCTGGGCGAAGCGCTGCAGGACCGCCACGAAGCGGCGATGCTCGCGCTGGGCGCTCTCCACCTGAATGATGTCGTCGTACAGGTAGTCGCCCTTGTTGCCCGGCGTCACGGCCCGAAGCTCGGCCCCGGGGGTGTGGACCAGGACGGCGTCGAGTTGGCCGATTTCAGACGTTACGTCGAGGGGCATCGGGCGTCAGGCATTGGGTGCCAGGGGGTTCGGAGGTCAGCCGTCAGGCGTCAGGCGTCAGAAGGATACCGGAGACGTTCGAAGGATACTCCGCACCCCTGTCCCGGTGCCATGCTGTGAGATGCACTACCGGCAATTGCTCGTCTGGCAGCGCGCCATGGCACTCGCTGAGGATGTATACAGACTGACTCGACTGCTTCCGAAGGATGAGCGCTTCGGCTTGATGTCCCAGATGCGGAGGGCTGCCCGGTCGGTGCCGGCCAACATCGCGGAGGGCTATGGGCGAGGGCGCACCGGCGAGTATCGACGATTCCTATCCATCGCGGCCGGCTCTCTGCTTGAGCTGGAGACTGACCTCGAGCTGGTAGTCAGGACTCAACTCGTCCCAAAGCACGAAGCCCAGCCAGTGCGAGAAGCCGCCGCCGAGGTCGGCAGACTGCTGGCGGGACTCCGCCGAAGGCTCAAAGGGCTCTCAAGCCGCACCAAAGGGCCCGACGCCTGACCCCTGACCCCTGACGCCTGACGCCTAACGCCTAACGCCTGACGCCTGACGCCTGGCGCCTCGTCGCCCCGTCGCCTCGCGCCCTATCGATTCGTCAGCGCGTAACTCAACGTCTCCAGCTCCAGCGCCAGGTTCACCGTCTTCACCACGACGTCGTCCGGCACCGTGAGTTGAGCCGGCGCGAAATTGAGGATGGCTTTCACCCCGAGTGCCACGCAGCGGTCCACCGCCGGCTGCGCCGCCTCCGCCGGGGTCACGACCACGGCGATCTCGACCGGCTGGCGCCGAAGCTCGAGCTCCAGGTCCTTGACATCTCGCACCGTGAGGCCATTCCAGGCCTTGCCGACTTTGCTCGGGTCGGAGTCGAAGATCGCCACGATCTCGAAGCCCCGCTGCCGAAAGCCGCGGTAATGCACCAGGGCGCTGCCGATCTTCCCCGCCCCGATCATCGCCACCCGGTAGGTCCGCCCCAGGCCGAGGATGTCGCGGAGCTTCTGGACCAGCTCCGCCACCACATAGCCCAAGCCCCGCTTGCCGAACGAGCCGAAGAACGACAGATCCTTGCGGACCTGGGCTGAG
>Ga0315273_10008555_pt1 | contig 12923 bp, 9 predicted proteins | sample YL17G02_0_MG_FD_205753 | JGI IMG/M metagenome (GOLD analysis project Ga0315273, IMG submission 205753) | Sediment microbial communities from Yellowstone Lake, YNP, Wyoming, USA - YL17G02_0 | ecosystem: Environmental > Aquatic > Freshwater > Lake > Sediment | place: USA: Wyoming | collected...
AGACAAAGCCGCCGACGTGAAGCACGCGGTCCGGATCGGAGTCACAAACGGCCGCGCCGAAGGGGACGGAGGGCTCGGCGCGGCCGATGGAGACGGTTGACCAATCGGGCGCGACATTATGTTCTTTGCGGGGATCGAGGAAGAAGGTGGGGCGCCAGTTGTCGCCGCCGTCGTCGCTGCGATAGACCGTGGAGAAGTGCGGCGGCCAGAAGCCGGTGCTGCTGTTGAAGGCGTAGACGATGAGAGGGTTGGCGTTGGTGGCGAGCACGTGGTGGTACTGGGCGATGGACCCATCGGCCCATTCGTCATAGGACTTCGTGTCCACGTTGATCCCGCTGCCCATGGCCGATTCCCAGTGGTCGCCGAGATCGTGGGAGCGGTAGATGCCGCCGACGAACCGGCCGTTGTCGCTCGTGCTGGGGACGGCGCAGTAGAGCATGGTGTCCTCGGTGCGTTTGTACCTTCCTCCGGGGAGGGGGCTGACGGAGACCAGACGGCTGCCGCCGGCGAAGGAGCGGATCTCGGCGGAGGGGAGGCCCTCGGTCTTCTTCACCCAGGTCTGGCCGCCGTTGTCGGAGCGCCAGATGCCCTGGCTGGTGGCCGCGAAGAGATCCGCGCTGGGACCTGCGAGGAAACCGACCGCGGCGCCGGTTGGTCCGCTGCCCTTCTCCCAATGACTGCCGGCGTCGCGGGAGATGTGGACGCTTTCGTCAACGCCGGTCAGCATGACTGACGGGTCCTCGGGGCTGACGTAGATCTGCCCGGTGGGCGCGCCGGGGAGGTCGCCGATCTTCGTCCAGGTGCGACCGCGGTCGTGGGTGACCTTGAGCCCGCTCCAGCCATCGGTCATGAAGATGGTGTTCTTGTCCTTGGGATGGAAGCCGGGGGCGCAGCGAGTGTTCCCCTGGAGCTGCTGGTGGTGGATCATGCGCCAGTGGCGGCCGCCGTCCTCGGAGACGTAGGCGCCGGACATATCACAGCTCAGCATCATCAGGTCCGGGTCGGCGGGGCTGATGGCGGGGGAGAACATGCCGCCGCCCCCGGAGAGGCCGATGGGCTCCCAGGTGAAGGTGGGGAAGGCGAGCGAGGGCTGCTTGGCCGGCTTCACTGCCCGGGCCCGCCTGCTCGGCTTGCCGCTGGCGCAACCGGGCGTGGTCAGGACTGCGAGCATGAGGAGTGCGATGATCGTGACGATGGGTTTGTGCACGGGCCAACACCTCCGGGAAAGTGTCTGTGGGCCAAGATTAGGGGGTGGAGCGGCTAATCCTGCTTGGTGGGACTGCCAGCGGGGGTGCTACAGCCCGCCGCAGACGGCTCTGCGACCCCGAGCACAGCGCCGAAGAGTCGCCCGGAGGACCGGGCTCCCACAGGGCGGACAGGACCACTCCCCGCTTCCGCAGAACTAGCCGGCGGCACAAAGGAGGCGGGGATGAACGTCGTCTCGATCATGGCGCACCAAGATGACGAGATGTTCTGCCTGGGGACGATGCTGAAGTGCAGGGCACGGGGGGATGCGCTGTGGTTCATCACGCTCACCGATGGCTCGAAGGGATTCACGCAGCGGCCGGATATCTCGCGGGAGGAGGCGGCGAAGATTCGGCACGAAGAGATGAGCGCGCTGGCGGAGGCGGCGGGGGGACGGTACATCAACCTCCGCGAGCCCGACGAGTTCCTCTACGACACGCCCGAGGTGCGGATGAAGCTGATCGAGGCGATCCGCGAGACGCGGGCGGACCTGATCTTCACCCAGTACGAGCAGGACTACAACCTCGACCACGTCACGACGAACTCCCTGGTGCGACACTGCGCGATGCAGTCACCGCTGCCGGTGCTGCCGACGCAGTCCACGCCGCTGGCGGCGCACTCGGCGATCTTCATGATCGAGCCGCACGGGCCGATCGAGTTCACGCCGACCCATTACGTTGACATCACGGATTTCGAGCGGAAGAAGGCGGGACTGCTGAGCCGTCACGCGTCCCAGGAAGAGGCGATGAAGGTGACGCTGGGGACGGGGGTCGGCGAGATGTGCGCGATCAAGTCGCGCTACCGCGGTGACCTGGCGGGCTGCGAACATGCCGAGGCGTTCGCGCCGATGCAGCAGCGGCTGGCGATCAAGCCCTATAGCGTGTTGCCATGAGGATGCCGACTGTGGAATGCGCAGGCCGAGATTGCCACGCTCGTCTCGGCTCCAATGGAGCCGAGACGGCTCGCAATAACAGCGCGATGGAGATCTGATGCAGAACATCCACGCGCACGTCTGGAATCAGAGCCTGCATTTCGACCCGGCGACGGTTCGCGAGACCGACCTGTCCCGCGGCTATCCGCTCGACCTGACGGTGAGATTCGAGGCGTTCATGGAGGACATGGCGCCGTTCGAGAAGGTGGCGGTCTTCGGGCTGAAGGGCCGAGCAACGGGGTACTGGGTGCCGGATGAGTTCGTGGCGGAGTTCGTGCAGCGAGCGCCGGAGAAGCTGGTGGGGTTCGCGTCGTGCGATCCGACGCAGGCGGGCTGTGTTGAGGAGTTGAGGCACGCGATCGAACAGCTTGGCCTCGCGGGCTTGAAGATGGGGCCGATCTACGCGAACTTCGACCCGCGGGATGAGGGCTGCTACCCGGTCTACGAGTACTGCCAGAGCCGGGGCGTGCCGATCATGTTCCACACGGGCACGACGTTCAACCATGCGGCGCGGCTGGAGTTCGGGAGGCCGTGGCTGTTCGATGAGGTGGCGATCCGGTACCCGGGGCTGCGGATATGCCTCGCCCATGTGGGTCACCCGTTCTGCGAGGAGTGTCTGGTGGTGATCCGAAAGCACCCGCACGTGTACGCGGACATCGCGGCGCTCTATTACCGGCCGTGGCAGTTCTATAACCTGATGATCGCAGCACAGGAGTACAGGGTCACGCACAAGCTGCTGTTCGGCACCGACTACCCGTTCACGAAGGCGAGCGAGTCCATTGAGGGTGTCAGAGCGGTGAACGGCATCATGGGCGACAGCGGCCTGCCGCGAGTGTCGGAGTCGGCGATGGAAGAGATACTCGAGCGCGATGCGTTCGGGCTGCTGGGGATCGGGGCATGAGGGCGCTGCGGCTGGAGGAGATCGGCCGGCTGGCGCTGGTGGAAGTCGAGCGGCCCTCATGTCCTGCTGATGGGATGCTGGTGAAGACAGGCGCGGCGCTGATCTGCACGTCGGACCTGAACGACATCCGGGAGAACCCGTTCGGCATCGAGCTGCCGGTGGTGATGGGGCACGAGGGCGCGGGAGTGGTGGCCGAGGTCGGGCCGACGGCGAGGGGGTTCGAGGTCGGCGATCACGTCGCGACTCACCCGGTGCATCCGTGCGGGCGCTGCCGAAGCTGCACGAAAGGGCTGCCGCACCTCTGCCTGGAGATGGGGCACTTCGGGCTAAACATGCCGGGGACTTTCGGGGAGTACTACGTCGTGCGCGCGGACCGAGCGCGGGTGGCGCCCAAGGATGCTGACCTGGCGGCGGTCGCGCTCGCCGAGCCGATCTGTGTCTGCCTGGAGGCGCTGACGAGGGCGCGGGTGGGCGCGGGAGACGCGCTGCTAATCATGGGGGACGGGCCGTTCGGCGCGCTGATGGCACGGCTGGCGGGGAGGCTGGGGCTCGGGCGGCTGGTGATCGCCGGGCACCACGACTTCCGGCTGCGGCTGGCGGGGGACGCGGCGCGCGTCAACGCAACCGGCCTCGCTGACCCCGTGGGGGTGCTCCGGGACGCGTCGGGCGATGTGGGTTACGATGCAGTGATCCTGGCGGCGGGGTCGAAGGCGGCGGTGACGCAGGGGCTGGAGCTGCTGGCGCCGCGGGGGCGGCTGGTGGTGTTCTCGGCGGTGTTGGGGGAGATGGCGGTCGACCTGTTCCCGCTGCACGTGAAGGAGCTCGAGATCGTGGGCGCGTGCAATGACCTCGACATGCTCGACGAGGCCGCGCACCTGATCGCCGAGGGCGGACTGCGACTCAGGGAGCTGGTCACCCACCGGTTCCCGATCGAGCAGTACCGGGAGGCGTTTGAGGTGGCGGCGAGCCGGCACGGCTCGGCGATGAAGGTGGCGTTGGTATTCTGATGGGGCGGGGAACGGCGCACGGCAACTACTTATCCGCAGATTACGCAGATTGGACAGATGAGCGGAGATGTGGCGGGCATCCGACGATTGCGGGCGGATGGCTACCGGAAAAACGGCGTGATTCTTCGCTTCGCTCAGGATGACAGAGTGGGCAGGAGACACGCCCGCCAAAGGCGGGCAAGCTCCTGCCCCACGGAGCTGAAGCAACAGAGGCGGGCATGCCTGCGGCATACCCGCGCCACACATGGGGACGACGGTGGCAGGAGAGAAGCTCCTACCCAACCCTGTTGAGGTCGGCGATGAAGATCACTGATGTTGAGGCAATGGTGCTGGACACGGGCAAGGACTACCCGGACCCGGAGGTGGCCGCGGAGGCGCACGGCGTGCGGTTCATCTCGCTCATCAAGATCACGACGGACGAGGGGATCGTCGGTTGGTCGGATGTAGAGACGCAGCCGCATGTCGGCAAGGCCATCCTTGATGTGCCGTCCGGGGGGCAGATCGGGTTCGAGTCGCTGAAGAACGCGCTGGTTGGCGAGGACCCGCTGGAGCGAGAGCGGCTGTGGCAGAAGATGTACCGCTTCATGGCCTACTACGGCCGGCAGGGCGCGGGGATGCATATGATCAGCGGCGCGGACATCGCGCTGTGGGATATCGCGGGGAAAGCGCTCGGGCAGCCGATCTGCACGCTGCTGGGCGCGAAGTACCGGGATCGCGTCAAGGCCTACGCGTCAACGCTGTTTCGGCCGACGCCGGATGATATGAAGCGGGCGGTGGCGGAGTACCTGAAGCACGGCTTCAGGGCGATCAAGTTCGGGTGGGGCGTGTTCGGCCGCGATCTCGATATCGACATCTCGCTGGTGAAGGCGGCGCGGCAGGAGGCCGGGCCGGGGATCGATCTGATGGTTGACGGGGGCTGGTATGGCGTGGGGTATGACGACCCGTTCCGAGCGCGGTCCATCAGGGACTGGATCAGGCTGGCGATCGCGCTGGAGGAGCAGGGGGTGTTCTGGCTGGAGGACTTCCTGCACCCGGAGAACTTCGCGGGGTATGCGAGGGTGGCGGAGCAGACCATGACGCTGCGGCTGGCGGCGGGGGAGCAGCTCTCGGGGGTTGCGGAGTTCGAGCGGCTGGCGGACGAGGGGAAAGTGGATGTGCTTCAGCCCGACCTGTCGCGATGCGGCGGACTGACAGTGGGGAAGCAGATCGCGGACCTGGCGATGCGGCGGGAGATAGACTGCGCGCCGCACGCGTGGCTGACGGATGTGCTGAAGGCTGCGTCGCTGCACCTGAACGCGTACCTGATGGCCTCGCTGTACATCGAGAACAACGTATCGTCGGCGTCGCTCCTGAACACGCTGTGCAAGAACAGGATCAAGATGGTTGATGGGCATCTGCCGGTGCCGGAGGGGCCTGGGCTGGGGGTTGAGGTGGACGAGAAGATGGTGGCGAAGTACCGGGTGATGTGAGGCGGAGGAGACCGGAAACGGCAACTGCATATCCGCGGATTGCGCAGATTCAGCAGACTGGGGCCTGCCTGCGGCGGCCAACGCCGCCGCTCGGCTCAAGAGGACAGCAAGGGAGCCCGCAGAGGGGCTCCCCTACGAACCAGAGTACCGAGACAACCGAAAGGCGGGCGTGCGAAATGCACGCGTACCCGCGCCACACTGGCCGGGATGATGCGTCCGGAGGTGAGATGAAGCGGATACTGGACTACGATGTGAAGCCATCGGAGGCGGGGCTGTGGTTTCTGGGGCAGGCGGGATATGTGATCAGGTCGTGCGGGAAGACCGTCACGATCGATCCCTATCTCACCGACTCCGCGGGCCACGGCAATCCGGGCACCACTCGGCGGTACCCGGCGCCGATCGCACCGGATAGACTGAAGGCTGATATCTACGTGGTGACGCATGACCACACCGATCATCTCGACCCGGAGACCATCGGGGCCTACCGGCACAGAGACGAGACCGTTTTCGTCGCGCCGCGGCTGGCGTGCCGGAAGCTGGCGAAGCTGGGCGTGCCCGAGCGCAACATCCGGCGCATTGACAGCGGCGAGACCGATGTGGTGGACGGGGTGACGCTCACCGGCGTGTACGCGATCCCGAACGAGCCGGGGGCGATCGACACCGCGGGGTACTTCGTGCAGTTCGAGAACGGCCGCACTCTCTACCACACCGCGGACACGGATTTCTCCGACGTGCTGCTGGCAGCGGCGCCGAGGTGCGAGGTGCTGCTGACCTGCATCAACGGGAAGTGGGGGAACCTGAACGTGCACCAGGCGGCGAAGCTGACGGCGAAGGTGCGGCCGCGCTACGCGATCCCGAACCACTATGACGTGATGGCCGCGAACTCGGAGAACCCCGAGTCGTTCGTCTTCTTCCTCTCCCGCGAGGCGCCCGACATCGAGATCAGGGTTCTGCAGGTGATGGAGCCATTCGTCTGGGGAGGTGCCTGACCATGTTCCCGTCCGACGAAGCCATCTTCGCATTCGTGAAGGAGCACCTGTACGTCGCGGCGCTGTGCGATGTGCTGGATTCCCTCGGCTTCCGAGACCAGGCGATGCACCAGAGGCTGCGGCCGCTGCTGCCGGACAGGAACAGCTGCGGCTTCGTGGGGCGGGCGCGGACGTTCCGGTGGATGGAGACGGACTATGTGGTCGAGGAGGACCCGTACGGCCTGGAGATCGAGGCGATGGACTCGCTGCGGCCGGGGGATGTGGCGGTGCACTCGACGGACCACGCGGGAACGAACGCCCCGTGGGGCGAACTGATGAGCACGGTAGCGAAGCGGAACGGTGCGGTGGGGTGCATCTGCGACAGCCAGGTACGGGACTGCGTGAAGATCATCGAGATGGGATTCCCCGTGTACTGCGCGGGCATCAGGCCGCTGGACTCGCAAGGCCGCGGGCGGGTGATGGCGTACGACGTGCCGGTGCGGTGCGGGGAGGTGCTGGTGCGCCCGGGGGAGCTGGTGGTCGCCGACTTCGACGGCATCGTGGTGGTCCCGAAGGAGGCGGAGCAGGATGCGCTGGCGCTGGCAAGGGAGAAGGTGGGGAAGGAGTCGCTGTCGCGCAGGGAGCTGTTGGAGGGAAGAAGCCTGAGGGAGGTGTATGACCGGTATGGCGTGCTATAGACGTGTGCGTCACGTCTCTACCATGGGTGCCATGAATGACGTCCCTACCGGGAGGAAGGAACTGCGGAGGGGCTTCGGCACTGAAGTACCGGAGCAACGGAAGCTCCTGACGAACGGGTGAGCAGGGCGAGACCCGCAATAGTAACAACGAGATTGGAGGCGACATGGATATCGGTATACTGACGGCGCCGCTGTCGGGGAAGTCGCTGGACTGGATCATCGGCTTCGCAAAGGACAATGGGTTCGGGGCGCTGGAGGTGGTCTCCGGGCCTGGCAGCAAGCACCTGGACACGACCAAGCTGTCGGCCGAGAAGGCGAAGAGGATCAACGCGGCGCTGAAGAAAGCGCGGGTGCGCATATCGAGCCTGGCGTATTACGCGAACCTGCTGGAGCCGGATGAGAAGACGCGGGCGGCGCGGGCCGACGCGATGCGAAGCGTAATCGACGCGGCGGCGCTGCTGGGGGTGGATGTGGTGTGCGCGCTGGCGGGGTTCCCGATGCCGGGCAAGGACCGGACGCAGACGATCGCGGAGGACTATCCCGGCGTGTTCGGGCCGCTGGCGAAGTACGCGGCGAAGAAGAAGATCAAGATCGCGTTCGAGAACTACTTCGCGACCAACATCCGCAACCTTGCGGACTGGGAGCAGGTGTTCACGGTCGTGCCGGACGCGAACATGGGGCTGAACTACGATCCATCGCATCTGCTGTGGCAGGGGATCGACTATATGGAGGCGGTGGAGAAGTTCAAGGACCGGATCTTCCACACGCACGCCAAGGACACCGAGGTCAAGCAGCACGCGCTGCGGTGGCTGGGGAACCAGTCGGACGGATGGTGGCGGTACGTGATCCCCGGGTTCGGCGAGGTGAACTGGGGGGTGTACATCGCGCGGCTGCGCAGCATCGGGTACGACGGTGTGCTGAGCATCGAGCACGAGGACGGCGCGTTCGGCGTGGAGGAGGGATTCATCAGAGGGCAGCGGTACCTGTCGCAGTTCGTGTAAGGCGGGATCCGCGAATCGGGCGGATGTGGCAGGGCAAGCTCCTGCCCAACCCATATCAGATGGGCGCAGATGCGTCGGGTATCCGCCAACGGCGGGCGGATACCCGACGGAGAGAACGGCGTGATCCTTCGCGGTCGCGGCTGCTGACGCCGCCGCCCGGCTCAGAATGACAAGAATCGGAGGGCTTCGGCAAGCGAGACTCCTGTGCCACCGGAGGGGTCGCTCTATTGCTTACGGATCTTGTAGGCGAGGTCGGTGGTGAGGGCGGCGGGAGTGGTGATGACGACGGCGCCATCGGATGAGGTGTAGGTCGTTATCCTGGTGGCCGCGCCTGCGTAGGTGTCCCATTGCTCGATGCGGTAGGTTCCGGGTTGGAAGCCGCTGAGGGTGACCTCGCTGGGGTTGACGGGCTGAGGCGACATGCCGCTGCGGTGGTTCCACCAGGTATGGTCCTTGTTCTGCACCCACACCAGTGCCGAGGTCGGGTTCGACAGCGCGAGCACCCGCAAGTTGGGGCCGGTGAGGTAGTTGGTGAGACGGTAGGAGACGTAGAACCAGTCGGCTCCGGTGTTCTCGACGACGATGGTATGTGGGCCGGCGGGGACGTCTATCGCGTAGGCGCCGTCGTACTGGTGTATAGTCTCGTAGTTGTCGGGGAGGGTGTCGCCGAAGTCGGCGGTCAGCACCTGAACGTCATCGAGTGGCACTGAGAGCGCGGCTCCGCCGTAGCCGGAGACGCCCGAGACGATGACCTCGAAGGCGCCGGCGGTGGGGTAGTTCACGTTGAAGGTGACGGGGTTGTGCCAGTTCAGATGGTTCACGACGCCATGCTGGACCCGGCTGAGCACATCGAGGTTCGTGACGCTTCCATCAGTGCCGACGTCGCATGTGTGCGGCTGGTTGAAGGCGGAGCCATCGCCCCAGCTCTCGCTGGGCGCCTCGATGAGCAGATTTGAATATGTCCCCGGCTCCTGGCCGGGGACATATCGCAGGCTGACGGGCGCGGGCGCGTAGTTCTCCTTCGGCCAGTCAACGCCGGTGACGTAGGCCGCGATGGGTGTAAAGTGATAGTAGAGATGGTGTGGCTCCACGTAGCTGTCCCACCACCACAGCATCGCGGTGGCCGCGGACCGGGAATGCACTGCGGACCAGAGCCCGTTGTGAAGATGGATACCATCGGGATCACCGGAATTGCCCTCGCCCATAACATCCACGCCGAACTCGCCGAAGTAGTGCGGTTTGCCGTACTTGCTGGTCTTGTCCAGGCTGACGGAGCTGACGGTGCCGGCGATGTCCTTGGAGCCGTAGCTGTGGGACTGCACGAAATCCAACTCGGGGAGGGAATCCACTGCCGGGTCTCCGGTGGTATCGCCGAAGCTGGTGGTGATGAGGTGGGCCCAGGGATCTATGGACCTGAGGCAGCGGGCCATCTCCTGGTGCCAGGCGGCGACGGCGGCCGAGTCGTAGCCGGTGATGATGTCAACCTCGTTCCAGAACTCCCAGGCGAATACGGAGGTGCTGTAGCCCCAGCGGGCGACGAGGTAGCGCAGGCGCTGCTGGAGGAACCGTTTCGCCTCCGCGTTGGTGAAGAACTCGGGCGGGGTGGCGCAGGGGCCGCCGTTCGCCTGATTGTACGGGTACCGGCTCCAGTTGCCGTAGATGCCGTCCGCGTCGAGGGAGTTGAAGGAGTCTACGCACAGGAGGGCGCGAATGCCGAGCCGCTCGGCGAGGTCGAGGATGTAGTCTATGCGCCAGGCGGCCTGCTGGTCGTAGCGGCCCAGGCCGCTGCCGTCGCCGGGCGAGAGCGAGAGGTGCTCGAGGCCGAGCTTGTTCCACTCGTTGATGAGCCAGAGGCGGAGGTAGTTGCCGCCGTGGCCGGCAAGCTGGGTCATCCATCCGTCATAGTCGTAGGTGCCACCGCCGCCGGGCCAGCAGACGTTCTCTCCGATGGGGAAGTACGGCGCGCCGGAATCGAGCCGGAAGTAGTAGGGAGACGCGCTGCGCCTGACGTAGCCGCCGCTGTTGGAGATGCCGATGGAGAAGGTGCCGCTGGCGAGCCGCCGGTCACCGGCGGCGTCCTTCACCCTCACCTCGTAACGGTACCGGCCCACCTCGCCGCCGGCGAATCGGACCTTGAAGACGGGGGAGCCGGCCGCGGTCAGCACCTCGCCGTTGTCGGCGTCGCGGGAGCGCGCGTAGGGCTGGTAGTAGAACCCGGGGACGGTGATCCTTCGCCGGGAGGGAGTGCGAATCACGGCGTGCACATCCACCTGCGACGGATCGTAGGGGTTCTGGTAGACGCCCGGCAATGGAACGGTCAGCTCAATCCTCTGGAACAGGCCGAGGGCGCTGGCGCTTTGGTAGACCTTGCCGGCAGGGCGCGCGGCGCCGGCGTCGTTGGCGGCAAGCGCGCCGCACAGGACGATCAGGAGCGGTGTGACTGCGCTGTTCATGTTCCGCCTCTTCAGTATGCGGTGAGCGCCGGGGATAGGCTATCCGAGCCAGGAGCAGGCTCCTGACGAACGGTCACTCAGGCTATGCGGCTGGCAGGTCGCGGCCCTGCGCTACGGGGCTTTCGCGCCGGTCAGCAGGATGCTTCGGGTGACGAAGTCGCGCTTGCCGTCGCCGTGCGGGGCGGTCCCGTACACTGCGATGCGGAAGGGGCCCTCGGGCGCCGCCACACGGAAAGTGCGGGGCACGCCCATGTCGCCCTCGAACGCACCCATGACTCTCAAGGTGACACCGGACGGGCTCTCGGCGACGATGCGGCCTGAGATGCGCGGGCGCTCATCCATGATCGGCGCCTCGGGGATGGGAGACTGGTAGCCGCCGGTGGGGGAGCGCTGGCCGGCGGCCTGCCGGAGTACGGCGGCGGCTTGCTCCGCGCCCGCCTGCTCCTCGGGCGACGTCGTTGGATGCGGCGGGCCGATGGTGATGCCGACCTCGAGCCGCTCGCCGGCGGTGACCGTCTTGGGGACGGACGAGTCGCCGGCCCCGGATTCGCCCAGGGCGGGGCCGGCGAAGGTGAAGCGCGATATCGGCGACCAGTGGGGCATGGGGTACGGGTCGCTCGCGGTCACGGTGGGATGAAGCTCCGGCAGCCACTTGTCGAGATCGCCGCTGAAGTAAGCGAACGCCAGGAAGCCATCGGCCCCGGCATCCCGCGTGGCCTGGATCTGCTCGATGAGCGGCGCGGCGGACTTCATCAGGAAGGCGCCGAGGCCGACGTACACCGGGATCGCTCCGGCGACGCGAGCGAGCTGTCCCGCGAGTTGGTTGTTGACCAGATCGTCTCTGCTCTCGGTGTAGTCCATGGGGCAGACGAAATCGAGGATGCCCTTCTTCACCCAGAGCGGCCACTCCTGAGCGACGTCATTCTGGGCGGCGTTGAGGTCCGGCCAGGAGGCGAGGGAGACGAAGATGCCGGGCTTGATGCGGTGGCACTCCTCGCTGATCTCCACCGCGAGGCTGGTGATGAGGCCGCGCCGCCATGCTTGCCATTGGTCGTAGTGGGCGCCGCCCTGCTGCACCTCGTCGGGCCAATGGGCGACCGTGATCTTGGTATCCTTCTGGAACTGCGCCCTGCAGTTGTCGCAGTAGCAGTAGTTGCCGTTCGGGAAGCGCATATAGTCGAACTGGATGCCGGCGATGTCGTAGTTGCGGACGGCCTCGACCATGGCGTCCTTCTCGAGCTTGCGGTTCTCGGGGTTCGACGGGCAGAGCCAGCCCACGGTGACATCGGGGTCCTCGCGGCCGAGCTGGCCCCTGGCGTTGCGCTGAAGGCGGCCGGCGTCCTCGAGCTTCGCCAGGGTCTCCTCGGGCACGCCCCACAAGGCCCAGTTGATGCGCCAGAGGTGTAGCTCGATACCGTTCCGCTTCGCGGCCTTAACGGCCTCGGCGAGCTCGTCGCGGCCGGGTGCGCCCCCGGGCGCCGGGGTCATGACCTTGCTGGGGTAGTAGGCCATGACGCCGATGCAGAGGTTGGGGAAGAGGGCGTTGAAGCCGTTGGCCTTCAGGGACTCCATGATCGCGGGCCAGTCGCGATTGTACCCGTTGCCCATCCATGCGCCGCGCATTTCGCCACGGCGGGACTGGGCGCAGACCGGTGCGGCGAGGGCCAGGCAGAGCGAGGCGAGCGCGACGAGATAGTAGCAACGTGGCATCATTAGCCCTCCGATGCGAACCATTTCTGCCCTCCGCTGGGCCCTCCTGCCGCGATCCGGACAGGTGGACGCGACCTCTGCGGCGTATCGCGGACAACCGTACGGGAGAGGCGATGACATCGCGGGAACGGGTTGAGAGGGCCTTCGCGCACCAGGAGGCCGACCGGACGCCGGTGTTCGAGCAGACGGTGTGCTCGCGCATCGCGTCGGAGATCATGGGGCGCAAGATGCGCACCGGCGGCGGGCGGATCCGGTGGGAGGAGACCTCCGCCCGGTGGGAGAGCGAGCAGGCCTGGCAGGACTACGTGGGCCAGATGCTGGAGGACGTGGGCGATCTCACGCGCGAGCTGGACCACGACATCGCGCACATCCCGTGGCGGCATTCGGCACGGCCGTCGGCGAGACTGGACGAGTTCACCTTGCGGTACGACGATTCAGCGACCGAGACGTGGACGATCTACCACTACGATGAGACGGCCGACGTCTTCGACCAGGTTGATTCGTCGGTGGACCGGGAGGGGATTCCGGCGATCGAGCGGG
>Ga0315273_10008556_pt1 | contig 12922 bp, 13 predicted proteins | sample YL17G02_0_MG_FD_205753 | JGI IMG/M metagenome (GOLD analysis project Ga0315273, IMG submission 205753) | Sediment microbial communities from Yellowstone Lake, YNP, Wyoming, USA - YL17G02_0 | ecosystem: Environmental > Aquatic > Freshwater > Lake > Sediment | place: USA: Wyoming | collected...
ACTAATGAGTATATCTTCCTGAGAAATATAACCCGCATTCACAAGTAGGAGTCCTAGCTCTTTATCGGACATGCCAACAGCTTTATTTTTGATGATCGTGTACTGGTTTAACGAGAGTTTATTGTTTCGCTGGAGAATGTCAGCAAGACTATTTTCTTCATGATCACAATTAGCATAGGTAAGTTTCCCTTCACGGAAACTTACACTGATTTTATCGCTCGAAATTTCGATATCCAATGTACCTGTTTTTTTTGCCAGGGTAACCAGGTTTAATATTTGTATGATCGAAACTTCACGCAAATTTCCTTTAAGTGTCATTTAAAATCCTGGGGCAGCTAAAAGTATTATCAGGATTATACCTACAAGCCAATCCAGCGTCAATTAATCTCTCAAGTAGGTGATGTAAACATGTGATCTTATTTAAATCAACCATGCAAGCGCTGTATCTTATTCCCGAAAATTCCATGAAAGGAAAGCCTTCAGGATCTTGAGATTAATTAATAAATCAGTATCCTGATGATTTGTCAATTCAATATCAACCGCTGCAATTCCGTGATTTGCCGCCCAATCCACCAATTGGCCGGTTAATTCACATGTTGAGAATTTCGCCGGGTAAGGATAGGGGCAATAATTGGCTAAAAGGGATGCCAATTCTTTAGATGCCCTATCCACCGGAATCCCGCCCGGAAATATACCCAGACCAGCACTATGGTAGCTGATTAATACTTTTACTTGGGTCCTGATTAAAAAATCCGCCAGGGCTTTTGTCTCTGGCTCGGAAAATGGTTTCTCACCTGCAGAAACAGGCATCATATTCCAACATCCAGCCGTCAACCATGTCGCCTTCCAATTAGCATCCCAATTACGATTAAGATCAACCCCATGATCATTCAATCTACCATCTGGTATGCCAGGTCGAGCCTCTCCATCAGGGTTTAAGGAAGGAAGTATGAACAATTCTATGTCCGGTGGAATTTCCTTCGGATTCTTTTGCAGGTACGAGATCAGCTCAAACGCAAGTGCTGTTGTATTGGATTCATAACTTCCATGAATCCCGGCAACAATCGTTCTTTTTTCTTTACCAATACCGAACCGGAACACTTCGATGCCACGGTGCCCAAAGGAGTCTCCAATTCGAATAGGGACCCCCTCCCCAGGTGTGGGAGAGGGAGTGAGTGTATCCGTAAACCTTGGTTTCATTGTCTCAAGTAGAGTTTTTGTTGATAAGCGGATAGTTTGTGTACTTGTTGCGGATTCCGTGACAGAAGGGAAATGAGTCACGCTCTGCAACTGGGAATTTATCGGTTCCAGGATTTGAACAGGCTGCAAATTTGTTAGCAAAATAAATATTATTACCCCATCAATGAACCCCAAACCCAAAATGAAGATATTCCGATTTCTCAAAGGTATCTACCTCAGTAATCATTGTAATACATTACGGCTTACCCTTATTCTTACTGCCTTGGGATTCTGCCTCCAAATGGTAGGAGCTCCAAGATTATTAGATGGTAATCTTTGAAAACATAACCATAAATTCACCCTTGACAATATAGAATATATGTTCTATTATCAGATATGAAAGTATCAAGTGAAATAATCCAGGATTCAGAGGATCCAATGACTAATAATTTTCTGTCAGAACAAATGAGAGTATTGATTAATCGAATTGTTCATCAACGAATACTTATTTTCGGATTGATCTTAATATTTGCATTATTAGGATTCGAGATTTTCAACTTCAGCACTACAGAGTTTGCGTTAAATGATATCCTCGGCAATCTTGAATTTTTAGGATTAAAATGGTCAACGGTTCTCGCAATTGCATTCTGTGGGATCGATTTCGCCGGAATTGCCCGGATTTTTATACCCGAAGAAAGAACAAAACAGACCCGTGAACTATGGTATCTATTTGGCGCCTGGTTTCTTGCAGCAACAGCCAATGCCACCCTTACCTGGTGGGGAGTCTCCATGGCGATTGTAAATCACCAGTTATTGAGTTCCGCAATTCTATCTACAGATGTGTTGTTAAAAGCTGTTCCCGTATTTGTAGCACTGATTGTATGGGTTACAAGAATACTATTGATCACCAGTTTTGCCCAATCTGGCAGTCGTTTATTTACTGGGGATACCAATTCAACCCCGGACCGTTATAGAAGAACTACGAGTATTTATCCAGAAATATCTCGAACTGTTCCAAAACCTGCTAATTTTAATCCTTCTGATAAAAAACCTGGATCAAGGCAGGATCGCGAGCCTGAATATATTTCAGACCCAACCGGGAATTCGGTGGCGCCAGCATATCATTCCATTTCTGCATCAGGGAAAAAAGGTAACTTATCCTATCGATAGCCAGGATATCACAGCATGTGTCCAAAACAATAACAATTGAATAATCCCCAACATGGTGTAATACCATTCCAGTCAACAGATGCTTCTGAATTATGCTACAAACATCTCATCCTGGCTAAATCAATCCGACCTTTTTCCCAACAATAGCGAATATTTCCAATACGTGATCTAATTGTACATCCGTATGAGTCGCCATATAACTGGTCCGAAGTAATTGACGACCTGCGGGGACTGCGGGAGCCAATACCGGATTTACAAAAACGCCACTCTCAAAAAGCAGCTTCCAGGATAACAATAGTAATTCATTGTCCCCTACAAAAATCGGAATTATCGGTGTCATAGTTTGACCGATGTTGAATCCCAAATCACGAAACCCTTTTCTCATTTTCTCTGCGTTTAAGTTTACCCGTTGAATTCTCTCTGGTTCCTCTTTCATGATATGGAGGGCTGCGATAGCCGCAGCTGCATTAGCAGCAGGAATACTCGCGCTAAAAATCAGAGATCTGGCATGATGCTTGACATAGTGAATAACATCCTCATCTCCAGCAACAAAACCGCCTATTGATGCAAATGATTTACTGAATGTTGACATAATCAAATCAACCTGATCGGTGACCCCAAAATGCGCAGATGTCCCATGCCCCCCTCCTAACACACCCATAGAATGGGCGTCATCCACCATCAATCGCGCTTCATATTTTTTTGCAATTTTAACCAATTCCGGAAGTGGGGCTAGATCACCTTCCATTGAAAATAATCCGTCAACAATGATCAATTTTCCACATTCTTTTGGCAAAGATTGTAAAACTTTCTCCAGGTGATCCAGGTCATTATGAATATAGCGCTCAATCTTCCCGTATCCCAGGCGGGCGCCATCTACGATGCTCGCATGGTCGTCTTTATCCAATATGACATAATCTCCCCTTGAAACCAGAGCGCTGACAGTTCCGAGGTTCACCTGCATTCCCGTTGAGAAGACAAGCGCGGAAGGCTTACCAACCCATTCTGCCAGTTCATGCTCCAACTGTTCATGAAGTTCAAGGGTACCATTAAGAAACCTTGATCCTGTACAGCTTGTGCCAAACCTTGTGATTGCATCTATTGCAGCCTGTCGTACGCGTGGGTGGGTTGTCAGGCCCAGATAATTATTGGAACCACACATGATTAAGCGTTTTCCATGGAAAACAACTTCAGTCCCTTCATTTTCCGCCATCGGGATAAAGTAGGGATACACACCCCTCTCAATCGCATCTTTTGCTTCAGTATATTTGTAGCATTTTTGAAAAATATCCATGATACCTCAATTAAGATTTGTGAAAATTAAAAATGAAGCGGCAGCGCGCTTCGAGAAATATTATCCAAAAATTCCATCCTGGTGCTCATATTCTTACGAAATACGCCAAGCATCGTCGAAGTTGTCATTCTTGCATCATGCTTTTTAACCCCTCGCATCATTGAGCACAAATGCAATGCCTCAACAACGACTGCCACCCCTTTTGGATTTAGTAATTCATTTATGAAATCAGCTACCTGGCGAGTCATTCTTTCTTGAACCTGCAAACGTCGCGCAAACATATCAAGGATGCGTGGAATTTTTGATAAACCCAGAATCTTTCCATCTGGAAGGTAAGCAACATGGGCACGACCGATGAAAGGTAGCATATGATGTTCACACAGACTGTAAAATTCAATATCGCGGATAATGACCATTTCATCATAAGCCACATCAAAAACTGCTTCATTCAACAAACTCACTGGATCCGTACGATACCCTGCGAGAATTTCATCATACATATGTGCAACCCGCGTAGGGGTTCGAACCAATCCAGCTCGTTGGTCATCTTCGCCGACTGCTTTTAGGATCTGGCTGACCGATTCCTGGATTGCCTGATGATCAATCTCCTTGGCAGGTAATAATTCCGCAGCCTGATAGATTTTTAGATTTGGGTCAACCATAACATTTTAATTTGCCAGGATTATAAACAACAAACCATAGCCCTGGTCCTCCATTCCCTGGTAAGATGGTGAAATATATTCTGTTTATGTTCTAAAATAGTTTTCCCCTGCAAGCCTTGCGAATTATATCATTATTTGATCTCAATTCTCGCGATTTACAAAAGATCGTGCCAATTCTTTTAATACTCGTCCAGCATCTTGATTTACGACAAGCTGGTCCAGAATTAGTAAAGCTTCATCGAGCAGATTCAGGGCTCTCTTTTCAGTATATTTTTGAGCTCCCTCCTTGACCAGCATCTCTGCAATTTCAGGAACTTCACCATGCGAGATTGGTCCTTTTGACCACCGTCTTGCAAAATCCCCTTTTTTCTCTAAAGCATAGATCACTGGTAATACCTTTTTACCTGCTACGAGGTCACTTTCGACAGATTTTCCGGTGTGTTCATAATTTCCCCATATACCCAGCCAATCATCCCAAACCTGAAAAGCTAAACCCAAAGAATTTCCAAATCGGTGAAATAACTTTTGTTGATCAATAAGGGTTCCAGCAGCAATCGCCCCCAATTCGGCGCAACAAGCAATTAACGCTGCTGTTTTTCCTTTTATCATCTCAAAATATGATTCTATTGAAATTTGATTGCTTGTTTCAAAGGAAATATCCAGGTACTGCCCCCTTGTAAGAGAAAGGCAGGTTTCGTTGAGAAGCTGAGCATTTTTTAGCGCAATTTGGGAAGATGTTTTGTGATTGGTATCAATAATTACTTTATTCGCCAGTGCAAACAGAAAATCCCCGGCATTTATCGCCTGTGGAACTCCCCATTTTGCCCAGATAGCTGGTTTGCCACGCCTTGTAGGGCTATTATCCTGAATATCATCGTGAATCAAAGAAAAGTTATGCAGAATCTCTACTGCTGTAGCAGGTAACATTACATCTCGCCAACATCCACCTGCAGTTTCTGTACAAAGAAACACTAACATTGGCCGCATTCGTTTTCCTTGAATACCAGGGGATATAACTCCTTTCTCCCATCCAAAATGATGGCATAACATGTCATTCAATTCTGGAAGATCCTTGGTTAAGGAATTCAAAACAAGTTCCTTCAGTTTATCTTCCAGTTCTGGGCGCGTTGTGTTAATGAAATCACATAAATTCATTTTTTATTATTTCTGCGGATGATTCGTGTTTTTGCAAGCTGATCAAGATTGGCAGTGCCCGTAGCGAACATACATATTTGAAGTTCCCTTGAGATTCGGTGAATCAAATTAATAACTGCGTCTGAAGAGATTGAAGCCGCTTTTAGAAATTCTCCAGCCAACCCAACTGCACGTGCACCGAGGGCAATGCATTTACCAATATCAATACCATCTTTAATGCCCCCTGATGCAAATAAGATAAGATTTGGGGCAGTATTTCGAACCATCTGGATAGACTCCGCAGTCGGTATACCCCAGAGACGAAATGACGCAGCAACTCTGGCACTATCTGTATTTGAATTTCTATACATTTCCACCTGAGACCAGGATGTTCCACCAGCTCCGGCAACGTCGATACCTGTAACACCTGCTGATGAAAGCATGCGTGCAGCCTCTTCGGATATCCCCCAACCCACCTCTTTTATGAAAACCGGTACTTGTAATTTCTGGCAAACTTCTTCAATTTTTCGTATCAAACCAGCGAAGCAGGTATCTCCTTCAGGCTGTAGGGCTTCTTGAAGAGGATTTAAGTGCAAATATAATCCATCTGCTTCAACCATTTCCACCGCGCGTTTACACTCATCAATAGAGTAACGATAATTGAGTTGGACTGCTCCAAGATTTGCAAAAATCAATATGTCTGGTGCAATTTTTCTTACCTGATAAGTGTAAACCAGATCGGGGTTTTCGATCGCTGCTCTCTGCGAGCCCACGGCAAAGGCAACGCCAGTTTCCTGTGCTGCCCTGGCAAGTATAAGGTTTATCGTTAAAGCCTCGGGAGTTCCCCCAGTCATCGAGGAAATGATGATTGGTGATCGTAACTGTTTGTGCAATATCGTCTGGCTGAGGTCCACATCTTCAAGGTTAATTTCGGGTAAAGCCTGATGAATAAAACTATACGATTCCAATCCGGTTTCCAATCCTGATTGGACATCTTCTTCCAAGTTAATGCGGATATGATCCGCTTTTCGGGATGAAATTTGAGGATTGCCGGTCATGAATACCTATCTTCTTAACCTCAACAATTATTACCCAGTATACCAAAGAGTCTGTATCTTAAATGTACATCACGGGTTTATATACATAGTAGCACATATACTCTTGACAGATTATCCAGTAAAGTTACAATTTAATAGAGGATAGTCATTTTCACACTGAATGCCAAAATTATTAAAATATAGCTAGTAAAAATCTCCTAGGAGGATCGCTGATGAGCAATACGTTTGAAGATGTGAAATCCGTCATTGTTGAGGTATTAAAGAATGACAGTTTGGAAATAAATCTGGAGAGTCGCTTTATCGAAGATTTAAAAGCAGATTCGATGGACCAGTTCTTTTTAATTGATGGTTTTTGTGAGAAACTCAACCTGACGATATCGGATGAAGACGCTCGTCAAATCCGAACAGTTCAAGACGTTGTAAATTACGTCGAAACTCATAAGTAGAGACCAAAAAGGAGATGTACATCTCATTACATCTCCTTTGCATTACTTTAACTTGTCACTAAATCGGGGATTTCCTCCGGCGATTTTGCGACTCGTACTCCATTTGCTTTCAAGGCTTCAATCTTTCCAGCAGCAGTTCCTGTTTCCCCTTCGATAATTGCACCGGCGTGCCCCATACGTTTCCCAGGAGGTGCTGTCTGTCCTGCAATAAATCCCACAACTGGTTTTGTCATATTTTTAGCAATATAATCAGCGGCTTTCTCCTCATCTGAACCTCCAATTTCACCAATCAAGACAATCCGATCGGTGTGCGGATCTGCCTCGAACATTGCCAATGTATCAATAAAATTGGTCCCTTTAATCGGATCGCCGCCAATTCCCACACACGTGCTTACCCCCATATTCTTCATTTTCAGAGCATATAAAACTTCATATGTCAATGTACCCGAGCGGGAGACGATTCCAATATTTCCCGGAATGGAAATATTACCAGGAATGATGCCTGCTTTTGATTCGCCCGGTGTCAAAATACCAGGGCAATTCGGCCCGACCAGACGAACATGCTTATGATCATAGTAGTTTTTTACTCGCATCATATCCTGAATAGGAATGCCTTCAGTGATGCACACTACCAGCGGGATCCCTGCATCTGCCGCTTCATACATGGCGTCCGTAGCGAAACGAGCTGGGACAAAAATGATGGTGGCATTTGCTCCAGTAGTTTCCACAGCCATCTTTACTGAGTCAAAAACGGGTATTTTTCCATCCATTACCCACTCTCCGCCCCTGCCAGGTGTTACGCCAGCCACAATATTGGTGCCATAGTCCAGCATCTGCCGGGAATGAAATAAACCTTCGTTGCCTGTAATATTTTGTACAATCAAGCGTGTATTCTTGTTGATCAATATACTCATTTCAACCTCCCAATGCTGCTTGTACAGATTTCCTGGCGGCATCCACAAGAGAGTCCGCTGTGATCAGCTTTGCGTCAGATAGCATTTGTAATCCTTGCTCTGAATTTGTTCCTACCAGGCGCACCACCATGGGTACTTTTGGTTTCACTTCATGCATGGCGTTTAGAATTCCACGACTCACCTCATCACAGCGAGTGATTCCGCCAAAAATATTGATTAGTATGGCTTTAACATTGGGATCGCTTAAAATGATCCTGAAAGCCGCAGTTACTTTTTCAGCACTTGCTCCTCCACCAATATCGAGAAAGTTTGCTGGTTCTCCTCCCTCTAATTTAATGATGTCCATTGTTGCCATGGCTAACCCAGCGCCATTTACCATGCAACCAATCTGGCCATCTAATGTGATATAGGAGAGTCCAAATTTTCGCGCATCAATCTCATAGGGATCCTCAACATCCAAATCACGCATATCTGCCAGGTCTGTATGTCGAAAAATGGCATTATCATCAACAATCATTTTCCCATCAACCGCTAAAAAACGGTGATCTGTAGTGATTACAAGTGGGTTTATCTCGGCAAGAGTAGCATCACATTCGGTATAGGCACGCCATAAATCCTGGGTGATTTGAATAAAAGTACGCCAGTTTTCACGTGGCAAATCAATTCCAATCGCTATATCTCGACCCTGGTAATCCCTAAGACCCAATAGAGGATCGACATAAGTCTTGATGATTTTCTCGGGTGCTTGTTGAGCCACCTGCTCAATATCCATACCCCCTTCTGATGAAGCAATAATAATGGGACGGTGAGCATTCCGGTCATTCGTTATTGCCAGATATACTTCCTTGTGGATATTGACTGCCTCATCAACAAGAATTTTGCGAACCGGCAATCCTTTGATTTCCATTCCCAGAATTAATGTGGCAAATTCCTCAGCTTCTTTGGGGGTTTTGGCAAGACGGATCCCACCTGCCTTCCCCCGACCTCCCACCAGAACCTGTGATTTAATGACCACCTTTCCTGCCAATTCCTCAGCGATGTGTTTTGCATCGCTTGCGGTAGTAGCTACTCTCCCATTTGGGATTGGTATGCCATACTTTGAAAAAATCAACTTTGATTGGTACTCATGTAATTTCATCAAATCTCCATAAAATCAAGTTAGTAAATAGCACGACCCTTCGCTTTGAGAGGAATATCTGATTTCTCGCGAAAGAAAGCAGTTTGGCGAAAGACCAAACCGCTTTCTTTCCAGTAATCACATTTTACTAACCCTTTAGGTAGGCATCCAATGCTTCTTTGCTGATTCTATAAGCATTCCCAATTTTCTTTGCCTTCAGATCACCAGCATTGATTGCGGCAATAACGTCTTCCTCTGAGACACGCAGCGCCTGAGCGGCTTCGGCGGGTGTCATTATCGATGGGGTCTGGGCTGCAGCCCCTGCTGCTCCTCCCGCGGCTGCACCTTGTTGGGACGCTTGTTGCCCGGTCATTCCCTGCAAGGATTGCGAGATGACATTACCAATACCCATTCCTGCACCAATCCCGGCTGTTAGTCCTGCACCACCAGATGGATTTTGTGCGGCTTCCCGCAGAGCATCCGCGGCTTGCAATTGGGTGTAGGTTTGCATATCCAACATACCCATGGCGCGGAGCTCTTCTGCAGATTTTTCAGATGGCTTGAGATTACCAATATAAAATGATTTGAGAGTAAAGCCAAGTGCGGCGAAATCATCCTGAGCCATCGACCGGACACTCGCGCTGAGCTCATTTGTAAGTCCGATTAATTCAATAACACTCTTTTTAGCAGCTGTTTCACCCAATAAATCTGACAACTTTGCTAAAAGCATGGTTCGCAAACGGTTTTCGATTTCATTTATGCTATAACTTTGCTTGGACCCAACGATCTGAGTTACAAACTGTTGTGGATCTTTTATTTGGAAACCATATGTCCCAAAGGCCTGTAATAACGCTACTCCCAATCCCATTCCTGGATTGCGTACAATGATAGGCTGTGGTGTTCCCCATTTCCGATCTGGAAATTCCTTCATGGAAACATAATAAACTTCCGCGGTAAATGGGGTCCGGTCATTGAATGCCTTGCCAATAAAGTCCACCAACAGGGGAATATTGGCAGTTGCAATTGTGTGCCGGCCTGGGCCAAGAATATCGAGTGCCTGCCCATCACGGAAAAAGACAACATTCTGCGATTCGCGTACTATGACCTGGGAACCAATTCGTAAATCTGCGATTCCTTCTTCAGGAAATCGATGGACAAGCTCATCTGTCATTTCATTGTTATATTCAACAACATCAAAAATCCTAGCCATATTCACGCTCCATATATTTGAATAATTTTGATTTGTAGGAAACTGGGGTTTTTCTGTTACCCAGTCGTAGAACCGGTTGTTGCGGAAATTCCGCCTCTCATCACTTCAACTCGCCGATCAAATGTACTCACACATGTACCGGCCAAACTTACGAGATGACGTATTGCAGCGGGTAGACCGTCGGTCCCAAACGAAGCCTCCACATTATCTATTGAACGGCTGACTTCATCAACCATGTCCAACATAGCCAGGTCATATTTGTATACCATTTCAAGCTCATCTTGATTAATCTTCACCGCTTCAAAGAAGCTGGCATACCCATAAGTGGCGGTTTTTATCCGGTCAATGAATTGTCGCAATTTCACTGCCGCTGCTTCCAGATCATCAATCAGAGCAATTTCACCCTGATTGATCAAATCCCGCTGTAATGCAGAGATTCTTTGCCATTGCTCCTCATATCTTGAAGCAACGACGCCTCTTAGCATTTTATCAGCGGCCCGGCGATTAGCGCGTTCAATATAACCACTAAAGCCAGGTATCTTACTTAATAATCTTTTAAAAACGTCCTGTTCCCCGGTTACTCGATCAAATAAATCGCTCATAGTTCCTCCTTAAGTGGATAGCGTTTTCTGGGATAATAATTATCAAATCCTCTTTAGTAAATTATAGCCTTAAATCAAAATGATAACAATAATGAGAGTGGCTTTTTCTGTAAGGTTATTGTAAAGCAAAATATATTGAATTTTTATATGTATCTTCCTATAATTCAACTATAGAAAACTTGTACAGAAAGGAGGTGACGCGCTATGTTATTCGCACCAAAAGAAAAGGGCCAAGGCTTAGTGGAATACGCGTTGATTCTTGTTCTAGTAGCTGTTGTCGTAATTGTTATTCTTGCATTGCTCGGCCCAGCTATTGGCAGGATCTTCAGCAATATCGTTTCATCTGTTTAGCTATTCGAATTATCCACTTGTGCTAGAAAGGCCCTTTAGCTAGGGCCTTTCTTGTTGAATAGGTTATTTCAAAATATGTATATTATGTAATTATAAATGATCATTACATTGCTAGTTAATAATACAAAACATACCTATTAGTATCCTTAGTTAAGGAGGAGCAAATGGCTGCAGGTGGCAGAAAAGGTGGACGGGTTTTTATACTTCTGGCTCTTTTACTTGTGGTAATTCTGGGTTTAGGGGCTGGCTATATGTATATGCAAGGTTTCTTTAGTACAGGGCAGCAGGCTCAAGCATTATCCACAGCCCCGCCTCCGCTTACCCTCATCAATATCCTTATATTGAACCAACCAGTACTCCGTGGAGGGGTGATAACTGATGCCGTTATTGCTTCCGTCCCATATCCTGAAAAGGAGATGATTGGTGGTTTGTTTTACACAACTACAGAAGATGTGATCGGAAGGCGAGCAAAATATGACCTGGCTCAAGGAGTTCCATTAACGCCATCCCTACTTACGGATATAAAAGAAGGCTCTTACGCCTCTTTCCAGATCCCCAGAGGAATGGTAGCGATATCCATGCCAATAAGCCGTTTGACATCTGTGTCATATGCATTACAACCTGGTGATCACGTTAATGTGATTGCATCGATGTTACTGCTAAATATCGATCCCGCTTTCCAATCTGTTCTCCCGAATCGTTCTGCACCAGTAACGAAACCTGGAACGACTTCAACCTCGGAGGCAGCAGGATCAACAGGAGCCTCTGTAGAAGAACCGGCGGTAGCCTCTATAAAAGAAATTGGAGGAATTCAAGGCCGAACAGAAATTGATCCAATATTAAATCTTCCTTTCTATGTTGTTCCTTCAGAAGCTCAACATCCTCGATTGATCAGCCAGACATTGATACAAGATGCGATTATTCTCTGGATGGGAAATGCTCCAGAAAATGGGAATCTGAATACAAACCAGGCAGCACCTACCCCTACCCCAAATCCAGATGGGACCGTCCCCCCGGCAGCACCCAGACCTGATATTGTGTCATTAATAGTTTCACCTCAAGATGCCGCAACGTTGAACTATCTGATGTTATCCGGAGCCCAACTTAACCTGGCTTTGAGAAGTGCGGGAGATGATCAACGAATTGCGACAGAACCCATCACTCTTCAGTTTATTATGGATCAATACAATATTCCATTCCCTCCAAACCTGCCATATGATTCAGCTGCTGAATATAAGCGGTTTAATCTAAATGGCAATCAAGCTGTCCCAACTGCTCCAACACCGTAAACTATGTTTTACAGGAAACCATCAAAGCTTAGACCATAGGACGATTTTATGCCTAACAGTCAGGAAAAGATCCGGGTACTAATTGTTGACGATATTGCTGAAACACGAGAGAACATCCGTCGTTTACTGCAATTTGATAACAGCATTGAAGTAGCTGGGACAGCCAGGAACGGAAAAGAGGCGATTGAATACGCTCAGCAAGATAAACCTGATGTAATCATTATGGATATCAATATGCCTGACATGGATGGAATTACAGCTACTGAAGCCATCCGCAGAAAAGTTCCATTTGTCCAGGTGATAATTCTTTCTGTCCAGAGCGACCCCAGTTATATGCGCAGGGCAATGCTGGCTGGCGCAAGGGATTTCCTGGCGAAACCGCCATCAATCGATGAATTGACGGCTGCGATTCATCGAGCTGGGGCAATGGCAGTCGATGAAAAAGCGAAAAAAGCACAGGCTTTTCCTGCTGGCTCCCCAGGGAATACATTTACAA
>Ga0315273_10008557_pt1 | contig 12922 bp, 12 predicted proteins | sample YL17G02_0_MG_FD_205753 | JGI IMG/M metagenome (GOLD analysis project Ga0315273, IMG submission 205753) | Sediment microbial communities from Yellowstone Lake, YNP, Wyoming, USA - YL17G02_0 | ecosystem: Environmental > Aquatic > Freshwater > Lake > Sediment | place: USA: Wyoming | collected...
CGTGAGCACGATGAGGTTACGGCGGCCGCGAAGGGCACGGGCCACGTGCAGCGTCGTGGTTCCGACGTCGATGATGACCGTCTCACGCTCCGCCAACAGAGCTGCGGCGGCCTTGCCGATCCTTTCTTTGGCCTGGGAGCCGCGCTCGACGCGCACCGAGTACGGTGCTCCGTACCCGCGCGACGCCAGGCTGATGGCGCCCCCGTGCACGCGTTGCAAGACACCCTCGCGTTCGAGCAGCTCGAAGTCGCGGCGGATCGTCATAGCCGACACGCCCGTGCGCTCACTCAGCTCGGAGACGCCGACTTCCCCCCGCTCCTGGAGAAGTTCGACGGCGATCTCTCGACGCGTGCGAAGGTCCATGATGTTTGAATCTACGTCAGGCATTGTGAGAACGCAAGTGGAATGCTACTCTTTCGTGTGTGAACTCCCATCAATCGTCGTTTGACTGTTGCGTGGTCGACTTCCCTCCCTTGGGCGACGTGCGACGCTGGCCGCGCGGCGCTCACGGGGGGGACCCCCGCCCGACGGCCGGAGGCGCCTCGGGCATTTCCACGGTCAGAGCCGCTCGGCGACCTGATGTCCGCGACGACGACAGCCCGTGAGGTCCACCATGACCGAGGCGTACGATGGATGAGACGTCAGCCGCATTGGCGGCCGCCGTCCGGGACGGTGACCAGCAACGCACCGTCGAGCTGGTCGCCCAAGCGCTTGCCGGCGGCACGCCGGCACAGGCCATCCTTGCCGACGGCCTTATACCCGGCATGCAGCAGCTAGGCCTCCTGTTCAAGGATGGGCAGGCCTTCCTGCCCGAGATCCTCATCAGCTCCCGCGCCATGACCTGCGGTCTCGAGGAGTTGCGCCCTCATCTCGAGGAGAGCGCCACGCCACACAAGGGGACGGTCGTGCTGGGCACCGTCGAGGGCGATCTCCACGACATCGGCAAGAAGCTGGTGGCGATGCTGCTGGGCGGCAACGGCTTCAGAGTGGTCGACCTTGGTGTAGACGTCAGCGCCGGCGCCTTCGTCGATGCGGCCCGCGATCATGCCGCCGACATCGTCGCTTTGTCGGCGCTCCTCACGACCACCACGCCGCAGTTTGGCAGGGTCGTCGAGGCTCTCGTGTCCGCCGGGTTGCGCGCCGACGTGCGCGTCATGGTCGGCGGCGCCCCCGTCTCGGCGGCCTTGGCCGACGAGGTCGGTGCAGACGGCTTTGCCGCCGACTGCGTGGCCGCCGTCGACGAAGCCGAGCGCCTCGTCGCCGGCAGAAGGAGGCCATGATGACCTTTTCCAGGCGGCGCTTCCGCGAGATCTGCCGGGGTGAGCGACTCGGCGACTTCGGGATCCTCGGCAACCCCATCCACATCTTCTGGCCGGAGACGCTGCCCGCCTGGATCCCCCAGGGCGCCCCGGCGAGCTTCGCCGACGTGGTGGAGCAGGACTACGGCACGCCCAGCGCCGTGGACGAGTTCTTCGGCTTCGACGAGTCGCGGCCCCTCGCGGAGGTGCACAGCGGTATGGACGCCGGCACGGAGATGCACGAGTACGTCCCCGGAGTCTTCGCGCACAACCACTCTTTCCTCGTTGCGCCACCCCTCACGCCCAAGATGCTCGAGGAGGACGAGAAGAGTCTCGTCGTCGTCAACAGCGCCGGCATCAAGGAGCGTCTGCTGAAAGGCAAGGCCTTCAACATGCCGACTTGGCTGGACCACCCCGTGAAAGACCGCCGCACCTGGGAAGCGTTCAAGAAGCGCCTCGACCCGTACACCGCGACGCGCTACCCAGCCGACTGGGGCGCGTACGTCGCCCGCGTCAACGCCCTGGACTGCCCGGTGTCGATGGAGGTCGGTGGGTTCTTCGGCTACCTCAACATGTGGGTCGGGACCGAGAACCTCATGTACCTGTTCTACGACGACCCCGCTCTCGTCGAAGACATGATGGACACGGTCCTCTATCTCGAGACCAGCATGGTCAAGAAGGTCGCCGCGGACATCGCTCTGGATTGGGTCTGGTACTGGGAGGACATGGCCTACAGAAGCGGACCCATGATCGGGCCGGACATGGTGCGGCGGTTCATGCTGCCACGCTACCGCAAGCTCAACGAAGTCATCCGGGCCAGCGGCTGCGAGGTCATCTACCTCGACTGCGACGGCAATATCGAACAGCTCGCGCCTCTGTGGCTGGAGGTCGGCATCAACCTCTGGTGGCCGCTCGAGTGCGCCGCGGGCATGGACCCCGTCTCTCTGCGCAAGAAGTACGGCAAGGACGTCATCCTGGCCGGCGGCCTGGACAAGCGGCAGCTCATGCGCGACAAGGCGTCGGTCAAGCGCGAGGTCATGACCAAGGTCCCCTACCTGGTGGAGACCGGACCGTACTTCCCCAGCCCCGATCATCTCGTGGCCATCGACATGCCGTTTGAGAACTTCTGCTACTACATCAACCTGCTTCGGGAGATCCGCGGCGACGAAGCTCTGGACTTCTCGGTCTGAACGCAGTCGACGCCCCAACCAGGAGGTGTGCGCGTGGGTAGGTTCGCAGGCAGGAACGTGATCGTGACCGGCGCCTCCAGCGGCATAGGTCAGGCTCTCGCCGTCGCCTTCGCCGAGGAAGGTGCGCACGTCGTGGCCGTCGGCCGCGATGCCACGCGGCTGACGGAGACTCAGTCCATGGCGCCGGAGGGGACCGTCGAGGGCGTCGTGCTCGACGTCCGCGACCACGCCGCGGTCAGGCGCAGCGTGCAGAAGGCGATCGAAGAGCTCGGTCGCATTCACGTCCTCGTGAACTGCGCCGGCATCGCCCCGCAGACGGGGGTGCTCGACATCACGCCGGAGCAGTGGGACGACGTGCTGGCCACAAATCTTTCAGGCCCCTTCTACATGAGCCAAGCCGTAGCTCGCGACATGGTCGCGAACGGCGGCGGCGTCATCGTCAACATCTCCTCGGCTAACGCCTTCGTCGTGGAGTCCCCTTACGCCGACTACAATGCATCCAAGGCGGGACTGAATCAGTTGACCACCAGCATGGCCTTCGAGCTGGGCCATCTCGGCGTGCGCTGCGTCGCGGTGGCGCCGGGGATGACGATGACCCCGATGATGGACTTCACGCAGGACCAGGCCACTTATCGTCACTACATGGAGCTCATTCCCATGCGCAGGCCGGCGCTGCCTCGAGAACAAGCCAATGTGGTCCTCTTCCTGGCTTCGGACGAGGCGTCCTACGTCAACGGCGTCACCGTCCGCGTGGATGGGGGGATCATGCACGGCTTCTGGGCCGATCCGCGGCTGGCACCACCCGTGCCCTCCTTCGAGGAGGGCGCGGGTTGACCCAGCGTCCTGCCATGGACGGCGGCGAGATCATGCGCGGCTTTCCGCCGCCTCTGGAGCATCGCGTCAGCGCCGACCGGGTGTACTCAGACCCGGCCGCGACCCGCTGGTTCATGCAGCATGTACGCGAGGTCGAACGCACGGCAAACGTCGCCACGAGACAGGGCGCGGTCGTGGCGCTACCCGCCGCCTGCCTCCACCTCGACAGGATGATGCTTAAGGATGCCGATGGGGCGGCGTGGACGTTTCGCGAGATGCTGGAGCGGACCTCCACCGACGGGATCATGGTGCTCAGAGGCGGTCATGTCGTCTACGAACGGTACTTCGGGGCCCTTGGACCCCCCACCCCCCACCTCCTTCACTCGATCACCAAGTCGGCTGCCGCGTGCGTGGCGGCGAATCTCGTGGAGCGGGGTCTTCTCGACCCCGACGAGCCGATCGCCACGTACGTGCCGGAGGTGACGGGCAGCGCCTACGGCGATGCCACCATCCGGCACCTGCTCGACATGACCGTGGCCATCCGCTACACGGAGGATCACGAGAACGACGACACGGAGGACGGGCGCCTCGATCGCTTGTGCGGCGTGAAGCCGAGCCGTGCCGCGGACGAACCAGGATCCGCCTACGAGTTCGCCGCGACGACCGTCAAGAACGGCGAACACGGCGAGTCTTTTCACTACGTCTCGCTCAATACCGTCGTCCTCGGCTGGGTGATGGAGCGCGCGACGGGCGTCGCCGTTCCTCGCCTTCTGTCTGACGAGCTGTGGTCGAGACTCGGCACCGAGGACGACGCCTACATCGCCCTCGACGGCGCCGGCAGCGCCCAGCTCGACGGTGGCCTCTGCTCGAGCCTGCGGGACCTCGCCCGATTCGGACAGATGCTGCTGCAGGACGGCTCGTTCGGAGGCCGGCAGGTGGTACCGGCCCGGCTCGTGGAGGAGGTGCGCGGGGGCGGTGACAAAGCCGCATTCGCCGCCTCGCCGGATTCGGCGATGCTGCCCTCTGGCGGTTCCTACCGTGACTGCTTCTGGGTCTGCGAGCGTGCGGACCACACGACGTTCATGGGACTGGGGATGTACGGACAGATGCTCTACGTCAACCAGGAGGCCGGCCTCGTCGTCGCCAAGTTCTCCAGCCAGTTTCGGCCTGCCGACGACGCACTCGGAGCTCACACGTTCCACGCGCTGGAGACCCTGGCCGAGGTACTCACCTGATGCTGGGCGCCGACGCCGACCTCGACCAAGGCTATGTCCGGTACGGCAGCGCAGAAGCGAAGGAGGCAACGAGCGAGATGAAACGATTCGGTCACGCAGGACTGCCGCGAAGTGACGGGCTCGGCATGGCTCCGCTGAGCGAGGGCGACCTCCAGGACATCCACCTTGCATCACTCGAGGTGCTGGAGAGGACCGGTATGTGGGTGGAGGCCGAAGACGCCAGAGACGTCTTTGCCGACGGTGGCTGCAAGGTCGACCACGACACCTGCATGGTGCGCCTTCCACCGGACGTCGTCGAGGGCGCCATCCGTTCCGCGCCTCCTTTGATCCGCTGGTGCGGCCGCGACCCCGCCAACGACATCATCCTCGGCGGCGACCGCAGTGCGTTCATGAACTTCGGCGAAGCGATCATGATCAACGATCTCCATACCGGCGAGAACCGCGAGACTGCCACCGCCGACGTCGGCGACATCTGTACCATCGTCGACTGGGCGAGCGAGATCGACGTGTACGAAGCGGCGATCACGCCGCGAGACTGTCCTCAGCACGTGGCCACCGTCCATCACTTCGCGGCGGCCCTGCCATCGATGACCAAGCCGATGATGTTCGGGCCGCTCTCGGAGCTCGAGCTCGAGGCGTGCATCGACATGGCGGCGAGCGTCGTCGGGGGGCGGGACCAGCTGCGCGAACGTCCGATCGTGGGCTTCGGCGTCTGCACGGTCAGTCCGCTGCAACTGCCGAGGCAGGCCACCGACATCTCCCTCGGCACCGCTCGCGCTGGTCTTCCGCACAGCGTCCTCGCCATGTGCATGGCCGGCGGCTCGTCTCCTCAGACCCTCGCCGGCACGCTGGTGCTACACAACGCCGAGGTCCTCGCCGGCATCACCCTGCTCCAGCTCGCGGTCAGAGGCGCGCCGGTGATCTACTCATCGTCAACCACAGCCATGGACCTGCGCCTTGGAGCAGCTTCCGTGGGCACGCCGGAGACAGGGCTACTCAACGCCTGCGTCGGGCAGGTCGCGCGCCGCTACGGCATCCCATCGTGGGTCGCGGGGTTGTAGGCAGACTCAAAGCTCAGTGACGCGCAGGCCGCACACGAGAAGACTCTCACCGGACTTGCGTCAGCGTTGGCAGGTGCCAACCTGATCTACGGTGCGGGGATGATCGAGTCGGGCGTCACGATGGACCTCGGCCAGCTCGTCATCGACAACGAGCTCATCGCCATGATCCGCCAATTCGTCGCCGGCGTGCCGGTGAACGACGAGACCCTTGCCACGGACGAAATACACAGCGTCGGACCGCGGGGCGAATACCTCTCTCGAGACCACACCCTGCGACACATGGGTGAGGCCAGCCGGCCGAGACTCTTCGACCGTCGCGTTCGTGAGTCCTGGCTCGCGCTCGGCGGCAGCGATCTTGCCACGAGAGCGCGTCACGAAGCCGCGCGAGTGCTGGCGGAACACCAGATCGAGCCTCTGCCCGAGGACGTCACGGCGGAGATCCGTCGCATCGTGGAGAGAGCTGATCGCAAGGCGAGCTAGGGCACTCACGCGGTTCGCGGGCTGCACTCATCCTTGAGGAGAGACCATGTCAGAGTCGTTCGAAGTGTTGCGCCAGGCGATCGTCGCCGGCGACGTCGCCACAGCCAATCGTCTGACCATGCAGCTGATCGCCGAGGGTGTGCCCGCCCGGGAGATCCTCGAGACCGCGCTCCTCCCCGGCATGCAGATCGTCGGCGAGCGGATGAAGGCCGAGGAGTGCTTCATCCCAGAAGTGCTGCTGTCGGGCCGCACGATGCAGTCGTGCCTCGACACCATCAGGCCGCACCTGGCTGCCGACGACGCCGGCACCATCGGGAAGGTCGTCATCGGCACCGTCCAGGGCGACCTGCATGACATAGGCAAGAACCTCGTCGTCATGCTCCTCGAGGGAGCCGGCTTCAGTGTGGTCAACCTGGGAAGGGACGTCACGCCCGCGCAGTTCGTCGCCGCCGTCGAGGAGCACAAGCCAGACGTGCTCGGCATGAGCGGTCTGCTGACGACGACCATTCCGAAGATGCCGGAGACGATCGACGCGTTGCGCAGCGCCGGCCTCCGCGAGTCGGTGCTGGTCATCGTCGGCGGCGCTCCCGTCACCGCCAGGTACGCCGAGGAGATCGGCGCCGACGCCTACGGCGCGAACGCGATGCTTGCCGTGGACGAATGCAAACGACTGGCGGGCATGGGCACCCAAGCGCGCGCACGGACGCGCGGGAAAGGGACGCGATGAAAGAGATCGGGGTAGGACTCATCGGGGCAGGCCTCATTGGCGACCAGCACGCTCTCGCCTTCACGCGCGTGCCCGCTGCCCACGTGCTGGGCGTGGCCGATGTCGACCCCGTGGCGGCACGGCGGCTCGCGAGCACGTACGGGATCCGCGACTCGTATGGGGATTACAGGCAACTGCTCGAGCGCGACGACATCGATATGGTCTGCGTCGGAACCCCCAACTACACCCACCGTGAGATCACTGTGGCCGCCGCGGAAGCCGGCAAACATGTCGTCTGCGAGAAGCCCCTGGCGCGAACCATGGCCGAGGGCGATGAGATGCTCGCCGCGGCCGCCAGCGCCGGGGTCAAACTCATGTACGCCGAGCTCATCTGCTTCGCGCCCCGCTACGTGCGCGCCAAGGAGTTGATGGATGAGGGCGCCTTCGGCCGCGTGTTCCAGATCAAGCACGGCGAGACCCACTACGGCCCGCACTCGGAGTGGTTCTGGAATGCCGATCTCGCGGGCGGCGGCGTCATGATGGACATGGGTTGCCACAGCGTCGAGATCATCCGCTGGCTCTACGACAAGCCGCCCATCGAGTCGGTGACCGCCGAGCTCGGGACGTTTGTGCACGGCGATCGCACCGACGTCGAAGACCACGCCTTGGTGGTCATCCGCTTCCAGGGGAATCGCATCGGCGTGGTCGAGGGCAGCTGGGCCAAGCCCGGCGGGATGGACGATCGCCTCGATATCCAGGGCAGCGCGGGTACGTGCCATGGCGACATGATGCAGCAGTCGTCGCTGTTCACGTACAGCGACGTGGGCTATGGCTACTCCGTCGAGAAAGGAACCACCACCGGCTACAGCTTCACGATCGCCGAGGAGTACTACAACTACGGCATGCCGCAGGAGATGCAGCACTTCACCGAGTGCGTGCTCAACGATCGTGAGCCCATCGAGACCGGACGCGACGGGCGAGTCTCCCTCGAGGTCGTCTACGCAGCTTATCGCTCAGCCGCCACGGGCAGGAGGGTCGACTTCCCGCTGCGCCTGACGGCGGAGCAGGCCGCGGAAGTGCCATACCTCGTCTGGAAACGACGACCGTCTGAGCCGAAGGGGTAGAGCAGCCTGCGGCCTGGGGGCGGCGACGCGGGGTGACGGCGCGGAACGCCCGCGCGCGGATCTGATCGCGCAGACGTACGTGCCCTCAGCCGCCCTTGCCGCTCCTCCGCTGGAGCTCCCGGCTGAGCTCCTTGATCTCATCGCGCAGCTTGGCGGCGTATTCGAACTTGAGCTGGTCGGCGGCCTCGAACATCTCCGCCTCGAGGCTGGTCAGCAGCTTCTCGAGGTCGCTGTTCGGCATGGCCAGCTTCTTGGCGACGGCCTTGGCCGCGCGGCGGCCCTTGGTGGGCACCGCCGCCGCGTCGCTGACCATCTGGGCGATGTCGGTGACGCCCTTGACGATGCTCTTGGGCTCGATGTCGTGCTCCGCGTTGTAGGCCGTCTGACGGGCGCGCCGGCGGTCGGTCTCGCCGATGGCGAACTCCATGGCCGCCGTCCTGCGGTCGGCGTACATGATGACCCTGCCCTCGACGTGGCGCGCGGCGCGCCCGATGGTCTGGATGAGCGCCGTCTGGCCGCGCAGAAAGCCCTCCTTGTCGGCGTCGAGGATGGCGACCAGCGTGACCTCGGGCAGGTCGAGCCCCTCGCGCAACAGGTTGATCCCAACGAGCACGTCGAACTCGCCGAGGCGCAGGTCGCGGATAATCTGGATACGCTCCAGCGTGTCGATCTCGCTGTGCAGGTAGCGCACCTTGAAGCCGTTCTCGAGCAGGTAGTCGGTGAGGTCCTCGCTCATGCGCTTGGTCAGCGTCGTGATGAGCACGCGCTGGTCCTTGTCGACGCGCCGACGGATCTCGTTCATGAGGTCGTCGATCTGACCCTCGGTGGGCCGCACCTCGACCTGCGGATCGACGAGCCCGGTGGGGCGGATGATCTGCTCGGCGATGTTGACGCTGTTGGCCAGCTCGAACTTGCCAGGCGTGGCGCTCACGAAGATGATCTGCGGCACCTTGGCGAGAAACTCGTCGATGCGCAGCGGGCGGTTGTCGAGGGCGCTGGGCAGGCGGAACCCGTAGTCCACCAGCGTCGTCTTACGGGAGCGATCACCCTCGTACATGCCCTGGATCTGCGGCAGGGTCATGTGCGACTCGTCGAGGAAGCAGAGGAAGTCGTCGGGGAAGTAGTCCAGCAGACAGTTGGGCGTGGCTCCGGGCTCCTTGCCCAGAAGGACGCGCGAGTAGTTCTCGATGCCGTTGCAGAAGCCCATCTCGCGCAGCATCTCCATGTCGTACAGCGTGCGCTGCCGCAGCCGGTGCGCTTCGAGCACCTTGCCGTGGGCGTCCAGCCAGGAGCAGCGCTCGTCGAGTTCCTCGCGGATCGCGATCACGGCGCGCTCGACCGCCGGGCTGTTGGTGACGAAGTGCGTGGCCGGGTAGATGGCGACGTGGTCGGGCTTCTCGATGACCTCGCCGCCCACGGGATCGTAGCTGACGAGCTGCTCGACCTCGTCGCCCCAGAACTGCACGCGAATCGCCGTGTCCTGGGCGGCGGGCCAGATCTCGATGGAATCGCCGCGCACGCGGAACTTGCCGCGCCCGGGGTCGAAGTCGTTGCGGGCGTACTGGATGTCCACCAGCCGGCGCAGCATCGCGTCGCGGTCGACGGTGTCGCCGACACTGAGCAGCACCATCTTCTCCAGGTAGTCCTCGGGAGAGCCCAGGCCGTAGATGCAGCTCACGCTGGCCACGATGACCACATCGCGACGCAGGAGCAGTGACGTGGTGGCGGAGTGGCGTAGCCTGTCGATCTCGTCGTTGATCGACGAGTCCTTCTCGATGTACAGATCCTGCGCCGGGACGTACGCCTCGGGCTGGTAGTAGTCGTAGTAGCTCACGAAGTACTCGACGGCGTTGTTCGGGAGGAACTCCCTGAATTCGTTGCAGAGCTGAGCGGCGAGTGTCTTGTTGTGTGCGATGACAAGGCTGGGCTTCTGCGCCCTCTCGATGACGTTGGCCATCGTGAAGGTCTTGCCCGAGCCCGTCGCGCCGAGCAGCGTCTGGTGGCGGTCGCCGCGCAGAAGACCGGCGGCCAGCGACGACACCGCCTCGGGCTGATCGCCCGTGAGGTCGTAGTCTGAGTGGATGGCGAACCGGGTCATCAGCAGCACCGTATCAACACGAACGCACGTTCGCAAGCACGAAGCAGGCTGGCGGCCGCGACGGCTTCAGAGCGGCGCCGTGAGTTGCTCGGCGTAGTTCTCCCGATAGAGCTTGCGCACGCGCAGCACCTCGCTCACGTAGGCGCGCGTCTCCGCGTAGGCGATGTCGGCGGCGCGCAACGGGCGGCCCTCCGCCTCGGCGGCGGCGGCCCACTCCCCCACTACGCCGCCGCCGGCGTTGTAGGCGGCCACGGCGGAGAGCGTATCGCCGTCGAACTGGTCGAGCACCGCGCGCAGGTAGTACGTGCCGTAGCGCACGTTGACCTTGGGATCCTCGAGGTCGCCGGTGTTGAAGGCGCTGCCGCCGGTGCGACGCGCGATCTCCTGCGCCGTCGCGGGGAGCACCTGCATCAGGCCGACGGCCCCCTGCGCCGAGCGCGCATGCTCATCGAAGCCACTCTCCACATAGATCACGGCCGCGACCAGCGCGGGATCGACGTGGTTCTTGCGCGCCGCGGCGCGGATGGCGGCGCCGTGCTCCAGCGGGTAGACGGTCCGTGAATACCAGGACGGAGTGGCGCTGTCGGTCAACGCGGGCGCAAGGCGCAGGGCGACGACCCCGAGGCCCGCGATGACGACCACGACCATCCCAATCCAGAAGATACGCCTCACGCCCGCGCTCCGGCATCGGTCGCCCCTGCCGCGAGGATGCGCGCCACGGTCTCTCCGAGGAAGTCCCGGAGCGCTCTGCGCCCCCCCACGTTCTCAAAGGCGAAGTCGCTGCGCGCGATCTTCTCTGCCTCGGGCATCTGCCGCGCCAGCCGCCGCGCGAGATCGCTCGCCGTGAACTTGGAGGCAAGGCGCCGGCGACGCGTACCGACCGGCGCCGTGAGGACGAGCGTGTAGTCGAAGTCCGCGGCGGCGTCGGTCTCGAAGAGCAGCGGCACCTCCGCGGCGAGCAGGGCGGGCTGCGGGTCGGCGCGCTCCTGCACGGCGGCCCACTCCTCGATCCGGCGGCGCACGTGAGGATGGAGCAGCGCCTCGAGCCACGCGAGCTCGGCATCGTCGGCGAAGACGATGCGCGCCAGCGCGGCGCGATCCATGGCCCCCTGCCCGGTGACATCGGGCCCGAAGTGGCCGCTGATCGCGGCGGCGATCTCAGGCTGCTCGTAGAGCTCGTGCACGATGGCGTCGCTCGAGATCACGGCAGCTCCCATCTCGCTGAGATACGCGAGAGCGGTGGACTTGCCGGAGCCGATGCCGCCGGTGAGCCCCAGGCGCGGGATGGCGTGTGTGTGTGGGTTCATCACGAACGAGGGTGCAGCAGACTCGGCGGCCGCGGCGCCCCTGGGGGCGCCGCGGCCGCTCTCAGATGGAGTCACTCAGGTGTGGGCTCATCGTCGCCGAGCGAAGCCTCGGCCTCGGCGGGGGCCTCTTCGGCCGGCTTGCCGTCGGGGAACACGTCGTCGCTCAGACCGAGCACGGGCTCGTCCGCGGCGGCCGTCTCGGCGGGCGCCTCTGCGGCCACCTCGTCCTCGTCCCATCCGGCCTCGTCCGTGGCCGGCGCCGGCTCCTCGACGGATGCGCTCGCCACGTCGTTCGCCGCCTCGGCCGCGGTCTCGTCCTCGAGCGGAGCTCCGCCCTCGGCCGCCGCGACCTCCACAGCCTCGCCCTCGTCCTCGTCCTCGCCGGTCTCCTCCGCCAGCGGACGCAGCGGCTTGACGCCGTCGCCGTCGACGCGCTTGATGCTGAGGCTCAGGCGGCGGCGCTGCGAGTCGACCTCGATGATCTTGACCTGCACCATCTGGCCCACGGAGACGACCTCGTCCGGGCGCTCTATGTGGCGGTTGGCCAGCTCGCTGATGTGCACGAGGCCCTCGATGCCGGCGTAGATCTCGACGAAGGCGCCGAAGGCGACGATCTTCGTGACCTTGCCGTCGACCACGTCGCCGACGTTGTGCTGCGCGACGATCTTCTGCCACGGGTCTTCCTGCGTCTGCTTGAGACCCAGGCTGATGCGCTGGCGGTCGCGGTCGATGTCGAGCACCTTGACCTTGACCTTCTGGTTGACCTGCAGCACCTCGGACGGATGGTTGATGTGCGTCCAGCTCAGCTCCGAGATGTGGATGAGGCCGTCGATGCCCTCCAGATCGACGAAGGCGCCGAAGTCGACGATGTTGCTGATGGCGCCCTCGACGACGTCGCCCACGTGAAGGTCGTCGATGATCTGCTGACGCACTTCCTTGCGCTCTTCCTCCAGCACGGCGCGGCGCGAGAGAACGACGTTGTTGCGGTTGCGGTTCATCTCGATGACGCGGCAGCTGATCTCCTGACCGACGTACTCCTGAAGGTCCTGGACGCGACGGATGTCGACCAGTGACGCGGGCAGGAAGCCGCGCACGCCGAGATCGACGATGAGCCCGCCCTTGACGACCTCGATGACGTTGCCGGCGACCGGCTCGCCGCTCTCGAAGGCCGCTTCGATGCGCTTCCACGCCTTCTCGAAGCGGGCGCGCTTCTTGCTGAGGATGAGACGCCCATCGGCGTCTTCCTTGGTCATGACCAGCGCGTCGATCTCCTCGCCGAGCTGCACCTCGTCGGAGGTGTTCACGTTCTTGCGGATGCTCAGTTCATTGACGGGGATGACGCCCTCGGACTTGTAGCCGATGTCGACGAGGATCTCGTCCTTGTCGATGCGTACCACGTTCCCTGTGACGATATCGCCTTCGGAGAAGACGTTGATCGTGATGTCGTAGTTGGGGACGATCTCGCCGTCGACCTCGATGAGGTAGCCTTCGCTGCCCTCCACGATGCGGGGATCGTTGGCCGCTGCAAGCTGCGTGTCGATGGTTTTCTCAGCCATAACGTAGTGTGAGCCTCCCGGTCAATGCACGGTCCGTCGTTGTCAGGTGGGTCA
>Ga0315273_10008558_pt1 | contig 12921 bp, 10 predicted proteins | sample YL17G02_0_MG_FD_205753 | JGI IMG/M metagenome (GOLD analysis project Ga0315273, IMG submission 205753) | Sediment microbial communities from Yellowstone Lake, YNP, Wyoming, USA - YL17G02_0 | ecosystem: Environmental > Aquatic > Freshwater > Lake > Sediment | place: USA: Wyoming | collected...
TGCGACTCGCCCCGGCAGACCACCTGATCACCTACTTCGGCCTGGACTCGGTCCTGCCAAAACTGGACCGTCTCCTCGGCCGCTACTCGTTCGACACGATGCGGGGGATCCTCGAACGCTCCGGCCAGCTCGCGCCAGCGAAGGAGAATTGACCATGGTGCCCGTCCAGTTCTACACCGGCATCCAGCCGCGCACCCAGGTGATCATGGTGCTGATCGGCTTCACGATGCTGCTCTTCGTCCTCAACATGGTCCGGCGCAAGCGGCTGCGCGAGCAGTACGCGTTGCTCTGGATCCTGGCGGCCCTGGTGATCACGTTGGCCGCGGTGTTCATCCGGGCCGTCGAGCGGCTCTCGCACCTGGTCGGCGTCTACTACCCGCCGGCATTCCTGTTCCTCATCGCCATCCTGCTGCTGTTCGCGCTGCAGTTCCACGTCTCGACCGTCATCTCGAACCTCCGCGAGCAGAACCGGAGCCTGACACAGGACCTCGGGCTGCTCGCCAACGAGGTGCGCGAGTTGCGCCGGGCACTCGAGACCCGCGGCTGATTCGCGGGGAAGGACACCCTAGGACACCCGATGGAATCCGCACACCTGGCAGGGCAGGAACGGGAGGCGCGCGTCCTCGCCCGCTATCTGATCGGCGAGGAACCCAGCCCCGAGGAAGCCGGGCGCTACGCGCTGGCGATCGAGGCGGGGGGGGGGGGGGCGGCCAGCAGCCGCGCGCCCCCGCGGCGCGCGCCCGCGCGCGCGCGGGGCACAAAACCCCCGCGGGCGACCGCCGGCTGTGGGCGCTCGCCATGCGTTCGACGAACGCGCTCGGACTCGTGGACGCCGGGCTCGCGCTCGTCGATCCATACTCGCCCGTGCGCCAGCGCGTGTGCCTGATGCTCGCGGTGCTCGAGGCCTCGCCAGCGCACACCCGGCACTTCCTGTCCGCGCCGTATCCGCGCGCCGCGCTCCTGGGTCTCGGCCTGCGCATGGCAGGCGCTGCCCTGCGCTCCGCCTGCGGGCTCGTCCTGGTGCAGTCGTGGGGGATCCTGTGGCGGTGATCCACGACCACATCGTGGTCGGCTCGGGCATCACCGGCGCCGAGGTCGCGCACACGCTGGTCGCGGGCGGGACGCGCGTGCTCATGGTCGACGCCGGGCTGCGCGACACCACCTACGCCGCACTGGTGCCGGCGCAGGACTTCCTCTCGATCCGGGCAGGGGACGAGCAGCAGCACCGCTATTTCCTGGGGGACCGCTTCGAGGGCGTGCCGTGGGGGGAGGCGGCACACACGCTGACACCCCCGCGCCAGCACCTCGTGCTCGGGACCGAGCAGTGGCTGCGTTTCCAGGGCGCCTTCTCCCGCATGGAGAGCCTCGCCTTCGGCGGGCTCGGGGCCGGGTGGGGAGCAGGCTGCGCGGTCTACACTCCGGCCGAACTCGAGGCGGCGGGCCTCGACCCGGCGGCGATCGGTCCCGCGTACGAGACGGTGGGCAGGCGCATCGGGCTCGCCGCCGAGCCCGACGACGCATCCCCCTACTGCGCCCGCGGACTCACGACGCTGCAGCCGCCGCTTCAGATGGACGGAAGCACCGCGGCTCTGTATGCGGCCTACCGGCGCCGCCCTGAGGCGCTGCGCGCGCGCGGCCTGGTGATGGGCAGGATGCCCATGTCGGTGCTCACGCAGCCGCTCGGCGGGCGCGGCGCCGACCCCTACACCGACATGGAGTTCTGGGCCGACCACGCCCAGGCGGTCTACCGCCCGTGGATGACGGTGGAGTCGCTGCTGCACGACGAGCGCTTCGAGTACCTCCCGGGCCGGCTGGTGCTGCGCTTCGAGGAGGCGGCCGACCACGTCGCGGTCCACCTGCGCCGGCTCGACACCCACCAGGACGAGGTGCTCCTCGCCCGGCGCCTGGTGCTCGGCACTGGAGCGCTCGGCAGCGCGCGGATCGTGCTGCGCTCCCAGCCGGGGGTGCCGGAACGCCCGCTGCTCACGAACGCCTACTGCATCGCCCCCTGCCTGCACCTGCGCCGCCTGGGGCGGCCGCTCGAGCGGGAACGCACCAGCCTCGGCCAGCTCGAGATGTTCCTCGACCCACGCGGAGACGGGCTCGACGTTCGCATGGTGTCGCTCTACACCTACCGGTCGCTGCTGCTCTTCAAGCTGGTCAAGGAGGTCCCACTCGCCTTCCCGGATGCGTTGCGTCTGATGCACGCGCTGGTCCCGGCGATCGTGCTCGCCACCATCAACCACCCGGACCATGCGGCTCCCGGCAAGCGCGTGCGGCGCGTGCCCGATCCCGACTCGCCCACGGGCGACGCGCTGCGCGTCGACTACGTCCGTACGCCCGATGAGGAACGCGGGGACGAACACTGCGAACGCCGTATCCTCGGCGCGCTGCGCGCGCTCGGCTGTCCAGCCCTGAAACGTCAGAAGATGCCGCCCGGGGCCACGGTTCACTACGCCGGCACCCTCCCCTTCGCCGCCGGGGAAGCCCCCGGGACGCTGGCGCGCGACGGGCGGCTCGCCGGCACACGGCGCGTCTACGTCGCCGACGGGTCCGGCCTGCGCACCCTGCCCGGCAACGGGCTCACGTTCACCCTGATGGCCTGGGCCCACGTGGTCGCCCGCGGCCTGATCGAGAGGGGTGCCGACGCATGAGCGCGCTCCGCATCGGGGTCACCGGCGCCAGCGGCTTCATCGGCCGCCATCTGGTCCCGCATCTCACGGAGCGCGGCCACGCGGTGCGCGCGTTCCAGCGCACGGTCGATGCTGCGGCACGGCCGGGAGTCGAGGTCCGCGCGTTCCGCATGCCCGACCGGATCGAGCCCGCCGACTTCGCCGGGCTGGACGCGGTGGTCCACGGCGCGCTCGTCGAGTTCGGCCCCGCCTCCCGCGATGCCGATGCCGTGAACCTCGAGGGCACCCACCGCGTCCTCGAGGCGGCGCGCACGCACGGGGCCCGGCTCGTATTCCTCTCCACGCTCTCGGCCCACGAGGGTGCGGCCTCGCACTACGGCCGCAACAAGCTCGAGCTCGAGCGCCTGTTCGATCCCGCACGCGACGCGGTGCTGCGTCTCGGGTTGGTGCTCGGCCGCGGCGGGCTGTTCGGGGGCATGGCGGACATGATCCGCCAGGCGGGCGTCATCCCCCTGCCCGATGGCGGTCGCCAGCCCATCCAGACGCTGTGGATCGGCGACCTGCTGGAGGCGACGACGAACGTGATCGAGCGGGGGCTGGCGGGTCGCTACGACGTCGCGGCGCCCGAGGCCCACACCATGCGCGACCTGTACGCGAGCGTGATCCGCGGGCTGGGGGTGAGGCGCAGACTGCTGAGCGTGCCGCTGCCGCTGGTCGAAGTCGGCGTCACCGTCCTCGAGGCGCTCGGGATCCCGTTCTCCATCCGGCGCGAGAACGTGCTCGGTCTCAAGCACCTGCGCACCTTCGACACCGCCCCGTCGATGCGCGCGCTCGGGATCGAGCGCCCGGTCCCGATGGATGAGGCCGTGCGGGGACTACTCGCGAGCCCGTGACGCGCGCTCGATCGGCCACGGTCCGGCCCGTGCGACGCACGACGAGGACACCGACCGGCTTGCCCGAGTCGTCGTCCAAGTTCGAGTTTCGCACCGTCAAGCCGCCTGCTGGGCTAGCCCACCTTCCGCGGTTCGAGGGTCTTCCACGGCATGTAGACCAGGAAGCACATGAAGATGTGGCCTGCACCCGGTCCTGCTTCTGGTGCCAGCCCGGGCGCAGCGACAACTTGCTCTTGACGGACCCCTTGAGCCGGAGCCCCGAGGCCACGGCGGCATCCTCGTGCACGCGAATCACCTAGCGCGCCGCTGCACGTGGGCAATCACTTGGCGGCGTGGACCTCCCGAAGATGGTCCGAACCCTCGACCAACTGCAGAAGTGGGGCGAACCCTCTCTCCCCTGAGGTGTTCCTCCCTGGATCCCCGTCCCGGCGACCCGTTGTGACTCACTGGGAGAACACCTCATCCTCTTCCGCCCGCCAGGCCCTTTCGGCGGGCCTCGGCTCTAGCGTCCTCTCGCGCCTCAGCCTGGTGTTCGCTCTGGGCAACCTGATTGCGATGATACTTGCGGTCGTCGGCATCGTCAGGCTCAAGCCCCCCCAGGTCTCGGTCGACCTGTTGTTGTGGCTCGTGCTCTACTTCACGCTGGCCCACAGGGTGCTTTTCGCCGTGTTCCGGTACTCGATGCCGGGGTACGCTCACCTGTTCTGTTTCACGGCGGCCGGTGTGACAAGCCTGTACGGCGCGCACCCGGCAGCGAAAGCGCGGCAGGCATCATGACGGTCGTGATCCTCATGCCCGACGGATCGCGAGCCGGCACCCGCCGAACCCGCTGCGCGACGACCTGATCCCGACCCGCACCGCAAGCCGCCGGCGCACCGGCCGTCGACGGTCCACGACCAGGGTGATTCCGCTCCACGGCCGCGCGGCAGTCGTGCCAGCCCGTGACCATGGAGCGTGGGCGCGACCCCGGGTGATGGAGACCCGGATGTCCTCGCAGGCCGGAGGTGCCGGACGGTCCGTTGAACGCCGCGGTGGAGGTCCCACCGCGGCCGGAGGATCTGCTCCACCGACTCCGGGGAGAACTGGATCGGCATCGGGCTCGAGGCATCGCCAGCAGGTCCGTAGCCCGTTGGAGTCCAATGCGGAGTGGTTGTCGGCAAAGGACGGGAACTCGTCCCCCCGTGGGTTCCCCGCAAACCTCGGGACCGTCCCCGGATGATTCCCGCCTCAGGAATCGTCGCGCCACCTCATCCTGCACCAGTGTTGGCAAACATCGAGGGCGGACGGTAGACTGTCGTCGGTAGTATGATGTCCAGTTGGCACACGTGTGCAGTTTCATCCCATACCTCCCCCAACCCACGGCTCGCACCTGGCAGCCTCGGACCGGGGAGCCTTTGGCCGGGACTCTCAGGTAGCCATGCCGAGTCCGTTGCGCATCGCATTCATCGGGCAGAAGGGTTTCCCCGCACCCTGGGGAGGCGTGGAGGCGCACGTCGAGGCCCTTGCCGTGCGGTTGGCCGCCCGCGGACACCACCCGATCGCGTACGTGCGGCGCTGGTACTCGACCGGATCGCTCGAGCCGTTCCAGGGCGTAGAGCGCATCGCGCGGCCCAGCCTGCGATCCAAGCACTTCGACGCCGCCCTGCACAGCTTCTGCTCGGCGGTCGACGCGATGACGCGTGACGTCGACATCGTGCACTTCCATGCGGTCGGACCCGCGCTGTTCAGCGGCATTCCACGACTCGCCGGCCGTCGCGTGGTGACCACCATCCACAGTCTCGACTACCTGAACGCGAAGTGGGGCACCATCGCCCGCGGCGCCCTCCGGACGGGCGAACGACTCGCGTTCCTGAACAGCAACCGGGTCGTGGTGGTCGCCAAGCACCTCGCGCGGCTCTACCAGGCGCGGGGGTGGCAGGCCGAGTACGTCCCCAACGGGGTCGACGTGCCGGACCCCGTGCCACCGGGGGCGTGGCTGGCGAGCCTCGGCCTGAAGGGCAGCGACTACCTGCTCTCGATCGGCCGCTGGACCGGGGGCAAGCGGGTGCGCGAGTCGATCGAGGTGTTCCTGCGCGTGCGGCCCCCGGGCCTCAAGTTCGTGGTGGCCGGTGAGGCCGACGATCCCGCGTACGCCGCGGCGGTGCGCGCTGCGGCCGCGGGCTCGCCGGACGTGATCCTGCCGGGATACGTTGCGGGCGCGAAGAAGCTCGAGTTGCTCTCGAACACAGCCGCGTTCGTGACCTTCTCCGAGCACGAGGGCCTGCCGATCGCGCTGCTCGAGGCGATGGGGCACGGGCGCACCTGCCTCGCGAGCGACATCGTCCCGCATGCCGAGGTGATGGAGCCGGGCCTCGGGCTGCTGCGCCCCGCTGCAAGCCCCGTGGAGCGCGAGCACGCGCTGCGCGAACTGTGTGCACTCGGCGCCGGGGCACGGAGCACGCTGGGCGACGCGGCGCGGCGGCACGTGGCCGAGTACTACACCTGGGATCGCACCGTCGAACAGCTCGAGCGCATCTACTTCGAGCTGGCGGGCGATCGGCGGCGGGGCCGGCCCGCACCCACGCCGCCGACGCGGACCCCACGCTGATGCGCGTCCTGCACGTCAACAAGTACTTCTTCCTCCAGGGCGGCGCGGAGAAGGCGTACTTCACGTTCGACGAGCTGCTGCGCGGAGCGGGCCACGAGACCATCCATCTCGCCATGGCCGAACCGCGCAACCGGCCATCGCCGTGGAGCGACTACTTCGTCTCCGAAGTGCGGCACGACCGGCCGGCCTGGCATCCCGACTCGTGGAAGGCGGCCCTGCGCACGCTTGGCGCCGGCGTGGCCGGCAACGTACGCCGCATCGTCCACGACGCGCGCCCCGATGTGGCGCTCATCCACAACGCCTACCACCAGCTGGGCCAGCCAGCGCTCATGGACGCGCTCGCGGACCTCGGCGTGCCCACGGTACACGTGCTGCATGACTACAAGCCGATCTGCGGCACGCACGACCTGCTGCGGAACGGGCAGCCGTGCTTCGAATGCGCGGGCGGCGCGTTCTGGCATGCCGCGAAGTACGGATGCGGCGGCGGCCGCGGTCAAGGCATGCTCCTTACCCTCGAGGCCTACCTGCAGCGCCCGCGCTACGAGCGGCTCGACATCGTGACCGCCCCCAGCCGGTTCCTGATCGACAAAGCCCATGCGATGGGCTTCGTCCGCGACATTCGGCTGCTGCGCAATCCGGTCGAGGTGCGCGAGCCGATCACGCGCCCCGACCTCGGCACGGCGGTCGGCTTCGCCGGGCGGCTCGCCCGCGAGAAGGGACTCGAGGTCCTGCTCGCTGCGGCCGAGCGTTTGCCGGAGATCCGCTTCCGCATCGCCGGCAGCGGCCCACTCGGGGAATCGGTGGAGCTCTCGCGGCCCTCCAACGTCACGCTCCTCGGCCAACTCGGCTCGGCCGAGCTCGAGGCCGAGATGCGCACCTGGCGGTGCGCCGTGGTGCCCACCATCAGCTTCGAGAACTGCTCCTTCGCCGTGCTCGAGGCCTGCGCCATGGGGCTGCCGGTGATCGGCACGGGCGTGGGCGGCACGCCCGAACTGCTCGAAGGCTGCGGAGTGCTGGTGCCCCCGGCAGACGCCGACGCACTCACGGCGGCGATCGAGGGAGCGTGGCGAGACGCGGCGCAGCTGCGCGTCATGGGCGCCGCCTGTCACGCCCGCGTACGCGTCGAGTTCGCGCCCGGGCAGTGTCTCGCCCAACTCGAGCACCTGCTCCACGAGGCGACCGCATGAGGCGGACCCTGGCGCTGGTCGCGCTGGCAATCGTCGTGCGCCACGCCGTACGGGGAGGCTGGACACGTGACGGGGGACAGGCAGGCCGTGTCGTCTTCTGAGCCGCCTGGCAGGGAAGAGAAACTGCGAGCGCCCGACATGGCCTGCCGGGCGCTCGTTTGCCGTGATCGCGGGCCGAGCAATCAACCCATCACCTGCACTCGACCAGCATCACCACGAAGTCACAGTGGACAAATCCTCGACCGTGCGATCGCGCGGTAGAGCTCCAGGAGTGGCGGGAAGTTATCGTCGATGGAGATCGATTGAAGGGCCTGGACATGGGCGGCGTGATGGGTCAGCACCTGCCGAACCGCATCGTTCATCGCCTCGAGATTGCGGGTTTCGAACAGCACCACGCCGTCGGGTCGTGCGCTGGCGTCACTGGCCACCACGGGAACGCGCAGGCCCAGGGCCTCGCGCACCGCGACGGCGTCTCCATCGGTGTTCGTGGCCCGCACGAAGACATCACTTGCCTGCCAGAGCAGGTGGACGTCATCCAGCGGTTCGGTGATGAAGAGCACGTTGTCCCCGATGCCGTAGGCCGCAACGCGCGCCTGCAGATCGCGGAAGTAGCCGACGTCGGCGACCTGCGGCAGCGAGATCCCCAGACCGATCTTTGGGAAGTCGGCCTTGAGCGACTTGATCATCTCGAGGCAATGATCGAACCCGTAGACGTCCACGCCCTGCGCATCGATCGTCAGCCTCCAGGCATAGGTGGACAGCACGGGAGAATGCGCGCCGAGGAAGTCCCTGACATACGCAGGCAGGCTCGATGCATTCGCGTCGGCCCGGGGCGGGATGTAGGCGGGGGCCACCGTGATTCTTGCCGGAGGCACTCCCTTCTCGATCAATTGCCGCCTCACCTCCTGGCTCACGGCGACCCACCAGACTCGCGGGTGCCGGATCAGCCATCGGCTCGTCCGTCGTTCCAGCCAGGAGGCGGCCTGCCACATCCTGCCCCCCGCCTGTTGATTGTGGAAGGTCATGACGACCTGCTTGCCGCGCAGGAGCATGGCGAGCGCGGCCGGCGCCCAGTACCAGCCATCGTGAAAGTGCACGACGCTCGCGTTGCAGCGCCACCCGTGCTCAGGAATCCAGCAATGCCATGAGAACTTGATGGAAGCTGGGACGACGTGCTCCTCGGGGTCCGACGTGGGCAAAGGCTGGCAGTAGACCCGCGACGGGATGTCCAGAGCGGCGAGTCGCCGGTGAAGTCGCTTGATGTGGACCGATACCCCGCCACAGGGAGGCGGGTAGGGCCCGACGAGCGCCACCGAGAAGTTGTCCACGTGTCCATGCCTGCCTTGAAAGAGATTCGAAATCCTGGCCACACCGGGCTTTGCGCGTTCGAATCCTGATTCGGAGCGCGGGAACCCCATCTCCTGCAAAGATTAGCATGCGAGGCTTCGGCCCGCGAGGATTCACCGCCACAGGATTCGCCACCCGGCTGTGGTACCGCAGTGATCTTGTCATCACTTGGCGCGGCAGTGATTCTATCCCCCACGGAGACCAGGCTGGGGATCAAGCAGGCTCGGCGGCTCCCCGGCGGCATTCTGCGACCATCCGCTCCGCGATGCCGGACAAGTCTTCCGCCGACATGCGCCCGGGGCTCCGATACGGGACCAACACGCAGGCGAGGCTCAACCGATCGTCGAACTCACCCCCGACGTGCAATACCAACGCGGGACTTCGACTCCCGTAGCCGGCCGAACTCCATCCAGTGGAAGCCGCCAGGTTCACACCGCCTGCGGGCGACACCACGCACACCGCCAGGCGCCATTCGGAACCGGGCGCCTCGATCCAGGCGACCCGCCCCTCGATTTCGATGGCCGCGGGGGCGAGTTGCAGATCACAGGCGAATGCATGGCGACCGGCGATCCTGACCTCATCCATCACCAACAGCCTGCCGGTCAGCTTCTCGAACCAGAACGCGCGCCGGACGAAGGCCGGAGGCTTCAGCCGTTCGTATCCCTGGTGACTGCCGATCAGCAGGTCCCGCTCCGGCGACGAGTACCAGGTGTGGACGACAGGCCGGGCGTCGTCCTGCATCGCAAACAACTCGTGACGGTCAAAACGGTTGATCTCCTGGTCGTCGATCACCAGCACGTCGTGGGAGCGCGACGAGCGGAATCGGTTGCGGGCGTCAAAGTCCACCGTGTACACGTACGTCCCGGGGTCGATCACCCACGGGCGTCCGCCGAAGGCGAACTCGAAGCTCAACGTGTCGTTGTGGGCATGGCCGCCCACGCCACCCTGCCCGTTCGTCCCCGCATCCACCGCCACGTACGCGCCCCCGCCGCGCATGAAGCACAAACCGCCGTCGGGAAACAGGCGCGATCCCAATTCAGGGGCAGGCAGGTGCCTCTGGTCCAGCGACTCCTTGAACCGGATGGCCTGCTCCCCCATGAGCCAGAGCACCTCTTCCCACTGGTCCCCGGCAGCCAGGCCGAAGTCGTCACGCTGGAACAGCACGGCCCCGATCGCCAGCAGGTAGCGGTGGTCGGTCCACTCCCGCTCCGGCGTCCCCCAGACCTTCAGCCGGTGCAATCGCCCGTTGTCGCAATCCCCGAAGAGCGGCGCCGTCCCGTCCGGCCTGGTGTAGTGCATGACGAACTCGAGCATCTGCTCCAGCCTGGCCATCACGTCGGCCGGCACGGCGACCTCGTGAAGCCTGCCCAACAGGATCGCGGAGAGGAACAACTCGGCAACCAGGCGGTGATAGCTGATGGAAGCCTCGAAATCGACGCCGTCGGCGTAGACCTGTCTGCACATCTCGCGCCACAGTTCGCGCAGGCCGACCTCGCGCCACCTCCGAGCCTCGCGGAACTGCGGGCACATCAACCCGAGGTACACCAGCCCGACGAGGTCCGACAGGTAGTGGTTGGAAGTGATCTCCTCCGACCGTTCCAGATTACGGATGATATGTCGCCCGTGCGCCAGGAGGTTCTGGTTGAACGTCAGCAGGAACTCGTCGGTCAGCGCCGGGGAGCGCTGGAGGAAGTAGTGGCACCCCCAGAGCCAGTTCACCGCGCGGATCGCCACATCCATGGTGCACACCCAGTTGACGCCGAACGCCGGAGGGTTCGCCGTGATCCAGTCCGTCACCTGCCTGACGAACTCGCGGGGGTACTTCTCGTCACCCGTGAACCAGTAGGCCTGCCCCAGCCACACCAGATGCTGGCAGCGGCTGAGTTCCCACGGCACCTTGATGTCGTGCCCGCCGGGATAGGACGCCGCAGACAGGTCGGTGTGGTACGCCCGCGGGTCATAACGGTGGCCGGACTTGAAATCGGCGTGCCAGTCGATCGTCTGGCCCAGCGCCAGCGGACCGGAACCGAGCAGGTCGAAGACGTGGGCACAGGCCCGATCGGCGGCGGAGACCGACAGGGCCACGGCATCGGGACAATGCCGCTCCAGGCCGGAGACGATCGCGCCGGCCTTTCCCGGCGTGACGAAGAAGGCCGGGGCGCTTGCTGATCGAAGGAACTCGAGCAACCCCGCTTCATCGCCAAGGTCAGGACGCAGCGCCGACCGGAGTTGCCCGTCCGAGATCTCCGTCCCGAGCAGGCGGTCCCTGCCCTTCCGCCAGCGGCGCCTCAGGGCACTGCCGACCTTGGCCGCGCCTCGCGCGAGGAACCGCTCGGGCGGCAGCGAGCGCGCCAGTTGGAGGGCACGTCGGAGCCTCACGCCCGGCCACCCCGCGGAGTCGCGACGCTCATTCGTGCAGCCTCCCCATGACCCGGTGGTCGCGGTGCGGACCCGTTGCAACTCGCCTTCCCGCGCGGCCCTGTTGCTCCACCACGGGAAGCGAGCGGGCCTCACGGACCCCCGCATGTCTCACTCTACACGACACCCACCGCGTTGCAATCCGGGGCGGCGCATCCGCGGCGGCGCACCGCAGGAACGCGCCGCGGGCACGGGCGCCGGTTGAGGGTGGCCGAGCCGGGGTGCTAGATTCGGACCGGCGAGTGCCCGGTCGCGGGGCCGCCCTCACCCTCGGAAACGTCAGCGCAAGGAGGCATCGAATGCCGGGCCTGAAGATCGTCGTCGGACCTCCGCCGTCGAGCCGTCCGCGGCCCGACGCCGAGCATTTCGCCTCGGAGGTGCCGTCTGAGCGCATCGAGGTCTGCACCGGCCCGCGCACCGAGATCACGTTCGAGGCCCCTACGCACCACCCCCGCTTGTCCTGCTCCGGTCCGGATTTCCTGTTCTTCCTCGAGGGTCTGGTCTACGACCGCGGCGACGAGGAGCTGAAGGCGTTCGCAGCCGCGCTCGCCCGGACGGCCCTCGCCGGCGACCCGGTCGAGCAGGCCGTCCGAGGATTCATGACCGGCACCGACGGCGAGTACGTCTTCGTGTTGGTGCTCGAGGGTGGCGCGCGCGTGATCGCCTTCAACGATCCGTGGGGACGCCTGCCGCTCTACGTCGCGCAATCGCCGTCCCGCTTCCTGCTGGGCCGCGAGCCACAGGATCTGCTGCCTCACCTGTCCGAGATCCGCTTCGACCGCCGGGCGATCACCGAGTGGCTGGCATTCGAGTACACGTTGAACCCGGAGTGGTTCGTCCAGGGGCTCGCGCGGGTCCAACCCGCCACTCTGTTCGACGTGTCGGCTCGCGATGGGAACGTGCGCGTCGCTCGTGGTGTCCAGTTGCCCCAGGACTTCACCGTGACCGAGCCCGTGCGCGACCGCCGGGAGGCGGCCCGCCGTTACTCCGAACTCTATCTCGAGGGCTATGCTGCCCGGGTGGCGCGGCTGACGGAACGGGGCTACCGGCTCACCGCCGATCTCAGCGGCGGCTTCGACACCCGCGCCGTCTTCGCCGGAGCGCGCCGCCTCGACGTTCCGATGGAGTTCTACACCGACGAACTGGTGACCGGGGACGAGAGCGTGGCGGCAGTGCGTCTCGCCGAAGCCGGAAACGTCCCGGTGGTGCGGGTTCCCCAGGGGCCGGCGATCCGGGACGAGGCGGAGTGGCGCCGCCTGGTCTTCCTCACCGGTGGACGGGTGAACTACGACACGATTCTGGGGGTGCTGCTCGTGGCACGTGCGCGCCGGGAGGTGGTCACGGGTCGGGCCGCCCGGTTCATGGGCTTCGGCGGAGAACTGGTCCGCCGTCCTTACATTCGCCCGTACGGCTATCGGAACTTCCAGGACGCGATGGCGGACGACGTCTACACGCGCTACATCCGGATTCGGGAGGGGAGCCGCCTCGTCGGGCTCGACCCCGCGGAGGTCCACTGCCACATGGCCGGCGCGGTGGAGCGCTGGAGCGAGCGCAACGACGAGGACCGTGCACGGCGGCTCTACTTCGTGTTCCACCAAGGGCTCGTCAACATCGGGGAGGACCGGCACCGTTGGCATTTCTGGACCGTGACCCCGATGTGGGCGAATCACGTCTTGGACTTCGCCTACCACCGGATCAAGGCCGCCGGGGTCGGCTACCCCTTCTTTGTCGACATGCTCCGCGCGGTCTACCCGAGATCGCTCGAACCACCCCTCCACCACAACCCCACGAAGTTGACGTCCCGCCGGCAGGTCCTGGTCTATGCCATGAAAGAGCAATTCCTGGCACGGCTGCGG
>Ga0315273_10008559_pt1 | contig 12921 bp, 8 predicted proteins | sample YL17G02_0_MG_FD_205753 | JGI IMG/M metagenome (GOLD analysis project Ga0315273, IMG submission 205753) | Sediment microbial communities from Yellowstone Lake, YNP, Wyoming, USA - YL17G02_0 | ecosystem: Environmental > Aquatic > Freshwater > Lake > Sediment | place: USA: Wyoming | collected...
CTGGTCACGGGGCTCGGCTGGCGCTGGATATTCCTGGTCAACATCCCGGTGGGGTTCTTCGTGTTCGTGCTCGCCCGGCTGAAGGTCGACGAATCCCGCGACCCGGAGCCGAAGCGATTGGACCTTGTCGGCTTCATCACCTTCAGCACCGGACTCTTCGCTCTTATCTTCGCTCTCATCCGCAGCCATCACGATGGGTGGAGCTCGCCTCTCGTGATCGGCTCGCTGGTCGCCGCCGCCGTGCTTCTAGGAGCCTTTACCGCCGCGGAACTGTTGCGCCGCGATCCCATGTTCGATTTCAAGCTGCTGCGCGTGCCGACCTTCGATGGCGGCTTGACGGCCGCCTTCGCCATCTCGGCGTCGATCTTCTCGGTGCTAACCTACCTCATCCTGTGGGTGCAGGGAGTGCTGGGACTCTCAGCTCTGCAGGCCGGCATCCGCTTTTTGCCGCTATCGCTGTCCATATTCTTCACCGCCGCGATCGCGGGACGGCTCACGTCCTTCGTGCCCACCAGGCTTCTGATCGCGCCCGGGTTCGTGCTGATAGGGATCGGGTTACTGCTGATGCGGGGCCTGACCGTCACGTCCGATTGGACACACCTGGTGCCGGGCATGATCGCCTCCGGGGTGGGGGCCGGACTGGTGAACGTGCCTCTGGTCGCGACGGCGGTGGGGGTAGTGGCGCCGCGGCGTGCGGGAATGGCTTCCGGGATCAACTCCACCTTCCGACAGGTGGGCATAGCCACCGGCATCGCGGTCCTCGGGACCATCTTTGCCAGCCATATCCGCTCGAACATGGTCGCTGATCTAGCCGGAACCCCAGCGGGCAGCTACGCCGGCCAGATAGCCGACGCCGTCGCGAGCGGCCAGATCCGTGCGGTGCTTGCTCGCGTCCCGTCCGCGGCCCAGCCGGCGATCGAAGCGGCTGCCCGCGCAGGCTTCGTGGACGCGCTCAACCTGATACTGCTCATCGCCGGGGTACTGACCTTCGTCGCGGCGATCACCTCCTTCTTCTTGATCCGGGAGAAAGACTTCGTGGAGGGCCAGGGCCGGGCGGCACGAGCGCCCGACGTGGCGCATACTTAGCGCGACAGGTCGTCTATCCGAACTGAGGCAGGCATGCCTGTTCCGCCGAACCCAGTGACCACCGGCGCCGATGGCGCCGTTCCAGCCTCCGGCAGCGGGCCGATAACTCAGCCGGCCGCCGCGCCGCGCGGCCGCGGCTCGCTTGCCCTGCCCGACCCCGCTACTGTCGTAATCGTGGGCGGGGGACCGGCCGGGTCTTTCCTCGCCATCCGCCTGTTGCGGCACGCCCGGCAGTCCGGCAGATCGGTGCACGTGATCATTCTCGAGAAGAAGACCGAGATCTGCTTCTACAGCCCCGTGGCCTTCTGTTCCTGGGAGGGCTGCAACTATTGCGCCGGCGGCATCTCGCCCAGGCTGGCCGATATCCTCCGCGAGGAAGGGATCTCGCTGCCGGAAGAGGTCATCGAGAGCCGGGCGGACGAGGTGGTGGTGCACGGCGACTGGAAAAGCGTGCGGCTGCCGGTGCCCGAAGGCCGGGAGATGCTCTCCGTGTTCCGCGGCTCGCGCCCGCGCCAGCGGGCCGAGCGCTACACCAACTTCGATACCTTTCTACTCCACACGGCGATTGACGAAGGTGCCGAGGTGATCGCGGCTGAGGCGACGAGCGCCCGCTACTCGGAGGCGGGAAGACCGGTGGTCGGCTACCGCACGGCAGTGCAGGGCACGGACCTGCCCGAAGAGACTATGGAGGCCGACTTCGCGGTCTTTGCCGGGGGCGTCAACCGCAGTCCCGGGATGGACATGGCCTCCGACCCGCTGTTTGCCGAGCTTCAACGGATGATTCCCGGGCTTCGGCCGCCGAAGGTTCGTCAGGCCCTGATCTCCGAGATGCAAGCGGAGGGCGGCGACCCGGATGTCTTGCTCGCGGTCGACGGGGAGGTGCATTTCGCGCAGTACGGCTCCCGGGATCTCCATATCGAGATGTCGTCGCTGATCCCCAAGCAAAACTGGGTGACGGTGGTGCTCCTGGGGAAGAGCATCGACCGGGCGCGGCCCTCGGAGTTCCTGGAGATCATGCAACAGTTCGTGGAGTTGCCTCACATCCGCAGGCTGCTTCCGCCCGGAGTCCGGCTCCATCCGGGCTGCTCCTGTCATCCCAACATGACCGTCGGGGCGGCCAGAGAGCCTTTCGGGCCTCGCGTCGCGCTGGCCGGCGACATGGCAGTCTCTCGTCTCTACAAGGACGGCCTTTATTCGGCCTGGACCACCTCGGCCGCGTTGGCCGATTGCATCCTCGAAAGAGGCATCGATCGCGACAGTCTTCGCCGGTGGTATGCCCCGGTTGTCAAGGCGTTCGACAGGGACAATCGGTTCGGCGAGGTCATCTTCCTGCTCAGCCGGTGGGTCTTCTCCCACCCGGCCCTCAGCAGAGTCCTCTATCAGGCCGTCCTTACGGAGCGGAAGACCACCCCCCGGGTCCGGTGGCGGCTCGCCACGGTGCTCTGGCAGATAGCGAGCGGCGACGAGAGCTACCGTAGGATCCTCGGCAGCATGCTGCATCCCGCTTCCGGCTGGCTGATACTGACCGGCGGCCTCCTCGCCACGATACGGAACCAGATGACCGAGCGGTGGTTCGGACTGGATTGGAGGGGCATCGGCCGGCACCAGACCGGCGTGTCGCTCGAAGATCGCGTGCGGAAACGTCAGGAGCTCTTTTCGGTCCTCGGGCTGGAAGCTGCTACCCGAGCCCCCGAGATGGAACGGGCGTACTCGATCCGTATCAGGGCCGGCGAGGATGCGATCTTCCGGCAGTTGGGCAGATTCGGCGATCCTGACCGCGAGTACTTCAAGCCGCGCTTTGTCGGCGTACGGCGGACAGGGGGAGCGCCCAACGAGGTGGGGACCACCATCCGGTACGATATGGGTGCCCTTCGCAGGCGCGACGACCGTGCGCCGTCCCGAGGATTGCTTCCGTTCACCGTGGTCCTGCAGCGGAACGTGCCGGGACGCTACCTGCTCTACCGCATCCTCGATGGATTCGGCCGGGGAGGCATCTTCGCGTTCGACGTCGAGCGGGTGAAGGCGGGCGTCAACCTGCTCACCATCTACGTCGGGTTCGATTTCTACCGCGGCAAGAGTCTCCTCGGCCGCGCGGGCTGGCGGCTATACCGGACGCTCTTTCCCAGCTTCGCCCACGACGTCCTCTGGAACCACTCTCTGTGCAAGATCCGATACCTGGCGGAGGCGGAGGACCATCCCGATCTTCCCGCTCCTTCGCGCTAGGCGGGTCGCGGGTCGTCGTCGGCCGCGCCCAGCGCAGGGCAGGCAGGAGCGGACAGGCAGGCGCGGGCGCACCGGCGGGGAGCCCCGGCCGAGCGCAGCCGTAGGTGCTTCCCGCGCATCTCCCGGGTGGTATCTTTCCCCCTGTAACATCCCGGGGGGCTGCGGACGAGCTTCGCTGTACCCCGGGTCTTGAGGCCCGGAAGGGGGAACACTTGGAAGTGTCGATTGCTGAACAAGCCCGGATGGTGTCACTGGACACCATCACGGTAGTGGTCAACGGTGAGGTCCATCAGATAGCGGTCGAGCCGCAGTGGACCCTGCAGTACGTCTTGACGGAGAAGCTCGGGCTCACCGGGACCAAGGAGTTCTGCGCCGAGGGCGCGTGCGGCGCCTGCAGCGTGATCATGGACGGACGGCCCGTCCTCTCCTGCATGCTGCTCGCCATCGAGTGCGAAGGCACGACCATAGAAACCATCGAGGGGATCGCCCGCGCAAACCATCCCCTCATCGACGCCTACGTCAAGCACAGCTGCATGCAGTGCGGCTTCTGCACCCCTGGCTTCGTGGTGACGGCCAAAGCCCTCCTCGATCACAACCCGGACCCCAGCCTGGACGAGATCAAAGAAGCCATGGTCGGCAACCTCTGCCGCTGCGGGACCTATCCCGCACACCTCAGGGCGATCACCGAGGCCGCCGCCGTGTTGCGCGGCGTCGTCGCCGCCGACCCCGCGCCGGTGCCCGCTCGGCCGGCCGGCGTTCATACGGCCGAGGACCGCCTGGGTCTGGGGATGGCACCCGAGCAATGGAAAGGGGGGCAGCCGTGAGTGATCAGCCGCAGAAGATCGATCAGAAGCAGCGGATGCTCGACTCCTTCGACAACAAGGTGGCCGACCCTTACCCGCTGGACAAGTACGAGGTCATCGGCAAACGAGGCGTGCGCCGCACCGACGGCCTCGAGAAGGCCACCGGCGCCGCCCGCTACACCGTCGACGTGCAGTTGCCGGGCATGCTCTTTGCCCGGTTCCTCACCTCGCCCTATCCACACGCCGAGATCAAGAGCATGGATACCTCCGAGGCTGAGAAGATGCCCGGTGTGCGCTGCATCCTCCGCTACGACGATCCTGATCTCGATGTGGGCGCCGCCACAGGCGGGCACGAACTGAACAGCGAGTTGCCCCTTCCCAGCGGGGCTCACTTCCAGGGGGAGGAGTGCGGCGCCTTCGTGGTGGCAGACAGCGAGGAGATCGCTGAGAACGCCCTCAAGACCATGAAAGTGGAGTGGAAACAGCGACCGTTCATCCTGGACGCGGAGAAGGCCCTAGAACCCGGGGCCCCCCGCACTCAGCCGCGCCAGTTCCCGGATTCCAATCTGTCCATGGTCTACACCGAGGGGCACGGCGACGTGGAGAAGGGCTTCGCCGAGGCCGACCAGATCATCGAGTTCAAATGGACCTTCGGCTACAACACCTGGGTGGGGCCGGAGCGGCCCTGCGGGGTGTGGCGGTGGAACGGCGACTTCGCCGAGGTCTGGGTCAAACAGCAGCGACCCCACATCGCCAAGCGAGCCATCTCCACCTGGTTCGGCGGAATCCCCATGAGCAAGATCGACGTCCACTGTCCCTACCAGGGAGCGAGCTTCGGCGGCTGGAGCCAGATGTCGTGGAACCTGGGCGGCACCTATCTTGCCGCCGTCGCCTCAAAGCGGACCGGCCGGGCGGTCAAGTGGACCTTCAACCGCCGCGAGGACTTCTACGGCGGCAACATGGACGCGGGCGTCTTCTACGCAAAGGTGGGGTTCAAGCTCGATGGCACCATCACCGCGGTTTCGGAACGCGCCGTCACGCTCAACCAGGAGATGCCCGTGTTCGGCATCGTGGCGCACCTGATCGAGAACACAAAGATCCCGCACATCGCCGGCCGGACCGAAGCGGCCCGGGTCAACAAGGGCCCCACCGTGCCCACCCGCTGCGAGATGAACATCAACTGCTACACCTTGGATCTGGTGTTCAATCACGTGGCCGACGCCCTTGGCATGGACCCGGTCGAGGTCGCGCTGCTCAATGACGGCGCCGAGGGCCACGACATCGAGTGGCTGAACGCCCGCAAGGCCGAGATCGGTTTTCCGGTTAGGGACAGCCTGCGGGAGTGCGTGCAGAAGGGCAAGGCCGCCATCGGTTGGGACGAGAAATGGCACGCTCCCGGGGCCAGGACGCTCCCCAACGGCAAGATGCATGGGCTGGGGTTCACGTGGACCCACGAGTGGGACGACTCGGCCGGCTCGGGCGAGATCGGGATGTACTTCGAGCGTAACGACGGCTCGGTCACCATCCTCGGTTGCCGGGCCGATGTTGGGGTGAACGCCGAAACCGCCTACTGCCAGATCGCAGCCGACGAGCTGGGCGTGCCCTTCGAGTGGGTCCGCTTCAAGCACCAGGACGACGCCGGCTTCTACACCATGACCCCCGACACCTCCACCAACCTGTCCATCAACGGCTGGGCGGTGAAGAACGCGGCCCGCATCCTCAAGCAGCGGTTGCTCGAAGAGGCCGTCGCCCCCCGCGCCAAGACCCAGCTGGCGGAGTACCCACCGGCCTTCCCCGGCCTCAAGGCCGAAGATCTCGACGTCAAGGACGGGGTGATCTTCGAGAAGGCGAACCCCGAGAACAGAATGAGCATCGCCGACTTCATCGGCCCGAGCGGCGCCCAGGGGCCCATGACCGGCACCGCGGGCGAGCCGTTCTTCACGTCGACGGAGGAGGGGCTCGCGTATCCCATGCGGGGCACGCCGCCCATCTTCGAGGCGGGCTGGCACCTCCAGCGCGGCTGCTACTTGGGAGTCCGTGTCCGCTTCTGCCGCCAGGCCTACTTCATGGAGGTCGAGGTCGACACCGAGACCGGGCAGGTGGACATCCGGAAGGTGGTTACGGTCAACGATGTGGGCAAGGTGATCAACTGGGACGGCTGTGAAGGCCAGGCCTACGGCGGGGCCATCATGGCCATCGGCCGGGGCATGACCGAAGAAATGGTCTGGGACCCACGCACCGGCGTCATGCTCAACGGGAACCTGCTCAATTACAAGATCCCCACGATGATGGACTACGGCGATATCGAGACCATCATGGTCGAGACCGGCATGGGCTACGGGCCGTACGGGTCGGTGGGCATAGGTGAGGACATAGCCACCGTGATGCCGGCACTGATCGGCCCGGCCGTGCAGAACGCCATCGGCGTGTGGATAGACACGTACCCCATCACCCCCGACCGGGTGCTCGCCGCCCTGGGCAAGGCCTAGGGAGGCTGCTGAGAAATGACGCTTCGCCGCGGGAGTACGCTGGGCACGCGCAAGGCTAGGACGCAGGGAGCGCTCGTAGCAGCGCTACGGGCGCGACCGAGGACAACGCATGGCGCCGCCCAGTACGGTCCTGCGGCCGAGGCTTCGTTTCTCAGCAGCCTCATAGGAGGGGAGAGACCATGAAGAAGTTCAAGCACATCTCCGCCCGCTCGGTCGAAGAAGCCACCTCGGTCCTCGAGAAATATGGCTGCAAGGCCCGCATCATCGCCGGGGGCACAGACCTCTTGGGCGAGATGAAGGACTGCATCCTCCCGGATTCCGACTACCCGGAAGTCCTGGTCGACATCAAACGGATCGCCGGCCTCGACTGCGTCCGAGATGGCGACGGCGCCCTGCATATCGGCGCCCTCACCCGCCTGGAAGATCTCGCCAACGACGGACTGGTGCGCGCCAAATACCCCGTGCTCGCCGAAGCCGCCCGCCGCACCGCCTCGCCCCACATCCGGGAGATGGGCACAGTTGCAGGCAACATCTGCCAGAACAACCGCTGCTGGTATTACTGGGTGCAGGACAACCTGTTCGACTGCCTGCGCAAGGGCGGCAAAGCCTGTTACGCCCTCACCGGCGACTCCCGGTATCACTCGATCTTCGGGGCCGCCCGCGTTGCGCAGACCGCCTGCTCCCAGGCCTGCCCCAACAGCATCGACATCCCCACCTACCTCGGCAAGATCCGCGAGGGCGACACCCTCGGCGCCGCCCAGATCCTTCTGCGGCAGAACCCCGTTCCCGCCGTCACCGGCCGGGTCTGCCCTCACTCATGCGAGACCAACTGCGCCCGGGGCGAGTTCGACGAGGCGGTGTCCATCCGCGAGGTGGAGCGCTTCCTGGGCGATCAGATCCTCGAGGCGCCGGGCGACTTCTACAAGGCGCCGGCGCAAAGCACCGGCCGGCGGGTGGCCGTCATAGGCTCGGGACCCGCCGGCCTCTCGGCCGCGCATTACCTGCGCTCGGCCGGTCACGAGGTGACGGTCTTCGAGAAGATGCCGGAGGCCGGGGGCCTGCTCAACTACGGCATCCCGGCGTACCGTCTGCCCCGCGACCTCCTGCGCAAGCAGGTAGGGGCCTTCGAAGGCGAGGGAGTACAGTTCGCGCTGGGGATCGAGATCGACAAGGAGAGGTTTGCGGAACTGCAAGGCGACTTCGACGCCATCTTCGTAGCCACCGGCGCCTGGCAGGCGACGGGGGCCGGCATCCAGGGCGAACAGTGCCTGACGTCCGGCACGGAGTTCCTGCGCAGCCAGAACCTCGACCCCGAGCAGATGGCCGGCAAGAACGTGGTCATTATCGGCGGCGGCAACACTGCCATCGACGTGGCCCGCTCGCTGCTGCGCCTTGGCGCCAAGCCGACCATCATGTATCGCCGCACCCGGGCCGAGATGCCCGCCATCGAAGATGAGGTCAAGAAGGCCGAGGAGGAAGGCGTCACATTCGAGTTCCTCACTCAGCCGGTCGCCGCCGAAAAGGAAGGCGGCGAGCTCGAGCTCACCTGCTGCCGGATGGCACTGGGCGACCTCGACTCGAGCGGCCGGCCCCGTCCGGTTAAGGTGGAAGGCTCCGAGTTTGCCTTCCCGTGCGACGCGGTCATGACCGCCATCGTCGAGAAGCCGGACTACTCCTTCTTGCCGCCGGAGTTCGTCAACGAGCAGGGCCGGCTCAACATCGACGACGAGACCCACGCCCTCACCGATAGCGTGTTCGCCGGCGGCGACTTCGTCACCGGTCCGGCGACGGTCGCCGAAGCCGTGAACGCCGGCCACGAAGCGGCCCGCTCGATCAACACATACTTGATGGGCGAGGACGCCAGCCTGCCGGGCGAAGCCCCGGACGGCCGCTCGGAAGCCGAAGCCCCCGTCTGCACCATCGGCCAGGACTTCAGCAGTTCCTGTATGCAGCCGTCCGGCCGGGTCGACGTCCCCGAGTTGTCGCTCGCGGAGCGCCTTCGCAGCCTAACCGTCGAGGAGACGGGCACACTCGACCTCGCTTCCGTTGAGGCCGAGGCCAATCGCTGCTTCAACTGCGGGTGCGTCGCGGTCAACTCCTCCGATCTGGCGCCGGCGCTGGTCGCTCTCGGCGCTCAGATCAAGACGTCCCGCCGGACCATCGACGCCGAAGACTTCTTCTCGGTGGGAGTCAACACGAGTACCGTGCTCGGTGACGACGAGATGGTGCTGGAGGTGCAGGTGCCGGAGCCGAGCAGCGGCGCGACCTCGACCTTCATCAAGTTCGCCATCCGCAAGTCGATAGACTTCCCGGTGGTGAACTGCGCGGCCGCGCTCGACGTGGAGGCCGGCGTCGTAAAGTCCGCGAGGATCTGCCTCAATTCGGTCTACGGGCTGCCGATGAGGGTCACCGCGGCCGAGCAGTACCTGGTGGGCAAGACGATCGACCACGACACTGCGGAACAGGCGGCGGACGCTGGGATGGAAGGGTCGTTCGCGCTCCTCACCAACCGGTACAAGATCCAGATCGCGCGGACGCTGGTGAAGCGAGCGATACTGGCCTGCGCCTAGGTAGAGGAACCGTCATCCGCGGCGAACCAGCGACGAGAGGTAGCGCCACCCGATGAGCGTCAGGGTGAGGATCTTCCATGCGGAGCTGCAACGGCTCGTCAACAGCCCCGGCGAAGTCCGGGTCGAGGGGACGACCGTCGGCGAGTGTCTTCGCGACTTCGTCCGTCAGTACCCCGAGGCGGAGGGGCTGATGTTCACCTCCAACGGCGAACTGCTCAAGCGGTTCTACGTCTTCGTGAACCAGGAGAGCATGTTCAAGGCCGGCTTCGACCGGCCGGTGACCGACAAGGACGAGCTGCTCCTGGTGGTACTGGCCACGGCAGGATAGACAAGGCGCCGCGGCCGGCTAGACAAGGCGCCGCGGCCGGCGAGCCGCGCGGCGGCGCCCGCTTCACTCACTTCACGACGTATTGCCCTCCGTTCACGATCGTGAAGTGGAAGATGGGCTTGTCCACCCGGTTGATCACCAGAGGGCAATGCACCATGCCGGCCGGCACGAAGATCATCGTGGTCCGGTCGATCACGTGCTTCTCGTCCTCCAGCCAGATCTCCACCTCGCCGTTCAGGTCGAGGGGGTTCTCCGGGTCGCTGCCAAAGAAGCCGATGATCTCGTCGGTGTCGTGAGTGTGTGGCCTGTCCTCCAGCGTCGGACCGGCGTTGAGATACCAGGCCGTGTTCATGTGAAAGGCGCCTTCGACGACCGCGTCGTCCAGCCAGAGGATTCGCCTGGCGTACTTGCGATAGTCGGCGTCGATCTTCTGCTTGGACTCAGGCATCCGAAGATCGCTCATGACGTACTTGCCGTATTTGGTGCCGTCTCCTTCGGGCATGATCTCCCCCTGTCTCGCTCTATCGTTCTTGGGCAGGCAATACCTTGCCTGGATTGCACAGTCCTTCCGGGTCGAACGCGTCCTTTACCAGCCGCTGCACCCGGAGGTCGTTCTCGTCGAAGACGTAGTGCATCGCCTCCAACTTCTCCACGCCGATGCCGTGCTCGCCGCTCACCGTCCCCCCCAAAGCGGCGCAGATCCTCAGCACTCCCATGCTGGCTTCCTCGACCTTCTGCTTCTCCCCGGGCTTGCTCCCGTCGTAGAGGAAACACGGATGCAGGTTGCCGTCGCCGGCGTGCAGCACGCAGAAGACCTCGAGGCCATAGCTCGCCGCCAGCTCTTCGACGCGCCGCAGCGTCTCGGGCAGCATGGTCCGCGGCACCACCCCGTCGAGCGACATGTAGTTGGGAGCCAACCGCGTTATCGCCCCGAACGTCCCCTGCCGGCCCCGCCAGAGCAACGCCCGCTCGTCCTCGTCGCGCGCCACCCGCACCTCCAGGGCGTTGTTCGCACGGCAGATGGCGGCGACCTGCTCGGCGAAGTCCTTCACGCCTTCTTTCATGCCGTCAAGTTCGATGAGGAGCACGGCGCCGGCTTCCCGCGGATAGCCGCAAGAGAGGGCGTCTTCCACGGCGATGATCGTCCGCCTGTCCATGAGCTCCAACGTAGCCGGGATCAGCCCCGCGGCGACGATGGCCGACACGACGTTGCCGGCGTCCTCCAGCGACGCGAAGACCCCAAGCATGGTCGTGACCGTCTCCGGCAACCGCACTATCCGAAGGATGGCGGCAGTGACGATCCCGAGGGTGCCCTCGCACCCGATGAAGGCGCCCCGCAGATCGAGGCCCGGGGAACCGGCATGCTTGCTCCCCAGCCACACCACTTCTCCATCGGGTAAGACCACCTCGAGACCCAGCACGTGGTTGGACGTGACCCCGTACTTGAAGCAGTGCGGCCCCCCCGCGTTCTCGGCGATGTTGCCACCGACGGATGACGCCCTCATGCTGGCCGGGTCGGGGGCGTAGTAGAAGCCGAAAGGGGCGACGGCCGTGGAGATATCCAGAGTGAAGATGCCGGGTTGGACGGTCACGCACAGGTTGGGGAGGTCGATGTCGAGCACCTTGCTCATCGGACCCATCTCGAGCACGACCGCCCCGTTCAGAGCCAGCGACCCCCCGCTCAGGTTCGTGCCGTAGCCCCGGGGGACGAACGGGATCTTTTCCCGGCTCAAGATCTTGACGATGCTCGACACCTCTGCCGTGGAGCGCACGAAGACCACGGCTCCCGGCAGCGAGCGCTCGCCGTAAGCGTCGTATTCGTAGGTCTGGAGGTCGACGCACTCGTGGAGCACGTTCGTGCGGCCGACGACCCGGCGGAGTTCGCGCAGAAGAGTCTCGGTCACCCGGGCGGCGCCGGACGGCGCGGAGACGGCTGTGGGAGACAGGGGCGCCGACACAGACAGGGCTACCAGGTGTAGGAGACCATGGAATCGCTCTTGACCCAGGCCTCCGCGGCTCCGTCGTAGATCGTGACGTTCCGATAGCCGAGCACCTGGGTGAGCACGAACCACCAGGCGCTCGCGTAGCCACCGACGCCGCAGTAGGCGATGATCGGCTGGTCTCTATCCGGTCCAAGGACACCTTCGGCCATGCCTTGGAGTATCTCTACCGGCTTGTAGGTGCCGTCTTCGCTCCACATCCAGGGCGCCGGCAGCGACCGAGCGGTGGGGATATGCCCGCCCACCCCCGCGAACGGGCAGGGAGTGACGCCGAAGTACTCGGCGGCGTCCCGGCCATCGACGAGTACCACCTGGCCGAGGCGCGCCTTGACGTATTCGGTCGACACGAACATCTCCTTATCCGCCGAGCCGGCATAGCGCCGGGGCACGACAGCGGGAACCTCTCTCGCAGCCGGCCTTCCTTCCGCCGCCCACCGGGGATAGCCGCCGTCCAAGATCCCTACGTCCGTCACCCCGGCATAAGAGAGCGTCGCGGCCACCCGGGGAGCATCCGACAGGGCGTACGGCGGGGCCGGCCGGGGCTCCACGCTGCCGACCAGCACCACCGCCGAATCGGGGCCGATACCCCAGTCGCTGAGGAGCCTGAACAGGTCCTCGTCGGGTGGCAGCTCCATGAGCAGGTCGTCGTCCGACACGGCCCAGTCCGACATGGGGCTGAAGGGGATGGAGATGCTGCCGGGGACGTGACCGGCTTCATAGAGCCGTGGCTCCCTGATGTCGACGATCGCCACGCCTCCGGCGCTGGGGCCTGCGGCGCCGGGCGCGGAGCCGGCGGCCGAGGCCGAGCCGCCCAGATGGGCCTCCAGCCATGCGGTGGAGACGAGAGGCTCGATAGTTCTTACCACGTTGTGCAGACCCCCCGGTCGGCGCTTCCAGGAAGGTCCAGGGTGCCGAACATGATACCGCGCTGCAGCCGCTGCAGCACAAGGAGACTCCGTTTCTGGTACCCTCATTCGCTGGCACACGGCCGCAAGTGGCGTCCTCTCGCAGGGCCGAGGCGGCCGACTCGGCGTGAAACAGATAGGAGCGGTGCATGCAGGTCTTGAGAAACGTGTTCCGGCGGAAGCTGAGAGTCTTCCTCACTATCTCCGGGATAACCATCGGGGTACTCGCGCTGGTGGTGATGGGCAGCATGGCCGAGAAGATCAACCTCTTGGTGTCCGGCGGCACCCGGTACTACTCGGACAAGGTCACCGTAAACGCTGAGGGTTCGGGCGCTATGTTCTCCACCGGCCCTCTCTCCCTCGGCAAACTCCAGGAGATCAAGAACGTGTCCGGCGTCGCCGAGGTCTCGGGCAGCATCGGGGCTCTACTCGAGACCGGATCGTCCATGTCGTTCGGCATGCCGGCGATGATCGTCGGCAGCGACATGCGGGGCGACAACCTGGAGAGCTTCAAGCT
>Ga0315273_10008560_pt1 | contig 12920 bp, 3 predicted proteins | sample YL17G02_0_MG_FD_205753 | JGI IMG/M metagenome (GOLD analysis project Ga0315273, IMG submission 205753) | Sediment microbial communities from Yellowstone Lake, YNP, Wyoming, USA - YL17G02_0 | ecosystem: Environmental > Aquatic > Freshwater > Lake > Sediment | place: USA: Wyoming | collected...
GCCCGCCTCGGTGACCCGCTCGGGGCGCGCCGACCGGACGACTCGGTGTGGGCCTACACCCGCGACAGCATCAACCGCTACGAGACCTCCTCCGCGGCGCTGTTCGCCGGCGTCAAACCCGGCGAAGCCCCGGCCCTCGCCGCCGCCTGGATCGTCCTCGGCCAGCCCGTCACCGGTGTGGCCGTCCCGGTGTGGGCGGCCGCGGGCGAGCTCCCCGAGGAGGTCGCGGCCGGGAAGGACCCCGCGCCGCTCAACGCCGCCTTCGACAAGATCAGGGACTTCCTCTACCCCGAGCGCTACGGCGACCTGAAGTGGTACATCAACATCGAGCGTCTCGCCGACGCGAAGAACGGAATCCCCACGGCGCTGATGGCCCAGGAAGCCGACAACTTCGCCAAGGCCGGCGCCGCGCTCGCGAAGTGGCGCACCAGCCCGCCCGCACCCGCCGACATGGCCGCGCTCCAGAAGGAGCTGGCCAGAAGCACGCTCGAGGCCATGAAGGCCCTCGCCTCCAAGCTCGGCCTCTAGCGCTGCACTCGTTTCTGCGGAGCACATGCTCCGCGCGTGCTCGAGCAGTGGCACCCCGGCGTTATGTGGGGCCGGCGCGTCGCGCCGGCGCTTCTCGCGAGCCGACAGGAAAGGCACGCCCGGAGGGCGTGCCCCACATTCAACGACGCCAGGGGCGGGGAGTGCCCCCGCCCCTTACGTGCAATGCCTACTTCTTAACCACCCGGATCTTGCCGTTGACCGTCTCCAGCCGCACGTCCCCGCCGCCGGTGCCGATCGAGCCGGTCATGTCGGCGCCCACGTGCTCGTGCTTGTTCACCGGGATCCCGAAGTCGTTGCTCAGGTGCCCGTTGACGGTCTCGGCCGCGACGTCCGCCGCAACCCCGGCCGCCAGCCGCAGCTCGATACCGCCGTTGACCGTCTCCAGCTTCACCCGCTGGCGGGCGTCGAGCTTCTCGAGCTCCACGGTCACCTCGCCGTTGACGGCCTCCACGCTGACGTTGCCCGCCAGCCCCGTCAGCTTCGCCTCGCCGTTCACGAGCTCGGCGTTGACCTCGCCGCCGAGGCCGGACACCGTTAGGCTGCCGTTGACCAGCTCAAACTTGTCGAGGGCCGCGCCCTTGGGGACCGTGAGTGTGTACTCCACGGACAGGTGCCGGTGCCCCGAGCCGCTCGAGTCCGGGTAGCGCGTCTCGATGTTCACGGAGCTGGCCGTGTTCCTGACCTCGATGCGGAGCTTGTCGAGGTCCTCGCGCGTGTCGGCCTCCTTGACCGCCTGCACGCGCACCGTGGCCTGGTCCCACACGCTGACCTGCACGCTGCCGTTGACGTTCGAGAGCGCGATGCGGCCGCCGGCGGCCAGCGGGTACGTCTGGTCGAAGTTCTCCTTGAGCGGCTCGGCAGCCAGGGCCAGGGCCGCGATGCAGAACACCACAGGGATCAACAGGAATCCGGACAACTTAACTCGGTTCATGGGGGGTCCTCCCTTCACACCCGATTAGATGCCTCAGGTGCCCCAAGGGTTCAAACCGGAGGCCCGACCGTTCCCACGCCTTCCGCCCATTCCCGTCGAGCAAGGGAACTGGGACCAGGGCAGCGACGCTCGGCTCCCTCTCCTTCTGGGAGAGGGCCGGGGTGAGGGTCCTCCCGGCCAAGAAGGGCAGGCCGGCCTTGCCCCCAAACCGGGCTGTCATCCTGAGGGAGTCTTGCCAGAGGCAGGACGACCGAAGGATCTCACCACGCCTGCAGCGCGATGGGATTCTTCGGCGCTGCGGGCCTCAGAATGACACCAGGGGCGGGGTTTGCCCCCACCCCTTGTGTAGGGTCTTGCCGAAACAACTCGTTTGAGATACAACCCCAGGCAAATGCCGACCTGCATCCGATGCCTGGGGATCATCGCCCCCGACGCCCGCTTCTGCCCGGCGTGCGGGTCGGAGCAGCCCCATTCCGGTCAGGAGAAGACGGCCCTCGAGAGCTCGGCGCCGAGCGATATTTCCGCAAGCGTACCGCTTGGCGGCTTTGCGCCGGGCCAGATACTTGCGGAGCGCTATCGCATCGTCGGTCTGCTGGGAAAGGGCGGCATGGGCGAGGTCTACCGCGCGGACGACCTCAAGCTCGGGCAGGTGGTGGCCCTGAAGTTCCTGCCGGCCGACCTGGCCGGGGACCCATCGGCCCTGGAGCGCTTCCGCGCCGAGGTAAGGACCGCCCGACAGGTCTCCCACCCCAACGTCTGCCGCGTCTACGACATCGGCGAGAGCGACGGCCGCCAGTTCCTGACCATGGAGTACGTGGACGGGGAGGACCTGGCCTCGCTCCTGCGGCGGATCGGCCGCCTCCCCGGTGGGAAGGCACTGGATGTCGCGCGGCAGCTCTGCGCGGGACTCGCGGCGATCCATGATTGCGGCGTGCTCCATCGCGACCTCAAGCCCGCAAACGTCATGCTCGACGGGCACGGCCGGGTGCGCATCACCGACTTCGGCGTGGCGCGTCCGGCAGGCGACGTGGCGCCTGGTGAGCTCGCGGGGACGCTGGTGTACATGGCTCCGGAGCTGTTCGAAGGGCGGCCGTACAGCGCGCAGAGCGACCTCTTCGCGCTCGGCCTCGTGCTCTACGAGGCGTGCACCGGCACCCGCGCGTTCGACGCCGCCAACCTCGCCGAGCTGAGGGAGAAGCACACGCGCTCGTCCCCGACCACGCCCTCCCAAGTGCAGGCGGATGTGGACGCCGCCCTCGAACGCGCGATCGTCCGCTGCCTGGAGAAGGACCCAGTCCGGCGACCGACCAGCGTGCGGGCGGTGGCCGCCGCGCTCCCCGGCGGCGACCCGCTAGCGGCCGCGCTTGCCGCTGGAGAGACCCCGTCCCCGGGGATGGTGGCGGCGGCAGGCGGCGAGGGCGCGCTCGAGCCGCGCGTCGCGTGGGCGCTCCTCGGAACGGCGCTTGCCTTCATCCTGGGCTGCGTGCTCATCTCCGGGTTCTCCGCCGACCTGGGCCTCGCGCCGGCGGAGAAGGGGCCGGAGGTGTTGCAGGATCGGGCGCGCGAGCTCGCCACCAGGCTGGGGTACGCGGAGAGGGCCGACACGGCCGTGTGGTTCGAACGCTGGTACGACCCCATCAAGTACCTGGCCGACCACAAGGTGTCCACCTCGTGGCGGCGCGAGATGGGCGCGTGGGGCGCGCCGCTCCTCTTCCGTTTCCGCCAGAGTCCGCTCCCGCTGACCACGCTGGGCGCGTCGGGCGTGCCAGCGGTGGACGACCCCCCACCCACGGTCAGCGGAATGGTCACGGTGACCCTGGACGCCATGGGACGGCTGCAGGCGCTGGAGGCCGTCCCGCCGCAGCTCGAGGCGTCGCCCGCCCCGGCCACCCAACTGGACTGGCCGGCCCTGTTCGCCGACGCAGGGCTGGATTTCAAGGGGTTCTCGGAGGCGTCCCCGCAGTGGCTTTCGCCGCAGCCGTTCGACGCGCGCGGCGAGTGGACTGGCGCTCTGCCGTGGGCGCGGGACATCCCGGTCCGGGTCAGCGCGGCGGCCTACCGCGGCAAGCCGGTGTATTTCGAGGTGCTCGGCCCGTGGGCGCGCCCGACCCGCATGCCCGAGTCGCGATTCCGGGCCCCTTTGAGGTTCCGCTGGCTCGTGATATCGGCCGTGGTTGGCGTGCTCCTCGCCGGGGCGATCGTGTTCGCCCGCCGCAACCTCCGCAGTGGCCGCGGCGACCGGCGGGGCGCACTCGTCCTCGGTCTCGCGTTCTTCGCCACCAACCTCGGTCTCTGGGTGCTCTCGGCCCATCACGTGCTCGACATCTCGGGCGAGGTCTGGCTCTTTATCATGGGGCTTTCCCGGGCGCTCTTCTTCACGGCGTTCGCGGGCCTCCTGTATCTGGCCTTCGAGCCGTACGTCCGCCGCACCATGCCCGAGGTGCTGATCGGCTGGGCGCGGGTGGTGGAGGGGCGCTACCGCGACCCGCGGGTCGGCCGGGATCTCCTCATCGGAAGCGCCGCCGGCGCCGTGGCCGCCTTCGCGATGCACCTCGCCAACGCCCTGCCGGCCTGGATCCCGTTTTCCGGGCAGACCACCGTGTCGCCGTACATGCCCGCACTAGCAGGCGGCCGCGGCCTCCTCCGGACCGTGATGGATTCCGTCGGGCAATCTCTCATCGCATCGCTCATCGGGCTGGGGCTGCTCTTCCTGCTCAGGCTGATCGTGCGCCGGACGTGGCTGGCCGTGGTCCTGCTCGCGCTCGTCGAGGCGCTCATGTGGTCGTGGGGGGAGAACCCGCTCCTCGACGCAATCGGAAGCTTGACCGGGGCCATCCTCTTCGCCGTCGTGCTCGCCAGGGTCGGTCTGGTCGCCGGCTTCGCGTACTTCGAGACGAACATGTTGCTCTGGTTCTACACGCCGATGCCCCTCGACCCCTCGCGGTGGTACTTCGGCACCTCGCTGTTGCTGCTGGCGTTTGCCCTTGCCCTGACGCTCTACGCGTTTCGGGTCTCGCTCGGCGCCCGGCCCGTGCTGGTGCCCGCCGAACAGACCTGACAGCGACGGTCGCGCCCTGATCCCTCTCTGTTTCTGTGGGGCACGCGCCCCGCGCGTGCCTGTCATTGCGAGTCCCGCCTGCGGCGGGACGAAGCAATCTCGGCGAATTCGACGGGATCCCGCCACGCGGCCTTGCCAGGCCGCTCGCGGCTTCGGCGTCGTCGCTACGCTCCTCGCGATAACAGTGATGTGTAGAGCACGCCGCCCGGGCGTGCCCCACATTCTCTAGCTGTAGAATCAGGACTTGCCCCCCGTCTCAGACGCTCCTCACGGAGAGCAACCCGAAGCCGAGTAGTGCAATCACGGCGCGTGCCCGAGGTGGCGACGGACCCTCGGGGGCTGCTTCGCGGTCGTTGTCGCGGAGACCTCGGCGGAGGGGTCGCTCACCACGGTGTTCTGGTTGTAGCCGCCAGTGTTGGTGACGCTCCTGACGATGAAGTAGTAGGTGGTAGTGGGGCTGAGCGATGTGACGGTCCAACCGCTGGCGGTCTTGTCGGCGGTCATACCGGAGAGGATGTATGGGCCGGCCGAGGTTGTGGCGTAGAAGACCTGGTAGCCGCCGGTGTCGCCGGTGTAGGTGATCGGTGTCCAGGTGAGCGCGACCGAGGAGTCCGTCGCGACGCCGGGGGCGAGACCCGTGACCGGCACGGTCTGGCTACTCTGCCAGTCGCCGTGCCACTGCTTGCGATTGAGGAAAGTGACAACAGCCGGGTCCGAACTGTACAACCCGTTCCACCGAAAGTCCTGCTGGCCATCATAAATGCGTGTCAAGTTGGTGATGCTGTTTGGCACCTCGCCGACGAGCTGGTTGAGGAACAGGTCGAGGTTCTGCAGGTTTGTGAGGTTGCCAAGTTCCGCCGGGATCGGCCCCGAGAGTCGGTTGTCGGACAGGTCGAGCCACGTTAGTTCTGTGAGGTTGCCGAGCTCGCGTGGGATCGGGCCCGAGAGGTGGTTGTCGTACAGGAAAAGGCCTTGCAGTCCTGTGAGATTGCCGAGCGCGGCTGGGATCGGGCCCGAGAGCTGGTTGGACTGCAGCAAGAGGCTCGCCATATTTGTGAGGTTGCCGAGCGCGGCTGGGATCGGGCCCGAGAGCTGGTTGTAGCACAGGGCGAGGCCTCCCAGTTTTGTGAGGTTTCCGAGCTCGATGGGGATCGAGCCCGAGAGCTGGTTTCGTACCAGGTTGAGACTTTCCAGGTTTGCGAGGTTGGCGAGTTCGGGAGGGATCGAGCCCGTGAGCTGGTTGCCGGATAGGTCGAGGTGCTGCAGGTTTGCGAGGTTGGCGAGCTCGGTGGGGATCAAACCCGTGAAATCGTTGTCGAACAGGTCGAGCCCCCCCAGTTTTGTGAGGTTGCCAAGCTCGGTGGGGATCGAGCCCGAGAGCTGGTTATGGGAGAGGTCGAGGACCTGCAGGTTGGTGAGGTTGCCTAGCTCGGTGGGGATCGAGCCCGCGACCGAGTTGAAGTTGAGGTCGAGGTATTGCAGGTTTGTGAGGTTACCCAGGCTGGTGGGGAGGGCGCCGACGAGCCTGTTGAAAGACAGGTCGAGGTACTGCAGGTTCGTGAGGTTTCCGACCTCGGTCGGAATTGAGCCCGAGAGCTCGTTGAAGGACAGGTCGAGCCATGTCAGCTTTTTAAGGTTGCCAAGTTCTGCCGGGATCGAGCCCGAGAGTCGGTTGGAGGACAGGTCGAGCTTCTGAACCGTCGTTTGCCCCACATCACACGTGACCCCGTACCACGTACACTCGGTGCCCACCGCCCCGTTCCAGTTGGTCGTGGTCCTCCAGCCTGCCCCGTTGGTGCTCGTGAAGAGATCGAGGAGCGCCTGCCGCTCGCCGGCCGATATGGCCGCCGTCGCCTCACCACCCACGGTGGACAGTACAAGCGCCGCCACGGTTCCCACCAGAAAGAGGAATTGCCTTGCGCTTTGTGCCCCACTCGCCACGCTCATGGTGCCTCCTTGACCTCGGCGGCCGAGCCGCGGCTTCAGCTTGTTGAAGACCGATGCCTGTGGGAAGCAGAAGGGTTCGCTCTTTGAAATCCGGCTGAGACAAGCATGCGCGACAAGTGTTTGTCTCAGGGTCCGGGGTTTCCTTGTCATGCCGTCGAGGATAGCGCCGCTCGGGAGCGTGTCAAAGCCGCCCGGAGCGGCCGAGACAGCGAACTGAGTGATAGGAAGTCCCTTTTTCACGAGGGGATAGGATGCTTCCGCTGGTCACGCTGGTCAGGCTGGTCAGGTGGGAGTCAAGGCCTCCCGAGGGCACCCGGACCAGGGCGGCGATGCTCGGCTCCCTCTCCCTCTGGGAGAGGGCCGGGGTGAGGGTCCCCCCGGCCAAGAAGGGTAGGCCGGGCTTGCCCCCAAACCGGGCTGTCATCCTGAGGGAGTCTTGCCAGAGGCAGGACGACCGAAGGATCTCACCACGCCTGCAGCGCGATGGGATTCTTCGGCCCTGCGGGCCTCAGAATGACACCAGGGGCGGGGCTTGTCCCCGCCCTTTGCTTGTCATCCTGATGCCTCCCGCCGACGGCGGGGGCAGAAGGACCTCCCCACTCCGGAAGCTTTTACCCTCTCCGCACCCAGAGCAGCCAGACCCCGAGGATCGCAATCAGGGCGATGAACAGGAGCAACCCCACCTCCGACGTCACCGGTATCGGGTCGGCGGTGACGTCGAAGCCGGAGACGATGCCGGGATCGGAGGCGGCCACGATGGTCTCGCCGGGCGCACCGCAGGTGCCTGAGAGAAGCAGCACGTCGTACGACCCGAGCGCGGTTGCGACCCAGATCTGGGTCTGAGGGGTTACACCGCCCGAGGCGGTTACCGTCACGCTCGAGAGGATCCCGGATGGAGCGGGATCGCCGACGGCCCACACGCCGTTCGGGACCACCACGGCGCAGTACGTTCCGTCGGGCGCCTGGCCCTCAATCACGATCGGGTCGCCGATGCGGTACGAGCGCGACAGGGCCTGGATCGAGGTCCCGCCGGGGGGTGGGGGAGGTTGGGCGCCCGCGCCGACCAGGAGATCGAAACGGGCGAAGTTGTTGGACGTGTCGAATTCCTCGATGCGCCCGCTGCGGTCCACCCAGCCCGTCACCTGGTGCTGGCCTTCGGTGAGCGTGACCTCGGCCGGCACGAACGCCTCAGCCCCTGGTACGAGCGAACCGACTGCAAGCTCGCTCACCAGCGTGCCCGTGCCCGGCTCCCCGTCCCACAGGGTGAGGTCTGTGCTTGGCGCATCGCTCTGGCCGATGTTCCGCACCCGGGCGACGACCCTGACGGTCCCCGACTCGGTCTGACCGCCGCCCAGGTCCACGGCGAGATCGGGAAGGAGCGTGCCGACCGAGAACGAGGTCGATGCGCTCGACGAGCGGCCGGCCGCCTCCAGCACCGCCTCGAGGTCGTGACGCCCCGCGCCCGCTCCCGGAACGAGCATGAGGATGCGCTGCACACCGGCTAGCGAGACCGACCTGGCGATCGCCACCTTGCCGTCCACGCGGAGCGCCAGCGTGCCGGATCCGGAGCCCTGCGTGTCCACGAGCGCGGTGACGGTGTCGCCCGCGCCGGCGTAGAACGCCTTGTCGGTGCGCACCCCGAGCACCCGCGCGCCCTCGAGGTCGAGCCGAGCAGCGGCGTCCGCGAGCAAAGTGCCGTCCTGACCGTACACCCCCACGACGCAGCTCTGGGTGCCCGCCTCGGTGTCGCTCAGGTCCAGGCGCAGCGTCCCCTCGCGGAACTCGCCGGCCTCCAGCTCGAGCGGCGTCTCCCCCATGAACGCGGCCTGCCCGCTCGGCCCGACGAGCCACGCCTTGAGCTTCGTGGGCAGCGAAGTGTCAGTGGTCACGACCGCCTGGACCAGGGCTTCCTGGCCGGAGAGGTCCGTGGGCCTCGTGGCCCGCACGCGGGTGATCCGGACCAGCGGCCCCCGCACCTTCGCCGGGAACTCGCCGTTGATGACACCCCCTTCGGGTCCGCTGCCGTAGAACGTCCAGAGGATCGGGTAGCGCCCCTGCGGCAACCCCATGGGGACCTGGAACGCGGCGCTGCCCGAGGCCGACAGCGACACGGCCTGCTCGAAGCCGTAGCCCTCGAACACGCCGGGCTTGTTGAGCGTGATCGCAAGCTGAACCTGCTCGCCGGGTCTGTACTCGCGCTGCGAGGCGGAGACCTCCACGGGCCCGCCGGCGGGATGGATCGTGAGCGCGTCGAGGTGAAGCGCGCGGCCCGATGTGAAGTAGATGCCGTAACCGAGTTCGCCGCCCGGCTGTTCAATCGGGACCTCGAACCGGAGCTGCGTTTCGGAGGGCCCCAGCTCGAGGTCGCGGCGCTCGCCGAACGGCGGGTACGAGACCTGCGCGAACAGCGGCAGCGGCGAAACCAGTTGACCGGCCTCCAGGGTCAGGGTGAGGACCACGGTTCCACCGGCCGTGACGTGGTCGCGGTCCACCTGCGCCGTCACGGTCACCGGTGCGCCTTGCAGCGAGAACCTGAAACGCCCGGTCCCGACAGTCTCCCCCTGGTCCGTGGCAGGGTCGATACGAATTAATGCGTAGATCGCCTCAAGCCGACTGGAAGGAAGGTCTGCCGGGAGAGGCACGTCGAACCGTACGGCTTCCTGCTGGCCCCCGCGCAGCCGTCCCCCCTTCTGGCCGGAGAACAGGGATCCGCCGTTGACGGAAAGCGACAGCTCGAAGGTGGCGGTCTGCGTGCCGGTGTTGGCCACCGCGAACTCGACCGGCGCGACGCTACCGGCCGTTGCCTCGATGGACTGTGGCGCCGAAACGACGACCGGGGCCGCGGGCAGGATGGTCACGTCCACCTGCTGACTCGCAAGGACCTGCCCGGTGCCGGTCGTGTAGATCACCTCGATCGGTACGTCCCCAACGGCAAGGAGATCAGGCTCGATCGGAACCGTGATTTGCGTCGTCCCGCCCACTGCCGCACTGAAGTCCGGGGTCACGACAGGGTCGCCCAGGCCGTTGATGGTCAGCGTTCCGGTGAGGTCGCGAGCGCCGCCGTTGTGCAAAGTAACGACGAGCGGCAACGTGCCGTCCCCCTGCGCGGGTCCGACGGTGGCCGCCAGCTCTGCCGCGTACCGCGGGACGACCTCGAAGAGATGAGGCTCGCCGACTGGCACCCCGTTGAGGCGCGGGATCAACAGGTACGGACCGGCGGCCAGGTCCAGCGGGATAGTGTCCTCAGAGGCCTGGGCGCCGTCCAGGTTCCAGACGAGGTACTCGGTCGTGACCTGTTCGCCGGAATAGTCATCCCTGATCTCGAGGTCCACCTCGAAGCTGCCGGCGGTCGGGAGCGAGTTCGCGACCCGCACGGAGATCGCAACGTCGCCTTCCACTGCCTGCGGGGGCACCGCAAGGGTGAGCAACCCGTGGCCGCCGGTCGAGGCCGCGATGGGGAACTCCCGCATCACCCCGCCCGCCTCGACCCGCAGGATCGAGGCCCCGGGCGTCAGGGTCACCGGGACGTCGAGCTTCTGCGAGGATGCCGGGCCGACCTCCGTTGCAATACTCCCCGAAGCGTTCGTCGTCCCGGCCAACGACCACAGCAGCTCGCCCTGCCAGGGGTGTCCGCCGGTGTTCGCGAGCTCGAGGTACAGCACCGCGCTTCCCACCGGAAGCCCCGCGGGTCCAATGTAGGCCGGCTCCAGCTCCACGTCGTAGTTGGCCGCGAACGGTTCCTCGGCCGTGGCATCGCCCGACACGCGCGCGATGAAGGTCGTGTCAGCGGAAACCTGGCGGCGGAAGACCACGCTGATCTTGTCCCCCCCGGCGAGCGTCACGTGCTCGCGCTCCGTCGGGGGCTGATTGGGGATGTCGAGGCCAACGTCGAGCTCGAGGGCGAGTTGCGTCAGGTTCGCCACCTCGGCGTTTAGCTCGAACTCTTCCTGTCCGACCTTTGCAGGCCCCGACATCGTCACCTTGACGGCGGGCTCCTCCACCCGGAACTGCTGGAACACGCTCTGGTAGGTGCCCGACTGTCGTGTCACCCTGATCTCCAAAGTGTGAGATCCGGGACCGGGTGCCGTGATCGTCTGGGAGTATTGCTTTGCCTCGTTCGACGCGAGCGTCAGCGGTTGCCTTGCGACCTCGCCACTGTCCACGAGGAACAAAAGATCGAACGCCAGCGGCACTGAGTTGTTGTTGCGCACCGTGCCGGTCGCCTGCAGCGCGCTGCCCGCCCGGCATGCCTGCGGGAACGGCTCGAGGCTCAACAACACGTTGCCCCACTGCACCGAGAACGTGGACTCGTCGTGGGCGATGAGCTGGCCGAGGGAGTTCTTGAGGTCGCCAACCAGGTAGAAAAGCCCGGTCCGCAGGCCGGTCGACAGAGTCCGCGCCACGTCCCAAACCTGAGCCGCCGCCAGGGTGGCCGAACCCTCCCAGCGCCAGACAACCTCGCCCTGGGCCTGCACCGACTGTGCCAACGCCAGCCTGCCCGGCCCACCGCATGCCGCCCCTTTCAACGCGGTTCCCCCGGCAAGGATCTCCGGCAGGCAGTTGCCGTTCAAGTCAAATACGTAAAGAGGAAGCGTGTTTGGATTTCGCAGCGAATCCCCTCCGGCCAGCTGCCTTCCGTCAAACCCGCGGAAGCAAAGGATCCCGTCTTTGCCCTGCCGGGTGAGGTAGTCGGCCACGACGTCCGGCCTTGCGTCGCCGTCCATGTCCACCAGCACCGCCGGCCCCGTCGGCGGCCCACCAAGTGGGGCCGACCACAGAAGCGAGCCCTGGGAGTTGAACAGCAGGACCGCCCGCGGCGCGCAGGTCGCACATGCTGGGTCCCCGGAGGCGACCGCGAGCTCGAAGGCTCCGTCCCCGTTGGTGTCGGCGGCGGCTGCGCTCCACTGGCTCCAGAACGGCGTGGTGGTCTGCGCGGCAACGTTGCCTGTGGACGAACCGAGAAGCATCAGTGTGCTCGATGTCGCGGAGCTGTCCGGCGTCTGGACGAACGCGATGCGCCCGAAGGATGTGATCACCGGACTGCCCGCTACGGGGTTTGTCGAGGCCTGCGACCAGCGAGCCGCGCCGGCCCCGTCCAGCAGGGCGACCGCCCCGCTCGCCGGTGCACCCGGCACGCGGAACCCCACCGCGACCTCGCCCCGTCCGTCACCGTCGGAATCGGCGGCTGCGATCCCCGTCACGAGCCGTCCATCGAGGCTCGGGTTTGCCTCCAGCATCCGCCACCGGATCGCCCCGCGTCCCACGTCGAGGGCCAGCACGTCGCGGCCGGAGGATACGAGCACGCTGAGCTTGCCTTCGCCCTCGAGGTCCGCGAGCACCGGCCCGCCCGCCGGGAAGGCGGCTTCGGGATCCATGGCGATTGCGGTGCTGGTCTCCCAGCGTGGCCTTAGGGCCCGGTCGAACGCGCGCACGACCAGAGACGACCCGTTGCCGGTGTCGGCCTCCAGGATCTCGAGGTGCCCGTCGCCGTCGGCATCCGCGACGGCCAGTGCGGCGGCAGAAGCGTTCCCCTGAAGCTGGACCGAGGAGTACTGGGAAAGGTCAGGACCGGCGAAAACCCCCAGCGAGAGTCCTGTCCCCGCGCGCCAGACGGCGACCACGTCGTCCGTCCCGTCCTCGTTCACGTCGCCGGCAGCCGCGGCGATGGGGGACACGCCGGTGGGTAGTGATGCCGCAATGGCGAAGCAGGGCTGAAGAAACGGTGACGGCAGACTTGCGCCTCCGATCGGGGCGGCGCCCTGGCGAGAGCCTGACCCCTGGAAGACGCCCCACGGGACAATTCTCGCGGCGCACAGGCGCGGCGCCAGCACCTTCAGCGTGAGGTTCGCATTCGGAAACGCCTGTGCGCCGTTCGTGACCTTGGCCCACCCGTCGATCGGCTGGCCGTAGGCGTACACCGGCGATCCGGTGCCCACGTCGAGGCCGGACTCCACACCGGTGATCTCGAGCTTCTCGCTGTGCCGGGCGAGTTTCCCGTCGCTGAAGTACTCGAGGTTCGACCAGTACGAGCCAGTCGCAATATCGGGCGGGACCGAGAACGTCAGCTGCTGCACTTGATCGAAGGGAACCGAAGGCGACCGGTTCTGTTGCGCCAACCACCCCCGCCCGCCCCAGAGTCGCCACTCGAACACGTACATCCCGGCGGTGGTTCCCCCGACGTTGCGCACCTCGTATGTGATGGTGTCCCCCGCCGTGACCGTCTGCTGCTGCAGGGAGCGGACCTCGAACCGGGCAGGCGGCACGAGGAAGGACCCCCCGCTCTGGGTCACGGTCCCGTCGCTCCCCGACCAGCGGACGCGGTACGTGAAGGCGCCGTCGCGCGAGTCGGGCGGCACCTGCATCGAGAAGGTCGCGGTTGCCGTCTGAAGTGAGGTCAGAGTCAGACTGCGGTTCTCCGCAAAGTTCAACTGATCG